>OGOI01001742.1_pt1 | contig 12371 bp, 20 predicted proteins | sample 1552631 | NCBI WGS metagenome assembly OGOI01 (sample SAMEA2580204, study PRJEB22360) | human gut metagenome | biome: human gut; feature: human-associated habitat; material: faeces | place: Denmark | collected 2008/2010 | reverse complement strand
CTTTCCACGAGTAAACGGAGTCGAAACACCAACCCAGGAAAATGTGAATTGGACAGTTACAGGTTCTTTTGGGTTTCATACTTTAACGAACAGAATTGCTGCAGACCCCAACCCTAATAATGGTATCAGAACTGGAACTGCCACTTATAAGCAAAATAATTCAAATAAGACAGTTACAGTTAAATTGGAGCAAGCTTCTCCAAAGGTTAACACACTTACACTCAAATTATCAGCCTCTGGAATGAGTTTAGTAACCTTGTATGTGTTTAAGATAACGTCTCAGACTCAGGGAGCTCCTAATTCTCCATCTACATATCCAGGCCATTTCTTTTCTGGAACTGGTACTCAGGCTCAATTTCAGTGGAATAATAATCGAGGCTTGGAAGTTCTTGACCCTGATTCTGGGGCCAAAGTTTTTGCTCATGCTGGGGATAGCTTAACCATAGCTGTTAAAAACCCAAAAAGTGATACTTGGAGTAACTTCATGGTCATTATCTTGCAAGATAATGACCAAAAAATTCAAGCTCCTATATAGAGGAATCGTCAGGTGTATATTTGAAATATGGGGCTGGGATATCTCAGCCCTTTCTTCATGATTCATTAAGAGTTTTTCGAACTCGTTACACGAATATGAACTATTACTGTATCAACAAGAATGGCTGAGTCTTGAACTCAGCCATTCAATATCAATAATCAATTAAATCAATATAGTCGTGAAATTACTTTCCTCTCACCACCGTTGTATAACGGTCATAGATAGCGTCCCAGTGCTTTTCCAACATCTGACACTTTTGACCAACGGTCTTTCCTTCAAAGACTCCGATATTCTGAAATACCCCTGTCGTGATTTTAGGGTCGTACATCTTTAGGAAAATTCCCTGCTCATTGATGAAGCCTATTTCCTCACCCTTGTAAACTAACTGTGCATATTCTGACGTGGGCATTCCGGCTCCACCCTTTACCGTTACTCGATTGATTTCAATAGGTGCTATCATGATTCCTTTTCTTTAAGTTGTGATTTGATTCGAAGATTGTAGTTGTCCCATATCCATTGAGCGTGTTCCTTGACATAGTTTACTGCATACCTGTGGTCTTGGGATTCTTTTAGTCTCAAACAAACAGGTTTGGGGTCGCATATCAGTATTATACGAGTGTTCCCCTCAACCGAGCCTATACGCTCGCCCTGATAGTAAATTGACGAGGTTTGAACGTCACCACCCGCACGTGCCAACTTTGACGGCTTCGGGTTCTTCTTCGATGTGAATTTTATCTTCTTTGCCATAGTCCTTGATTATTTAGTGAACCATTCAGGAGCCGTCTGACCGTACCATTTGACAGCGTCTTCGATGCTCTTGTTTAAAGCGGTTCTATGGAGTGTTATAAATTTGTTCAGATTGTCGATTGAAGTCTTCAGAAGTTTTATCTGATAGTCGGCTTCGTCCTTTTCCGATGTACAGGCTGTTGGGATTTCTTCCCGAGCCTCGTAAAGTTCATTGATTAGTGAAGTGAGTTTCTTCACTTGATTTTCCATCGCACACAATGTAGTATTTCTGACTTCCCAAGAGGCTGAATAACCACTGCCGGATTTGAATGTTAATTGTCCCATTGATTTACTGTTTTTAAGTTTGACAGTACAAAGATAATGGGAAGAAATGAGATTTCAAAGAAAATCCCGGAATTTCTTCCGGGACTCTCAAAGAATTTTTAGTTGTAATACAGTTTCACCGCTAACGAGCCATTGATAATCAACTGAATATTTGCTGAGCCAGGACTTCCTGGAAATTCACTTGCCCAACTCGATAATAGTTGAGGATACCAAACTTTTCCTGTTCCGGCTGGACCTGACTTAAAAGTGTCATCCCCAATATGTTCGTGTAGACCATAATCGTCGTAATATTTTGCAGTGATTGATGTGATGACTGAAAATGGGTCATAAACAACAAGTTTCCATTTTTCGCCAATCGTAGTGTTCATATCAATTGGAACCAGATAGACTCCATTTTCAATCTTGAACTTGTTAAAGGAATTGTCAAGAATCAGATTCGAATGAACCTGATAAGCAAAGGCAGGGTCTTGGATAGCAGTTACGGCTCTACTCAGACCCCCCCCCCAGACTCGGAAGTGATAGTAAGAAAATCTTTCTTCATAATTTTTACTTTTAATGATTGAAACGAAATTATTTATGCTATTGACGTCAATTATAGCCGATTTAGGAAGTTATAAGTATGCCCCGAACAAATTGTCCGGAGCACACCTTTGATTGCCGTGTAGAGCCTTATAAGATGACCGCAAGGCTTGATACCACGTCATCGAAGTAATCCATTTGTGTGATGCTCACTTTATCACCGAAATTCTTCCTAAGTTTCTGAGCCACATACGCACCAGCCGGAATAGTCATGATAGGCGAAGTGATGCGTTCAGGGTAACGAACGACACACGTATATTCACGACCCTCTTCTTCATTGACCGTATAGGAGACAAGGAAGTGAGGAGTGGCGAGGTCGGCTGGCTTCATACTCTGGTCAAGAATGTGAGCCGTCGCTAATTTCTCACCGTTCAGAAAAGACAGGTACTCCCAATAGAGAGGCTCAATCTCACAATTCCCTTTGATGAACTTCTGAGCCAACGCCATAAGATATTTCACGGCTTCTTTGTTGTTCAATCCTACCGGAATGATGAATTCGTTGATATACAGGAACGGTTCTTCACGCTTGTCATTTCTGTCAAGTGGATATACTGTACAGGCTATGCGAGCCAAACCGAGTTCCTTCGGGTCGGTATCTTCTTTCACAACACGATATCCCGGAATAGGACAGTCAGTGAATTCACGGGTATCCTCAGCATTGTCCGGACTGTCAAGTTCACCGATTGCACTCAATACCTGTTCGCCACGAACCAGAGCAGGAATCCAGGCAGTACGGTTTTCGTTCTCATCGCTGGTACGAGCCCAAATCATTTTCTCTTCAGGAAGTTTCTCCTCAGAGTCAGGTTGAAACAGGTTTCCTTCCGGAGTCTTGACGTACTGTTCAATCTCCTTGTCAGTCATACCCTGTGGGTCAAGTTCATGAACCAGAGTGATTCCTAACAGTTCCCAGCCCATACCGTCCTTTTCCTTATTCATGGCTGCTTTGAAATCGCCAATCAGATTGTCGGTGAGGAGTGCTGGTGCGGGCAAAAGGTAGGATTTTTGAATGATGCGTCGACTGAACGCTCCGACCTTTCCGAATTTGCCTTCGTAGATGTAAATCTTCTTCCCTTCAAGAGACTGAGGCTTATAAGCCTGTGCGCTCTTTCCGTTGAGTTTCTTCGAACGACAAGCCTCGCATTCAGCATCACAAGCGGTTGAGGTGAAGCAATAGTTTGGATACTTGCCGGAGGTTGATACTGCATGAAGCGGTGTGCCCTTTACTTTACCAACTTCAAGATACGATAGACAGAGGTCGTACATCGTGTCAGCATCGATTTCTTCTGTCATACTAACAGGCATTTTGAATTCTTGAATCTTTCCGTCAGAGTCGGAATAGATGAAATTATAAACTACTTTCATAAGTCTAAATTATTTGGTGATTAAATTTGAATTGTGTAAACGGGTGTATCGAACATCGATATCTTTCCCGGAACCAACTTCTTCTGTTTTGCATCCGGAGCCTGAAACATTACAGGGGTTGCGTGGTGTTCCGGCACATGCTTGAAACGTTCGAAGTACAGTTCAATCGCATTCAGAACGGTAATAGCAGATACCTGTGCCATCTCGGCTTCCTCTTTTGTTCCATACAAGGAGGAGAAGAGCCTTTCGCCTGTAACTAATAGGATGGAGAAGCGAAACTTCCCCTTGGGGTTCGTAAGAGCGTTCACTTCGCTCACCTCTTTAATGTTCTCAACTCGGTAGGCTTTCTGAACCTCTACGAGTGATTCTTTTGAAGGACTGTCCTGTGGGGGAGTAATCCATGATTTGATAAATATCAACATATCTTTCGATTTAAATGAATGTACTGAATAAACGCTATTCGACTGGACTTCCATTGGAAATCTCATAAATCGCTCCGTCCACCTGTTTGTAACAGTCAAGATTTTCCGTTACTTGTACCAACGGACACGGCTTATCATTGAAACAAATGGATTTTGTTGACCAATCCGCAAGGTTTCGAATGAAAATGTAGGCGACCATATCCTTTGAAACATACCACTGAATCTTACAGGTAAACTCTTCAAAGTGACGGAAGAAGTGATACCACGTAACGATGTTCCAGAACAGTTCCTCAAGCCCAGCGTCTTTAAAAGACACGTATTGAGCAGCAAAGAGGAGGTGGCTGTAATACCACCTCAGGAACCACCCCAATTTATTCCTCTTCTTTATCATGTTTCAATGCCTCCTTTAAGTTAGGTTTCAGCGTCGCACGGATATTCTCGATAGTGTCACACAGGTTCGAAGCAGGTTTCTTTGCGTCATCACGCTTTTCATTCCAGTCGGCTGTTATAACATCCATATAGATGAGATATGCCTCAGGGAATTCGTTCTTCAGACGTTCCGGAGTGAAACGGGTTGTTTCCATCATACACTTCAGACGCTTTTCCATGAAGTAACGGTCTCGCTCGAGAAGGAGATGTTCCTTGATTTGCTGAACGATAGGATGGTCTTCAGAAAGTTTCTTGGCGATGTCTTCAACCTTTTCGTCAGCAATAGGAAGTTCCTGAGTAAACTTGAGGTGAATGTAAAAAACCTCTACCTCCCCAGTCTTCAGGAAAGAACGTCTTCGGGAGGTTGTAAGATGACAGCGATGGTTCATTACAACGAATGAAGAACTTTTTATGTGCCTTGAAACACTTCAGTACATCGTCCGGAGTTTTTCCGATAATGTACTTTTCGAACAGTTCATTTAACTTCGCCAGTGACGAGTCCATCTGTTCTTTGTAATTGAGGTTTGCCAGCCGTGTGGCAACCGTCATACGGGTGTCTTTATCAATAATTGCCATGTCTATTGCTTTTTAGGATTCATGTGAATAATCTTTTCTTTCGGTTGAGGAGCCTGTTCTGGCTCGTGAGGGACTTCCCACAGCATAGGCACGTATGTGAACTGCTCCTGTGGTTTGGGGTTCGCTTCCATAAGGAATACCACTTTGTCGGTTGCTTCGCTCTCTGTAAGGTTCTGTAAGGGATTATCGTCCTTATCCTTTACAACTTCACCATCCGACAGGCGAATGACCTTAAATAGAGGCTCAGGGAGTTCCATGTTGGTGAACTCTGTTACGTCGAGATAATCACACCCGAAGTTCTCAGCCGTCTTGAGGTCGCTGTCGCTGAACTGTCCTTCCAGACCAGAGGCATCGCCTATCATAAGACAGTCTTCCTTGGCGATTGTGATACCTGTATTGTGAGTGAACTCAGCCAGCATGTCCTCAAGCATTCCCGGATTGGGTTTACGTTTCGGATGCTTCTTGTCATTGTAGGGACAGAACTGTCCGGCAACAAGCGTATTCAAACCGATGTACGATTGAAGACACGCAATGACATAGATGAATTTCGGTTGGAACATAGCGGGATGAACGTGCCCCAGTTCAATTCCACCCTGATTAGATACAATGAGAACAGCCTGTGGATGAAGTTTCTTGAGTTGCGCAAAAACCTCCATTTTCAGTTTCATGTCCCAAACTCCTTCCGGAAAGGTATTCCCGGAGACGGTATCAATAAGCGTACCGTCCATGTCGATGAAGATGACTTTCTTCTTTGTAATGTCCATAATCTTTTGTTTAAAATGTTTGATAATTATACGCGGAATCCGAGGAGTTCGATTAGAACTCCACGAATATTAATCTTTCTTTTCTTTCTGGCTCTGTCACCCACATATGGGTTGAACCGAAGCCGTAAACGAAACAGGAATTGAAGGAAACAGGGAAACGCTCCTGTATGAGTTTCATACACGCACGGAGTTCGTTTTCGTTTTCACAAGATGTGATAGCGTTTAGGATTTCAGCGAAGATTTCAACTGAACGGCTACTCGTGTTTAATAATACTGATTCGACTGTTGCTTTCATGACTTTATTGTTTTAATTGATTGACGCAACAAAGGTAATGGATAAATTCGAATATCAAAAGAAAATCCCGGAATTTCTTCCGGGAAGTTCTAAGAATTTTTATTCAGTAATACTATATTCCTGGATAACTGTTCCATTCATCATAATTGAAAGAGGAACTTTTGTTTGTAAAGAACCCAAAACTGCTGATTGAACTTTTGTAAAAAGTTCAGTATTTAGATAATGAATGTTTCCAGATTTTAAGAATGTCCCCGAAATATTTTCAACCCCTGGACCTTTCCCAGAAAAAGTAAATGTATTTGAAGAATCTGAATAAAATGATAAACGCATTACATTATCTTCGGTAGAAGCCCAACTCAAATAATCATTTGAAGAAGTCTTAAATACCAATACACCATCTGAATTTTGTAATTGAGAAGTCCAAGTTCGTAACGTCATTGGTGAGCTTCTTTCATAAACTGGAAAATTCATTTGTAACATAACATATGGGACTCCATTTTGTACTGCATTAACTGCCTTTGCCAAACCTCCTCCAGAGGAGAAGTTAATTGTCGTAGAACGTTCCTTCATTAAAGGATTTGGGTCAGCAACCGCAGTTACATCGGTCGACCCCCCCCATTGTCAGGGGTGATTGTCAAAAAGTCTTTTTCATTGTCTTGAAATTTTAATTGTTACTAAATACCTCAACGGCTGCGCAACCGCTGATGTTTTATTCACTGTCACGTGACTGATATAATACGTTATTTCTTTCGTCGATGAGTTTTTCGAGCCTTGCTTTTCTTCCTGTCCTTGCGGATTTGCTTCTCACTCCTACCACGTTTCGAACCACCCTTTCCAAACCGTACAGGCTCGCACCATTAGATATGAGGAATTTCAGGTCGTGGCTGAATAGTGTACACCCTGTTTTCGAATTGAGGAATGTCAGTAGGAGAGAAATCCTTGTCAAGTTCCACAATTTCAACATTCGCTTCCTCAGCCATCCTAAGAACTTCTGAAGGAAGTGTCCCTGTTCCGGCTCCGATGATACCTATCTTAGTCATGCTCTATACTTATTACAACTCCATTCAGCATATCACTCACCATAAGATTCCCTCCCGTAATTTTGTCTGAGAGTTTATTGCGTGACAGCGTCAAGCCTCTCTCAAATGCGAGCGAGCGGATACGTTCACACATCTTTCGGGGGATTGTATTATCCTTGGAGTTGGTTATCGTTATAAGAACCCAAAAGAAGTCCCCGTGGTCTGTCGCTGAAATTGAATATTTAGTCCCATCATCAAGATAGACTCTTGAGTATTGATACTCCTTTCCGCTGTATTCAGAAGTAGCAACACGAGTTTCAAGACCTTCCTTTTGAGCAAGTTCATTGATTGACACTTGTAAATCCTTTGGATAAATAGCATTCAATCTGTTCTGATACTCGGTGATAGAACTCACCGACAGTTCTATGAGTGTGTCATGACTGACACGTGTGCCGCACCCTGTAAGTAGGAGTGCAAACACGGCTGTAATAATCATCAATCTTTTCATATCTGATAAATTTCTTCGTTCAACATTTTTCTATCAAAGGGGTTGGCGTCAATCTTAACATTCTGCCTGTCAAACTGTCGTAGGAAAGCAGAAATCTCCCTAATGCTTCTTTGGTCGAGGTCAACGAATTTAATATAGTCCGTCTTTCCACCCTGTAAGGACACGACAGCCCATGAGCCTGAATGGTGATGAACATCGACCGAAACATCGATGTTCCCCAGAAGTTTTCTGATACGTTCAGCACGAACCTCAGCCAAAGAGGTCGCACATTTCTGGCGATGAATTAACCCTTCCAAGTCCCTCTCCAGCGCTTTCATCCTTTGAAAATCTTCCTTGAATAAGTATAGGAACAGTTTCCTCAATAGTTTCTTCATGATTCTTTCTTGGTTTTATTGTTTACACCGTACCCAAACAGGGCATAATCACATTTACAGGGGTCTAACGGATAGACATTACGGCAATTCGTAGTAAGTTCAAGCACTGTATTCATGCTATCACCTTTGCCCGTTATGAGACCCAATTGACGACCAACGGTTGCGACGTGAGTGTCAAGCGGAATGAGTAGGGACGACTGGGGAATGAAACTCCAGATACCTAAATCCACAGGACTGTTTCGACGGCACATCCATCGTAGGAACATATTCAATCGCTTACAGGCAGACTTCGAATCCTGGGGGATACCTTTCACTCCAGGGAACAGGCTTATCAGCGCATCGAGATAATCTGTGGCTCCCATCGTACGAGTATAGTTCTTAGACAGAGCCTCTTCCATATCTTCGTTGTTATCGTAAATCTCCTTGAGCGCACGACACAGGTCAGCGAAGTCCTTCTCCTTGAAGAAACGGTACAGAGGTTCCTCCGAGTCAATGTACTTTCGCCAACCCATGTTCTTGATATACATATAGGGAGTCAGATGCTCCATCTCCTTACATAGTTTCTCACAGGTAGAGAGGATGGCTTTCCGATTCCCATACGCTAACCAAGCAGCGATGAAGCCTACTATCTCCTGAGAACACTTGTATCCGAACCGTCTGGGGAACTGTACAGGGTCGTCAGTGATGAATTCAGGCTTCTCGTACTGCTCAGCCAGTTTCATGACCTGATGTCTTAATTTGTCGCTGATTGCTATCATGCCTTGTTTGTTTCTTCGATTTTACACAGGAACGTGGCACTCTTAAAGGTATCACCGTCCATAAAGTATTCAGCCATTTCATCAAGAACGTCCTTATAGGAAGTTATCTTGAAGTCCGCTGCCTTCTGAGGAGTCATCTTTTCGAAGACCTTTGCCCAATCACGACGGAGAACCCACGTGTCGCTCTTCTCATTCTGTACTATCACACGAGCCTCTGACTCAGGAATCCTTCTGAATCCTATCAGCCAACCCTCACGAAACGTGTACTGTCGTTTGTCAGTCCCGAATACCACATTGGCATGAGCACCGTACTTCACCATTTTCTTGGTATCAATAACACCGAACCAACGGTGAATGAAGTCCACGTGAACAAAGGTATCCATCGGACCATTCTTGTACTTGATTTCAGGAAATACATACTCCAACTGCTTTACATTTCTATCCATAACTATCTATATTTAATTGGTTTCGTACTCAGCCAAAGCCTTGAGGCACTCTTCGTGAGCCTCGCGACAGGAAGCGTCCATGATATATTCCATGTTTTCGTACTCCGGACATTCTCGAGTTGCTATACCTGTTACATCAACGTAAAGTGTCCCGTCTTCATCGCATTCGACAATGAACCATCCGTCATTATACATTACATAACCATCCTCGTAGATAGTTTGAATGAGTGTACGTCCGTCTTTCATTGTAGAGGAAGCCAATTCATAGGGTTCTGTGATTGTACCCTGTTCGGCTTGATTGATACGAGCCATAGCCACGAGGCAAACCTTTGCTAATTGTCTACGGTCTTTGATGTTATCAACATAGCGATGAGTCCCTACTGGCTTGCTGAAGTCTAAATTTTTGTAGTATCTTGAACCTTTCATGACGTAACTTGTTTGATTTGACTGAGCAAATATACGTCCATTTATCGAATATCCAATGAGTTTATCCGGAAAATCTTCATTATTTCTTCCGATTTTTCCTCAATTCGGCTCTGCGTTCTCTTCTACGAGCCTTTCCATCCTGAATTTTTAGGGAAGATGAGCCTGTTATTCTGTATATCTCGGATTGAGTCTTACTGATTACGTGTTCACAGAACCCTGACAGGGTGACTGTGCTATCCTTATCCATTCTTACGTTCATATTAGACGATTTAAGCGATTATAACTATACGGGGAATAAAATGTACCAGCCAACAGGGGTAAATCTCGTAGAGCGACCGCCAGTGGCTTCTATGAATAAGGAAAGAGGCAACCCGTTACAGGCAACCTCTTTCCAATCATGACTAAAACAAAAAAAAAAATCACATCCTCACGGACTTATTTCTTTTTACCTTTCTTCGGTTCAACAACTACTTTCACGGTCTTAGAAGCCTTGAAAGCAAGTGTGTGAGACTCGGGAACGTTCATAGGTTTCTGAGTCAACGGGTTCGTGCCTGTTTTAGCAGGGTTGACTTTCTGCTTGAACTTTCCGAAAGGTAGGCTGATTTCGTCACCGTCCTCAACACAGGTCTTGACAATCACCGGATTCAGTGCGTCGATTACTTTCTCGGTGTCTCTCTGGCTCATACCAGCCTCTTTGGCAACTGCTGCCACGAATTCTGACTTTCTCATTTCTTTTTAAAATTTAGTGAATAAAAATGTTTCTATTTCAAACGTGTTATAATAACGTCGTTTTTCGGTTGATAGTTTTTATCATTCCCTTTGGACTCCCGGATTATCGGTAATCAGGATTGAATACAGCGGATAAATTCTTCCCGTTTGCGCCCACCATTCCAAGGAAGCGATATGCGAGATTGATTAGGAACGCTCGGTCTTTGTTGCGCTGATACGCTATCTTCTTACGAATGACAGACATCACCTTTGCGAACTTGATTCCACTGTCAAGTGTAACATACTCGTGACTGAACTCACTCACCACCCATACGTTGATGATGACGTCCCCCCACTGAAAGAGATACGGCTTATGCGTCCACGTCACTTTGTCCATACGACGTTCAGCGTTGGAGTGATAATCCTCCTTCTCCTGCATCTGATACATCGTGTTCTTCTGAGAGTCCGACAGTAACTTGAATATGTTCTGTTCCTGTTCGGGTGTACATTTGACCTCCATGTCGATGTCGTGAGGTTCAGCCGTTTCCATACCCAACTCGTGAAGAGCGAGTGAACCTACGATTAGGAAGTCCATACCGTGTGCCTCAAGCACTGATTTACGAAAGCCGTCCAAGGCTGTTTTAATTCTTGTTTCCATACGAAATTATTTGTTGATGTTAAAGATACGTGATTACTCCGGAGTCAGGTTACAGTCCTCGAGACTGAATTATCGCTTTAAGACGACCACTGTAACCTTTCTTCTCCGCATAAACTCTGTCTAAATAGGCGAAATATTCGTCCTTTGTGAGCCGTCGGGCAAATGTACTCTGCCATATAGCATAGTCGGCTATACACTCCCGCCACGAGTTGAAACGGGCATGACCTAACATGATTCCGACAGCCAAAGTGGGACGGCTTCTGGGAACTTTCATTCCCAGACAGTTGTGTCCCTCTACAAACAGTTTAGAAGTGAAGCCTTCGGACTCCTCAATACATTGTGCCATGACGATGTCCGGATGGTCAATCCTCAACTTGAAGATATAATCATACACCTCGTCAAAGAGCGTTTCAGGTATTGGCTCCACAGCCTGTTCTTCAGCGTACTCACAGCCAAACGCTGGCTGAGATGGTACAGGTTCTGTCGTATTACACGACCGTATCACAAGAATGATTAGAATTGACAGCAAAAGAACCGCAAGCCCACGCCACATTCTTTTGAGATACTTCTGTTTAGGCAGATTTCCGCCTGGATAGATTGTTTCTGTTTCCAGCATAACTTCTCATTTTGGTTTATAATAATAGAAAAACTCCTATCATGAGAAGAGCCAAGATACAGCCTAACAACATCGCACCCACGCACATCACAAAGGCAATGATAAGAGCGTTCTTCACTCTTCCCCTGTAATACGAGCGACACGCTTGACAGGCTGCTGGATTTGTACAGTAACATTTCCGACATCTTCTCATGATGGTATTCTTTTTATAGTGTGACCATATTCACCCCAGATTGTCTCAAGGACTTTCAGAGCGAACTGTTCTTGAATTTTCTTCTCTTTCTCGATATCCGTTGACAGCCTGTACTGCTCGCGATGTTGTTCATTCCATCCAAGCATTTCAAAATGATGGTGAATGGGTGCCATCTTAAACACACGTTTGCCTCTTGTTTTGAAAGATACAACCTGAATAATCACTGATAAAGTTTCAATCAAGAAAACACCACCAATTAAAATAAACAGAAGTTCCTGACGTGTTAATACAGCCAAAGCCGCTAAAAATCCACCTAAAGCTAATGAACCAGTATCTCCCATAAAAATACGTGCAGGATGATAATTAAAACACATAAATCCTAGTAATGTTCCCACCACTGCCATAGCATAGATGGCAATGTCATAATCTTTATTCATAATCGCAAAAATAACAAAAACAGAAATCGCAATCATCGAAAGTCCTGTTGCTAGACCATCTAATCCATCTGTTAAATTCACCGCATTGCTGCCTGCTGTAAACATAAAATATACCAAAATAGGATATAACCATCCAATATCAATTTCTATATGTAATAAAGGGATAGAAATTGCAGTATCAAATCCAGGTATAAA
>OGOI01001733.1_pt1 | contig 12457 bp, 14 predicted proteins | sample 1552631 | NCBI WGS metagenome assembly OGOI01 (sample SAMEA2580204, study PRJEB22360) | human gut metagenome | biome: human gut; feature: human-associated habitat; material: faeces | place: Denmark | collected 2008/2010 | reverse complement strand
GCGGAGGCGAAACCACCCCCGGGCGACCGCCCGCGAGAAAGAGAGGAAAAGCATGAAACATCTGAGCAAATGTCTGGCGCTGGTGCTGGCCGCTATCGGCTGGGTGCAGGTCAATATGGGCGCTGCTTTGTATGCAGCCCGCGATGTGGATACCGTGGGCATCCTGCGCGCCGGTGGTGCCGCCGCGGCTGGTGCCGCTTTGCTGGCGCTGCTGTACTGGAAGATCCGCCGCGACCCCAAAAAGAAGAAAATCTTTTTGGGTGCCATTGCCGCGGTTGTGGTGCTGGCCATCCCGGTTGGGCTGTATAAGCTGACCCACATGTGGGGCGGCTTAACGCCGGAACAGCTGGTTGGCTCCATTCAGGAAAACGGCGATTCCATCTACACCTATTCCGCCGGGTATATCTGCCGCAACCTGCCCAACACGGCCAAACTGCTGCTGCGCTCTTTCAGTGCGCAGGGGGCGCAGTGGGTGCAGGGCGTGCTGGGCACTGCCCTGGGCGAACCCATTGTGTATACCGTGGATGCCAGCTGGGTGCTGGGGGTTGGCTTTATCCTGGCTTTGCTGGCCGCGGCGCTGCCGCAGGCGGGTGAGACCGTACCTCTGGGCCGCCGCACCAAAGCGGGCGTTTGGGGTATTGTTCTCTGCGTGATTGCCCTTTCGTTCGTCACGGCGCTCAACTGGACCCCCATCAATTACACCACTATTTTTGGCCTGCAGGGGCGCTACTGGCTGCCCGTGCTGCCGCTGGTGCTGGCGCTGGTGCACCACAACCGCACCTTTGCCGTGCAAAAGCCCGCAGAGCGCAAGGCGGTATTTGCCATGCTCTGCCTGACATCGTTCGTCATTCTGCAAGGCGCGGGTTTGTACGCGACCTTCCAGATGCCGTCATAAATTATCATTTTATACGTTTTTGTATCATGCAGAAAGGAACATTACCATGACTGTTACCCGTAATACCATCATTGCCGAAATCCTGCAGAACGATCCTTCCCAGGGCTGCGTGCCCATCTTTTTGAACACGGGTATGCACTGCCTGGGCTGCATGGCTGCCCATGGTGAGACCGTGGAGCAGGCCTGCATGGTCCACGGTGTGGACCCCGACGAACTGTGCGCCGAACTGAATGACTACTTTGCACACCTGTAAGCCTGTGCCGCACCTGGATGCGCGGCTGGCCGCCGCGGCTGCCTATGTGCGGCCCGGCCATATTGCCGCCGATATTGGGTGTGACCATGGAAAACTCAGTGCATGGCTGGCGGGCAGCGGTTGCTGCCCGCTTGTTTTTGCATGTGATCTGCGGGAAGGCCCGCTGCAAAAAGCCCGCATGACCTGCGCCCCCTGGGCGGATAAGATCCAGTTCCGCCTCGGTTCCGGCTTGAGTGTGCTGCAGCCGGGGGAGGCAACGGAGATCATCATTGCCGGCATGGGGGCCGAAACGGTGCTGGAAATCCTGGATGCCGCCCCCTGGGTGAGGAACGAACAGTATAACTTTGTTTTTGTACCCGCCACCAAGCACAGCGTTTTGCGCAAGGGCCTTGCCCAGCGCGGCTTTGCCTTAAAAAGCGAGACACTGTGCCGTGCAGCCGGGCGGCTGTATACCGTGATCAACGCGCAGTATACCGGCCGGGCAGCGGAGCCCACCGGCCTTGCCTGCCTGTGCGGCAAAACGCAGGGCCAGCCCGAAGCCCAGGCCTACCGTGAACAGCAGCTGGTCAAACTGAAAAAATACCGCCTGGGCCTTGCACCCGGCCCGCAGGCGGATGGGGTGGATGCCCTGATACAGGAAATGGAGGATGGACTATGGCCGTAAAAGTACAGCAGGTACTGGAAATTCTGGAACAGATCGCCCCGCCGGAGCTGGCTTGCAGTTGGGATAACGTGGGCCTTTTGGTGGATGCCGGACGCCCGGTCACCTCCATTATGACGGCGCTGGATATTACCGCCGATGTGGTGCGCGATGCCGCCGAAAGCGGGTGTGAGCTGATTGTAAGCCACCACCCGGTCATCTTTGACCCGCTGCGCCACGTGACGGCGGAGGATGTGCCCGCAATGCTGCTGCAGAACGGCATTTCGGCCATCTGCATGCACACCAATCTGGACGCCGCTCCCGGCGGTGTGAACGATGTGCTGGCAGACCTGCTGCGCATTGAGAACCGCCGTGATTTCGCCGATAACTGCGGCCGCATCGGCACGCTGAACGTGCCCACCACGGCCCAACAGCTGGCCGAAACCTGCAGCCGGATGCTGCACACCCACTGCAAGTTTGTGGAAGCCGATCACCCGGTAGAAAAGCTGGCCGAAGTGAGCGGCGCAGGCGGCAGCTATTTGCAGCAGGCCATTGACGAGGGCGCAGACTGCCTGGTGACAGGCGAAGCCGCCCACCACATTGCCATTTTGGCAAAGCAGAAAGGCGTGGGCCTGGTTGTTGCCGGGCACTGGGGAACGGAACACCCAGTGGTGTTTGCCCTGGCGGATGCCCTGACCGAGCGCCTGCCCAAAGAAGTTACTGTGGCCCCCAGCCTGGCCGATGTTGACCCTTACAGCTACCTGTAACCCCTGCGGCGGCTGAACACTATGGGGTGGGATGAACCCATCCTGCCGCGTGAGAAGAATGCTGTCGTTTTCATAAAACCCTGCCCCAAAAGAAAAGGAGTACCACCATGGCATTGGATGCCGCGACCCTTGCGTTGGTCGCAAATGAACTGAACAGCACCCTGCTGGATGCCAAAATTGATAAAATTTTTGAGCCGACGCGGGATGAAGTGCTGATGACCCTGCGCACTCGTACCCAGACGTTCAAGCTGCTGCTGTCTGCCCGCAGCGGCTCGGCGCGTGTCTGCCTGACCAAAGAAAGCTTTGAAAACCCGCTCACCCCGCCGGGCTTTTGCATGCTGCTGCGCAAACACCTGACCGGCGGCCGTCTGACAGGGCTGCATATGGAACCCGGCGACCGCATTGTGTTTTTTGACTTTTTGTGCACCAATGAGATGGGCGACCTGGTAACCAATACCCTGGCTGCCGAGCTGATGGGCCGTTACTCCAACCTGGTGCTGATCCAGAGCGGCAAGATCATCGATGCCCTCAAGCGCGTGGATTTTGAGGACAGCGAGATCCGCCAGTTGCTGCCCGGACTGCCGTATACGCTGCCGCCCCAACCCAATAAACCGGAGTTTCTCGCGATGCGCACCACAATGCGGGCTGGGTGCCCTCTGCTTGAGAAAAACCCCTGCCGGTGGCTTCTGCTTTGGGCAAAGCGGTTGGCGGTGTCGGCCCCGTTGTTGCGCGGGAGGCTGTGTGGCGTGCCTTTGGCGGCGAAACGCCCCTGCTGGCCTGTGACCTGGACGAAGCGCAGAAGCAGGCCCTGTGCGCCGCAATCGAAAACCTGAAGGATGAACACGCTGCAGGCGGCACCCCCACGGCGGTGCGCATCCCCCAGCCGGACGGTGTGAACAAGCCGGTAGAGTTCAGCTTTTTTATCCCGCAGCAGTACGGCAGTGCGGCCATTTTAACGCAGTACCCCACCTACAGCGAGCTGCTGGAGGATTATTACGCCACCAAGGACCGCGCCGAGCGGTTGAAGCAGAAAAGCCGCGAGCTGTACAAAGCGGTGCATAACCTGTACGAACGCGCTGTGCGCAAACAGTCCGCCCGGCGGGAGGAACTGGCCCAGAGTGAAAAAGCCGATACCCTGCGCCTGTACGGCGAGCTGCTGCAGGCCAACCAGTGGGCCATCCAGAAAGGCGACCGCCAGGCCACCGTGCAAAACTACTATACCGGCGAGGATGTAACCATCCGCCTGGACCCCCGCCTTGGACCCAACGAGAACGCACAGAAATACTTCCGCGATTATAAAAAGAAGCAGACCGCCGGCCAGATGCTGAAAAAGCTGCTGCTCGAGGGCGAGGATGAGATCGAATACCTTGCCAATGTTCTGTATGAGGTGGAGACTGCCCCCGGCGAGCAGGCCCTGAACGAAGTGCGCGCCGAGCTGAAAAGCCAGGGCTACCTGAAATACTATAAGCAGCGGGAACGCAAACAGAAACCGGCGGATTTCCTGCGCTACCGCTCCAGCGATGGCTTTGAAATTTTGATCGGGCGCAACAACCTGCAAAACGATAAGCTGACCCTGCACACTGCCCGCGGCAAGGATGTCTGGTTCCATGTACAGAAAGCCCCCGGCAGTCATACGGTGGTTATGAGCCGCGGCGAGGATGTGCCGGACACCACCAAACAGGAAGCCGCAGAGCTGGCTGTGCTGCACTCCAGCCAGAATGGCGGTGCCAAGGTGCCGGTGGATACCACCGAGGTGCGCAACATCTGGAAAGCCAACGGCGCCCGCCCTGGCATGGTGCTGTATAACGATTATACAACGGTCTATATTACCCCGCGCGCCGGGCTGGAAGAGCAGCTAAGGAAAAAATAAAGTAACATATGTTAATGAAATGACCACGCTAAGTGCGAGCGTGGTCATTTTTTTTGAATAAAGTAGGATATTTTTGTAAATAGGAGTGAAAAATGAAAAAACGTGTGGTATAATTTGAAAAGATGAGGAGAGGGAAAGTGAAATGAAAGTCTTAGTTACAGGCTTTGACCCGTTCGGAGGGGAAAGCATCAACCCGGCTTACGAAGCTGTTAAAATGCTGCCGGATGAAATTGCCGGGGCGCAGATCATCAAGCGGGAGATCCCGACAAGCTTTACCCGCGGCACCGCAGAAGTGGTGCGCCAAATCGAACTTTGCCAGCCGGATCTGGTGCTGAATGTGGGCCAGGCAGGCGGCGCTGCTGGTTTGCGTGTAGAACGGGTAGCCATCAACCTGGCGGATGCCCGTATCCCAGATAATGACGGCGCGCAGCCGGTGGACGAACCGCTGGTACAGGACGGTGCCCCGGCATATTTTGCCAAGCTGCCGGTCAAGGCCATGGTGCGCGGGGTACAGGCAAAGGGCTATCCTTGCCAGCTGTCTTACACGGCAGGTACTTACGTCTGCAATGCGGTCATGTATACCGTGCTGCATACCGTGCAAAGTTATCCCCATATACGGGCGGGCTTTGTGCATGTGCCGTATGCAGCCAGCCAGCTGGAAGGCAAAGCTGCGGGTACCCCGGCCATGCCGCTGGCAGACATTACCGCGGCTCTGGCAGCTGCCATTGAAGCCGCTGTGCAGAATAAGACCGATTTGAAAAAACAAATGGGAAAGCTGGATTAAAAACAGCGACTGCTCGAAATAAAATGGGGGGGGGGTAAGCGTTATGCTGACCAATAAAGAAATTGAAGTTTTGTGCTACTGCCGCGGCTGCCTGAACCGGAAGTGCGGCCTTGATCTGGAACGGAGTGATATAAAGCATTTGAAAATGCAAAAAATATCATTAGAAAAATCATTGACAATGATTTGGTAGAAGAGCTTGGATATACGGTTTGCTTTGAAACGATTGAATGAGACATACCCAAATAAAATCCGGATGAAAACTTATTGATGGTGAAATAAAGACGTCGCTGCCAAGGGCTGAAAATGCTCTTGGCAGATTTTTGTAGAAGGGCGGGGGAAAATCTTTAAGGCAACACCGCACAATTCCCGCCTGACGGCTTAAGCACCGCTCCGGCGGCTGCGGCACGGCATCTGCGTTGCCAAAATGCTCGATAATACACAAAGTATTATCTGCGCTTTTGGCCTAGCAGCTGCCGTGCCTCGCTCGCCGTATCGGCACTTAGAATTGTGCAGTATTGCCTTAAAAAGATGCGTGAGTGGCTTTGCTGGTTGGCGCGCTGAGAGTTTTTCCGCGGACTGTTTTGCCTCGGCACCGTCTAAAGAGCTCTATGCGGCAAACGGGCGCGGATTCTCCCGCACCCTCGCAAACAGTCCACTGGACTGTTTGTGTCCCACTGTGGCGAGAGCGGGCTGTTCGAATCCCGTCACTCCGTGAAAAACAAAAAGCTCTTTCACCAGACGGTGAAAGAGCTTTTTGTGGTCGGAGTGACGGGATTCGAACCCACGGCCTCTTGGTCCCGAACCAAGCGCGCTACCAACTGCGCTACACCCCGAAAAAAAATCCGCAGCAACTTTGCTGCTGCGGTGGTTGGGGATGAGAGAATCGAACTCCCACAAACGGAGTCAGAGTCCGTCGCACTACCATTATGCAAATCCCCATTGCATGTTTGTTAAGAGGCTTTGCTTTCGCGCTGCCCTCAACGCTTAGTTATTATAGCGGACTGGCAGGCATTTGTCAACACGTTTTTTGAAGTTTTTTTGATAAAATATGGAAATGACGAAGCAACGAGCATAAAATACAGGGCGACTCAAGAGATGACAAAATATATGCGCTTTTGCTCTGGCTTGCCGCAGCGGTTTGGCTGCAAAAACAGGCAATGAACCGCTGCGCAAAAGGCGGCGGGGGATTGGGAACACCGGCAGCCCGCAGCGTGTTTAACCCAGAAAATCCATGGGGTGTATCTGAAACGTCGAAAATATCGTCTGTTTCTACAAGCGCAGCGGGATTTTGCGTTAAAAAGCCTTGGAATCCACAAAGGATTCCAAGGCTCTTTGACTTGAATCCTGCTTGTGTCTGCGAAATATTCGTCATTTTCTTTGTTTTCAGATACACCTTAGGGAACAACAGGAAACAATGCGCTATGTCTAAAAATTAACAACATACACAACAGGCATTTTCCGTGGAAAGCTCAACAGAGCGGCGGTATTAGCAACCCATAAAGAATTTACTTTTTAGTATAAACATTCGACTTTGTATTGCGGTTTGCGACCCTTTCTTCTTGACTTGTACGGCAAAAATGCTACAATAATACTGTATTTATTTTGCCTTTTGGGAAAGGATACATCTTTTGTAAAGGGGCAGTGTGCCCCAAAAGCCTGAAAACGGCCTGGGTTTCATTTGATAAATGCAGGCGGTTTTTGTTTTTGCGGCCATGGAACGGCATCGGCCCGGCGGCTCAGCTTTTTTGATTCGGCTGGCAGTGGGGGCAATGACGGTTTGACTTTATAAAAAGGTGTATCGGCGATCGCTGTGATCAGCGGGGACGGGATGACCGGCTCCGGAGCTTTCCATAACAGGGCAGACAATGAAATGGGGGAAATGAGTCCATGTTTAAATCCCTGAAGCGCTCTGCCAAGGGTGCCGCAGTGCCGCATGAGAAGGGCACGGCCGGGATGGCTACCGTAACAATGGCCACGCCTGCGCACGTGATCATTCCCATGTCGATGCACATTGGTGCACCTGCAGAGCCGGTCGTCAAAAAAGGCGATCAGGTCTGTGTTGGTACGCTCATCGGCAAAGCCGGCGGCTTTGTCAGTGCCAATATCTATTCCAGCGTTTCGGGCACAGTTGAGGGCGTTGCACCGTTCCGCATGGTCAACGGTTCTACCTGCCAGGCGGTTGCGATTGCAGCCGACGGCCAGCAGACGGTTGACCCGGCCTGTGTGCCGCCGGTTGTGACCGATAAAAAGAGCCTGATGGCAGCTGTGCAGGCCTGCGGTCTGGTTGGCCTTGGCGGCGCCGGTTTCCCGACGCATGTCAAGCTGGCAGCAGAGGGCATTGACACCCTGCTGATCAACGCAGCTGAGTGTGAGCCGTATCTGTCCACGGATACGCGCGAGATGCTGGAATGCAGTGATACGATCCTTTCCGGCATTACTGCCGTCATGAAGTATTGCAACATTCCCAACTGCATCATCGGCATTGAACGAAACAAGCCGGAGTGCATTGATCTGATGTGCTCCCTGGTGCGCGATATGCAGGGCGTTTCGGTCAAGCCGCTGCCCATGCGCTACCCGCAGGGCGCTGAAAAAACGCTGGTTGAAACCTGCACCGGCCGCGAAGTGCCGCAGATCGGTCCTTCCGGCAAACCGGGCCTGCCTGCAGACGTACATTGTATCATCATGAACGTGACCAGCGTTTCTACCTTGGGCAAGTTCCTGAAGACCGGTGTGCCCCTGACCACCAAGCGCGTTACCGTGGAAGGCGATGCCATTGCCAAGCCGCAGAACATTGAAGTGCCCATCGGCACTCTGTACCGCGATGTGATCGAAGCATGCGGCGGCATTAAGCCGGATGTTGAGCTGGGCAAGATCATCTTTGGCGGCCCCATGATGGGCGGTGCTTCGCCGAGCGCTGATTACCCGGTATTGAAGCAGAACAACGGCCTGCTGCTGTTCAGCCGCAAAATGGCCACCCTGCCGGAGCCTGACCCCTGCATCCGCTGCGGGCGCTGCATTGCCGCCTGCCCCATGGGTTTGGAACCGGTCGAAATTCTGGAAAACTTTGCCGAAAAAGATTTTGATGCGCTGAAAGCACGCTGCGTGGATCTGTGCGTGGCCTGCGGCAGCTGCACCTTTGCCTGCCCGGCCAAGCGCCCTGTGGCCCAGAACATGGGCCTGGCAAAGGCCTGGTACATGGGCGAACTGCGCAAAGGAGGGAAATAAGGAATGGATGATCGTCTGATCGTAACCGCTTCGCCCCATATCCGGGACAATGCGACCACCCGCGGCCTGATGGGCAACGTGCTGATCGCGCTGGTACCCAGCATTGTGGCGTCGGGGCTGATTTTTGGCATGCGTGCGATCCTGCTGACCGCAGTGACTACCCTTGCCTGTGTTGTTTTTGAGTACCTGTACTGCAAGCTGATGCACAAGCCCAACCCGGTGGGGGATCTTTCTGCCTGCGTTACCGGCGTGATCTTGGCTTTGAACATGCCGGTCAGCATGCCGCTGTGGATCGCCATTGTGGGCGCACTGGTTGCTATTGTTATCATCAAGCAGCTGTTCGGCGGTCTGGGCTATAACTTTGCTAACCCTGCGCTGGTTGGCCGTATCGTGCTGTTCCTGGGCTTTACCTCCCGCATGACGGCTTACGTTTACCCGGATATGTCAGTGGACGCCCTGGCATCCGCTACCCCGTTGAACGCAGCCGTTGACCTGCACAGCGTCAGCTTTGTGGATATGTTGCTGGGCATCCATGGCGGCATGATGGGCGAAACCTGTGTGATCGCCATTCTGCTGGGCCTGGCTTATCTGCTGTTTACCCACACCATCGAGTTCACCATCCCGGTTTCCATCGTTGGCACTATGTATGTTCTGACCCTGCTGGCTACCCGTGACCCGTACATTGCCCTGCTGGACTGCATGTCCGGCGGCCTGCTGTTCGGCGCCGTGTTCATGGCGACCGACTATGTGACCAGCCCGTTCACCACCAAGGGCAAGCTGTTCTATGGCGTGTTCATCGGTCTGGTCACCTTCCTGATCCGTAACTTTGCCAGCATGAACGAAGGCATGAGCTTCGCCATCCTGCTGGGCAACCTGATGACCCCGTGGTTCAACGCCTGGGGCCACCAGACCCCGCTGGGCTACAAAAAGCCCCAGAAAGCTGCGAAAGGGGGGAAAGAATAATGGCTGAAAACAATGCAAAGGCTCCGGAACAGGAATCCAACTTTAAGGCACTGGTTCTTCCGGTCATTGTTCTGGTTGTGATCTGCCTGGTCTGCAGCGCGCTGCTGGCTGTGCTGAACGACGCAACCGCACCCATCATTGAAGCCAACACCAAGGCTGAGACCCTGGCGGCCTATCTGTCCGTTCTGCCGGAAGGCACCACGGCGGATGATCTGCAGGATGTTACTGTTACCACCGCCAATGTGACCGGCGCAGTTAAGACTGCAGACGGCATGGCTGTTGTGCAGTCCACCGCAGCAGGCTACAGCGGCAACCTGGTTACCGTGTACGCTGCATTTGATACCACCGGCACCCTGACCGCTCTGTCTGTGGATGCTTCAACCCAGACCACCGGTATCGGTTCCAAGACGGGCGAAGAGAGCTTCTACGGCGGTTATGTCGGCTGGAGCGCTTCCCAGCAGGTAGAGATTGGCAACCCCGTTGATGCAATTGGCGGCGCTACCATCTCTTCCCGTGCAGTTGTCAGCGCCATCAACAGCGCAATCGACTGCTACAATAATGATATTGCGGGGGTGGCTTAAAATGGCTGAAAAACAAAGCAAATGGCGCATTTTTACCGCCGGCATCATCCGCGAAAACCCGGTTCTGCGCCTGGTTCTGGGCTGCTGCTCGGCACTGGCTGTTACCACCACGGTATCCGGCGCTTTGGGCATGGGCCTGGCCATGACGTTCGTTCTGGTTTGCTCTAACATCGTTATTTCGGCACTGCGCAAGGTCATTCCGGCCAAAGTGCATCTGCCGTGCTACATTGTTATCATTGCAACCTTCGTTACCATCGTTCAGATGGTACTGCAGGCTTATGTGCCCGCACTGTACAAAGCTTTGGGCGTGTTCCTGGCCTTGATCGTTGTCAACTGTATCATTTTGGGCCGTGCCGAGATGTTTGCCTGCAAGAACAGCGTTGTGGATTCTGCACTGGATGGCCTGGGCATGGGCTGCGGCTACATCCTGACCATGCTGCTCATGTCCTCTGTGCGTGAGATTTTGGGCAACGGCACCTGGATGGGAATTACCATCATCCCGGAAAGCATTGACCGCATGAGCCTGATGAACCAGGCCCCCGGCGGTTTCTTCGTGTTCGGCTGCCTGATGGCATTGTGTGTGTACATTGAAAAGAAGCTGAACAAGCCCATTGAGCGCAAAACCTGCGGCGATGTGATGCTGGAAGAAATCGACAAAGCAAAAACCGAGGAAGGGGGTGCTAAGGAATGAGCCAGACTGTTGCAACCTTTGCTACCATCTTCTTTAGCATGATCCTTGTTAATAACTATGTTCTGGTCCAGTTCCTTGGCATCTGCCCGTTCCTGGGCGTTTCCAAAAAGCTGGATTCCTCCGTTGGTATGGGCGCGGCTGTTATTGCAGTCATGGTGATCGCAACCGCTGTTACCTTCCCGCTGCAGATCTTTTTGCTGGATGCCAACGGCCTGGGCTATATGCAGACGGTCATCTTTATTCTGGTCATCGCTGTGTTGGTCCAGCTGATCGAAATTGTGCTGAAGCGTTACGTTCATGCACTGTATCAGTCCCTTGGCGTGTACCTGCCGCTGATCACCACCAACTGCTGTGTGTTGGGCGTGACCATCCTGGCTGTGCAGGATTACACCAAGGTTTATGAGGCACAGGGCTTTGGTATGGCTTATGCCGAGGCTTTGATCTGCGCCGCCGGTGCAGGTGTGGGCTTCCTGGTTGCCATGCTGCTGTTCTGCGGTGTTCGCCAGCGCGTGGAGCGCTCCAACCCGCCGGAAAGCTTTAAGGGCCTGCCTATCACGCTGGTGTCTGCTGCCATTACTGCCATGAGCTTTATGGGCTTTGGCGGTCTGGTAGAAAACATCATCGCCGCACTGATGTAAGGGGGAGAAATCGATGAATAGTATTGCCTTCGCCGTCATCGTGCTTGTTGTTCTGGGCTTGGCGGGCGGCATTATTCTGGTGCTGGCCTCCAAGTTTATGGCTGTGTACGAAGACCCGCGCATTGCGCAGATCACCGAATGCCTTGCAGGCGCCAACTGCGGCGGCTGCGGCTATGCCGGCTGTGCTGACTATGCAAAAGCGATTGTTGAAAACGGCGCACCCACCAATAAGTGCGCCCCCGGCGGTGCCAAAGCCACCGAGGCTGTCAACGCCATTATGGGCACTGAGAGCGCCAGCGGCCCGGCCCTGCACGCTGTTGTAAACTGCAACGGCGGCAACGGCAACTGTGGCACCCGCTTTGAATACCACGGCATTCCCACCTGTGCCGCTGCTGCTGCCATTGCCGGCGGTCCCAGCGCCTGTGCATTTGGCTGCCTGGGCTATGGCGACTGGACCCTTTTGCATAGTCCGCACCCGCGCCTGCCAATTTGACGCTATCCATGTGGTAAACGGCAGCGCTGTTGTGGACCGTGAAAAGTGCACCGGCTGCTCCGCCTGTGTGGCAGCCTGCCCGCACCATGTCATCAGCCTGAAGCCGATGGCCCCGCAGCCCGCGGTGCTGTGCTCCAACAAGGACAAGGGCCCCGCTGTGATGAAAGCCTGCAAGGCAGGCTGCATTGCCTGCGGCATGTGCGTGCGCAACTGCCCGCAGCAGGCCATTACCCTGGTCAACAATGTTGCTGTTATCGATTACGCCAAGTGCTCCTCCTGCGGCACCTGTGTTACCAAGTGCCCCAAGAAGGTTATCCATTGGGTTGATGGCCAGCCCGCCGTTGCCGGTGAGCCTGCTTGATGCAGCGTGATTGCTGATTGGGTTTGAATCTGTAAAAAGCATCCCCGTTCCCTTTGCCAGGTGAAACCGGCAGGGAACGGGGATGTTTTTGGTTTGAGGGGAAAAAGGGGAGATAGGGGATGATAAGAATATTCGGCAAATGAAAAATATCAATAAAAGCGTTAGAAGCGTTTCAAATGGTTCAAGAAAAGTATTTTGTGAGGTAGTAAAGAGGGCAAATTTATTTAAGGCAACACCGCACAATTCCCGCCTTACGGCTTAAGCACCGCTCCGGCAGCTGCGGCACGGCATCTGCG
>OGOI01001728.1_pt1 | contig 12480 bp, 13 predicted proteins | sample 1552631 | NCBI WGS metagenome assembly OGOI01 (sample SAMEA2580204, study PRJEB22360) | human gut metagenome | biome: human gut; feature: human-associated habitat; material: faeces | place: Denmark | collected 2008/2010 | reverse complement strand
AAGAATAACATCAATATCATTATCTATATCAGAATCATATGATTTGATCATTCCGTCAGACGAATAATATATAGATTCTATACTTTTTATTTCTAGTGGATTAGCATGAAGCAGTCTATTCTCCCTTTTTTTATCACAAGTAAAATAACGTTTCCTGTGTTTTCCAGTTACTCCCGGTGTTTTTTCATTTCCCGAACAAACTGCTAACATATTATTATAATCAAGTCCCTTATTTTCACCATCATTGGACTCGGAACTTCTCGCATGCCAATGTTCTATATAAACCTCGCTCAAGTCCTTATCATCTTCTCTTATACGTTCATCCGGTATACGACGCATACAATACGCACAAAGATGACCTTGCTCCTGCACTAATGAGTTTCTAACTTCTTTCTTTAAAGGATTCCTTAACAAATCATAGCCTTCTTTATCAGAAAGTCCCAAAAATTCAGCTTTTTGTTTCAATTCTTCAAGCTCAGAAGGCGGAGTCCCTTTTTTTATTAAAATCATTTTTTTGTCCTCATCTTTAGTAATTTCAATTTAATATTACAACTTGATATCTCCGGTTCATCATTTCCCATTATTGCTTTCAGATGGTTCAAAACATATTCTGCTTTCTCTACATCAGACTCATCAATTGCATGATAAAAATCTGCAAATAATTTTTTTACAGATTTCGGTCTCTCTAACGCATTCATAACGCTTCTTACAATTGTGCTCGTATCTCTTCCATAAACCTCTCCTGATGGTTCATAGACTTCATATTGATCTAAAATCAACAGATTCTCACTCTTAGCCGAACTAATTACCGAAGGCGCATGAGTAGAAACAACAAACTGTAATTTAGGAAAGATATCTGTCAAATCCTCCAATATTCTTTGTTGCCATGTCGGATGAAGATGAAGATCGATCTCATCAATTAAAACAATTCCATCCGTCTCAGTACACACTTTATCCAGTAACTGTGGATTAAGAACTGCCATTCGATAAGCAATATCTGCAACCAGACTTATAGTACTTTTATATCCGTCACTCAACTGATTAATTGCTATACGCATCAACTCATTGTCTTCGTTTCTGTACGCAATCTCCAATTCCCGTGTCCCCATACTATACTGAACTTTAATATCCGAATATCCTGTTATCTTTCTATAACAATATTCCATTGCTGCATATACTGCTTCTAATTCTGGAATTTTCCCTAATCCCAATTCCAGATTCTGATATTTCTGCACTGTCATTTTTGAAAACCAATTCATCATCAATTTCAGATTGGCAGTTCCGTCCACGCAATCAATATACCCATTTAACCGATTATTAACTTCAAAAACATCACTCTGTTTTTCGCGATGATAATCCCACAAACGCCCCGTCCCATAATACGCTATCATAGGAAGTACAAGACTTGAATCACCTTTACGAATACGGTCCTGATACTCTAACCCCAAAGAAGTAATTTCTTTTGCATCTCCATATAAAGTTTGTCCAGTTGAAGAAGACAAACTACGTGTCCATCTCAAAACCTTCTTTTCCGAAGAACGACTATCATCATCCTCTTCATTAACAAAAGCGGACGCCGTAACAACTACCGGATATTGGGCCTGTACATCTTTTATACTTCCAACATCGTATGCTTCTAAACGCGCCTGACCTTTATCAATTTTTTTAGCTGGCAATCCGTCCATTTTTATAAACAACGAACTAACCGCTATCGCAGCACCTTCCATAATACTTGATTTTCCTGCTCCATTAGCTCCTACAATAATTGTCATTTTTTTATGAAAATTAATTTCAACATCTTTGAAACAGCGAAAATTTTGCAATTGCAATTTTTCTAAATACATCTGCAGCATCCCTCCTAAAGCCTTAATTTTCCTACTATAATTAATTTCATACTACTCTTCAATGTATCTCCTGAATTTTCTCTTCTCAGCTCATTGTTATTCGTCAGATTTATTCTAATGATAACATGTAGTCACTGAAAAATCCACATTCCTTACGCTGCCCATATATGCATTTTATTCCGCGGGTGCTTTTTCTGCAGTATCTCCGCCTGAATTCCTGCTGCCACATGAATATAAATCTGTGTTGTCTTTATCGAACTGTGCCCCAGTATCTGTTGTACACAGCTTATATCTACGCCTTCTTCGATCAAGTATGTCGCAAATGAATGCCGGAACATATGCGGTGTGATATTTCTGCTGATTCCGGCCTGCTTTGTATATTTCTTCAACATCCTGCGTATAGACTGCTCCGAAAACCGGTCTCCTTTTTGATTCACAAAGAAATATCCACTTTTTTCAATCTGGTCTTTATTCTGTTCATAATATTTCTGAAGCAGCTTTATGACCGAGTGCTCCCCGATCTGAATCACTCTTTCTTTCCTTCCTTTTCCATTAAAGTAAATGCTTCCCGTCTTCATATCTATATTTTCAATCCGGATGTTTGAAATCTCATATACCCTGGCTCCGGTAGCAAAGAACATTTCCACAACCGCAAGATCCCGCAAAATATTCTTTCCTTTCTGTTTTCTCAATTGACCGTACATATAATTCAACAGTCTTTCTATATCGTTTTTGGGAATAATTCGCGGCAGTACTTTTTCTTCTTTGAATTTCGTTCGTATCCGTCTGAAAGGATTCTCACTTATAATCTGCTTTTCTTCCAGATAGGTATAAAACGCTTTCATTGATGCGATTTTACGCTTGGTTGTTCTGGATTTATATTTTTTATGCAGTAAGCGGATATACTTTTCTATCGTCTCTTTTGATGTAATCTCCTCTCCTGTAAATTCATAATACTGGCGCAGATCAATTCTGTATGCTTTTAATGTATTCTTGTCCAATTCTTTGTCGAATTCGCAGTATTCAAGATAATTTTTGATTATGTTGCATGATTTCATTTGTGATATGCCTCCGTGGGGTTTTTGTTTATTTTAGCATATTCTTTTTGCGGAGATGGATGGATAATACCCAATTATCCGTTCATGCATCGCCATGACATAGTCAGGAGGTAGTTATGAAATATTATGTTATTTGTGATTATAGAGAAAATTTCAAGAATTATTCACTTTCACCCTTAAATTTATATAGTGATCATCCGACACGAAAGAATATTACGGAGATTATTGAAGCACTTCATGAATTAGGTTATGATTGCGAGTTTTTTGGTGGTATTCCAGAATTGATACATGCTGTTGATCAGAATTATACATTTGAATCATGTGTATTTCTTAATTTTACAGATGGCATGGAACAAGATTACAGTCGTGTACAAGCTCCCGTCCTGTTAGATATTTTAGATGTTCCTTATAGTGGATCAAACGTGATGGCGACCGTTTTAATGAATAATAAATATTTTTGTAAGCAAGCCCTGCTGGATCATGAAATCCCTATGCCGCAAGGACGTATTATTAATTCAATAATGAAACTAAATATGGAAGATTTGTATTCTTGGAAGTATCCGTTATTTATAAAACCTAATTGTGAAGGTTCTTCTCTTGGAATTTCTCAAAATAACGTCTGCTGTTCTGAGATAGAATTAAAAGAAAGGATAAAGGAATTGTCTTCCGAATTTGAAGAAATCATTGTCGAGGAATACGTTGGAAATCTAGATGTTACAAATTATCTAATCGGAAATGAGGGGAATTATTTAATTAACGATATTGTAGTTGCTGCACTGCCGGGAACTTTAAAATTTCCTGTATATGGGATATCCGAAAAGCAGAACAAATTACAAACCCTCTCGTTTAATGACGAATTCCTTCCGTCAGAGATTGTCCGTCAAATAAAAGACTGTTCTGAGAGAATCGCCAAAATTCTTGGTGCTAAAGACATATGCAGAATCGACTATCGTTACGATAAAACAACTAAAAAGTTTTACTTTATTGAAGCCAATTCTGCACCACGCTTTAGCAGCACAAGTGAAATCGGTTATATCGCCAAAAAACGCGGACTCCAATTTAAAGATATGATTCAAAAATATGTAACAGCCTTTACATCACGCATACATAATTAGTCGTGCGCATAGACAAGAAGCCAGGGTTCAAATGTAGTTATAGATAAATACAGGCTCTCTGGTTTCTTACTATTCAGCGCAGTGTTGGTAAGTGATTCGTATCTCCATTCACTACTACTATTTTTTGCCAATGGTTCTAGTTTATTTAAATAGCCCCCAGTTGCAATTGGATTTCCAAGCTCCTTATATGCAATTGCAAGATTAATATATAGTTTTCGTTTTACTATTGCATCATCACAAGAAAAATCTTCTAAATAATTTTCAAGTGCTTCTGCATAATAGGCAGCTTCGTCTATCTGTTCTAAATGCAAGCAGCATATCATAAGGTGTGTTTGTACCGCAAGTTTTCCATATAATGTTCTGTTCCATAACAAAGCCTCAAGTAAAATCCTTTTTGCCTGGCTCCATTGTTGCTTCATTAGATAACATACAGCCAAATCATTTGCCACATATGATATTTCATGCTTTTTTAAAACTCTTATCGAATTATATGCATCTTCAAATTGCTTTATTGCCATCTCCAAATTATCCATTTGTACATACAGAAACCCTTTCGTCGTTTTTAAATATGCGGATTCCAGGCTATCATTTAACAATTGTCCTGCTTCCATTAAAACAGAAAGTGCTTCTTTCGAATCTAAATAATTATGAGCTCCCCTCATTGTATTTGCCCATATATATGGATATTTTTCTTTATAAGATTGTTTGATTTTAAAAAATAATTTTTTTGAGTAAGCCCTTTTCCCAGGTATTTCAAAATAATACATATGTAATAGGTTGAGCGTATGTACATATAATTCACTATCTTCTGCTACGAAGTTTAATGCCTGTTCCAACAGTTCCGCTGCGTATTTGACTTTTCCAATATTGTTATTCGCTTTTGCCATAAAAAACAAGCGATAATACTTTAATTTATCATATCGCAATGTTTTAGGATCAAGCGGCTCTAAACATCGAATTGCCCTTGAAAAATTCCCACTTTCATAAAAAATGATTGCTATAAATAATTGTTGGACAGGATGAAGTCTGCTAAAACATGCATTTAAATTATTTGCGACTTTATAAGAATCATAAATTTGATTTTTATAAAATAATTTTTTTGCATATCTGAAATTTCTAACCTCCCATTTCGAAATAGATGCTATTCGTGAATGTTTACACAAAAGTCCTTCATGGTTATACGAATTCGTTTCATTTAATAAATATTCATAAGCATAGCCAGAAAACAATTTGTATAAATTGGATGCACTAAATTGCTCCTGTAAGTCAAAATAGTCCATATCATATGTTATTGTAATTTTCCCAACTGTAACATAAGAAAATATTTTAAGGCCTATAAGTTCCAAAAGTGCTTTATGTAGTAGTTCCTTTCTATATATGTTCTCCATGCAATTCTTCTTTGCAATATATACAGCCAAATTCAAAACATCTTCTACAGAAGCTGTCTGTTCTAAACACAAGTAGGAATATATAAGCCACTGATTAATTTCTGCAAATTCATTTATCTGCAATTTTATGTAATCACTTTTTAGAATATTTTCTAAAATGTCCTTATTAATCTTAGCTTTAGGAGTAGTTCGATATTCTATTCCCTTCATATCTAATAATTTACTAATGAGCGTTGACAATTTCTTTGGATTTCCCATACATTTTTTATATATGTATTCTATTTCTTCTGTAGAAAAAACAGAAATATCGTAAATAGGCTCCAGAATCTGGTAAAAGAAACTTACATTATCCAAATTAGTAATTTCAATACTGGTATAAGGAAGATTACGTTGAATTAAGTCCTTTAATGTATCTTCTAATTCTTCCGTTGTTGTTATAATACAGGATTTGAAATTAGGGTTTTTAAAATTATTTTTAAATAATGTGCATAAAATATTAGCCGTTTGAATATCACATCGCGAAAAATTATCTATGCAAATGAATATACATTGATCTTCTGATATGGCATCCAGATAAGTTTGTAATATATCAATGGACTCTTTTTTCTCATCATTATGTGTCATAACTAAGTAGCTGGAATCAAACAATAATGACACGATGTTTGTTATTTTTTTTGGAAAATCAATGTCAAATTCTTTGGCTTTTTTGTATATATTATTATAAAAAGATTTATATGTTCTCTTTACAGTTTCCAAAAAGTTTACAGAACTATATGTTTGTAATTCTATAATAAAATTACTGATTATATCCGCAGAATTTTCCGATACATCTATATTTATATAGCAAAAACGATATTTCTTATTCTTTTTTAACATATATGTTACGAATTCTGTCTTCCCAAAACCTTGTTTTCCATATATCCATAAAGTAGAATCTGTAGATGTGATTAAATAATTTTCCAAAATCTTTTGTTCTTTGTATCTATCAACAAAGATAAAATCAAATAAGTCTGTGTTATTCATATTATTCTTCCTGTTTTATTATAATTATGAACGGATAATTGGGTATTATCCATCTACTTATCTCCATATTCCATTACTATCTTATCCCCTCTTATTTATATACACATAACTTTTTAAAAACTGGCGCTTTTTTGTCGAAATTTTTATAAGTATTTAATATCAAGCCAGTAATCTTACTTCCCTGTAAAAACATTCAGGATAATCCAGTTTTTTCTAAAAAACACCAATAAAACATTCTGCTTCATTGGCGTTCTTATCTTTTGTTAACATTTTCTTACTTTTAATATTTCTTCTTCTGCTCTTACAAACTGAGTAGAGTTCTGGAACTTAAATGCCTCCATTAAAGCCGAAATAGATGTATCAAAAACATTCACAACTATATACTTTAATATACAAATCAGTTCTACTATAACAGACGTAATATATGCTCCCAAAAATGCAAGTAGAAGTTCAATCGTTCCTGTTGAAAAATCTTTTTCATTCTGTTGTCTTTCCGATAATTCCATATCAATTCTCGCTTATCTCTTCATCTTTCATGTATGGCATCTTCAAATAATCCAATCTTTTCGCCATTACATTCGTTGAAACCTGAAATATTTCCGACAAACCAGACAATGAAGGTACTAATAACTGTTCATAAATCATTTTCAAAGAACTTTCAGGAATTAGTAATTCGCCGGCAAATACATTTGCATTGTACTCTCTCGGATCATTCTGCGTCTTACTGCTACGTAATTCAATATGTTTATCTGTCAACGTGTCTGTATGTAAACAACAATGCGCAATCTCATGAGCCATTGTAAAACGTCTTCGATTAATCGAATCACTAGACCGATAGAATATTCCCACCTACTTTTCCTGTGCAAATGTAATCCCAAGAATTTCTCCCGAATCATACTGCAAAATCTTTTCTATATCGCTAAAATCTGCCGCTACTTCTTTTATCCCTAATCTTTGTAATAATAAAGAAATATTTATTGGTGGTGTTAGGGAAATTCCGTTTTCTTTTAGTAAATCCATTGCCGATTTATTCCGCATATTTTTTAAAACTTCATACATAATACCATCTTCTTTAGTAAAAAAAATAATTTTTCCTTTGTTCTTCATATCCTTCCTCCACTCACATATTACCATATGAGCAAAAGAAAAACTTTATTTATAAGATATTTTTCTTATACTTTCATATTACCTTATCCGACGAAATACGTCAATCTATATTTTCTCACCTTTTGTCAGATAATCAATCACTAATTATTTTCACCTCACCGGCTCTTTAATTATCCAATCCCCACGTTCTAATAACCGGAGCCACCCTTTCCATATACTTTCTAAGCAAATCCGCTGATTCTGTCACTTCCTCATAAGCCTCTCCCAACGTTACAGACCCAGTCATAATATCATGATTTTGTAAAAATACTCTTTTTTGCACAAAGTATTCTTCTGCTCTGCGCAATTCCATTCTGGCGGATTCATCCTCTTCCTGATATTCCTTGCCATTTTATTTTCCTCTTAAATTTTCACTAATGTAATTCGCTTTATATTTCACCTGCTCTGCGCTAATTCCAAATGCACTCAGCACGACTTTTTGTGTTTTTGACACTGCATGATCCAAGCGGTATATCTTATCCAGTTGTCTTGTCATTTCGATTTTCTCAAGTTCCCGAATTGCTGCCGGAACAGTAAGATAATTCGGTTTCTTAACCATTTCAGCTGCTTTATCCTTTAATGCTGTATACAGCTTACATCGGATAATCAATGCAATAAATCCGATAAATATTTTATTTGATGCAGCTTCCTCAGAAGCAACTCGCAGACAGTTATTGCCCAGATAAGATTTATCTGCACGAAATACTTTTTCCGACGCATCTCTATTCTTATATAAGGTGATTGCTTTTTTCGCATCCATTTTTTCAGATGAGATAATTGCAAAATAGCCACACAGATCCAGTTCATCTCGAATCACTTGTAACTTTGGTTCTCCATAAACAAAGTGCCCTGTATCTTTATTGTAATGCAGATGGAAATATTTATGGAATGATGGTCCGAATTCATGCTCTGTATCTTGGAATTTTTTCAGATAACTCTGCATTTCCTGAATACTTTCTTCCAACCTCGCCCGTTCCCCTGCAACCTTCGCAGCACTATAATAAATATGAACATATCTTTTCTTTGTGTCTGCTGTATACACAAATGTGTGTACTGTTTTTCCGTATACTCCGAATTCAGCGATCTGATTTCCCCAATCATTTCCAAAGGTTCCTTTCTGCTTACGAACCTGCTCGCTGATAAACTCTTTGCAGCCTTTCACCATAATGATAAATCCAAATCCATTGTTATCCATAAATCTTAGATTTTCCTTACTGAAACAGCCTCTGTCTAAAATAAATCCAATGTTTTTATATCCGTATCCTTTTACCTTTTCCACCATAAACTGCAGTTGCGAAACATCATTGATACTTCCTGGATATTTCTCATACATTAAAGGCTCACTATTGGTGAGATCGTAGCCTACCGCATAGTTAAAAATAGGAAGACCTACATCTATCTTTGCTGCACCTAATTCTACCATACTGATATTTCCAGCTTCACAGTTCTTATTTGTAGAATCATAAGAGATATAGATTCTTTCCCGTTTATTCCTTTCCTCATTCCAACAATCTAAAAAGCTCTGTCTTTGATTTTCATTTATCAAACGAAAAAAATCTGAAATCGTTGAATCGCTGTACATTTTCATATCAGGTGTGAAAAGTGGATGGTTATACGCATAATCCGGATAATACTGTGCTGCATTTCCTTCTGTGATAATCGAATAAGAAGCGAAATCCAAGATCATACCAGCCGCTTTAGCTCCCAGCGTTTCTTCCAGCTTCTTGTCTAATCCCATATCTTTTACCGTCTTGCTGATGACCATATATACACCTGCCTTCAAGCAGCTGCTTCTTCCAGTATCTAATCGTTCCTCTGGTGTTTCTACTTCCGGAAAATATTTCTTAAAATTTTCATTTTCAATTCATCATCTGCCGAAACTTTTCCGATGGTGACTCTTTTTACTGTTGTATATTTTTTATCAGGGTCATAAATTCTATCATACTCGTAGTAAACGTAACGAGCATTCCCTTTGCTTCTAAATGTAATTTTCCCTTTTACTTCTGGCACATCAACAAGGTAATCAAGATACATGATTTTCACCCCCCTTTTTAATAGTTGTATTTACGACTAAATATAGTATGGCATAAAACCTGCATTTTTTCAATCAAAAACGCAGGTTTTTGGCTTATTTTCAAGTTTTCTTTACAATTGATATGAAACGAATTTTTGTTTAGTTGTACCTATAATTGGAAGTTAACATTTTTACAATTCCTTAGATCTATCATTCACTTCTTTATTCACAAACCACCATTTCTATTTGAAGCGATGGTTTGTGTTTAACTTGTTCTAATTACTGATCCATTTTAATTTCCTTTTCAAAAATCTATTTTTAACGTAAGTGCTTAATTTTCAGTTGTAGAAAAAAACGGCTACAACTATTCTTTTTCTCTCTTCCTCCCGTTAAATCTCTAATCTCTCTTAAAGATATCTCGTGTATACACTTTCTCTTTCACGTCATCCAAACAACTATCATATCTGTTCGCAACAATCGCCTGACTTTGTTTCTTAAATTTCTCTAAAGCATTGACCGCTTTACTTTCGAAAAATGCTGTTTCCTCCAGTATCGGCTCGTTCTCAATATGGTCCGCTCCATTCAGCTTGCTTTTCACTAACAATAGAACTTTATTTCATCAACTACAAATGCCTGTTTCCATTTTTCACAAATAAGAAAAAACTGTGCTGATATAAATTCCATCAATTCATTCAACTCTTTATTCGAAATCTTACTTCCATTGCTTGCCAAAATACAGCCACCTGATTTTGTAAGCCATATCTTTGTTGCATTTGGAGTAGGTTTCCCTTTTGCTATGTGGACATGAAGTGGTTCGTTATTTTCATTAGACCAAAAATATACTGTATATCCACTTACCATAAATAATTTAGGCAATCTGAATCCCTCCATTCTCCGCATATCTATACAACAAATGTGCATTATTGTGTAAGAGTTCCTCAAACATTTTTATTTCTTCATCAGAATATCCTGCTTTTTCAATCCATTTATAATCAGGTAATTCACATCTTGCCGAATCAAAACCGCTTTCTGTCGGACGTTCAAAATTCACTATAACTTTTTTCATCCCATCTTTTTCTATAATCTGGGAATGAACAATTTCAGTCTCATCTGCCAGTGTCATATACGGATACATCATATGCCTTCACCTCATTTCTTTTGAACATATTATAACATTGTTCTATAAGGCTGTCATGTATATTTTTGAATGACAATTTTATATTTTATAAAATTCAAATAGTGCCTGACACCTGGTACTTCTTACAAACCGCAGAAAATCAAGGTTTCCTTGAAAGCAGATAGACGGTTTCAATATTCCCCTGAACTTTGATTTTATACTGCATAGCGAAAGTATGCAATAGATTTTCAAAGTGGGGGAACGATTTTACCTCATCTACACTTTCAATTCAAATAAACTATACCGTAGTATCATCGCTCAAAAGTAACATTTGCCTTATGTCGTATACATTGCCCGTTATATTATAATAAATAAATTTTTTATCATCTGGTGCAATCCATTCATTCTCGCAATAAAATTTAAAGTATGCATATGTAATAATTTTACAATCATTTTTATCTTTGAATTGCTCATAAATCTGATTGTTTTCATAATAAATCGCTATTGCAACACGTTTATTTTTTTCGTCTGATACAGTTTCCAGTTTGATACAAAATTTCCCAGTCTGGTACTCAGAAATTGATTTTATATATCCCACTACACAAATTGGATGATATACTTTTTTATTTGCCAAATATTTCAATAACCTACCGAAATCATTTTCGTTTTCCGAATCAAAATAGAAGTCTTTCCATGAAACCAAATAAGGAATGCCCTTCTTATCGTAATATTGTAAATTGATTTTATCTTCTAAATCTGAATTATTCTCAACCAACGCTCTAAGTTTCATTATCTGATTCATTGTAGACAAATATGCTGTTTTCTTCCCATCTGGAATATAATTATGCTGTCTTTTTCCATGTCCTGATTCATCTGCTAAATTCTTACTTCCCTTTTTAGCAGTATCTTGTGATATAAGCATCAACCTTACTACATATTTATTATCGCTTTTCGACATCAGTACATTGTCTGCACAAGATGCGTGTATGTTTAATATTGCTCCATCAACCGTGTATTTACACCCTTTTTCATGTTCTTCTCCGCGCTTTAAACGAAAATATTTTTGTATAATAATTTTTCTTTCACCTAAATCTCTTTCATGGGAATTCACAAAACTTATATCTGCATCACAATAATAACATTTCAGCTTTCCATATACTTTATTGACATCATATTCGCTAATTTTAATTTCTTGCCCATTATACCTTGCCCGATTCATCTTAATTGCCATATGCCGTACCTCTGTCTTTTAACCTATAATTGTTTGCTCATTGATACGCTTCTTAAGAAATGAAATTCAAGATAACATACGGATTACTTTCATTTGATATTTCTCTAATTTTTTCTTTCCTTCCCATATACAAAAAATTCATAATATCATTAAATTCCGTTGTTTCCAAATCATCTCCTGTTAATATTCCTCTTGATTTATAATGTGGCAATGCACTTTCAAAATCCGAATATAATACACCTCTACTGTTAACCATGTCTCCGACTTGTGAAATCTTCATTTTACATAATATATACATATTAGCAGGTGAATTATTTCGAATAAGTTCAGCAAACTCTATGCCTTCTTTTTCAGCTATCTCATTAAAGGCTTTTTCCGTCACTGTTCCCATCTTGATTAGTGCATTCTTCTCTCTTTCAACCCATTCAGTTGCCTCATCAACACTAAAAGCTTTCACAGTTGCCAAAACCAACTTATCTATGACTGAAATATTATCTGGATATTTTTTATACAAAAAACTTAACACCTTATAACGTATTATAGG
>OGOI01001721.1_pt1 | contig 12517 bp, 10 predicted proteins | sample 1552631 | NCBI WGS metagenome assembly OGOI01 (sample SAMEA2580204, study PRJEB22360) | human gut metagenome | biome: human gut; feature: human-associated habitat; material: faeces | place: Denmark | collected 2008/2010 | reverse complement strand
CGTGATTTCCGGCTCGCTAGCCACTGCGGGGACGCTGGGTATGTTTGCCTCCTATTATTTTTTTGGTAGCGCAGTGTTTAATCTTTTTTTAACAGCGCTCTCCGCCCTGCCCGCTGTGCTTCTCGCATTCTTTACTCCTGCGATCCTGCGGCGGGTGGATAAATTCAAATTTTTTATTGCCTGCAATGTTTTTTCCGCTGTCTTTGGGCTTGTGATCTATTTTGTTGGTTACCAAAATGTGCCGCTGTTTGTCCTGTTATCCGTTATCCGTGCGATTCCGGCGGGCGCGATCGGCGTTGTCGGGTTTATGTTCACGCCGGACTGCGCAGAATACGGGCAGTATAAAACGGGCACGGACGCAAAAGGAATCACCTTTGCCATTCAAACATTTTCCACCAAAATCAACGCGGCGGTTTCCTCTTCCCTCGGGCTGTTTCTTCTGAAATTTTTTGACTGGGTTTCTGTGGAAGCAAACAGTTTTGCAGATCTCGAAGCGGCAGGAGTCGTGCAGTCTGAAACGGCGCTGCATGGGCTGTGGATTGCCTATGCGCTTGTTCCGGCGATTGGCGCGTTACTAGCGCTGGTTTTCTACGCGTTTTACCGGCTCAACGACAAAGACGTGCAAATTATGGCCAAGTGCAACGCGGGCGAGCTATCCCGCACGCAGGCGGAGGCAATGCTCTCCCGGAAGTATTGATAAGGTGAAAAAACAGCCGACGCCTTTATAAAATGAAGGGCGCAGCATGTGATCTGCATGCTGCGCCTTCCTTTATAGCTGCTGGTTAGACTTCGTTCCAGTGCGTTGCGTGCGGTTACCTAGCCATTCTCTTTCCTTCAAATGCCGCCCTCCGTTTGACGTCCTGCATCAGTTCGTCAAACTGCGCGGGGGTCAAAGATTGCGCGCCGTCACACAGCGCGTTTTTGGGGTCGTTGTGCACCTCAATCATCAGCCCGTCCGCGCCGGCGGCAATGGCTGCCTTGGCAAGGGGATTCACCATCCAGGCGATGCCCGCCGCATGGCTCGGGTCGATGATGACCGGCAGATGGGATTGCTGCTTGAGCAGCGGAATAGCTGAAATATCGAGCGTGTTGCGCACCATGGTTTCAAATGTGCGGATACCGCGCTCGCAAAGAATCACATTTTCGTTGCCGCCTGCCATGATGTATTCCGCACTCATTAAAAATTCCTCAATTGTGTTGGCAAGACCGCGTTTGAGCAGGATTGGCTTGCGTAGCTGGCCAAGCGCTTTTAGCAGCCGAAAATTCTGCATGTTGCGCGCGCCGACTTGGATGATATCCACATCGGCAAAATCGTCAATCTGATCCTGCCCCATGATCTCCGTCACAATCGGGAGCCCCGTCAGCTTTTTTGCCTTCAGCAGAAGCTTTAGACCATCTGTCTCCAGGCCTTGAAAGGAGTAGGGGGAGGTGCGCGGTTTAAATGCGCCGCCGCGCAAAAGCGTTGCCCCGCTTTTTTTGACCTCCTGCGCGATGGTGCAGAGCTGCTCCTCGCTCTCAATTGAGCACGGCCCGGCAATCACATGGAAAAAACCTTCGCCGATTTTTATGCTGCCTGTCTGCACGATGGTATCCATCGGATGAAATCGGCGGTTCGCTTTTTTATAGGGCTCGGAAATCCGCTTGACGTCTTCAACAATTTCGTTCGCCTTGAGCGCATCGATATCTACGCGGGAAGTATCGCCTACCAAGCCGACGACGGTCGTCTCCTGGCCTTCGCTGTAGTTGGTTTTGAGCCCAAGCGATTCCACGGCTTTGAGCAGGGCGGTGACCTGCTGTTTTTCTGCGTTCGATTTGAGAATGACAACCATCTATGCCCAGATCCTTTCGATTTAGCGATTTTATGTGTGAAAGTATACGCTGTTTCTGGCCGGTTGTCAAGGCGTTTGAACGAAAAATACCTCTGCCGCCAGCAGGGGAAAGGGGAGAAACTAGCTGAACAAAGTCATTTGTCCGTCGTAATCAATATAGGGGCAACAACATTTGCACCTATCGATCGGACAATATTCGGGATAGAAGATTTTGGCACATTCCACAGCTGTTTTACCGTTTGAATAATCACCGAGATATTTTCGATTTTTTTCAGCAGGAAGCCAGTAACAACTCTCCTGATGCACTTTATGTGTATGGGAAGGATTATGTGGTTCTTCACATATGTTTAGATAATAATGCATATCATCACTTCTTTCATTGGTTTTATGATAATTTATAAAAACAGCTCCCTTGAAACAGCCTTTCTTTAATTAAAAACGATCCACCTTTCATGGCTAAAATTCCGAAAACATTTGACAGTACCCTTTTAAAAGATTATACTAATAAATGGAAATCATCTCTTTTTTAAAGGGATACTTGTTGTCGGGGTTCGCTCCATTGAAATATTGGAAGTATTCAATGGAGTTCCCGTCTTCAGGGTTGGCCGAATTTTAAAATAAAATATTCAGTGTATAGATAACTTTGATTATGATGTTCCGAAATGTTTTATATCTACTAGTATATGAAATAATTTCCAAATGTCAATGGGATAAATTTACATAAATACAAAAATAGCATTATTTTTTATGATTTATACTACCAAACATGACATGTGATGTGAAAGGTAGCATAAATATATGTCAAGCCCAAGTGGGCTTGTTGGGTTGAAAAAGTGTCTAAATCTCTTGGAGATGCTGTGCACGAAATGAAACAAATCGGGCGGTGAGACTATTCTCACCGCCCGATTTGTATTCTCCAAAATAAAAAGGAAGGCCAACAGCCTTCCTTCTTTTGCCCAGAACGGGCCTTTTTGATTGTCAATGGAATCAGACCGCGCGCGTCACCTTGCCGGAACGCAGGCAGCGCGTGCAAGCATACACCCTGCGCGGAGAACCGTTTACGATTGCCTTCACACGCTTGATGTTGGGTTTCCAAGTCCTGTTAGAGCGCCTGTGGGAGTGGGAAACCTGAATACCAAAAGACACATCTTTGCCGCAAAATTCACATTTCGCCATGTGTCGCACCTCCTTTTTACTAGACAGATACAGAATAACAGAACTATCTTAGCAGGTATTCGGAAGAAATGCAAGCAGTTTTTGACTTTTTTTGCTTCTATGTATATGATTTTTTAAGATGTGGTTGAAGGGCTCAGAGCCGCATGCTGGAGGAAAGTATCCGATTATATAGGCTTTGGTGAACGATATTGCCGTTTTAAAACGCGGCGTTTATCGATGCTCCGGCAGGGGGCATGGGAGAGCAGGATGCGCTCCTCCATTTGTGATGGACAGGAAAGATGTGGCAAGCCGCAGGAATACAATCGAAAAAACAACAGATTTGGCCCCGAATAAAAATTCTTTGTTATAGCTTTTGCACTATTGTATTTTCAAACCAGAGTGCTATAATAAAGACCATCAAAGGGAACGGCGCCGGGCGTCGGGCCCTTTCTAACTGTCAAAATAGCGTTGCCGGAAGGGGTGACCGATTTGGATAAGATGGTAGAAACCATTATCGAAATGGATAAGCAGGCGCGCAAGCGCACAGAGGAGGCGGAAGCCTACCAGCGCAAAGCGCAGGAAGAGCTGGAAAGCAAGGAGAAGCAAATCCTTTCTGAGTGCTTGGAGCAGGCTGAGGCTGAGGTCGGCGAACTGGTCCGCAGCGAAGAGCAGGCGGCGGAAAAAAAGCTCAAAGAGGCGAAGGCTGCCAACGACGCCGCCGTTCGCCGGATGGAAGCGTTATATAAAGAAAAGGGCGCACAGTGGGTGCGGGAGCTCGTACGCCGTGCGCTGGAGGCATAACACAAAACGAACAGTCCGCATGGCGGGCTGTATTTTGTTGGCGGGAGAGGCGCAGCGCTGCCTGACCAACCCTGCGGACGCATGGCGTTCCGCTTCCCTGGCCGCGCGGGGCTATCATGAAGCGAACGGATTATGCGCGGAGAAAGGGTGAACCGATTCTATGCTCACAACGGTATCCTCCAATGCGATTCTGGCAAAATCGCGCGCCATGTATGGCAGGCGGCTGACAGAGCGCAATTACACGGAGCTGCTCAACTGCCACAGTGTCAACGAAGTGGCGAATTATTTGAAAAACCGGACGGCCTATGCGGATATCTTCGAGGGGACGACCACTACAGATATCCACCGTGGCCAGCTGGAGACGATGCTCAAAAAGCGCGTTTTTGACCAATATGCATCTCTTTGCCGGTATGAGATGTCCATCGGACAGGATTTTTACCAGTATTTTATCGTGCGCAGCGATATCGACCAGATTATGTCCTGCGCGCGCTTCTTAAGCACTGGGCATCCGGGCGATTATCTATTTGCAATGCCGGCGTTTTTTAACCAGCATACCAAGCTGGATCTCTATGCGCTGGCGGCAGTCAACTCGTTCGAAAGCCTTCTCGCCGCCCTGGAGGGAACGCCATATTATGATATGATGCATTTGTTTGCCCGGAAAGCGCCGTCGGAGATTAATTTTCTCGATATGGAGGCTGTTTTCCAGCGTTATCTTTACGACCGGCTGGAAGAACTGATTGAGAAAGGCTTCAAGGGCAAAGACCGTAAGGAAGTGATGAGCGCGGTAGGCATGCAGCTTGATATGGAGGCGATTGTCAACCTCTACCGCCTTAAGCGGATGGGCGGCCGCTCCCCGGAGGAAATCCGGCGCTCGGTGGTGATTGGCCCGATCAGCAGGCTGCGCAGGCGTCAGTTTGAATTGCTGGTTGAAGCGCCCAGTGCCGCCGAGATGGTAAAGCAATTGGATGCAACGCCCTATGGCCGGAAATTTCAAAAGGATTTTTCCTTCATTGAGGATTCTGCACAAAAGCTGCAATATGGCCGCTGCCTGAAGGATCTTCGTTTTTCTACGAACCCGAGTGTTGTGATGCTCAGCTTTATGTTTCTCGCAGAGAACGAGGTTAATAATATTACGCATATCATCGAAGGCATCCGCTATCAGGTTCCGGCTCAAGAGATCAGTCGGATGCTTATCGGCGTGGGAGATTAGGGGAAGAGGGCGGTTCCCGCCTTGCAAAACCGTGCGTAGCTCCCCACTTCTGCGAAAGGAAGGGTTACAGATATGGCAATCGCAAATATGAAATTTGTTAAGGTCATCGGTCTGCTCAGCGAGCTGGATGCATTCCTTGGCTCCTGTTGCGTAGATGGCACGTTCCAACCGGAGCAGGCCATGCAGTATATGTCGGATTCGATGGGCTACACCCAACTGGTGGAGGAAAACCCCTATGCGCCGATGCTGCAAAAGATTGAGGAGCTTGCGTCCTCCTCCGGCATCCATCTGCGCGAGGTGGAAAAGATACCAAAGCCGGTGACAAATGAGGAAACGGAAGCCTTTATCCGCCAGCTTGGCAGCCGCATGAGCGAGCTGCACGATGAGCGCAAGGTGCTCACGGATCAATTGGCAACCTGTGAAAGCGCGATTACACAATTTCAGCATTTTACGGGGCTGGATATCAACCTAGACGATCTGTTTTCCTGCGAGTTTATTAAGGTGCGTTTTGGCCACATGCCGAAGGAATCCACGCAGAAGCTGCTCGCCTATGCGGATAATCCCTATATGCTGTTTATCCCCTGTTCGAGCGATGCAAAAGAGGATTGGGGCGTGTATTTTGCCCCGCGGGAGCAAATTGAAGAAGTGGATCGCAATTTTGCAAGCCTTTATTTTGAGCGGCTGCGTATTCCCGGAGCAGTCGGCACCCCGGAGCATATCATTGAAGAGATTCAGAAGAATATCGACCTGCTCAATGAGCAGATTGCGGAGCTGGATGCACGGATTGCGGCGCACTGGAATGAAGAGGCCGATCACTGCAACCTGATCTACACGCATTTAAAATGGTTCAGCGGCCTGTTTAACCTCAGGCGCTACGCGGCTCGCCACGGCGACTCCTTCTTTTATGTTGGGTGGCTTGCGGAAGATGCCGTCAAAGCGTTTGAAAAGCATGCGCGCAAGCTGCGCAAGGTGACCTATGAGATCAACGATACCGATGAGGTAGGTAAAACCATTCCGCCGGTGAAGCTGAAAAATCCGCGGATTTTCCGCCCATTTGAATATCTGGTCGGCATGTTTGGCCTTCCCTCCGGCAAGGATATCGACGTGACTGCCTTTGTTGCAATCACCTATACGGTAATGTTCGGCATTATGTTCGGCGATTTTGGCCAAGGCGTCGTGCTGGGGATCGCGGGCTTTTTGATGTGGAAGCTCAAGGGCATGCAGATCGGAAAAATCCTTGTTCCCTGTGGTGTGTCGGCCTGTGTGTTCGGCCTAGTCTATGGCGAGTGCTTCGGGTATGAAACCTGGTTTGACCCGCTTTACCATGCAGTTGGCCTTTCAGGCAAACCGGTCGATATCATGGAATCCATCACCGGCTTGCTGCTCGTTTCCATTGGCATTGGCGTGGTGCTGCTGGTCTTTACCATGTTGATTAATATTTATGGATGCCTCAAGCATAAAAAATTCGGCGAGGCGCTCTTCAGCCAAAGCGGATTAACCGGCATTGTGCTGTATCTTTCGGGCGTTTGCTTTGTGTATAACTTTATGACGAGCAAAACGATTGTACCGAATGCAGTGCTTGGCGTGCTGATTGGCATTGCCTGCATCATCCTCTTCTTCAAGGAAATTCTCATTGGCCTGATCGACCACCATCCGGATTGGAAGCCGGAGAGCATAACAGACTATATTCTAGAGAATTTCTTTGAGCTGTTTGAATATATCCTTTCTTTTTTCAGCAACACCATTTCCTTCTTGCGAATTGGCGCGTTCGTATTGGTGCATGCCGGTATGATGACCGCAGTGTTCGCCATCGCGGGGCTGACGAGCAGCACGGTGGTGAACCTGATCGTGGTCGTGCTGGGCAATATTTTCGTGATGTGCCTGGAGGCGCTGTTCACCTCCATCCAGGTGATGAGGCTTGAGTTCTACGAGTTGTTTAGCCGCTGCTACGCGGGCGAGGGCCGTTCCTTCGAGCCGGTGCGCCTGCACCATGTATCCGAGTCCATCCAATGACGCGGGGCGTCAGTTTCTGATAGATTGAGAAAAAACAATTGCATTTTTGGAGGTAACGATTATGTCCACGTTTCTGTATGCTATGCTTGCCATCGTCCCGATCGTTGTGCTGTTTCTTTCCTTTTACTCCCTGTTCCGCAAAAGAGCGCAGGGTGTGCCGATGAAGAAGGCGATGGTTTCCCATATCGCCACGCTGCTCGTGTTGGTTGTGCTGATGTCCGCGCTGGCGCTCGGCGCTTCCGCCGCAAATGAAGCGGATCAGCCTGCGTCTCCCGCGCAGACCGAGCAGACAGCCGCCAATGCGGACGATACCCAGGCGGATAATTCCAAGGGTATGACGATGATCGCGGCCGGCCTTGCCGTCGGCCTGGCGGGGATCGGCGGCGGTATCGCGGTTGGTTCCGGCGCTCCTGCCGCAATCGCCGCAACGAGTGAAGATCCCAAATCCTTTGCAAAATCCATGCTGTTTGTCGCGTTGGGCGAGGCAATCGCTATCTACGGCCTGGTTATCGCGCTGTTAATGCTGTTTAGCTAATCGTTAGAAATTGATTGATCAGGGGCGGTGGATTGAAATGCGCTTTTATTTAATCAGTGATAATATGGATACCCTGACAGGCATGCGCCTGGCAGGGATTGAGGGCGAAGTTGTCCACGACCCGGAAAGCGTCGAAAAAGCGCTGAACACCGCTATGGCCGCGGAGGATATCGGTATCGTGCTCATCACGGAGCTGCTAGTAAAGCTATGCCCGGAGCAGGTATCGAAGATGAAGCAGAGCTGCGACCGGCCGCTGATCGTGGAAATTCCCGACCGGCACGGTTCTGGCCGCGCAAAGGATTCCATTACCCGATATGTGCGTGAAGCGATCGGCGTAAAGATTTGAGGTGAGGCACATGCTCGAACAAGATGAACGAATCGCAAAATTTTTGGATGCGATCGATAGGGATGCTCAGGAGCGCCGCAGGCAGATTGAGGCGCAGGTGGATCAGGCGAATGCCGAGGCGTTGGAGCGCGCCAAAGCGGAGGCGCAGGCACAGGCGCAGCAGCTCATCAGGAAAGAGCTGTATAAACAGCGTGTGGCAGTCAACCAGAAGTTTGCTAAGGAAGCGGCCTCTTTACGCACGGCGCTGGCCGGCAGGCGCACGGAGATTGCCGACCAGGTTTTTCTGGAGGCCGAGCAATCGCTCCGTGCATTTACGGAAAAACCTGAATATCAGGCCTTCCTCTCCGGCAGTGCGGCACGCTGTGCGGCGCTCCTTCCGCAGGGGGAGTCGGCAGTGCTTTTGGTGCGCGAGGCGGATATCCCGCTTGCGGATGCACTGCGCGCGGCGTTCGGCCGCCCCTGTGAAGTGCGGGCGGATGCTTCTATCCGTATCGGCGGCCTGAAGGCCTCGTGTGAAGCAAAAGGCCTTGTAGCGGACGATACGTTGGATAACAGGCTGCAAAACCAGCACGGCTGGTTTTTGGAGCATGCAGGATTAACGCTGGAACAATAAATGCGCCGGAGGTGATACACAATGTCCGATTCCAATCAAAATGTAATTTACGGCATCAACGGCCCGGTTGTAACCATTCGCGGCGCAACGACCTTACGCATGATGGAAATGGTTTATGTAGGCAACGCCCGCCTAGTTGGTGAAGTGATCGGCCTAGATGCGGATCAGACAACTATCCAGGTTTATGAAGAAACAACAGGGCTGACCCCCGGCGAACCGGTGGTTTCCACCGGCGGCCCGATGAGCGTCACCCTCGGCCCGGGCATTATCCGGAGCATATTTGATGGCATTGAGCGCCCTTTGAATACGATTGAAGAGCAGTTCGGCGCATTTATCGGCCGCGGCTCAAGCGTGCCCGCTCTGGATTTGGAGAAAGAGTGGGATGTTACCCTGCTCGTCAAGCCCGGCGACAGGCTTTCAGGCGGCGCAATTTATGCGCAATGCCCGGAAACGCCGCTGATTACTCATAAAATGATGGTGCCGCCCGCGCTTTCCGGCGAGATCATTTCCGTAAAGCCTAATGGAAAATATCACTTAGAGGATGAAATCGCCGTATTGCGCGATGAAGCCGGCCGGGAGCATCAGCTGACGCTTTGCCAGCGCTGGCCAATCCGTACCCCGCGCCCGGTGCAAACGCGGCTTCCCGCACAGCGCCCGCTGATTACCGGCCAGCGCGTGATTGATACGCTGTTCCCTATTGCAAAGGGCGGCGCAGCGGCGATCCCCGGCGGCTTCGGCACCGGCAAGACCATGACGCAGCACCAGCTTGCCAAGTGGTGCGACGCGGATATCATCATCTATGTCGGCTGCGGCGAGCGCGGCAACGAGATGACACAGGCGCTGACGGAGTTCAGCGAGCTAGTCGATCCGAAATCCGGTCGTCCGCTGACGGACCGTACCGTTTTGATTGCCAACACCTCCAACATGCCTGTGGCGGCGCGTGAAGCGTCGATCTACACCGGCATCACTCTCGCTGAATATTACCGTGATATGGGCTACCACACCGCCCTGATGGCAGACTCTACCTCCCGCTGGGCGGAGGCGCTGCGCGAGATTTCCGGCCGCTTGGAAGAAATGCCGGCGGATGAAGGCTTCCCGGCCTACTTGCCGTCGCGCCTTTCGGAATTTTATGAGCGCACCGGCTATATGCAAACGCTTTCCGGGGAGGAGGGCTCTATCACTGTCATTGGCGCCGTGTCCCCGCAGGGCTCCGACTTTTCAGAGCCTGTCACGCAGAATACCAAGCGCTTTACCCGCTGCTTCTGGGCGCTGGATAAGAGCCTTGCCTATGCGCGCCATTATCCCGCGATCAACTGGAACGACAGCTACAGTGAATATATCAACGATCTTGCCCCTTGGTATGAGGAGCATGTAGGCCGGGAATTCATGGCTTACCGGGAAGAGCTGTGCGGCATCCTGCTGGAAGAAAACCGGCTGATGGAGATCGTGAAGCTCATCGGCGCCGACGTATTGCCAGATGACCAGAAGCTGATTATCGAAATCGCCCGTGTGGTGCGCGTCGGCTTCCTGCAACAGAATGCGTTCCATGCGGAGGACACCTATGTTCCGCTGGAAAAGCAGCTGAAGATGATGAAGGTCATCCTCTATCTCTACCACAAATGTCAGGAAATCGTGGCGCGCCAGGTGCCGATCTCCAAAATTATGCAAACGGGGCTGTTTGATAAGCTTGTCAAAATAAAATACGATATTCCCAACGATAAGCTGGAGTTGTTCGACAGCTATGAGGCTGAAATCGATCAATCGCTCAAGGGCTTTTTGAAATAAACTGCATAGGCCCGGCTCTAGATGACGCACTGATTGAGTCGGATACGCGAATTGTCGAACGGATTTACGCTCCAACAAGGAAAAAAACGCACGAATACATGCCGTATTCAAAGCATTTTGGACGCTGTTCGGGGCAAAAATGTGTCGGCGGGGCGCGTGCTTTGATTGTATCAGCGCTTCCCTAGCAGCTACGGAAAGGTGGTCATTTGAAATGATACTGGAACACATTGGATTAAAGGAAATCAACGGCTCCCTGGTCGTCCTTGATGATGTGGATAACGCGAGCAATGAAGAAATGGTGGAGCTGCATCTCGACGACGGGAGCGTGCGCGCGGGCAGAATCGTCAAAATCGATGGCAAGCGTGTGGTCATCCAGGTGTTCGAGGGCACGCGCGGCGTGTCGAGCACGACCTCGACGCCGAAGCGGCTCTTGAGCTTGTTGACGAGCACGTCGATCTGGATGTCGCCCGCGCCGGAGACGACCATCTGGTGCGTTTCGGCGTTGTTGACGACGCGGAAGGACGGATCTTCCTCGTTCAGGCGGTTGAGGCCCTGGGCCATCTTATCCTCCTGGCCGCGGGTCTTGGGCGCGATGGCGACGCTGTAGCAGGGCTCATCGAACGGGATGGGCTCGATCTTGACGACCTTGCGCGGCTCGCAGAGCGTGTCGCCGGTCTTGACCTTGTCCATCTTGGCGATGGCGCCGATGTCGCCGCAGGTGAGCTCCTTGACCTCGGTATACTTCTTGCCCTTGGGGATGTACAGGCGGCCGAGCTTCTCGGTCTCGCCGGTGCGGGCGTTGACCATGGGCATATCGGGCTTGATGGAGCCGGAGAGCACCTTGACGTAGGAGTACTTGCCGTACTGGTCGGAAATGGTCTTGAAGACGAACGCGGTCGGCAGTGCGCCGGGCGCGACGACGAATTCGGAGGACTCGCCGTCCTCATTCTCGGCCATCAGGGCGCGGGCGTCCTGCGGCTGGGGAAGAAGCTCGACGATGGTATCCATCAGGATGCGCGTGCCCATTCCCTGAATGGCGGAGCCGCACACGACAGGGAAGAGGGACAGATCCTTAACGCCCTGGCGCAGGCCATGGATCATCTCGGCATAGGTGAAGTCTTCACCGGCGAAGAACTTTTCCATAAATTCCTCGCTCGTCTCGGCGACGGACTCCTTGAGCGCGTCGTAGAGCTCATCGAGCACGGGCTTTTTGTTCTCAGGCACTTCGATCTCGACGCGGCCGCCGCCGGGGCCGAACTCGAATGCGCGCTTATGCAGCACGTCGATGATGCCGATGACCTTCTTGCTCTCGTCCCAGATGGGGGCGACGACGGGGGCGATGTTCTTGCCGAAGCGCTCGCGCAGCGTGTTGAACGCGGCGTTGTAGTCGGAGTTCTCCTCGTCGGTCTTGGAGATGTAGAGCAGACGGGGGAGAGAGTTCTTCTCGCAATATTTCCACGCCTTTTCCGCGCCGACGCTCATGCCGGCCTTGGCCGAGCAGACGATGACGGCAGCGCATTCGACCGCGGCAGCCTGAGCGGCCGCGCCGCCCTCACCGGCGAAGTCGAAGCCGCCGGGCACGTCGAGCACGTTGATCTTGCAGCTGTCATATTCCACGGGAGCCACGGCCAGAGAAATGGAGATCTGGCGGCGGATCTCTTCGGGATCGTAGTCACAAACGGTGTTGCCGTCGGCAATTCTGCCCAGACGGTCCGTGCCGCCGGTGAGATACAGCATGCTCTCAGCGAGGGTGGTCTTGCCGCTGCCGCTGTGGCCAAGCAGCACGATATTGCGGATGTCTTTTGCACTCATAATGGGTCAGTCTCCTTCCGAAAATCGTAAATCCCAGATCGGCTCGCGCCATAAGGTGGGATAATACTCAATGCAGAAATGATATCATGTTTTTCTCGCCATTACAACCATATTTTTCCGCAAATTTTCGTTTTCTTCGTTCGAAGTGTCAATAACGGTCGCTGAGCAGGGCGTCGACCAGCGCACTGAGCGACCACAAAAGTACGTAAATGAGCAGAGAAAACGGCGTGAGCACGCTGTATGCGCCGACAAAAGTTAAATAAAATGCAAGGAGCGTCGAGGCCGTGGCGGCTAAAAATGCAAGCACCGTGCACCGCCTTGCGGACGCGCACAATCTCTTGCTGCCGAGCACGACCTCGGCATACGGCATGAGGCCCTCGCGCATGAGCAGCGCATACGGCCGCCCGCCGCCGCGCTC
>OGOI01001718.1_pt1 | contig 12528 bp, 6 predicted proteins | sample 1552631 | NCBI WGS metagenome assembly OGOI01 (sample SAMEA2580204, study PRJEB22360) | human gut metagenome | biome: human gut; feature: human-associated habitat; material: faeces | place: Denmark | collected 2008/2010 | reverse complement strand
GCCGCACCTCGCTCGCCGTATCGGCACTTAGAATTATGCGGTATTGCCTTTACAATTAAAAAGATCTATACTATAATGAAACAACAGTAAGTTGTATAAGACGAACTTAAGTTGTAAATAAACGACCAACAGCAGGGGAGGTCCGCTATGCCGGAACAACAGGAAAATCAAACCGAGGTGTTCCACCTCAAAGCACCGTTCAAACCGACTGGCGACCAGCCCCAGGCTATTGAAGCGCTGGTGCGGGGCCTGAAAGCAGGAGATAAAGGTCAAACTTTGCTGGGCGTTACCGGCTCCGGCAAAACCTTTACGATGGCCAATATCATTGCACAGTGCAACCGCCCCACACTGATTCTGGAACCAAACAAAACCCTGGCCAGTCAGATCTGCACCGAGATGCGCGGATTTTTCCCCGATGATGCGGTGGAATATTTTGTGAGCTATTACGACTATTACCAGCCGGAAGCCTACATCCCCTCCACCGATACCTATATTGAAAAAGACAGCGCCATCAATGATGAGATCGACCGCCTGCGCCATTCGGCCACGGCGGCACTGTCGGAGCGGCGCAATGTTATCATTGTGGCGTCGGTTTCCTGCATTTATTCCTTGGGCGACCCTATCGATTACCGCAGCATGGTCATCAGCCTGCGCCCCGGTATGCAGATGGAGCGGGACGAGCTCTGCCGCCGCCTGGTCAAGCTGCAATATGAACGCAACGATATGAACTTTATCCGCAATAAGTTCCGCGTTCACGGCGATATTGTGGATATCCACCTTGCTTATAATGATGAATACGCCATCCGCGTCGAATTCTTCGGCGATGAAATCGACCGCATTTCCGAGTTTGATCCCCTGACCGGCGAGCGCAAAAATATTGTGCGCCATGTGGCCATTTTCCCCGCCAGCCACTATATCGTCGGCCCTGAAAAAATGAAAGAAGGTCTCGCCAAGATCCAGACCGAGATGGAACAGCAGGTGCAGGCCTTTACTGCAGAGGGCAAACTGCTGGAAGCCCAGCGCATCCAGCAGCGCACCCAGTACGATATGGAGATGCTACAGGAAGTTGGCATGTGCAAGGGCATCGAGAACTACTCTGCCGTGCTGTCCGGCCGTGCCCCCGGATCCACCCCCACCACGTTGCTGGACTACTTCCCCAAAGATTTTATCCTGATGGTGGATGAAAGCCATGTGATGCTGCCGCAGGTCCGCGGCATGTTCGGCGGGGACTACAGCCGCAAAAAAACGCTGGTGGAATATGGCTTCCGCCTGCCCTCGGCGTTTGACAACCGCCCGCTGAAATTTGAGGAATTTGAATCCAAGGTCGGCCAGACGATCTTTGTCAGCGCTACCCCTGGCCCCTATGAACGGGAACATTCCAGCCGCGTGGCCGAGCAGGTCATCCGCCCCACCGGTCTGCTGGACCCCGTCATCATGGTGCGCCCGGTGGAAGGCCAGATCGAGAATCTGCTGGGCGAAATTTTGCAGCGCATCGACCGCGGCGAGCGTGCCCTAGTTACCACCCTGACTGTCAAAATGGCCGAGGACCTGACCGACTACCTGGAAGAACACGGCGTGCACACCAAGTATATGCACCACGAGGTGGATACCTTTGAGCGCATGGAGATCATCAAGGACCTGCGCACCGGCGCCATTGATGTGATTGTCGGCATCAACCTTCTGCGCGAGGGCCTGGACCTGCCGGAAGTTTCGCTGATCGCCATTCTGGATGCCGACAAAGAGGGCTTCCTGCGCAGCGAAACCAGCCTGATTCAGACCATTGGCCGCGCGGCCCGCAACGCAAACGGCGTGGTGCTGATGTACGCCGATGAAGTAACCCCCAGCATGGAGCGCGCCATCATGGAAACCGAGCGCCGCCGTGCCATCCAGGATGCCTACAACAAAGAGCACGGCATTACACCAAAAACTATCGTGAAAGCCATCGGCGGCGGGCTGGAAATCAGCATGAGCGAAGAAAACAAAAAGATGCGCCAGCACCGTATGAGCCGCGCTGAACGCGAACAGACCATTACCCGCCTGACCCGCGAGATGAAAGAAGCCGCCCGCCTGCTGCAGTTTGAGCACGCCGCATTCCTGCGTGATGAGATTGAAAAGCTGCAGCGCGGGGAGGACCCTACCGCCGATACCAGCACCCGCCGCGCCGCTGAAAAACAGCGCAAAACGGGCAAGGGGAGAAGGAGCTATAAAAAGTGAGCAACATTCAAATTGATGCCAACAACCGCATTACGATCAAGGGCGCGCGGGAGCATAACCTGAAAAACGTCAACCTGGTTCTGCCGCGCAACAAGCTGATTGTTATGACGGGCCTTTCCGGCTCCGGCAAGTCCAGCCTGGCCTTTGATACCATCTTTGCGGACGGCCAGCGCCGCTATATGGAAAGCCTTTCCAGCTATGCCCGCATGTTCCTGGGGCAGATGGAAAAGCCCGATGTGGACGAAATCACCGGCCTTTCCCCGGCGGTTTCCATTGACCAGAAAACCACCAGCCACAACCCGCGTTCCACCGTGGGCACCGTGACGGAAATTTATGATTATCTCCGTTTGATGTATGCCCGCATCGGCGTTCCGCACTGCCCGGTCTGCGGACGCGTCATCAGCCAGCAAACGGTGGACGAGATGGTAGACGAGGTGCTTAAACTGCCAGAACGCACCCGCTTCCAGGTGCTGGCCCCTGTTGTGCGGGGCCGCAAAGGCACCCAGGCCAAGGAGCTGGACGCTGCCCGCCGCGGCGGTTACGCCCGCGTGCGCATTGACGGCAACATGTATGATCTGGACGAAGAGATCAAGCTGGAAAAGAATATCAAGCATACCGTTGAAATCGTCGTGGACCGCCTGTCCATCAATGATACGGTGCGCGGCCGCCTGGCCGATTCTATTGAGACTGCCGTTGCCCTGACCGGCGGCCTTGTCATCATTGATGTTATCGGCGGCGAACCGATGGAGTTCAGCCAGAACTATGCCTGCCCGGAGCACGGTGTTTCCATTGACGAACTTTCCCCCCGCATGTTCAGCTTTAACAATCCCTTTGGCGCCTGTGAAACCTGCACCGGCCTGGGCACCTTTATGAAGGTGGACCCGGCCCGCGTGATTCCGGATCCGCACAAGTCCATCCGCGAAAGTGCCATCAAGGCCAGCGGCTGGGATTATGCGGAGGGATCCATCTCTGAAATGTATTACAAAGCGCTGGGCAAGCGCTATGGCTTTACGCTGGATACCCCCATCAAGGAGATGAGCAAAGAAGCCGTGCACGCCATCCTGTATGGCACCGGAACTGAAAAAATCGAGATGCAGCGCGAGAATATGTTTGGCTCCGGCACCTATATGAACACGTTTGAGGGCATTATCCCCAACCTGGAGCGCCGCTTCCGTGAAACAGGCAGCGAGTGGGTCAAGGAGGAAATCGCCCTTGTCATGTCCAGCGAGGAGTGCCCCACCTGCCACGGCCAACGCCTGAAGCCCACCAGCCTCGCCGTCACGGTGGGCGGCATCAACATTGCCCAGTTCTGCGATATGAGCGTGAACGAGGAGCTGGAATTTATTCAGACGGCAAAAGTGTCCGAGCGGGATGAAGTCATCGCTGCCTCCATCTTCAAAGAGGTCAAAGAGCGTCTGGGCTTTTTGAAGAGCGTGGGTCTGGGGTACTTGACCCTGTCTCGCGGCGCATCGTCCCTTTCCGGCGGCGAAAGCCAGCGCATCCGCCTGGCGACCCAGATCGGCAGCGCACTAACCGGCGTGCTGTATGTGCTGGATGAACCCAGCATCGGCCTGCACCAGCGCGATAACGATAAGCTGATTGCCACCATGAAGCGCCTGCGCGACCTGGGCAACACCCTGATTGTAGTAGAGCACGACGAGGACACCATGCGCCAGGCGGACTATATTGTGGATGTCGGCCCCGGTGCCGGTGTGCACGGCGGCGAGATCGTGGCCGCCGGCAGTGTGGAGGACATCTGCAATGCCCCGCGCAGTGTGACCGGCGAGTACCTTTCCGGCCGCAAATTTGTGGAAGTTCCCACCGCCCACCGCTCCGGTAACGGTAAAATGCTCACGGTGGTCAAAGCGCGGGAAAACAACCTGCAAAACATTACCGTGGATTTTCCCCTTGGCAAAATGATCTGCGTGACCGGTGTTTCCGGTTCCGGCAAGTCCACGCTGGTCAATGAAATTTTGTATAAGTCGCTGGCCGCAGCGCTCAACGGCGCCCGCAGCCGCCCCGGCCAGTGTGACGAAGTTCAGGGTATGGAATGGATCGATAAGGTCATCGGCATTGACCAGTCGCCCATTGGCCGCACCCCGCGCTCCAACCCGGCCACCTACACCGGTGTGTTCGGCGATATCCGCACCCTCTTCTCCAACACCCAGGATGCCAAACAGCGCGGTTACGGCCCCGGCCGGTTCAGCTTCAACGTCAAGGGCGGCCGCTGCGAAGCCTGCGAGGGCGGCGGCATTGTGCAGATCGAAATGCACTTTCTGCCGGATATTTACGTCCCCTGCGATGTCTGCAAGGGCAAGCGCTATAACCGCGAAACGCTGGAAGTAAAATATAAAGACAAAAACATCTCCGATGTGCTGGATATGACGGTGGAGGAAGCCTGCAATTTCTTTGCCAACCAGCCCAAAATTGCGCGCAAACTGCAAACCCTGCAGGAAGTCGGCCTTGGCTATGTGCAGCTGGGCCAGTCGGCCACCACACTTTCCGGCGGCGAAGCCCAGCGTGTCAAGCTGGCCAACGAGCTTGCCCGCCGCGATACCGGCAAAACCGTCTATATTCTGGACGAGCCTACCACCGGCCTGCACATTGCCGATGTGCACCGCCTGGTCAAGGTGCTGGATAAGCTGGCCGATGCGGGCAACACCGTGATCGTGATCGAGCATAACCTGGATGTGATCAAGCGTGCCGACTATATCATCGACCTGGGGCCGGAGGGCGGCAGCGGCGGCGGTACCATTGTGGCAACCGGTACGCCGGAACAGGTGGCCCAGAACCCGAACTCCTTCACCGGCCAGTACCTGAAACCCGTGCTGGAGCGCGCCTGGAAACTGCAGGGCACAGCTCCGGCCCCCGTGCCGGAAGAGCCGGGACGCCCGGCGCCCGCAGAGGAAAAAGCCTCCGCCCAGCCGCCGCGCAAACGCAAAAAAGCAGACAAAAAATAACCACAACAGGGAACTTTGTGCAGCAAAAACGCAAAATTGGATTTGACAATTCCTGTCAACCTGTGGTTTAATTATCTTTACGCGCCTGAAAAAGCAAAATTCTGCGCGCACAGGGGTACGCAGCAGCGTGATTCCCTGCATCCAAAAACGGGAGGGAACTGCCGAATGGCAAAAAAGAAGGAAGAATACGGCAACGAAAGCATCAAGAGCTTAAAAGGTGCAGACCGTGTGCGCAAGCGCCCGGCCGTTATCTTTGGCTCTGACGGTGTGGAAGGCTGTGCCCATTCCATTTTTGAGATCGTATCCAACTCCATCGACGAAGCGCGTGACGGCCACGGCAACAAAATCAACGTTACCCTTTACCCGGATCACTCTGTGGAAGTAGAGGACTTTGGCCGCGGTATCCCCGTCGATTACAATAAAGCTGAAGAACGCTGGAACTGGGATCTTGTGTTCTGCGAACTGTACGCGGGAGGCAAATATGGCGAGGGTAGCGGCAACTATGACTTCTCCCTTGGCCTGAACGGCCTTGGCCTTTGCGCCACCCAGTATTCCAGCGAATGGATGACTGCGGATATTTACCGCGATGGCATGCACTATCACCTGGATTTCAAAAAAGGTGAGAATGTCGGCGGGCTGAAAAAAGAGCCGTTCACCGGCCGCCGCACCGGCTCCGTCATCCGCTGGAAACCGGACACCGATGTGTTTACCGACATCAATGTTCCGGCGGATACCTTCAAGGATATGCTGCGCCGCCAGGCCGTTGTCAATGACGGTGTGACTCTCGTGTTCAACGACCGCACGGGCGAACGTGCCGAAAAAATCGAATATTTCTATGAGCATGGCATTCAGGACTATGCCAATGAGATCGCCGGTGAGGGAACCCTGACCCCGGTGTATTTCTGCTCCGGTTCCGCAATCGGCCGCGACCGTGATGATCAGCCGGAATATCAGGTCAAAATGAACGTGGCGTTCTGCTTTTCCAACGCGGTGCAAACGCTGGAATACTATCACAACTCCTCGTGGCTGGAGCACGGCGGCAGCCCGGACCGCGCTGTCCGCCTGGCCTTTGTCAACCAGATCAACAACTGGCTGAAAAATAAGGGTCTGTACAAGAAAAACGAAAGCTCCATCACCTTCAACGATGTGCAGGACTGCCTGATTCTGGTTTCCTCCAGCTTCTCCACCCGCACCAGCTACGAGAACCAGACCAAAAAGGCCATCACCAACAAGTTTGTGGCCCAGGCCATGACGGAGTTCCTCAAACACCAGCTGGAAGTCTACTTTGTGGAGCACCCGGACGAAGCCGAAAAAGCCTGCAAGCAGGTGCTAATCAATAAGCAAAGCCGCGAGCACGCCGAAAAAGCGCGTGTGTCCATCAAAAAGACAATGACCCAGCAGATGGACCTGGCCAACCGCGTGCAGAAATTTGTGGACTGCCGCACCAAGGATGCCACCCGCCGCGAACTGTACATCGTGGAGGGCGATTCCGCTATGGGCGCGGTCAAACAGAGCCGCGATTCGGAGTTCCAGGCTATCATGCCCATTCGCGGCAAGATCCTGAACTGCCTGAAGGCCGATTACGCCCGCATTTTCAAGTCTGACATTATCACAGACTTGATCCGCGTGATGGGCTGCGGCGTGGAGCTGGGCGGCAGCCACAATAAGGACCTGGCTACCTTTAATCTGGACAACCTGCGCTTTAACAAGATCGTCATCTGTACCGATGCTGATGTGGACGGTTATCAGATCCGCACCTTGGTGCTGACGATGCTCTACCGCCTGACCCCCACCCTCATCAATCAGGGGTATGTGTATATCGCGGAATCCCCGCTGTATGAGATCAACACCAAAAATAAGACCTACTTTGCCTATACCGAGCCGGAAAAGGCCGATATCATGAAGCGGATCGACGGCCAGAAGTTTACGATCCAGCGATCCAAAGGTCTGGGCGAAAACGACCCCGAAATGATGTGGCTGACCACCATGAGCCCCGAAAGCCGCCGCTTAATTAAAGTTCTGCCCACCGATGTTCAGCGCACGGCGGAGGTGTTTGACCTGCTTCTGGGCGATAATCTGCAGGGCCGTAAGGAGCACATTGCGGAGCACGGCGCTGAATATCTGGACGATCTGGATGTATCTTAATCAGGGGAGGAGAGAGCAAAATGGCAAAAAAACCAACCAAAAAGAAAGCCGCCCCTGCCCGCCCGCAGCTGGGCGATAACGTCGAGATCCTCTCTGCCGGTGAGGTCATCGAAAGCCCCATTACCGATACGCTGGAAACAAACTACATGCCTTACGCTATGAGCGTTATTGTTTCCCGCGCGCTGCCGGAAATTGACGGCTTCAAGCCCGCCCACCGCAAACTGCTGTATACCATGTACGGCATGGGCCTGCTGAAAGGCGCCCGCACCAAAAGCGCCAACATCGTGGGCAGCACCATGCACCTGAACCCCCACGGCGATGCCGCCATTTACGACACCATGGTGCGTATGGGCCGTTCCAACGAAAGCCTGCTGGTGCCCTTTGTGGACTCCAAGGGTAACTTTGGCAAGGCGTACAGCCGCGATATGGCTTACGCCGCCGCTCGTTACACCGAGGCAAAGCTGGAACCCGTGTGTGAAGAGCTGTTCCGCGATATCGACAAGGATACCGTGGATTTTGTGCCCAACTATGACGGCACCACCACCGAACCGACGATGCTGCCGGTCACCTTCCCGACCATTCTGGCCAACAACACACTGGGCATTGCGGTCGGTATGGCGTCCAACATCTGTTCCTTCAACCTGGTGGAGCTCTGCAATGCAACCATCGCCCTGATGAAAGACGACCAGGCGGACCTGGCCCAGCTGATGCCCGCGCCGGATTTTGTCGGCGGCGGTTCCATCCTGTATGATGCCGCCGAGATGCAGAATGTGCTGGAAAAAGGCCGCGGCAGCATCCGCGTGCGCGCCCAGTGGGCTTACGATAAAGAGAACAACTGCATTGACATCACCCGCATTCCGCCGACCACAACGGTGGAAGCCATCATGGATAAGATCACCGAGCTGGTCAAACTGGGCAAGATCCGTGAGATCAGCGATATGCGTGATGAAACCGACCTGAACGGCTTGAAGCTGACCATCGACCTCAAGCGCGGCCAGGACCCGGACAAGCTGATGGCGCGTCTGTTCAAGGCAACCCCGCTGGAGGACAGTTTTGCCTGCAACTTCAATGTGCTGATCGGCGGCCAGCCCCGCGTGTTGGGCGTGCGCCAGATTTTGTTGGAGTGGATCGCATTCCGCTCCGAATGCGTGCGCCGCCGCACCTACTATGATCTGCAGGGCAAGCAAAAGCGTCTGCACCTGCTGCGCGGCCTGGAAGCCATCCTGCTGGATATTGATAAGGCAATTGAAATTGTGCGCAACACTGCGGAAGAATCCGAGGTTGTGCCCAACTTGATGATCGGTTTTGGCATTGACGAAGTGCAGGCTGAGTATGTGGCGGAAATCAAGCTGCGCCACCTCAACCGTGAGTATATCCTCAAACGCACCGAGGAAATTGAGGAACTGGAAAAGGCGATCGCAGACTTGGAAGATGTTCTCAAACGCCCCGCCCGCATCCGCAAGATCATTATGACCGAGCTGGGCGATGTTGCCAAAAAGTATGGCAGCCCCCGCAAAACGGAAATTCTGTACGACCTGCCGGACGATTCTGCTGCCGATGAGCAGAACGAGATCCCGGATTACCCGGTCACGGTGTTCTTTACGCGGGAAGGCTACTTCAAAAAGATCACCCCGCAGAGCCTGCGCATGTCTGGCGAGCAGAAGCTGAAAGACGGCGACGAGGTGGTTTATACCAAAGAGACCACCAACAGCGCCGAGCTGCTCTTCTTTACCAACCATGCCCAGGTGTACAAATCCCGCGCATCGGAATTTGCCGATACCAAGGCCAGCGTGCTGGGTGATTATGTCGCTTCCAAGCTGGAAATGGAAGAGGGCGAAGTGCCGCTGTTCATGACGGTCACAGTCGATTACCGTGGTTACATGCTGTTCTTCTACCAGAACGGCAAGTGTGCAAAGATCCCGCTGGCCAGCTATATGACCAAGCAGAACCGCCGCAAGCTGCTGAAAGCCTATAGCGATAAGGAAGAACTTGCCGCAATGCTGCACATTGAGGAAGAAACCGAGCTGGCCGTCTTCACCAGCGGCGGCACCGGTGGCCCACGCTTGATCCTGGTCGGCAGTGCGCTGATTCCCGAAAAGGCTACCCGCGATACCGCCGGTATCAACATGGTAACGCTGAAAAAGAACGCCCGAATCGCCAAAGTGCGCCTGGCGGCGGGGCTGGAACTGAAAGACCCGCACCGCTACCGCGTGCGCACCCTGCCCGCAGCCGGCGCGCTGCTCCGCCAGGAGGACACGACCGAGCAGATGAGTCTGTAAGGAGCAAAAAAAGGCAATGCAATCTTTTTCTGCACAAGGCAGGGTAAAGTTCTTGCATTTTGCTTTTTGGTATGTTATATTATAACCTGTATGAGAGTTAGGGCAGGCCGAAACATCCGTTTTGGCTGTGGCCTGAAAAGGAGTTGCTGTTAATCCATGACCGCTTATGAAATCGCGTTCGGCGTTGTGCTGATCATTGTTTCGGTTCTGATCGTTGTGTTCACTTTGTCCCAGACCCAGAAAGGGCAGGGCCTGTCTGCTGCCATTATGGGTGATAGCAGCTTTATGGCTGCCGGCCGCGAGCGTGGCCTGGATGCCAAGCTGGCCAAAGTGACCAAAATCTGCGGCGCTGTTTTCTTTGTAGCTACGCTGCTGGTTGGTGTGCTGAGTGCCCGCTTGTAATTGAATGAAAGGAGAACGGTCTGGCCAATTTTGTTGGCGTTCCGCTTTCCCTTATTCAGGAACCGTCAACGACCCGCCCAATACCGCGGGTCGTTTTTTATGGGAAAAATAAAAAGGTCACAATGGTGCAGGTGCTGCCGCGAAACCAAAGGCCACGCCTGCTATGGAAGGACCCTGCCGGGTGGCAGGGTGACGTAAACGAGGAGTAAAAACAAAGGCATGGGCCGCTGCCTGTGCCCAACCCAAAGGAGAAAACATGACACCATTACAGAAAAATATTCTTGCGGCGTGCAAGCGCCGCCCCCAGACCCTGCGTGAACTGCAGAATGCTTTGCAGGTGGATAATTCCCGCCTGCGCAACACCGTAACCGGCATGGTAGCTACCGGTATGCTGTCCGCCCGCAACGGTACCTATGTTCCGGGCTTTGCCGTGATGGAAAATACCGATGCCCCCGCTGGCATTCCCTGCACACTGGTCAAACTGGCGGCCCGCTTCGGCTTTGCGTCCCGCGATGACGGCACCGGCGATATCTTTATTCCCGGCCGCGCCCTGCATGGTGCTATGCCGCAGGATAAAATCATCATCAAACTGTTCGACCACCCCCGTGTGGAGGGCAGCGCCGAGGGTGAAGTGGTGGAGGTGACCACCCCGCACAACACCTTTGCCGGTACCATTGTGCTGACTGAGGACGGCCGCCTTGCCGTGGAGCCGGACGGCTGCCGTGATGTGCGCATTGTGCTGGATAAAAAAGGCGTCAACGGTGCACAGCTGGGGGATAAGGTCGGTGCTATCCTGACCAACCGCGGCCAGCGCCATATGGACCACCGCTGCGCTGTTGCCGAGCGCTTCGGCACTTCCGACCGCGCAGCAGAGTGCGCCAAGGCTGTGCTGTATGGCCGTGATGTCCGCCAGGAATTCCCGGAGGAGGTATTGGCCGAAGCTCACGCATATGATAACGCTCTCATCGACCCCGCCGAAGCTGCCCACCGCGCCGACCTGCGCGGTCTGCCGATCTTTACCATCGACTCTGCCGAGACCAAGGATATCGACGACGCCATCAGCCTGATGAAGACCCAGAACGGCGGCTATGAGCTGGGCGTTCATATTGCGGATGTCAGCCACTATGTCCGCCCGGACACCGCGCTGGATAAGGAAGCTTATGAGCGCGCAACTTCCATCTATTACGCGGATAAAGTCATCCCCATGCTGCCCACCCAGCTTTCCAACGGCATCTGCAGCCTCAATGAAGGGGAGGAGCGCCTGGCGTTCTCCTGCCTGATGCAGCTGGATGAAAGCGGCAATATCCATAGCTATCAGTTCGTCAAGAGCGTCATCCGCAGCCGTGTCAAGGGCGTTTATAAAGAAATTAACGCTCTGTTGGACGGCTCCAATGACCCGGCTCTGGTGACGAAATATAAAGACGTTATGACTCAGCTGCCCGCGATGACCGAGCTGTACGAAAAGCGCCTGGCTCTGCGCAAAGCACGCGGCGCGATGGACATCGAATCCGACGAAGCCAAGTTGGTCATGGACGAGGAAGGCCGCTGCGTGGATATCGTCAAGCGCACCCGCGGTGTGTCGGAGTGCATGATCGAAGAGTTCATGCTGCTGGCCAACCAGTGCGCTGCCAATGCGGGCCGCACCCATCATGTGCCGTTTGTGTACCGTATCCATGAAGCCCCCGATGCCGAGCGCATGGAAAAGCTGAGCAACACCCTGAAAGCCTGCGGCCTGAACGTCCACTTTGCCGGGGAAGTGCCCACCCAGCTGGAGCTTTCTGCCATTCTGGACGAAACCCGCGGCCAGCCCATCCAGATCCCGGTCCACACCGGTATCCTGCGCAGCATGCAGAAAGCTCGCTACTCTCCGGAGCCGAAAGGCCATTACGGCCTGGTGCTGGCAGACTATGCCCACTTTACCAGCCCCATTCGCCGTTACCCGGACCTTGCCATCCATCGCATCCTGACGGATATGCTGGTGGGCAAGCCGGAGCAGGAGCTCATCAAGGATTATACCGGTTTTGCCACCCACGCCAGCGAGCAGTCCAGCCGCCAGGAAGTTTCCGCCGTGCGCATTGAGCGCGATGTGGAGGACCTGTACAAGGCCGAGTATATGCACAACCACTTGGGCGAAGTCTACACCGGCACCGTGGCAGGCGTAACACCGCGCGGCATTTTTGTGGCGCTGGAAAACACCGTAGAGGGCTTTGTGCCTGCCGCACAGCTCTGCAAGGGCGAAGCCACTGTGGTGGAGGGTGTCAGCATTCTGGACCCGCTGACCGGAAAACGCTGGATGCTGGGCGACCCTGTCAAAGTGCAGGTGGCCGGTGCCAACGTTGCCCTTGGCCGCATTGATTTTGACTATATGCCGCTGTAATCATAGTTTTTTATAAAAAGAGCAAACCAATAAAAGCAAAGCTGCCGTCCCGTACTGATATGTACCCGGTTTTCTGGACACGGGTAAAAATCGAATAATAAAGGCAACACCGCACAATTCCCGCCTTGCGGCTTAAGCACCGCTCCGGCAG
>OGOI01001715.1_pt1 | contig 12547 bp, 10 predicted proteins | sample 1552631 | NCBI WGS metagenome assembly OGOI01 (sample SAMEA2580204, study PRJEB22360) | human gut metagenome | biome: human gut; feature: human-associated habitat; material: faeces | place: Denmark | collected 2008/2010 | reverse complement strand
GGACATGACCCGCGGAGTGCTCCAAACTTGGAAAGACACGGATCATCGAAGATGCCAGCTGCGGCATGGTTAGAAATACCGGATTTTGCGGTTAGAATTTGCCGCCGCATGTTTATCTGGAACTTTTAAGTATCTATTTCCCATAATATTACTTATCAACGCAAAGCATGATATGCTTATTGTGACAGTTTTTTGTTTCATGGAAAATTATGTAATAAAGGAGAGACGAAATGATACAGGATATTTTACCACTGCATCTGCAGAATCAGTACGAAAAAAAACAGCCGGACGATACCAGCTATATGATGATCTACAGGGAGAACAAGATCCTTGTAAGGGAGGGAGAGACGCTTGCCTTCCTTACTTACCGGGAACTCCGGGAGATCTGTGAGACGGCGGGAGAAATGGCGCCGCAGAGCATCTATCTGTTTTCCGTTGGGGAGGAGACGTATTTTCTGACGGAACTGCCGGAGCATCTCACACCGGAAGGATACTGTTTTGAAAAAATGTTTGCGGTGCGGTCGGGAAAGCCGAAGGAGCACATCCTTGCGGCTGCCACGGCATGGCATCTGTACGAGTGGTATCGGGATAACCGGTTCTGCGGAAGATGCGGACAGAAACTCATGCACAACGGAACGCTGCGGATGTTATTCTGTCCCGCATGCGGCAACCAGGTGTTCCCAAAGATCGCACCGGCGGTGATTGTCGGGGTGACGGACGGAGAGTATATTCTGATGACAACCTACGCCAACAGGGAGTACAAACGGTACGCGCTCATCGCTGGATTTACGGAGATCGGGGAGACGGAGGAGACGGTCATGCGGGAAGTGCAGGAGGAAGTCGGTCTTAAGGTGAAGAATATCCACTATTATAAGAGCCAGCCGTGGGGATTTGACCAGAACCTTCTTCTTGGTTATTTCTGTGAACTGGACGGAGAGCGGGATATTGTGCTGGACACGGGAGAGCTTGCGACAGCGGAGTGGGTGCATTATTCGGATGTGCCGGAAGATCCGGAGGGGCTGTCGCTGACCAGAGAGATGATGTCTGTATTCCAGAAAAATTTTACGTCTGAGAAAATGTCTTGACAGTCAAATGAACATACTGTATTATTACAATAGTACAAAGAAACTTTAAAAAAATGGTAGGATTTCCTAAGAATTCTTAAGTTTTACTTAAACCCATTTTTTTTGAGGGGTGATAATGATACAATCACCATAAATTTGTAAAATACAGGTAAGGGAGAGACGAGAATGAAAGACAAGAAGCAAAAAAACGAGCAGAATGCAGGCGCGATAGCAGCAAAGCCAAAGAAGAAAAAGAAGGTACTGATCGTTGTGCTGGTTATTGTGGCAGTTCTGGTGGTCTGGATCGGTACATCCATACATAACGCGACCAAGCAGGTGGCGATGGCGGTGAATACCGTGGAAGTGGAGCCGGTACAGAAGAGGGATCTGTCCGATACGATTTCGGTTAAGGGAACGGTTGCCGGAGCCAGCAGCACGAATGTGACGTCAAAGGCGGCGTCCGAGATCACTTCCATGAATGTGCAGGTCGGCGATATCGTGAAAGAGGGTGACGTCTTATGCACACTGGACTCCACGTCGATCGAGGAGAAGATCGCAGACTTAGAGAAGTCCATGTCGAATGCGAATGCGGTGAGCAGCATCAATACACAGCAGGCGGCGGACGCCCTGCAGCAGGCGAAGGATGACCAGACAACGACGCTTGCGGCGGCGCAGAAGACACTCGACCGCGCAAAGGACAGCTACAACGGCGCACAGATGCTCTACGATCAGGGACAGGCGGATTTCGCTGCACTGCTCGCTGCCAAGCAGGCGGTGGAGGATGCGCAGACTGCTTATGATACGGCAGTAGAGACCACCAACCGTGCGATTGAGACAGCACAGGAGGCACAGGAGCTGAACAAGTACAAAGACACCGACACGACCTCCAAGGACACACTCAGCAATCTGAAAGAACAGTTGGCAGACTGCGAGATCACAGCGCCGTGCGGCGGTGTGGTAACAGCGGTGAATTCCAAGGTCGGAGACATCAATGCAGAGAAGAACGTCATCATGACGATTGAGGATACGAGCTCCTTAAAGATGGTTGCAACCGTGCAGGAGGCGGATGTATTAAAGCTTCAGGAAGGCATGGAGGCAACTGTGACCGCAGATGCGACGGGTGATGAGCAGATCAAGGGAACCGTGACCAGAGTGGTCCGTGTGAAGAGTCAGGGCACGACGGGAAGCGACGGCAGCACGACTTCTGCCGGTGGTTATTCCATTGAGATCGCGCTCGACAATCAGGAACTTTTAATCGGAATGGCTGTGAAGGCAAAAGTCATGATCCAGGCAAAGGGAGAAGTGCTGGCAGTTCCGTATGATCTGATCCAGTATGATGACAACGGGCAGGCGTATGTTCTTGTGGCTGAGGCGGACGATGGCGGAAACGCAACCGCAGTGCGCAGGAATATCACGGTCGGCGATGAGGTGGATTATTATACAGAAGTGACCGGCGGTGATCTCGCAGAGGGAGATATGCTGATCTACGACACGACATTTTCGATAGCCGAGGGACAGACATTTACACCGGAGCAGATGTATTCTGAACAGGATATGGGACTGACAGACGGTACAGGTACGGAGGTTAGCGAATAGTGAGTGAAGTAATCCGAATGGAAAAAATTGTAAAGACATATTATGTAGGTAAGCCCAATGAACTGGAAATCCTGCACGGAATCGATCTTACCGTGAACCAGGGAGAGTTCGTTTCCATCGTCGGTGAGTCGGGTTCCGGAAAAAGTACATTGATGAATATCATTGGAGTATTGGATAGACAGACCTCCGGCAGCTATTATCTGGAAGGACAGGACGTCAACGGCATGACGGACGAGGTGCGGAGTGCGGTCCGCAACCGCAGAATCGGCTTTGTGTTTCAGAACTTTAATCTGCTGCCGAGAGCCAATGCATTGAAAAATGTCATGGTGCCGCTTATATATGGTGAGGAAAAGACGAAGAATGCGAAGGAGCGTGCGATGGAGATGCTGGCGATGGTGGGAATGGACGGGCGTGCAGATCACAGACCAAATGAGCTCTCCGGCGGACAGAAACAGCGTGTGGCGATCGCCCGCGCGATGATCAATGATCCTGCAATCATTCTGGCGGATGAGCCGACCGGAGCGCTGGATTCCAAGACCGGACATATGGTCATGGATCTGTTTCATCGGTTACATGAAGAGCAGGGGAAAACGATTGTACTCATCACACACTCCCAGGAGCTTGCGACGGAGACACAGCGTATTGTTACCCTCTTAGACGGTGAGATCGTGGGGGACAACAGGGGAGGTGAGCACTGATGTTTTTTGAAAACATAAAAGAGGCAATCATCAGTATTCTGTCGAACAAGATGCGTTCACTGCTCACGATGCTCGGTATTATTATCGGTATCAGTTCCGTTATCATCATCACGACGATCGGCGGTTCCATACAGAGCACCCTGACCGCGACAATGAATTCCCTCGGCGGCAACACAGTTTCCGGCTATGTGGAGGCGCGCTATCCGGAGGACGATGCAGACTGGGATACCTGGATTTATCCGGATATGACACAGAGTGATTATGTGTCACAGGAGATGATCGATGAACTGGTTGCGCAGTATCCGGATGAAATTCAGGGTATCGCTGCCGAGAATTATCTTGGAGGCGGGCAGATCAAGGATGAGGCGGATTCCGACAATTATGCCAATGTCAGTGTGGATGGCATGACACCAGAACAGTTCGAGTATATGAAGCTTGAGATGCAGGCGGGACGTAATCTTACCAGGGCAGACAATCTGGGGAAGAAAAGAGTCTGCGTTGTTGCGGATACGATGGCAAAGAATTATTTTGGAGACAAAGACCCGATTGGCGAGACGGTATCGGTAACAATGGACGACGGATCGATCTATGATTTTGTTGTTGTAGGTGTTTACAAATACAATGCGGCACTGTTTGGAAAAGTGGATACATCTGTCAGAGAAAAGGATCGTTCCACTTATATGATGATTCCGATCCAGACCAGCTTCAAGCTGCAGGGGGCAGATAAGACTGGTTATGAATACTTTAATCTGCTCCTGACGCCCCTTGCGGATGTCAACCAGGCAACGGAAGATATCCAGAATTATTTTGATGAGGTATATCAGAACAATACGAATTTCCATGTGACAGCGAGCAACATGCAGTCCAGCATGGGCATGATCAACACGGTGCTCAATGTCATCACGATTGCAGTATCCGGAATCGCAGCAATCTCGCTGATCGTCGGCGGTGTCGGTGTCATGAATATCATGCTTGTGTCGATCACGGAGCGGACGAGGGAGATCGGTGTGCGTATGGCACTCGGCGCAAAGCGGCGGACGATCCGTATGCAGTTTGTCATTGAGGCGATCATGCTCTGCTTAATCGGCGGCATTATCGGTATTCTGATCGGTGTTGGTGTCGGAGCACTGCTCGGCCAGGCAGCGAAGTTTGTGATTGCCAATATGTATTCCGAGTATTCCAATTACATTATTATGCAGGTGCCTCCATCGGCAACTGCAATTTTACTGTCACTGTTCTTCTCGATGCTGACAGGAGTGTTCTTCGGTTATTATCCGGCGAACAAGGCGTCAAAGATGGAAGTTATCGATGCACTCCGCTACGAATAGGCGTGTGCAGCCAAAGATGACAGAAAAAGGGGCAGAGAAGCTTTACCGCTTCTCTGCCCCTTTGCTGTCATTTTGCGTGAAAAAATTGAAATCTGCTGTCAATAAATGTATAATGATAATATAAAGGGAAAATGATCGAAGGGGAGAATGAGTTTATGACGGATGTTTTGTTCTATCAGAATTATACTTATGTAGCCGATATCAGCGCGATTGTGCTCTGCATCATCTGCTGGCTGCTGCTGCATTCTTCCTATACGGTAAGAGAGAAGAGCCTGATTATCTTCAAAGCGGGAACGGTTTGCCTGATGATGGCGACGGTCTGCAGTATCAGTTTCCATACAGCAATCACACGGATTACAGAATCCCGGAAGATTCTTATTTATGTGTTACAGGATGGGATATATCTTTTACTGATTCTCACGTTTGTGCTGCTCTGCAATTACTTCGGTACACTTCTTAAGCTGGAAGAGAGACCGGCAAGACTCTTGGGCGCGGTATCCTGGGGCGGCTATGCGGTGTTTGCTTTTCTTGAGATCGGATCACCGTTTACGCATCTGGGTTTTTATATCGATGCAGATCTGATGGTTCATCAGAATTTCTATTTTGATCCGTTTCGTTTTGCCTATATTTATTACTGTATCGTTCTTGTCGTTGTGCTTTTTACGTACCGGAAGAAGTTCGTGCTGAAAATGCTGCGCTGCCTTGCCTACATTTTACTGTTTTCGTTTGGCATGATTGCACTGGAGGCAGAATATGTATCTACATCTTATAGCTGCATGGCACTATTACTTCCCTATATGGGAGTGCTGTTTTTGTTTCATTATACATCTTACGACAGGGAGACAGGAACACTTGATGCTGGTGCGTTTGACAGCTATCTGAGAGATGTGGGGGACGATGATTTTTCTGTAATCTTCATGGGATTCCCGGAAACCAATCTCAAAAAGATACCAGAACTTCCGCGTACGATTCTGACGTTTGCGGAGAATTATTTCAAAACATTCTGCCTGTTCCGTCTGCAGGATGATAAGCTTGCACTGGTGTATCAGAGACTGAGTAATAAAGCGGAGAAAAACGGAAAATATAACATACAAAAAACGTTTGAGCGTGTGTGTAAAGAACATGGACTGGGCTACCGGGTGCTGATTGCACATGCAGATGACAGGCTGCGTGAGGCAGGTGAGTATCTGGCGTTGAATGAGTTTATGGAAGAGAAAATACCGGTCGGCGCGGTATATGAGTGTCAGAATAAGGACATCATAGAATATCGGAAGGCATCTTACATATTAGGCGAATTAAAGGACATCAATGCACACTGCGACTTGGAGGATGAGCGCGTTAAAGTGTACTGCCAGCCGGTGCTAAATACACGTACCAACCGGTTTGCCTCGGCGGAGGCGCTGATGCGGCTGGAGCTGCCGGAAACAGGAATGGTATATCCGGATCAGTTCATACCGATGGCAGAGCGGCACGATTATATTCATACGCTCAGCAAAATCATCTTAAATAAAACCTGCCGCCAGATCAAACGCCTGGAGCAGGAGGGGTATCAGATCGACCGTGTTTCCGTTAATTTTTCTATTCTGGAATTCCGCAGAAAGGAATTCTGCAAGGATGTCATGGACATCATCCGCCAGAATGAAATCCCGTATGAAAAAGTAGCGATTGAACTGACAGAGAGCTGGAATGAGACGGAATTTGACAACATTAAGAATACGATTACCAGTCTTCAGAAGCTGGGAATCAAATTCTATCTGGATGACTTTGGAACGGGCTACTCGAATTTCGAGCGCATTATCGGCCTGCCGATCGATGTGATCAAGTTCGACCGTTCGCTGACTATTTTGGCAGGGAAAAATGCAGAATCCCGCTATATGGTTGGAAGCTTTTCCGATATTTTCAAGAATTCGCACTATGAGATTCTGTTTGAGGGTGTGGAGAACGAAAAAGACGAGGATCAGTGCAAGCAGATGAATGCACTGTATCTGCAGGGCTACAAGTATTCCAAACCGATACCGATCGAGGAACTGACGCGGTTCCTGGGGCGGGCGGTGTAGAATATCCGGTGTGCATAAAAACCCCGGAGCATCCCGGGGGTGCGGAGGAGAGAAGCAGGGACAGGAGTTAATTGTAAAATGACAACATGTTCCGGGTGGAACTTGCAGGCAGCGGTTCTTTGGAGCAAAATGTGAGCATTTCTTCCGCATCACGCCAGGCATCTGATTCCGTGTCTTTGCCACGCTTTGACAATCCGCGGGATGTGTCCGGCAAGCCGCAGACAATGAGCGGACTTTTTAGCGTTTCTAGCATCACCGCTTCACAGACAATATAAAACCGCGCGAACCGAAACTCGCTGGCATCTGCTATTGAAAATAGGGCAGATGCCAACTCAGACATCGGCTTCGCGCGGTTATGTTTTGTTTAGCGGTGTCGACAAGGGGCACACACGAAAGCCCTTAAATTGTCTGCGGAGTGCGGCCACATTTCGCGGAGTGCTCAAAACTTGGAAAGACACGGATCATCGAGGATGTCAAACGCGGTGCGGATTAGAAATACCGGATTTTGCGATCAGAATGACCGTCTCCGGTTGCATCCTGAAACGTCAGAAAACTTTTACATCATCCGGGCACTGTTCCCTGCCGCCTCCGCTTTTGGCGGTATGTTTATTCCTCTGTATCTGCGTAGCTGGTATCTTCGTGAAGATTCGGCTTCATGTCAATACCGCGGTTCGCGTCACCTGTGATGTCTTTTCCGAAGTGATAGTCGTTGCCCGGCAGGATGGCATTTAAGAAAATACCTGCGATCGCTGCGACTGCCAGCGCGGTGAGTGTGACGGAGGTTCCGGCGATCGTAAAGGTAAGACCGTCGGAGAAACCAAGACCGCACACGAAGATCACGCCTGCGATGATCAGATTGCGTGACTGCGTAAAATCCACATGATTTTCCACAACATTGCGGACGCCGATGGCGGAGATCATACCGTAGAGCATGAAGCTGACACCACCGATGATAGCGGACGGCATGGAACCGATCACAGCAGCCATCTTCGGAATAAAGCTTAAGATGATGGCGTAGCAGGCTGCGATGCGGATGACCTTTGGATCGTATACCTTGCTCAGCTCGAGCACGCCGGTATTTTCGCCGTAGGTGGTGTTTGCGGGACCTCCGACGAGAGCGGACAGGGAAGTGGCGAGTCCGTCACCGATCAGGGTGCGGTGAAGTCCTGGATCTTCGATAAAATTCTGATCAACCGTCGCGGAGATGGCAGAAATATCGCCAATGTGTTCCATCATGGTTGCGAGTGCGATCGGAGCCATGACCAAAATGGCGGACAGATTGAATTTGCAGAGGGAAAATGCCGGTACGCCGACCCAGGAAGCGTTTGCGATGTCGGTAAAAGAAAGAATGGCGGAGCCGTCTGCGTTTGTCATGCCCATGGCGTTGAAGATCAATGCGGCAATATAAGAAATAATGACGCCCATCAGAATCGGGATGATCTTAAACATTCCCCTGCCCCAGATATTGAAAACAATGATCGTAACCAGAGCGATGAGGGCGAGAAGCCAGTTGGTGGAAGCGTTGTTGATGGCAGAACCGGCAAGGCTCAGTCCGATGCAGATGATGATCGGACCGGTTACGACCGGCGGAAGAAAACGCATGACCTTCTTGACACCGACAAGCTTGATAATCAGCGCGAGAATCAGATATAAAAGGCCCGCGACAACAATTCCACCGCAGGCATAGGAAAGTTTGTCAGCGTTGGGCATGTCGGCGAATACACCGGAATCCATGTTTGCAATCGTGGCAAAACCGCCGAGGAAGGCAAAGGAAGAACCGAGAAACGCCGGAACCTTGAATTTGGAACATAGATGGAAAAATAAAGTTCCGATACCGGCACAGATCAATGTAACCTGTACATGTAGAACATCTTCGCCGAAGTAGCTGTTGACAAGAATTGGTACAAGAATGGTTGCGCCGAACATGGCAAACATATGCTGCAGGCCAAGAATCAGCATTTTTGGTACGCCAAGTACGCTGGCGTCGCGGATTGCTCCGTCTTTTTCGTTCATAGTAAACTCCTCCTGATGTGATATGATTGATAGTTGCATATATACAAATGGCAAATCAGAACTTCTGATTTGCCATAAGATATCAAAAAATAGAGCCGGTGAAACGTCTTGCCTCCTGATCGTAATCACGGACGGGAATCTGGTCCAGTTCGCCGGTACCGTCGAGATAGAAAGTGAGCAGCGTCTGCGTCATATAAGGACTGATCCAGAGAGCCGCAATGCCAAAAGAGCAGATGACAAGCGCGCCCCAGCCGAGAAAGCTGAATAAAATGTAAAGCAGCTTCCTGCGTCGTCCGCGCATAAATTTACGGCAGGTGCGAAAAGCATCCCGCACGCTTAAATGCGGATGGTCTAAAAGAAAGAAGAAAACCATGCGGTAGGTAAGCAACACACAGAAAGTAAAAATCAGACCGAGGATGCTTCCGGCAGCAAGCAGGGCACCGGAGAGACCGGAGACACCGGTTTTATAAAAATAAAGAACACCGGCAATGGCAGGAATACCTGCGATCACCAGAAATACATCGAAGAGAACGGCAGCGAGAAAGAAGCGCTCTGCGCCATTGCGAAACGGTGTAAAAACATCACGGATGCGGTATGTCTGACCGCGCGTCATATTCATATGAACCAGCATAACGCCGGTGTCTAGCATCTGGGCGATCAGAAGAATTAAAATATCTGCAATCGTGCTGATGATAAGCTGCGGAGTGCCGGGATAATCGCCGAGCGTCATGGAGAACGGAATCTCGATGAGCGTCGGAATTAAGGAGGCAGTCAGAAATGCTGCCATCGGTACGGAATAACGGTTATTTAAAATGTCGCGTGAAATACGTTTTAATTCGCTGGATGATCTTGACATGTGCAGTCTCCTGTGGATGTGATATTTGTGTATGGTTTGGTAAAGGTTTTTGCGCTTCGGCAAAAGTCTGGAAAACCTTCGGTTTCCCAGACTCGCGGGCGCGTTCACATGCACCGAAGCCGCCCGCAGCTGCAAGCATCTGCATTCGGCTTCGATACATGTTCACTTTTGCCTTCGCGAACATTATAGCATGGAAGACCGTGATATGCTACTGGCAGTTAAAGAGATTTGGAATCCGGAAACGTGCGTGTGCTTTACAACCGAAAATGCGGCGGTTATAATAGCAGGGAGTAAGACTGGAATGGAGATTAAAATGTTTCAGACGGATAGACGGGTAGACCGGGATTTTTATATTATGGGCTGGTGCGCGGCGGGAATTTTCGCGGTGCTGTTTTTGTTTGTCAGAGTGACCGGAATTCCGGTCTGGAAATTTTTGCTGCCATGCCCGTTTCATGCGCTGACCGGAGCGTACTGCCCGGGGTGCGGCGGGACAAGAGCCGTCAGGGCGCTGCTTGCCGGCAAATGGCTGCGCTCCTTTGTGCTGCATCCGTTTGTGCCGTATGCTGCGCTGCTTAGCGGCTGGTTTATGATCAGCCAGACCATCGAGCGCGTGAGCGGAAACCGGATACGGATTGCCCTGCGTTTTCGTGATGTCTATATCTGGATCGCCCTGCTTTTGATCGTGGTCAACTGCCTGGTCAAAAATCTTGCCCTGTTTGTGTGGCATGTGGATTTACTGGTCTAGGGAATTCATCAGCGTATCAAAATCAATGCCAAGCGTGCCGTATACCTGGCGCGCCATATTTTCCACGCCGCCGTAATATAATTCGGCAATCGCAAACGTGTAGATAATCATGGCGAGGACAATGCCAAGGGCGATGGAGCCGAGGATTAAGGCAGCCTTCGCGCGGGAGGTCAGCGTGCGCTCGCCGCCCCGGGATAAAAGTGCAAAAACGATGGCAAGAGATCCGCAGATCAGTGCCGGATAGACCAGACAAAAAGTAGCTGCCCCGATCACGCCGAGAAGCAGAGCAGCATTTTCCATTCGCTGGGAACGTCGTTTGTTGTTCATAATAATCAGACCTTTCCCGATATACCGGTATTGTCGGCATATCGCAGGATAACTTTATCTATTGTAACATGGGAAAGCCGAAAAGACAATGAGGAAGGCACTTGAGATTGCGGCGGATTTTCGGTATACTGGGAGCAGACTCGGTAAAATTTGGAGGACAGATATGGATATTATTGCAAAAATTTCTGAGGAACTGGGGATTAAGCGTCATCAGACAGAGGCGGCAGTCAAGCTGATCGATGAAGGCAATACCATTCCTTTTATTGCGCGCTATCGGAAGGAGGCGACCGGCGCGTTAAACGACGAGGTGCTTCGTAACCTGTCGGAGCGCCTTACCTATTTAAGAGGACTGGAGGAGCGCAAGGAGACGGTGCTCGCCAGCATTGAGGAGCAGGGAAAGCTGACGGACGAACTGAAAGCGCAGATCCTTTCGGCGGAGACGATGGTTCTGCTGGAGGATTTGTACCGCCCGTACAAGCCGAAGCGCAGAACGCGTGCCACGATCGCCAAGGAAAAGGGACTGGAGCCGCTTGCGGGTGTGATTACGCTGCAGATGATAAAAACGCCGCTCATAGAGGAGGCGGCAAAATACGTGGATTCCGAAAAGGGAGTTGCAACCGCCGAGGAGGCGATTGCGGGAGCGTCGGATATTATTGCGGAGTCCATCTCTGACGAGGCGGATTACCGTACGCACATCCGTGACCTCACGGTGAAGAAAGGCCGGATGACGTCCACCGCCAAGGATCCGGAGGCGGAGTCCGTCTATGAGATGTATTACGACTTTGACGAACCGGTGGCAAAGCTTGCCGGACATCGGATTCTGGCGGTGAACCGCGGAGAAAAAGAAAAATTCCTTACCGTGAAGATCGAAGCGCCGCAGGAGGATATTCTGCGCTATCTGGAGAAAAAGGTGATTGCCCGGGACAACCCGCAGACGAATGAGGTGCTGCGCGATGTGGTGAAAGACGCCTATGACCGTCTGATTGCACCGGCAATCGAGCGTGAGATCCGAAGCAACCTGACCGAGCATGCGGAGGACGGCGCCATCCGCGTATTCGGAAAGAACTTAGAGCAGCTTCTGATGCAGCCGCCGATTGCCGGACAGGTGGTGCTCGGATGGGACCCGGCGTTTCGGACAGGCTGTAAGCTTGCTGTGGTAGATCCGACTGGAAAGGTGCTTGATACGACGGTGATTTATCCGACGGCTCCGCAGAATAAAGTGGCGGAGGCAAAAGCGGTATTAAAGAAATTGATTGCCAAATATCACATTACCCTGATTTCCCTTGGAAACGGAACGGCATCGCGGGAATCCGAACAGATCATTGTGGACCTGTTAAAGGAACTTCCGGTAAAAGTACAGTACATTATTGTCAATGAGGCGGGCGCGTCGGTCTATTCTGCCAGCAAGCTTGCCACGGAAGAATTCCCGAATTTTGACGTGGGACAGAGAAGCGCGGCGTCCATGGCGCGCCGTCTGCAGGACCCGTTGGCGGAGCTTGTTAAAATCGATCCGAAGTCCATCGGTGTTGGACAGTATCAGCATGACATGAACCAGAAAAAGCTCGGGGAGGCGCTCGGCGGCGTGGTCGAGGACTGTGTGAACAAAGTCGGCGTGGATTTGAACACCGCATCGGCATCGCTTCTTGAATATGTTTCCGGCATCAGCAAGACACTGGCGAAAAATATAGTAACCTACCGCGAGGAAAACGGCAGATTTGTATCCCGTGCAGGCCTTTTGAAGGTACCGAAGCTGGGACCGAAGGCTTATGAGCAGTGTGCAGGATTCCTTAGGATCGGTGACGGAAAGAATCCGCTCGATGCGACCGGCGTGCATCCGGAGAGCTATGATGCCACGAAGAGGCT
>OGOI01001681.1_pt1 | contig 12773 bp, 11 predicted proteins | sample 1552631 | NCBI WGS metagenome assembly OGOI01 (sample SAMEA2580204, study PRJEB22360) | human gut metagenome | biome: human gut; feature: human-associated habitat; material: faeces | place: Denmark | collected 2008/2010 | reverse complement strand
TGAAGGCCACGATGTCGGCGTCCTGCTCGATGGCGCCCGACTCGCGGAGGTCCGAGAGCTGGGGACGCTTCGAGCCGCCGCGCATTTCGGTGGCACGGCTCAGCTGCGACAGCGCGATCATCGGCACGTTCAGCTCCTTGGCGATCGCCTTGAGCGTACGCGAAATAAAGGCCACCTCCTGCTCGCGGTTTCCCTTCGAATCCTGATTGCCGGTCATCAGCTGCAGGTAGTCAATGATGATGATCTTGATGTCGTGATGTATCTTCAGACGGCGGGCCTTCGAGCGGAATTCGAAGACCGAAAGCGCCGGCGTGTCGTCGATATAGAGCGGCGCACTGCCCAGCGGCTTGGTCGCCGACTCCAGATGCCGCCACTGTTCGGGCGTCAGACGGCCCGACTTGACGTCGTTTCCGCTCAGTCCCGTCTCAGCGATAATCAAACGCATCATCAGCTGTACGGCGGACATTTCGAGCGAGAAGAACGCCACGCCCTGCTCGTGATCGACCGCCATGTTGCGGGCCATCGAGAGCACGAACGCCGTCTTGCCCATCGAAGGGCGTGCGGCGATGATGATCAGGTCCGAGAGCTGCCAGCCCAGCGTCACGCGGTCGATGGCCATGAAGCCCGACGGCACGCCGTTGAAGGCGCTCGTATTCTTCGACGCCTCCTCGATCTGCATCAGCGCGCGGGCCAGAATATCCTTCGACGCCTGCACCGACCGCTTGACGTGTCCTTCGGCCACCTTGAATATCTCGCCCTCGGCATATCCGATCAGCTCCGTCACGTCGGTCGATTCGTCGTACGACCGCTTCTGAATCTCGGTCGCCGAGCGGATCAGCTCGCGCTGCACGTACTTCTGGGCGATGATCTTGGCGTGGAATTCGACGTTTGCGGCCGAGCCGACCTTCTGCGTCAGCTGCGCCAGATACGACGCGCCGCCCACCTTCTTCAGCTCCTTCTTGGCCTTCAGCCGCTCGGTGACGGTATAGAGGTCGATCGGTTTGAGCTCCATCGAAAGCTCCTCGATCGCGCGGTAGATCGTGCGGTGCTCCTCGGTGTAAAAAGCGTCGGGCGTGACGTACTCCTGCACGGCGATGATGCTGTCCTTTTCCAGCATCAGCGCGCCGAGCACGGCTTCCTCCAGTTCGACCGCCTGCGGGGGCACGTTGCCGGCGGTGTCGGTCAGCGCCTCGAATGCCTCCCTGTTGCGTTGGGAGGGGTTATAATCTTTAGCCATGATTTATCCTTTCGTTCAGAGCCCAAAAATAGCGATTCGGGCGGAGAAAACAAAACGGCCGCGGCAAAGTTGTTGTCGAAAATCGTGTTGATAACACGATTCTCCCGCAAACAGTCCCCGCAGCAGGGGATAACGCCTGTTGAAAAAGAATTTTTAATTTCCGATCACTCCCTCACCCCCAGCTCCCGCCGCGAGACGGCGAGCGCCGCGATGCTGATCCGGCATCCGGGTGCGGCGCGCAGCATCTCCCCGGCGCACGAAAGCATCGTGCTGCCCGTCGTGAAGACGTCGTCCACCAGCAGTACATGCCGCCCTTCGAGCCGTTCGGGACGGCGCACCGCGAAAGCCTCGTCCACGTTCCGGGCGCGCTCGCGCCGCGGCTTGAGAGCCTGACTCTCCGTATTGCGCTTGCGGCGGACGCTCCGGCGATCCACCTCCGCTCCCAGCTGCGAGGCGATCCCCTCGGCGATGTACTCCGACTGGTTATACCCCCTCCTGCACCGCTTGACGGGGTGCAGCGGCAGGGGCACGACCACTTCCACCCCGTCGTACAGCCCGCTCTCCTTCAGACAGCGTCCGTACCACTCGCCCATCGCGCGGGCCGTGCGCCACGCTCCGCGGTATTTGAATCCGCGGATCAGCTCCCGCCACCCGCTTCCGTGAATGTAGTAGAGAAAACCCGAAGCCCGCTCGACGGGCAGCATGTCCCGGCACTTCGCCAGCAGGGGATTGTCCGCCTCAAGCCAGAACCCCGTCAGGGGCGCCGTCGTGCGGCACAGCGTGCACACCGTGCGTTCGCCCTGCGCGAGCGGGACGCCGCAGACGGGGCAGCGCGGCGGAAAGAAAAGCGCCGCGACGTCGCGCAGCAGGTCACTGAGGATCGACATTGCAGATGAAGGTGATCGTTTTGAATTCGGGATTTTCGGCGAACGCCTTCAGCTCGGCGGCCAGCAGTGCGCGGGCCTTGGCCGACGAAGCGCCGCTTTCGATCTTGAGCAACAGACCCGCGAGATACTCGCCGCGGATGCGGTCCACCGGGGGCGTCATCGGCCCCAGCACGCGGCGGCCGAACCTGACGCGCAGGCGCGCCGCCAGCTCCGTGACGCCGCGGCGCAGCAGCGCGACGTCGCGGTGGCGCAGCGTCAGCGAGGTCAGCCGCGCATAGGGCGGATAGAAGAACGCTTTGCGTTCGGAGAGCTGCATGCGGGCCATCCCGGCGAAATCGCCCGCCACGACCTGCCGGATCACGGGATGCCCCGGCTCGGAGGTCTGAATCACCACCTCGCCGCCGTCCGAGCGGCGTCCGGCGCGTCCGGCGACCTGCAGCATGAGCTGAAACGCCCGCTCCGCAGCCCTGAAATCGGGGTTGTTCAGCAGGTTGTCGGCATTGAGAATCCCCACCAGCGACACGCCGCCGAAGTCGAATCCCTTCGTAATCATCTGCGTCCCGACCAGAATATCGGTCTTGCGGGCTTCGAAATCGGAGATTATGGCGTTGAACGCCCGCTCGGAGGTCACGCTGTCGCGGTCCAGCCGGGCGACGCGGGCTTCGGGGAAGAGCCGGGCGATCTCCTCCTCGACCTTCTCCGTGCCGAATCCCCGCGGCAGCACCTCCGTCACCTCGCACGAAGGGCACTTCGCCGGCACCGGGGCCGTGTAGCCGCAGTAGTGGCAGACGAGTCTGGCGCCTCCCTTGTGGTAGGTCAGCGTCACATTGCAGTGGGGACAGCGGGCCGTCCACCCGCACTGAGAACACTCGACGTAGGGCGAGAATCCGCGGCGGTTCTGAAACAGCATCACCTGCCCGCCCCGTCCGAGCGTCTCCTCCATCTTGTCCAGCAGCAGTTTGTTGAAATGCGCATGCCGCTCGCCGCGCTTGGCGGCGCGGATCGTATCCGAAACGAATATTTCGGGCGGCCGGGCGTCGCCGTAACGCTCCGCCAGCACGGCACGGCCGTACTTCCCGCTCTCGGCGTTGAGCCACGTTTCGAGCGACGGCGTGGCGCTTCCCAGCAGCGTGCGGCCGCCCCACAGGCGGGCCATCACCACGGCGCAGTCGCGGGCGTTGTAGCGGGGCGCGGGATCGGCCTGCTTGTAGCTGGCGTCGTGCTCCTCGTCCACGATTATCAGCTGCAGATGCCTGAGCGGCAGAAATATGGACGACCGCACGCCGACGACGAACTCGCCCCCTTGGGAGCGGTTCAGCCGCAGGTAGGTCTCCGTGCGGCGACGGTTCGTAAGTTTCGAATGATAGGGGGTCACGCGACTGCCGAAGATGCGCTCCATGCGCCCGATCAGCTGCGCCGTCAGGGCGATTTCGGGCACGAGCAGCAGCACGTCGCCGCCCCGCGCCAGCGTTTCGGCGATCAGGTGTATGTAAATTTCGGTCTTCCCCGACCCCGTCACGCCGTGCAGCAGCGCCGCAGGCTTTTCGGCGAACTGCTCCCGCAGCGAACCGAGCGCTTCGCGCTGCGGCGCGGTCAGTTCGGGCAGCCGGAACGCCGAGCCGCCCCGCTCGACGGTGCGTTCGCGCTCCGTGCAGACGATATGCCCCTTGCGCTCCAGCGCATGCAGCACGGCATAGTCGGCCCGCAGCAGGCGGCGGGCCACCTCGCCCGTCGAAATCCGGGTCTCGTCCCCCGCCGACGCGATCTCCAGCAGGGCTTCGTACTGCTTGGGCGCGCGCCGTCCGAGCTTCTCGAAGACCTCGTGCAGGCGCCCTTCGTCGTGCAGCTCCCGCGCCAGCGCCACGTAACACTCCGTGCGGGGGCGGAACTCGTCTTCGGCGAACTCCTCCTCGGTATCGCCCGAAGGCTTCATCAGCGACGGCAGCGCCACACGCATCACCTCGCCCGCCGAACACATGTAGTACGCGGCGATCCACTCCCAGAGCGCCTTTTGCTGCGCCGAGAGCAGGGGCGCGTCGTACAGCACGCGCTGTATGGATTTGATTGTCCTGAACGGCGGACGGCGGTCATGCACCCGCCAAACGACGCCCGTATAGAATTTGCGGGGTCCGAACTGCACGGCTACCGCCGTCCCCTCCGCCACGTGCATCCCTTCGGGCACGGCGAACGTATAGGCGGGCTGCGCCAGCGGCAGTACTATGTCGGCATAGAGGGGCATCAGAGTTTGTTGAGCGCCTGAAATCCCTTGCCGTAAACGCCCATCACCGACCCCACGGTCATAAAGGCGTCGGGATCGATCGTCTTGACGAATTTCAGGATCATCGCGGTCTCGCGCTTGCGGCATACCACCATGACGATTTTCGACTGCTTCTTGGTGTACCACCCCTGCGAGTCGATGAGCGTCACGCCGCGGTGGATATTCTCGACGATGGCCTCCGCCATCTTCTCATAGTCGTGCGTCACGATGAAGACCTGACTCGACTGCTGGTTCCCGGCCATGATCATATCGACCGTATAGCCGAAGACCGCCGTCATCACATAGCCGTAGATCACCGTGTCGATATGGAATCCCACGAGCATCGACGATCCGATGATGACGAAATCCGAGTAGATGACGATCTTGCCGTAGCTGATCGTGCGGTACTTGTTGATGATCATCGCGGCGATGTCCGTGCCGCCCGTCGAGCCGCCCTGCGCGAAGCACATCGCCACGCCCATGCCGGCCAGTATGCCGCCGAGGATCACCGACAGAATACGTTCGAGGTGGAGGAAGTCGCCCTCCGGCAGCACCGACTGCCAGAAGTTCATCCCCAGCGAGATCACCACGACGCAGTAGACGGTCTTCACGCCGAAGTTCCAGCCGATGATGAATCCCGCGATCAGCAGCAGTATTCCGTTGATGATGAATACCATCGTACCGATCTGAATCGAGACGCCGAGCCACTCTTCGACGGCATGGCACAACACGAGCGACAGACCCGCGGCCCCTCCGCCGACGCCTTTGGCGGGCAGGATGCAGCCGATCCACGCGAAAGAGTACATGATCATGCCGACCGTCATCAGGAAATACTCCTTGACGGGCTTCAGCATCAGCTCCTTAATGATGGGTTTCATTTCGGTACGGAAATATTAGCAATTGCGAAGGCAAAGATAGTGCAAACTGAGGGCAAAAGCAAGTTCGAACCTATCGCAGCGACTGTAAAGGTACAAAAATTTCGCCTTGATACGCATTTCGTTCCTCCAATCTTTTTTCGAGCATCGCCAGCAGCTGTTCGTTGCGCACCAGCCCCCAGTTGCGGCCGTAATGGTAGCGGGGCGGCGCCTCGCTCGCGAACCGCTCGACGACCAGATCGGGCCGCAGGCGGCGCAGCACCTCGACGAAAAGGTCGATGTACTCGCCGATCTCCCAGAAGCGGAAGCGGCCGGGGTCGGCGTCGTATTCGGCGGCCATCGCCGTGCCGCGGAATACCTGCAGCTGATGGAATTTCAGCGTCGTGAGCGGCAGCGAATTGATCGCCGCGACCTGCTCCAGCAGCATCGCGTCCGTCTCGCCCGGCAGTCCGAGGATAAAGTGCGCCCCGACGTGCAGTCCCCGCGCGGCGGTCATCTCCACGGCGCGGCGCACGCAGGCGAAGTCATGCCCGCGGTTCACCGCCCGCAGCGTCTCGTCGCGGGTCGATTCGATGCCGTACTCGACGGCCACGTACCTCCCGCGCGCCAGCTCCGCGAAATAGTCCAGCTTTTCGGCGTCCACGCAGTCGGGCCGCGTGCCGACGACGATGCCCGCCACGTCGGGATGCGCCAGCGCCTCGCCGTACACCTCCTTCAGCCGCTCCAGCGGCGCATAGGTGTTCGAAAACGACTGGAAGTAGACCAGATACTTCGACGCCGTGCGGTAACGCCTGCGGTGGAACTCGATCCCCTCCTCGACCTGCCGCCGCACCCCCTTGGCCGGCACGCAGTACGAGGGAGTGAACGCCCCGTTGTTGCAGAACGTACATCCTCCCCCGCTTATCGTTCCGTCCCGGTTGGGACACGTGAACCCGGCGTCCACCGACAGTTTCTGCACGCGGCAGCCGAACATGCGGCGAAAATACCCCGAATAGGAGTTGAACCGCCTGTTATCGCCCCACGCATACATCGCTACAATCCCCAGTCCGAAGGGTTATAGGTATCCTTGGGCGCATTGGGCACGTTGGTAAAGAACTGGAACCCGCTCAGCCGCTCGACCTCCGCGACGCTGCGCATATCGCTGCGCGAGGGTTTGTGCCCCTTCTGCATGGCGTGGCTCATCACGAAGGCCGCGCACTGCAGCTCCTCGCGCGAACAGCGCAGCACCGATTTGCCGGACTTGGCGTTCTTCGTCCGCAGCATGGCGTAGTAGAACATGGTCGGAACACCCGCCTGCTGACCGCCGAAGGCGGCCTTCTTGGGCGAAGCCGTATTGCCGTACGAATCGGTCCACGTCTTGTAGTAAGCCCCGACGACCACATAGAGCGTATCGCCCACATTGGCACTCTCGGTCGAATCCCAATAGGTGTCTATCAGGTCTTCGAGGTTGTTCCACGCGCCGCCGCCCGTATTGAACGTCCCGCTGTGCTGGGGCGCGATATTGGTGTAATAGCAGACCTGCCTGCGCATGACGACCGTTCTCGAACGTTCACGGTTGCCCAGCATGTGGCCCTTGTTGTAGGGATCGGCGAGGGACTTCGACGCCGGCTGTATGCCCGCCGGAACATCCGGGTCCTGACTGTAGCTGCGGTTCCCGCTCTTGGTCACATAACAGTTGTGCAACGGCGCGGCCACCCATACGGGACCGTGATTCTCGGCGCTGTAACATACCGTGTAGTTGCGGGCGTTGTAGTTTCCGACCTTGAAGTCGCTGATCGTATGGTAGGCGTAATGGTAATCGCCGTTCTTCACCTCGACGGGCAGTTCGGGCCAGCCCGAAAACTTCGTCAGCCCCGGATTCGGACCGGGTCCGGGCCCGTCGCCCGCATCGGTCGTAAAGGCCGCCTCTCCGCTCTCATAGGTCTTTCCGCCCGCAGCGACGCACAAACGGAACGTATAGTCCGTCGAAGCGTCCAGCCCCGAAAGCCGGACGCTCTTCGCGCCGGGCTGCGCACTCACGGCTTCGCGTTTCGAAACGCCGCCCGTTCCGTAGAGGAAATAGACCTCGGAAACAGGCTCCGCGCCCTGATAGGAGAACGTACAGCTCACCACCGCCGAAGAGGAGGTCACCTCCGAATAGGCGGGCTGTCCGAATGCCGGCGCATTCCCCGGATCGCTTCCCTTCCCGGTCCGGAAGGAGACCGATTCGCTCTGCATGCGCCCTGCGCCACCCAGCTCCAGATAAGCGTACACCAGGTAGTCGGTTTCGGGTTCGAGGTCGCTCAGGCGGCACGAAAGCGCATTCCCGCTCACCTCCACCGGCTCGGCGTCGAAATAGCCGTCCGCGGCTCCGATCCGCGTATAAACGAATCCCGCGCCGCCCTCGGTCAGCACGCCGTCGGCGAATTTCGTGCGGCAGGAGACCTCCGCCGTCGTTCCCGAAACCACCGCTTCGGGTTTCAGGAACCACGTGTCCCCCTTCTCCGCGCCGTCGTCTCCGCAGGAGGCGAAAGCAGCGGAAATACCTGCCAGCAAAACTGTCAATAATCTTTTCATCTTCTATTTTTCGGTTAACAATCCCTCATTTTGGAATCTATCCAGATGGTCACCGGACCGTCGTTCACCAGCGCCACCTGCATGTCGGCGCCGAACTCCCCCGTCGGCACCTCCCGGCCCAGCAGCTCGGCCACGCGGGCCGTGAAACGCTCGTACATCGGGCGCGAGACGGCTTCGGGCGCCGCCCTGACGTACGACGGGCGGTTGCCCTTGCGGGTCGAAGCCTGCAGCGTGAACTGGCTCACCACCAGCACCTCGCCGCCGACCTGCCGCACGTCGAGGTTCATCACCCCCTGCCCGTCGTCGAAAATCCGCAGACGGACCAGCTTGCCCGCCAAATACTCCATATCTTCGTCCGTGTCCTCCACGCCCACGCCGACCAGCGCCAGCAGGCCCTGCCCGATCCGGGACAACTCGACGCCGCCGACGCTGACGGAAGCGTTCTTCACACGCTGAATCAACAATCGCATATTTTCCGGTAAATCAACGGGTTTCGAAATAAGCCCACAGGTTGTCGTCCGCAGGCGCGGGAGCCGTGACGCTCACGGGCTCCCGGCGCACGGGGTGTTCGAACTCGACCCGCCGCGAATGGAGCGAGATGCCGCCGCCGGGCAGCGAACGCCGCGCGCCGTATTTCAGGTCGCCGCGGATCGGACACCCGATCTTCGACAACTGGGCGCGGATCTGGTGGTGACGCCCCGTCAGCAGCTCCACCTCGACGAGCGTATAGTTGGTCCCCGCCCCCAGCGTTTCGTAATGCAGGCGCGCCTCCTTGGCGCCGGGCTTCGGCCCGTCGCAGGCCCGCGAGCGGTTGGTGCGGGCGTCGCGCAGGATGTAGTGGCGCAGTTCGCCGCTTTCGGGGTCGGGCGTCCGTTCGGTCAAGGCCCAGTAGACCTTGCGGATGCGGCCCTCGCGTATCATCTCGTTGAGCCGCGTCAGGGCCTTCGAGGTCTTGGCGAACAGCACCGCGCCGCTCACCGGACGGTCGATGCGGTGCACCACGCCGAGGAACACGTCGCCGGGCTTGGCGTCGCGGCGTTTGACAAAGGCCTTTATCTGGTCTTCGAGCGCGCTTTCGCCCGACGGATCGGGCTGCACCAGATCGCCGCAGCGTTTATTGACGATCAGCAGATGATTGTCTTCGTAGAGGATATCTTCGGGAGTGAACATTTTTCGGGTATTTCTAAAAGCGGCCTGTACTTCAACGCAACGTTTCCCCGCCGTCGGCGGGCCGCGCCGCCGAAGCCGGTATCTCGGATATGCTCGCTGCGGGTCAGAGCACGAACGTGAAGGGCAGCAGCAGCGCCGCCGAATCGACGGCCGTCGCCGTGCCGCCGCCGCTCATGACCACCCGCATGGGCGCGCCCTGACGGCGTTCGACGTCCACCATCACCTGACGGCACTGGCCGCAGGGATAGCATTCGCGCTCCGAGGGATCGGAAGCGATCGCCAGCGTCTCGATCGGATCGTCGGCATAATTGGCCTGCGCATAGAACATCAGCGTCCGCTCGGCGCAAAGTCCCGCGGGATAAACCTCGCTCTCGAAATTGCTTCCGTAGAGGATTTTCCCGCTGCGCAGCCGCGCAGCCGCCCCCACCCGGAACTTCGAATAGGGCGCATTGGCGTTGGCCGTGGCCCGTTCGGCCTCCCGAACCAGCTCACGGTCCGCATCGGACAGCTCGGCAAGAGCCGCATAATGCTCGTAGTTGAAACAAAACTGTTTTTCCATAACTCCTCCTTTTTTAAGGGGCAAAGTAAACAAAGATAGTACAATTTTTCGGAATCCGCACCATCCGGCGCCGTTTTTCGCACCCGGCGGGCTTCGTCCGCGACCACGCCCGGCCTTCCTCCGCGCTCCGCCCGCGAATCCGGGACCCGAAGCGCGACAACCTCCGTCCGCGACACCCTGAGACGACGAAGAGGACGCCCTTCGCGGGACATCCTCTTCGCATATGCCGCCGGAGAGCTACTCCAGCACGAATTTCGCCTGCACGTTGTACTGCAGCTTGATGGTCTTGAAGTCGAGCGGTTCGTCCGCCGCGGCCTCTTCGGCATACCCGGCCTTCGCACTGCGCATCACGGCCATGTTGTCATACAGCACCGGCATCACGTTGTTGTTCGAGTCGTAAATGTAGAAACACTTGCCGACATTCTGCCCGATCGCCCCGGCCAGCGTCTGGGCGCTCTGCTTGGCGTTCTGCATCGCTTCGACGCGCACCTGCTCCTTATACTCGTCGATCTTCGAGTGCGACACCTTCAGGATCGAAACGTTCGAGATTCCGAGTCCGTCGAGCGCCTGCCACACCTTGGCCACCTCGGCCGACGATCCCAGCTGAAGCTGGTACTTGGCCGTCGCCACCGAAGTGTTCTTCTTGAAGAACTCGCTCGAAAGGTTGGCCACCTTCAGCTGCTTCTCGACGTTCACGCCCAGCCGCTTGAGGGCCGCGATCATGTCGCGCTGCTGGCTCTCGACCGAAATCTTGCCCTTCGAGTCGCGTTCGTTGATGACGATCGAGAGGTAGAACTCGTCGGGCGTGATCTCCTTCTCGGCGCGTCCGTTCACCTGAATATAGCTGGGGAAAGCCTCATGCATCTGTGCCGCCGCGGGAAGAGCCATCAGCGCCACCGCCGCCATTAAAATCAGTTTTTTCATATTTTCCGTTTTTTAGGTAACTGTCTTGCAAATAAAACGCCAAAAATCCGAAATACTGCATCCCCACTCCGGAATCATGCCTTGAACGACCCTATTTCGATCAGGTTGCCTTCGGGGTCGGCCACGTAGCAGGTGCGCTGGCCCCACGGTTCGGTTGTGGGTTCCATGACGGGCCGGGCGCCTTTGGCGACGACCTCGCGGAAGGCCGCATCGACCGCCGCATGGTTTTCGACGCTCAGGGCGATCTCGTAATGCCCGTTCACCGGGCCGGCATAGCCGAACCTGCGGCCGGTCATCTTCTCGAAATCCGCCCTGCGGTAGAGCAGGAACAGCGTTCCGTCCTTTTCCAGATAGACGTTCGAGGCGTTTTCATCCTCGCGGATCGCGAATCCCAGCACGTCGCGGTAGAAGCGGACCATGGCCGGCATCCGCTCGACGAATATCCCGAAACCGTCCAGTCTCATCGCCGTACGAGTTTCACGACGTTTTCCACATGGTGCGTGTGGGGGAACATGTCCACGGGCTGTACCGCCTCGACGCGGTAATCGGCGTCGAGCAGCGCCAAGTCGCGGGCCTGCGTGGCGGGATTGCAGCTCACGTAGACGATCCGCCGGGGCGCGGCGCGCAGGATCACCCCGATCACCGGCTCGTCCACGCCCGCACGCGGCGGATCGAGGATAATCACGTCGGGACGGCCGTTGGCGGCGACGAACCCGTCGCTCAGCACCTGCTTCATGTCACCCGCATGGAAGACCGTATTTTCGATGCCGTTGATCTGCGAATTGACCTTCGCATCGGCGATCGCTTCGGGCACATACTCCACGCCCACCACCCGGCGGCACCGCGCGGCGCAGAAATTGGCGATGGTTCCCGTCCCGGTATAGAGGTCGTAAAGCACGTCCCCCGGTTTGAGGTCCGCAAACTTCCGCGCCACCTTGTAGAGTTCGTACGCCTGCGCCGAATTGGTCTGGTAGAACGACTTGGGTCCCACCTTGAACCGCAGCCCCTCCATCTCTTCGACGATATGGTCCTTCCCTTTGTAGCAAACCGGATCGAGGTCCCCGACCGAATCGTTGAACTTGGTGTTGACGATGTAGAACAGCGACGTGATCTGCGGGAAATTCGCCGCCAGATGGTCCAGCAGCGCGGCGATCCGCTCCCGGTCGTCCTCGCCGAACACCACAATCACCATCACCTCGCCCGTCGAAGCCGTACGGACGATCATGTTGCGCATCAGCCCCCTGTGTTCGCGGGCGTTGTGGAACGTGTAGCCGTTTTCGATGCAGAAGCGTCTGGTCTCGGTGCGGATGTCGTTCGACGGATCGGGCTGGAGCCAGCACTTGTCGATGTCCAGCACCTTGTCGAACATGTTGGGAATATGGAATCCGAGCGCGGGCGCGGCATCGAAGTCCGTCCCGCTCTCCACCTCTTCGCGCGTCAGCCAGCGGCGGTCGGCGAAAGTGAATTCGAGTTTGTTGCGGTAAAACCGGGTCTGCTCCGAACCCAGACAGGGCGCGATCTGCGGCAGTGCGATCTTGCCGATGCGCGTCAGCTGGTCGCGCACCTGCTCGGTCTTGAAGCGCAGCTGCTCCTCGTAGGGCAGGTTCTGCCACTTACAGCCCCCGCAAACCCCGAAATGGGCGCAGAAAGCCTCCGCGCGCAGCGGCGATTTTCTGACGTAGCGGACCACGAATCCCTCCATGAACCTGCGGCGCTTGGAGCGTATCTGCACATCCACCACGTCGCCCGGAACGGTCAGCGGCACGAACACCACCACGTCGTTCCAGCGTCCCATCGCCTTGCCTTCGGCGGCGAGCGTCGTTATTTCAAGCCCCTCGATGAGGGGATAATTTGCCTTTTTGCGAGCCATCGTCTTCCAATTTGCGGCAAAGATAGTGCAAGGCGAGAGCAATGCCAAATTTATTTGGACATTGCCGAGCCGCCGCCTATGTTCTGTAAAGATAGTGCAAACTGAGGGCAAAAGCAAGTTCGCTTGCATTTTGCCGAAGCGCCGCCCTCGTCCTTCACCTCCGCCGACACGGCGATCTGGCCGCCGCACCCGTTCCGTTTCAGACACCCGCAGTCCGGTCGGGACCGCCGCCTACTCCTTTCTCTTCGCTCCGGCCCTCGCCCTCACGCCGCCCAGCCAGAACCCCAGCGCAAAGGGTCCCCCGATCAGCACCGCGAGCGCCAACACCACGTACAGCAACACCTTGCCCACCAGCCCCGGCACCGCGTCGAGCGTCGTCCGCACCACCTCGCCGGCCGTCTGCCCCCGCCCCCTCACCCACGCCCCCCCATTCTCGAA
>OGOI01001680.1_pt1 | contig 12774 bp, 7 predicted proteins | sample 1552631 | NCBI WGS metagenome assembly OGOI01 (sample SAMEA2580204, study PRJEB22360) | human gut metagenome | biome: human gut; feature: human-associated habitat; material: faeces | place: Denmark | collected 2008/2010 | reverse complement strand
TAGTAGCGGCACCTTGAACCTGCAATCCGCTATAGCAGGGGTGATGTTCGGCAGAGGGCTGATATTTATGGAGCAGCCCGGTGTAAGTGGTGTTGACATTTGGGTCTTTCACGACGGAAATCCACGAACCATGTCAGGTCAGGAATGAAGCAGCATTAAGTGGAACCTTCCGGGTGTTGAAAGGGTGCCTGGATTGAGCTAACTGCATCGGTAACGTCTGTGGATATCAGTTCGAAGCCGGACGCACGGCTTTTGTTATTAAAATGTTACTCGTCGCAGCTAATTTAGGAATGTCAGGCAGATTCGTCATGCTTGCATGTAAGAAACTGTATGATATTCCTAAATTATCCTGCGAAGCAGGAACTTAACCGACATAAGTAAAACATAAGCTGCGAAGCAGCGGCAGACGCCGGAGGCGGATGGTTTTACGCATGAGGTTAAGGGCTGCGAAAGTAAAGACAGCGCAGAGGGAGGTAACCATGTCATATCAGGCTTTATACAGAAAATGGCGTCCAGACAATTTCAATGATGTCAAAGGACAGGATACAATAGTAACAACTCTGCGAAATCAGATTAATGCAGACAGAATAGGCCATGCATATCTGTTCTGCGGAACGAGAGGAACTGGTAAGACATCAGTTGCCAAGATATTTGCGAAGGCAGTTAATTGTGAGCATCCGGTTGACGGCAACCCTTGTGGAGAGTGCCCGACATGCAAGGCGATTGCGGCTGGAACAAGCATGAATGTAATAGAGATAGATGCGGCATCTAACAATGGTGTCGATAATATAAGACAGATAAGAGAAGAAGTACAGTACTCACCGACAGAAGGAAGATTCAAAGTCTATATAATTGATGAGGTTCATATGCTTTCAATAGGAGCGTTCAATGCATTGTTAAAGACATTGGAAGAACCTCCTGCATATGTAATATTTATACTGGCTACTACAGAAGTGGCAAAGATTCCTATTACAATCCTTTCAAGATGTCAGAGATATGACTTCCACAGGATAACAATAGAGACAATTGCCGCAAGACTGTCAGAACTTATGAAGGCGGAGGGGCTGAATGTAGAGGACAAGGCAATAAAATATGTTGCCAAAGCTGCAGATGGTTCTATGCGAGATGCGTTAAGTCTGTTAGACCAGTGTCTGGCATTCTATCTGGGAAAAGACCTTAAGTATGAAAATGTATTAGATGTACTTGGGGCAGTTGACACGGCGGTATTTAGTAAAATGCTTTCAACAATTCTGTCAGGAGATGTTGCCGTGTGCATGTCACTTATGGAAGATTTGATAATGCAGGGAAGAGACCTTTCACAGTTTGTTACAGATTTTATATGGTATCTTAGAAATCTGCTTCTTATTAAGACAACTAAAGATGCAGAAAGAATTGAAGATGTAATAGAAGTATCGGCAGATAATCTTGAAGACCTGAAGAAGGATGCACAGAATGTTGATATAGATACACTTATGTACTATATAAGAGTGTTGTCAGAATTATCAAATGACCTGAAGTTCTCTACACAGAAGAGAGTTAAGACAGAGATAACATTTATAAAGCTGATGCGCCCGGCAATGGATAACAGTCAGGATATCGGCGATGTTGTAAGCCGTGTGACAATGCTTGAAGGGCAGTTACAGAAAGTACTTGATGATATTAAAAGCGGCAGACTTGTAAATGCAGGTGCTGCGGGAGGCCAGGCAGCAGTACAGCAGCAGACTCCAAAGAAGCCTGTAGTTAAGCGTGTATATGACGCTGTTCCGGAAGATGTTAAGGCAATTGCGGCAGGCTGGAAGGATATCATTGCAACGATAGATGATCCGGTTAATCAGACATTTTTACAGGCTGCACATGTTACATTAGCAGAAGATGGAATTAGTCTTGAAATTATGGTAGAATCACTTAGTGCCTATAATTCACTCAGCAGACAGGAAGTTATGGAGAGCATAGAGAATGTAATTGAGGAGAGAACAGGAGTAAGGGTTTCAATTAAAGTGACTAAGCTTAACGATGATGAGGATTTCCACAGCAGATTCGTGGATCTTAAGGAACTCGTAGGCATAGATATAGAAGTAGATGATAAGGAGGAACTTATATAATGGCTAAAAGAGGTGGTTTTCCAGGAGGAATGCCTGGTAATATGAATAATCTGATGAAGCAGGCACAGAGAATGCAGCGTCAGATGGAGGAGCAGCAGGCAGAGCTTGAGAATAAGGAATTCAGTGCGACAGCAGGCGGCGGAGTAGTTGAGGTAACTGTTACAGGTAAGAGAGAAGTATCTAAGGTTAAGATTGACCCTGAAGCAGTTGATCCAGATGATGTAGAGATGCTTGAGGATTTAATCGTAGCAGCTACTAATGAAGCTTTAAGAAAATGCGAAGAAGAGTCACAGGCACAGATGGCTAAGATTACTGGAGGACTTGGAGGATTAGGCGGAGGCTTATTCTAATGGACATCTACAGTGGTCATATTAACAGATTAATTGAAGAATTGTCGAGATTACCAGGGGTTGGGGCGAAGAGCGCCCAGCGCCTGGCATTTCACATTATAAACATGCCTGAGTCTGAGGTTAAGAGCCTTGCAGACACAATGATTGATGCAAAGCAGAACATTATCAATATGCCGAAGGAGCAGGTGGAGGAGCTTGCAGGTGCAATGAGAAATGCCCGCAACAATATCCGCTACTGTAAGGAGTGTTTTACACTTACAGATGAAGAACTGTGTCCGATATGCCGCGACCAGAAAAGAGACCATAAGACAATTATGGTAGTTGAACATACAAGAGATATGGCGGCATATGAAAAGACAGGAAAGTACGAGGGCGTATATCATGTTCTTCATGGAGCAATAAGCCCGATGCTTGGAATCGGACCGGCTGATATCAGGTTAAAGGAGCTTATGGTAAGGCTTCAGGGAGATGTTGACGAGGTTATTATCGCAACTAATTCCAATCTGGAGGGTGAGACAACAGCAATGTACATAAGCAAAATGATAAAGCCAACAGGAATTAAGGTGACAAGAATTGCAAGCGGAGTTCCTGTCGGCGGCGATCTTGAATATATCGATGAGGTTACACTTTTAAGAGCGCTGGACGGAAGAACCGAGCTTTAAATTTGGTGAAGAACCAAGCTTTAAGCTTAATGCCCTGGCGCACCGGGCGTTAAGACAATATGTGTAAAATGCGTGCGCAGAAATGAAGAATACTATGGCAGAGAATATGACAGGTGATATCATATCGGATCACCGTGAACGAATGCTTAATCTGAAGAAATATTATCCTTTCTTCAGACTGATAGACACATCATTTTCTAATTTCAAGGATGGCAAATACGAAATCCTTGATATGGGCTATATAGTTATGGCGGTTCTCCGTTTCTTTATAGAGGAGAATAATTTTAAGGAAAAGGATGTTACATATCCCGAATATCTCGATTTCTTAAGGCTGATACTTAAGAGAGATTTCGGGCTTGATTTGAATGAACAGGACAGCAAGGAGATTGCTGATTATATATTTGACAAGATAAAGAATGATGGCAGGCCATTTGAATTCTCGTATTTTGATCCGGTGGACAGGAAAAAGAGAGTATCAAGAATGAAGATAATCGAGAGTTCGATAAGAGACAATACCGTGTGGTATTCGATAAGCCCTGATGCTATTGAATTCTATCTTGATACCAAGGAAATCAAGGACGAGAGCAGGATAAGCGTATCCCAGCTTCTTCTTGAAAAAATGATTAATTCACAGAACTTCCGTGGCGGAGTTGAAGTAGTTGAAAGAATCAACGAAGAGGTCAACCGTCTTAAGTTAAAGAAGAATGAAGTGCTGACAATTCTGTCGGGCGATGTATTTGCAGGAATAGAGGCTTATGAGGAATTCGTCAAGACAGGAATGAAATGGTTTGATGATGAAGAAAAGCTTTTTAAGAAGAACCGTGACCTTATTGCAAAATCAATTGAGAAGCTTAATGCATCGGGCAGCACAGGCGAAGGCTATTACAGGACGATGAACGAAATATACAGTCTTGAGACTCAGCTTAAGCAGGCAATGAACAGGCACAGCGAGCTGTTAAAGGATTGTACAGAAATGCAGAAGATGACCGATGACGCAGTAAGACGCGCCAAGCTTGGCAGATTAAGAAGCCATATGGATTTCACATCGGCACTTTCAGATATGATTAAGAGGGACAATGCAGATATATTAGTCACAATGTTAAGTCCGCTTCTAAAGCCGAACATAAGAAAGACATTTGACCTGATAAGCATTGATGATGCGCTTATGGTGAAGCCTCCAAGATATGAGGAGAAAGAGCTTATAAGCAATGAAAGACCGGAAGATATTGAATTCGAAGATGAGATTGAAGAAAAGAGAATTAAGGATAATTATGTATTCCTTATGAAAAATCTCATTGTGTGTTTGAAAAAATCGGACATTATAACACTCGGTCAGTTTGCAGATGCAATGAAGAGGGCGTATGGTGAGCAGATTTTAAGAAATGCAGATTTCTTCTCTTTCTTTGTTAATCTGTGCCAGAAGGATGAGTACCAGCTTGGCGGTGATGCGGGAGAAGATACATTTCTTGATGCATACTTAGGGGAAGGCTTTAAAGATACGGAAAGCTTTACATTTGCAATAAGAAAAGGGCTTGGCGGGCAGGTTATATTGTCGGATAACTGTATGATGGCAGATGTTGAATTGGTACGAAAGGAAGCACATGGAGAATAGAAATCTAGATAAGGCGCTGGACATAGTTTCCAAGCTTATCACAGGGGAAAATGTGTCTGAGAGGGGCGAGAATGCAGCTCTTTATCAGGAATACAATAATAATGCAGAAGTGTATGACATCGTTCATATGTCACTTAAGAAACTTAATCTTAACATATATGAATATAACAATGGTCTGTATGTGAGTGCAGGTGATAATAACAGGGTGTTTGGATATTCCAACGAGGAATTAAGAAATGTACTTGGATTAAGAGTTAATAAAGAATTATATCTTGCGTATTTCATAATCTACAACATAATAACAGAGTTTTATTCAGATACAATGAGTTCAACTTATGCTGAGTTCATAAGACTTGAGGACATCATTAAAAATGTTGATAAGACAACAGGTGGTATTGTCGATAAGAGCACAGGGCTTGTGCTTGATGAGGTTGAGGAGAACAGCTTTAAGCAGATAGCACTTACATGGGACGAGCTTCCGGTGACAACAGTAGAGGATCAGACAGGAGCGAGAGCAGCAAGAAATTCCAAGTCGGGTATGGTAAAGCTTGTGCTTAATTTCTGCGTTGCGCAGGAACTTTTAGTTGAGAGTCAGGACAGATATTATCCGACAGACAGATTCAGAAGTCTTATAGAGAATTATTTTGATGATTACAGAGGACGATTTGCCGAACTTATGAATGGAGGACGCGATGCCACAGATTAACAGAATCAGAGTTAATAATGTTAAATATAATTTCGGTACACAGGTGTACGACGATTTCGTGATGCGCTTCAACTGCCAGAATACTATATATGACCTTGCCAATGGCGGTGGTAAGAGTCTGCTTATGCTGCTTCTTATGCAGAATATGCTTCCTAACTGCACACTTGATGACAAGCAGCCTATTGAGAAGCTTTTCAGACAGGGAAGCGGTAATACATGTATTCATTCTTTGGTTGAGTGGAAGTTAGATCCATGTTATCAGAAGGATGGTTTCAGGTTCATGACAACTGGTTTCTGTGCAAGAAAGGGAAGAGGCACAGACGATGAGAATCAGGATGGACAGGAACAGACAGCTGCACCTACAGCAAGTGTTGAATACTTTAATTACTGCATATTCTACAGGGAGTTTGGCGATAACGATATTAAGAATCTTCCACTTGTAAGTAATGGAGAGAGAATTACATATAACGGACTTAAGGCTTATCTTCGTGACCTTGAGAAGGGCGGGTACAAATATGTTGTTAAGATATTTGACAGAAAAGGTGATTACCAGAGCTTTATAAGTAACTACGGAATATATGAGAGTGCATGGGAAATTGTGCGTGGAATTAACAAGACAGAGGGACATGTAAGAACATATTTCGAGTCAAATTATAAGACAAGCCGTAAGGTTGTTGAGGATCTGCTTATAGAGGAGATTATCCAGAAATCCTTCAATAACAAGCTGTCAGTTGATAATGATGAGGGCATGATGGCTCAGACTCTTATGGATATTAAGGACAAGTTAGTGGAGCTTTCAAAGAAACACTCACAGCTTGGAGCATATGACAGCCAGATTGCAGCTATCGACAGTTTTAAAGAATATCTGTCGACATATGAAGCATTTTACAACAGAAAAGAAGAAATAGAGAAGCAGCTATATGACCTGCTTCTTGTTGCTATGCGGGAAAGTGATAAGAAGGATAAGGAACTTAAGAGTCAGGATGACCTTATCACTAAGATGTATGATGAGCTTGCACACGAGAAGGAAGCTATAGCAGTTGCAGAGGTTATGTCTGAAAAGAATTCGATGGCAGGAGTTGAGAGCCTTGTTAATGAGACAAGAAAGGCACTTGAACTCAAGAACGCTGCAATTGAAGAGGCAAGAGGAAAGCTTTCTTTGATGGAGTCTGCGGGTGATTATAAAGATTATGCAGAATACGAGAAGTCTTATAAAGGACTTCAGATTGCGATAGATAACAGATTAAGAGAAGATACGGATATAACAGCAGAGTTAAAGATACTTGCTGCAGGTTACAGAAAATTCTATGAGACAGAGACCAGAAGACTTAAGGAAAAGCTTGATATAGCAGCTAACCGTGTTAAGACTCTGGAAGTCAGATTATCAGAGTCTAAGGATAACCTTAGAAATGCTGACAAAGAGGCGGCAGGTCTTGGCAGTCTTTCTGATAATCTTGAGAATGAGATACAGGAATTACAGGCACAGCTTGGAGCAGCTTTATCAGATGCAGGAACTGTCGTATGTGAAAATGCGTCTGAAGAATATGACAAGTCATTCAGCGATAAAGAACTGTTAAAGAATGAAGAGACAAGAATGTCCGAAAAATTCAATGATGTGCAGCAGCAGTTAATGTCGCTTAATGAGACAATATCTGCCAATAAAGCACTTATTGATATATTCACAGAGCAGTCAGAAAAGCTAGAAAAGGCTGATGAAGCTGGTAATGCAGATGCCGAGCGTATGGGCAAAATCCGTGAAATATATAGTGCAGATAATGACGAGGCAATGCTTTCGGTTATTCTTGAGACTTACCAGAAGATGCGCAGTGAATTTACAGAAGAGTGTAAGGCAGCACAGGAACTTGAGAACTTTATTGACAATGCAAGAAAGGGAACATATATCTGTAAGAGTCCTGAGAGAGACAGGCTTAAGGAATACCTTGAGAGCCAGTACGGTTCAGATGTTGTTGAGGGACATGAGTGGTTTGCAGCCCTGAATGCAGGACAGAAAAGAGATGTGTTAAAGAGAACACCTTTCATTGAGTACGCATTTATAATAAAGAACGATTTCGAGAGAATCAAAGCAGATGAGATGCTTAAGGATTTTGGCAAGGGTGCGGCTGCTTATCCTGTTATAAGCGAGCAGGTGCTTATTGATACTAAGTTAGAGATTAACAAAGACCTGATTGTATTCGCATTAAAGGATATGTCGTTCCTGCGTGATGAGGCAAAGCTTGAGACACAGATTAAGCTTGCACAGGAGGAGCTTGAGTCGCATAAGGCGCAGGCAGGAAAGCTGGCCGACAGAATGGAGCTTGTGTGGAATGATTATACATTTGCACTTGTATATAATGCTGCGTCTGGAAAGGTGGATGCGTCCGAGGCAGAAGCAATCAGATTAAAGATTGCTGACAGCGAGGCTGCAATTATTGAGGCTGAGAAGAAGAGAAGTGTGTTAAATGAGGTTAAAGAGCAGCTTTCAAGGAACCTCGCACAGACAAGAGATGATATAGAAGAGAAGGAAACAGCATGCAGCCTGCTCTCGCGTATTATGGAGATGAATACTTCTATAGATAAAAAGTATGAGCGCTTAAAGGGACTGAAGGCTGATGTGGACAGTGCAAGAAAACGCATATATGAGTGCGAGGAGGCAGCAGCTTCTGCTAATTCTGAGTATGATACCGCGAGAGATTTCGAGGACAGTACAAGAAAGGCATATGATGAAATCATTAAGTCATGGGAGGAGCAGTACGCACCTTATTATGATGAAAATGTTTCAATAGAAATCGATGACGATACATACCGTCTTGATAAGGATGAAATAGAGAGCAGATTCACCGGATTAAAGACAGCACTTTCACAGAAGAACAGTGACTTTGCAGATAAGCAGGCGCTGATGAACCATCTGTCTGCATCTATGAACAAATGTCGTGATGCAATAGAGTACAGAGGTTATACATTTGACGATATTAAGGCAAAGTATGAAGCCGGTGAGATTATGGCAGCAGGTTCACAGCAGTTAAGGAATGCCAAGGATGCTCTTAATAATCTTGTGAAGAGCAGTGATTCTGTAAGGGAAGAGCTTGAGTCACAGGAAGCACTTCTTAATAGACTTGAGGGAAGTATCGCACATGGTATTAACCAGATTGAGAATAATTATGGAAGCTTTAATGAATTCCCATGCGATGACCCGGATGAATTCATTACACAGCACAAGGTACTTATTAAGAAGTTAGAGGATAACACCAAGGTTCAGGAAAAGACACGCAGACAGATGTCTGATTCATTAAAAGACATTCTTGTATGCAGAAAAGACCTTGAAAGAATCGTGTCTGATGCGGGCATGCATGTTCCAGAAGAATTCCGTCCTGAGGATGCACAGGGAATTACAGCTAATCTTACAGAATATGAGGCTGTTCATAAAGAATATGCTTCAATTACCAGATTAGAGTATAAGAAGGTTGATGAATTTAATAAGAATAAATCTAAGCTTATTGACCTGCTTAACGGATTTAATGCAGTCGAGCTTGCTGATGAAGTAAGGATATCACTTAATGTTCCTGAAAATGTGGCTAAGACAAGAAGTATGATTGAATCGTTAAATGAGACGAACACATTTATACAGTTAGAAAAAGACCGCATTGCCAAGGGTATAGAGGATATGCAGATGATTAAGGATAACTTTGAAAATCGTTGTATCCAGACATGCAGTAATATTAAGACTGAGCTTGACCGTCTGCCACAGTTGTCTAATATCAATCTTGACGGAGAACAGATTGCAATAATCAGTTTGCAGATTCCTTATATAAAGGAAGAATTATATAAGGAAAAGATGTCTGAATATATTGATGAAACTGTTTTTATGGCGGAAAGTTTTAAAGAGCCTGCGGAAAGACTCAAGTATATAAGAAACAGACTGTCATGGAAGAGACTTTTCTCAGTTATTGTCACAGATATGAATTCAATCAGAATTAATCTGTATAAGAGAGAGAGAATCAAGGACCAGAGCCGTTATTTAAGATATGAGGAAGCGGTTGGCTCAACAGGACAGTCACAGGGTATATATATCCAGTTCCTTATTGCGATTATCAACTACATATCTAATATGAATTCTTCAGGTAATGAAGGTGTTGAGGGTAAGACAATATTCATAGATAACCCATTCGGTGCGGCAAAGGATATATACATATGGGAGCCAATATTCAAGCTGCTTGCAACTAATCATGTCCAGCTTATTGTTCCGGCAAGAGGTGCAACTCCTGCTATTACAGGAAGATTCGATGTTAATTACATACTAGGTCAGAAGCTGGTAGATTCAAGGCAGCAGACTGTGGTTGTTGATTATTACAGCAGCACGAAGGAATCAGAATTGGAATACACGAGAATGGATTACGAACAGGCTACATTTGATTTTTTGTAACATATTTGTAACAATTCTGTGAACTTGGTTTACAATGAACTTAGGCTGTGCTAAACTTTAATGAGTTGTAAAATGCGATAAATAAATTATTCACAACATTCATCAAGTAAGCATTGGAATGAGGAATATATAATCATGAATAAATACGAATTAGGAATTAAGATAGACCAGATTAAGAAGCTGGCAGCGAAAAAGGAATACACAGAAGCGGCAGCCATAGCTAAGGATATTAACTGGACTAAGGTTAAAGACTGGCAGGCACTTGCCACAGCCATTAATGTACAGGAAGCAGTCGGGGACTATGAAGAAGCAAGAGACATGGCAATTCTTGCTTATAACAGAAACCTTGGCGGAAGAAAGCTGGTTTATAAGCTTACTGAATTCTTTATTAAAGTTGGAGATTTTGATAATGCTAACGAGCTTTATGAAGAATACAGCAAATCTTCACAGCATGATGTGAGCAGATTCATCCTGTATTATGACCTTAGAAAGGCACAGAATGCATCAGATAATGAACTTGTAGGAATCTTAGAGGATTACAGGGATCATGAGATTGATGAGAAGTATATGTATGAGCTTGCAAAGCTGTATTATAAGACTGGAAGAAAAGAAGAATGTATTAAGACATGTGATAATATCGTTCTGTGGTTTCAGGATGGTATATACGTTGAGAAAGCAGTACAGTTAAAGGAAAAGCTTGGTGTTGTTCTTACTAAGACACAGAAAGGTATCTTAGAAGATGTAAGAAAAAGAAAGGAAGATATAGAACATGGGAGAGCAGTACGGAGCAGATCAGATTCAGATTCTGGAAGGACTTGAGGCGGTAAGAAAGCGCCCAGGTATGTATATTGGCAGCACATCTGCCCGCGGACTCCATCATCTGGTTTATGAGATCGTAGATAATGCAGTGGATGAGGCACTGGCAGGATACTGCGATTCCATTGATGTGACCATTAATCCGGACAACTCTATTACTGTTATTGATGATGGTCGTGGAATTCCGGTGGATATTCAGAAAAAAGCGGGACTTCCTGCAGTTGAAGTTGTATTTACCATTCTTCATGCCGGCGGAAAATTTGGCGGCGGGGGCTATAAGGTGTCCGGCGGTCTTCATGGAGTTGGAGCATCGGTAGTAAATGCTCTTTCTAACTGGCTGGAAGTTGAAATCTATAATGAGGGAAAAATATACAGACAGCGTTATGAGCGTGGAAAAACAATTTACAAATTAAAAGTTGTCGGAGAATGTGATCCTGACAAGACAGGAACAAAAGTAACATTCCAGCCGGATGATACCATTTTTGAAGAAACAGTTTTTGAGTATGATATTTTAAAACAGCGCTTTAGAGAAATGGCATTTTTGACAGCCGGATTAAAGATCGTTCTTCGTGATGAAAGAGGAGAAGAAGCTGTTGAAAAGACATTTCATTATGAAGGCGGTATCAAGGAGTTTGTAGCATATTTAAATAAAAGCAAAACTCCGTTATATGAAGATATTATTTACTGTGAAGGCAATGTAAATAACGTGGCAGTAGAAGTTGCTATGCAGCATAATGATTCTTACAGTGATAATACGTATGGATTTGTAAATAATATTACAACTCCGGAAGGTGGAACTCATATTGTAGGATTTCGTAATGCGCTTACAAAGACATTTAATGATTACGCAAGAAAGAATAAACTATTAAAAGACAGTGAGCCGAATCTGTCGGGTGAAGATATCAGAGAAGGCCTCACTGCGATCATCAGCGTAAAAATTGAAGATCCTCAGTTTGAAGGTCAGACAAAACAAAAGCTTGGAAACAGTGAAGCAAGAGGCGCTGTTGATAATGTTGTAAGTAAACAGCTTGAGATTTATCTGGAACAAAATCCGTCTATTGCCAAGATGACAGTAGAAAAATCTGTAATGGCACAGCGTGCAAGAGAAGCTGCAAGAAAAGCAAGAGACTTAACGAGAAGAAAATCTGCTCTTGAAGGAATGTCTCTTCCGGGAAAACTTGCAGACTGTTCAGATAAAGATCCAAAGAATTGTGAAATCTATATCGTAGAGGGAGATTCCGCCGGTGGTTCAGCAAAGACAGCCAGAAGCCGTGCAACACAGGCAATCCTTCCGCTTCGCGGTAAAATTTTAAACGTAGAAAAAGCAAGATTGGATAAAATATACGGAAATGCAGAGATCAAAGCTATGATCACAGCATTCGGAACAGGAATCCATGAAGATTTTGATATATCAAAACTGAGATATCATAAGATCATCATCATGACGGATGCCGATGTCGACGGAGCACATATCAGTACGCTTCTTTTGACATTCCTGTATCGTTTTATGCCGGATTTGATCAAAGAAGGATATGTCTATTTAGCACAGCCGCCTCTTTATAAGATCGAGAAAAATAAAAAAGTCTGGTATGCATACAGTGACGAGCAGTTAAACAATATCCTCACGGAAATCGGACGTGACGGCAACAATAAAATCCAGCGTTATAAAGGATTAGGAGAAATGGATGCAGAACAGTTATGGGAAACAACCATGGATCCGGAGCGGAGAATATTAAAGAGAGTCATCATGGATGATGAGACATCTTCCGAAATAGACTTAACCTTTACCACTCTGATGGGAGATAAAGTAGAGCCAAGACGTGAATTTATCGAGGCAAATGCAAAATATGTAAAGAATCTTGATGTATAGATAACAAGAGGAGTTATTAGAAAATGGATGATAAGATATTTGATCAGGTTCATGATATAGACCTGAAAAAAACAATGGAAACCTCTTATATAGACTATGCAATGAGCGTTATCGCTTCCCGTGCATTGCCTGATGTAAGAGACGGTTTAAAACCGGTACAGAGAAGAGTTCTGTATTCCATGATCGAATTAAATAACGGACCGGACAAGCCGCATCGTAAATGTGCGCGTATTGTC
>OGOI01001672.1_pt1 | contig 12821 bp, 10 predicted proteins | sample 1552631 | NCBI WGS metagenome assembly OGOI01 (sample SAMEA2580204, study PRJEB22360) | human gut metagenome | biome: human gut; feature: human-associated habitat; material: faeces | place: Denmark | collected 2008/2010 | reverse complement strand
GCTAAGGAGAAGCCACAGCAGGCAGAGGTTATTGCTGTAGGACCTGGCGGAGTTGTTGATGGTAAGGAAGTTGTTATGCAGGTTAAGCCTGGTGATAAGGTTATTTATTCTAAGTATTCTGGAACAGAGGTTAAACTTGATGAAGATGAGAATCTCATCATTGTAAAGCAGTCTGATATTCTTGCTATCATTGAATAATTGACAATGTCAGTTGCAGATGAGGGCGGTTTGAACATATAAGAAGTATATTTATTTAGGAGGCTATTATTATGGCAAAGGAAATCAAGTACGGAATTGAAGCTAGAAAGGCTTTAGAGGAAGGTGTTAATAAGTTAGCTAATACAGTAAGAGTAACAATCGGACCTAAGGGACGTAACGTTGTTCTTGATAAGTCATATGGTGCACCACTTATCACTAACGATGGTGTTACTATTGCTAAGGATATTGAACTTGAAGATGCATTCGAGAATATGGGTGCACAGCTTGTTAAGGAAGTAGCAGCTAAGACTAATGATGTTGCAGGTGATGGTACAACAACAGCTACTGTTCTTGCACAGGCTATGATTAATGAAGGCATGAAGAACCTTGCAGCAGGCGCTAACCCAATCGTATTAAGAAAGGGAATGAAGAAGGCTACTGATTGTGCTGTTGAAGCTATCGCACATATGAGCGAAAAGGTAACAGGCAAGGATCAGATTGCTAAGGTTGCAGCTATTTCAGCAGGTGATGAAGAAGTTGGACAGATGGTAGCTGATGCTATGGAGAAGGTTTCTAACGATGGTGTTATCACAATCGAGGAATCTAAGACAATGAAGACAGAGCTTGATCTTGTAGAAGGTATGCAGTTCGACAGAGGATACATTTCAGCATATATGGCTACAGATATGGATAAGATGGAAGCAGTTCTTGATAATCCATATATCCTTATTACAGATAAGAAGATTTCTAATATTCAGGAAATTTTACCAGTTCTTGAGCAGATTGTTCAGAGTGGTTCTAAACTTCTTATTATAGCAGAGGATGTTGAGGGTGAGGCTCTTACAACACTTATTGTTAATAAGTTAAGAGGAACATTCAATGTTGTTGCTGTTAAAGCTCCTGGATATGGTGACAGAAGAAAAGAGATGCTTAAGGATATTGCAATTCTTACAGGTGGTCAGGTTATTTCTGAGGAACTTGGACTTGAACTTAAGGATACAACAATGGATATGCTTGGTAGAGCTAAGTCTGTTAAGGTTCAGAAAGAAAATACAGTTATCGTTGATGGCGAAGGTGCTAAGGAAGATATTGATGCAAGAGTTGCACAGATTAAGGCACAGCTTGAGGAGACAACTTCTGAATTTGATAAAGAGAAGTTACAGGAAAGACTTGCTAAGCTTGCAGGTGGTGTAGCTGTTATCAGAGTTGGTGCTGCAACAGAGACAGAGATGAAGGAAGCTAAGCTTCGTATGGAAGATGCTCTTAATGCAACAAGAGCTGCTGTTGAAGAAGGTGTAGTATCAGGTGGTGGTTCTGCTTACATCCATGCTTCTAAGAAGGTTGCAGAGCTTGTTAAGACACTCAGTGGAGATGAGAAGATTGGTGCCCAGATTATATTAAAGGCCCTTGAAGCTCCATTATTCCACATTGCATACAATGCAGGTCTTGAAGGCGCTGTTATCATCAATAAGGTAAGAGAGTCTGAAGTTGGTACAGGATTTGATGCATACAAGGAAGAGTATGTCAACATGATAGATGCTGGTATCCTTGATCCGGCTAAGGTTACAAGAAGTGCATTACAGAATGCTACAAGCGTTGCTTCAACACTTCTTACAACAGAATCAGTTGTTGCTAATATTAAGGAAGATGCTCCAGCTATGCCAGCAGGTGGTGCAGGCATGGGCGGAATGATGTAATTCCACAATATAATTAAAACTTACAGCCCGGTGGGTAATTTCCCGCCGGGCATATTGCTTTAAAGAAAGGTTATTGAATTATGATAGAAGGAACAGTAGAGCAGATTGTTAAAGTTACCGCTCCTAAGATTTCAATTTTTTACAGAATAATACTTGTGATTGCATGTCTGCTCGCAGCGACAACAATTGTGCAGACAGGATGGCTGGGTGTAATAGTTCTTGTTATATTTATATTTTTTACGGTATTCGTATTCGAATATTATAACGCTGAATATGAATATTCATATGTTAACGGAAGCCTCACTATAGATAAGATTATGGCTAAGTCTGTGAGAAAGAATGTGGGAAGCTTTGACCTTACAAGAGCAACTCTGGTTGCCAAAGTAAACAGTCAGGAAGCTTTGGGCAAGGCAAGGCAGCAGTTAAGGACATATAATTGTTCATCAGGAGTTGATGACCCCGGAGATATTGTAATATACACATATGACAATGACAGCAATGAGATGATAAGACTGTTTATGCTTCCGGATGATTCAATGAAAGAAGCAATTGTAAGTGCTATTGGTAACGGAGTTGCACATTTATAAAAAATGTTTGACTTTTAGTGGCAGTTTTGTTATATTCACTTGTAACATATTTATAAACTGACTAAGATGTCAGATACTTGTAGAAACATCCGGATTAATTTATTTATTCGGATTTTTTCTATATATTAAAACACAACAGAAAGCGAGGATTTTAGCAAAATGGGTAAAATTATTGGTGAAGGCATTACATTTGACGACGTACTTTTAGTTCCACAGTATTCAGAAGTAACACCTAATATGATTGACCTCTCAACACAGCTCACTAAGAATATTAAACTTAACATTCCTTTAATGAGTGCAGGTATGGACACAGTTACAGAACACAGAATGGCAATCGCAATGGCTAGACAGGGCGGTATTGGTATTATTCATAAGAATATGTCAGTAGAAGCTCAGGCAGAAGAAGTAGACAAGGTTAAGCGTTCAGAGAATGGTGTTATCACAGACCCATTTTTCTTACATCCAGATAATACATTACAGGAAGCTAATGACCTTATGGGCAAGTTCAGAATCTCCGGAGTACCTATCACAGATGATAATGGCAAGCTTGTTGGTATCATTACTAACAGAGACCTTAAGTTTGAGGAGCATTTTGAAAGACCAATCAAGGAGTGCATGACAAGCGAGAATCTTATCACTGCTCCAGTTGGAACTACTCTTGAAGAGGCTAAGAAGATATTAGGCAAGGCAAGAAAAGAGAAGCTTCCTATCGTTGATGATGATTATAAATTAAGAGGACTTATTACAATTAAGGATATCGAGAAGAGCGTTAAGTATCCATCTTCAGCACATGATTCACAGGGCAGACTTTTAGCAGGTGCTGCTGTTGGTATCACAGCTAATGTTATGGACAGAGTTCAGGCACTTGTTAATTCAAGTGTTGACTGTATTGTAATTGATTCAGCTCATGGTCATTCTAAGAATATTATTACAACTCTTAAAGATATTAAATCAGCATTCCCTGATCTTCAGGTTATTGCCGGTAATATTGCAACAGGTGCAGCTGCAAAGGCTCTCTGTGAGGCTGGTGTAGATGCTGTTAAGGTTGGTATCGGACCTGGTTCTATCTGTACAACAAGAGTTGTTGCAGGTATTGGTGTTCCACAGGTTACAGCCGTTATGGATGCTTATGCAGAGGCTAAGAAGTATGGTGTTCCTGTAATTGCTGATGGTGGTATCAAGTATTCAGGAGATATCGTTAAGGCTATTGCAGCAGGTGGTAATGTCTGCATGTTAGGAAGTCTTCTTGCAGGCTGTGATGAAGCTCCTGGTACATTTGAGTTATTCCAGGGAAGAAAGTATAAGGTATACAGAGGAATGGGTTCTATCGCTGCAATGGAGAATGGAAGCAAGGACAGATATTTCCAGACTGGTGCCAAGAAGCTTGTTCCTGAGGGTGTTGAAGGACGAGTTGCTTATAAGGGACTTGTTGAAGATACTATATTCCAGCTTATGGGTGGTTTACGTTCAGGTATGGGATATTGTGGAGCACCTACAATCCCGGTACTTCAGGAAACAGCTCAGTTTATTAAGATGTCTTCAGCAGCTTTAAGAGAGAGTCATCCACATGATATTCATATCACAAAGGAAGCTCCTAACTATTCAGTGGAAGATAAGTAATTGATAATAGTATTTAACCCGGACAGATTGTTTTGTCCGGGTGTTTTTTTCATGATAAAATGTAATTTCTTCTGAAATTATTGCTATTGAACAATGGTATGATGTATAATGAACTAAGTATTTATATATTAATGTGAATGAACAGGGTATATTTTGGGGCGCTAAATCAACGAGAAGGAGAAAAACTATGAAGGACAGAATACTCGGCAGATATATTGCAAAGAATCACTCAGATAACGTGTTCACTGACAGAGAGTTACAAGTCATAAAGCAGGGAGATACGGATACGCTTGTTGAAACATTTCTGCATATGGACAATGATTATTACAAGACGCAGATGCAGTGTACATTGAAAAGTCTTGGAATGTTCATGGATGGTAATATCGAACTGAACCAGATAGATTACGAAAGAGAATATAAGGGTCAGTTTATTGGCTGTCAGGTTATGGATGGGGATATTGATGTGTTTCTTGGCGTAGCTGGTGATAACAGGGAACTTTTGAAAGTGGCATCGACATTTGCACAGGAAGATATTGAAGAATTCGATGAAGATGCTTATGATGCATTATGTGAACTTATTAATGTGATGAATGGGGCATATGCAACTAAACTTGGGGAAGCAGATATTGAAGTAACACTTCACCCGCCAGTTTTTTATAAAGATACAGAAGTTACGGCAGATACCGGTTTTTATGTTGTGACTTTCAATATTGAAGATAATGTATTTAAGATTTTAATGGCTGCTGATAATAAAATCCAGCTTTCAGCTTAATAAGGAGAATAGTTATGGCAAAAATTTTGATAGTAGATGATTCTAAGACATCAAGAAAATTTTTAAGAAATATGCTTGAAGATGCAGGACATGAGATTGTATCAGAGGCAGTTAATGGGGTAGAAGGCGTAGAAAAATTCAGGTTGTATAAGCCTGATGTTGTTACAATGGATATTACAATGCCTGTTATGGATGGTATAGAAGCAGTAAGAGAGATTATTGAGATTGATCCAGGGGCAAAGGTTATTATGGTAACTGCTGCTGGTCAGAAGACTAATATGGTTGAGGCATTAAAGAGAGGTGCTGCTGATTTTATTCAGAAGCCATTTGATAGTGCTGTAATTATTAATACAATAGAAAAGGTTTTGGAAGACGAATAATGTATAATTACCGTATAGAGATAGAGTACGATGGTGGAAGATATGATGGTTGGCAAAGACTGGGTAAGGATGCCAGCACGAATACTATAGAGAGCAGACTGTGTGAGATAATAGCAAGAATGACTGGTGAGACAGTTGACATGTATGTTGGATCAAGAACAGAAAAGGGCGTGCATGCACTTTGCCAGACAGCGAATTTCAAGCTTGAGAAGGAAGTTAAGGCACTTGATATTAAGAATTATCTTAACAGATATCTGCCGAGAGATATTGCGGTTATGTCTGTTTCACAGGTTGATGAAAGATTTCACAGCCAGCTTAATGCAAAGTCCAAGATATATGAGTACAGACTGGATACAGGTAATGTAGCTAATGTGTTCAGAAGAAAATATGCGTATCATACATTCAGTATGCCGGATTTTGATGCCATGAGAAAGGCTGCCGGATATTTTGAAGGAAAACATGATTTTAAGGCATTTACAACAGCAAAGAAGAACAAAAGCACAGAGAGAACTATTAAGAGGATAAACATTCAGTATGAAGGAACAAGAGCTTACATAAGGATTGAAGCTGATGATTTCCTTCATAATATGGCAAGATTTATGATTGGGATGCTGCTTGATGTAGGCAATGGTATTAAGAAGCCGGAAGATGTGAAGAGATGTCTTGATGGGGAAAACGTACAGATGTCATTACCGGCAGAGAGTTATGGGCTATTTCTTGTAAAGGTGGTTTATTAGATATTGTAAAAGGTGGAGAATATGAAGACGATTATTGAACTTATTACTGATGAGATTAAAAATGTATTCACTGAATGTGGATATGATGAGGCATATGCGAAAGTTACAGTTTCTAACAGACCTGACCTGTGCGAGTTTCAGTGTAATGGTGCTATGGCAGCAGCCAAAGCATATAAGAAAGCACCATTTATGATCGCTGATGAGGTCGTTGCAAAGTTAACAGATAACAAGATGTTTTCTAAGATTGAGAGTGTTAAGCCTGGATTTATCAATATTAATATATGTGAGGATTATCTGGCTGGATATCTTAATGAGATGTCTGAAACAGAGAAGTTTGGATATTTTAATGCTGATAAGGAAAAGACTGTTATTGTAGATTATGGCGGAGCTAATGCTGCAAAGCCTCTTCATGTCGGACATTTACGTTCTGCAGTTATAGGAGAAAGTGTTAAGAGAATCAATACATTTGCTGGAAATAAAACTATAGGTGATGTCCATCTTGGAGACTGGGGTCTGCAGATGGGACTTATCATTGAAGAATTAAGAGATAGAAAACCAGAACTTCCGTATTTTGATGACAGTTTTACCGGTGAGTATCCAGAGGAAGCACCATTTACTATCTCAGAGCTTGAGGAGATTTATCCGGCAGCTTCTGCAAAGTCTAAGGAAGATGCTGCATTTGCAGAAAGAGCTCATGAAGCTACACTTAAGTTACAGAGCGGTGACAAGGCATGCCGTGCAATATGGCATCATATTATGAAAGTTTCTAAGGCTGATCTTAAGAAGAATTATGATAATCTTAATGTACATTTTGATTTATGGAAAGGTGAATCAGATGCACAGCCATATATTGACGATATGGTTAATAAGATGATTGCAGACGGAATTGCTTATGAAAGCCAGGGTGCAACTGTTGTAGATATCCAGCAGGAGGGTGATACTAAGGAGCTTCCACCATGCATCGTAAGAAAATCTGATGGTGCGGCACTTTATGCAACATCTGACCTTGCAACTATTGTTGAAAGAGAAAAGTTATATCATCCTGATACATATATTTATCTTGCTGATAAGAGGCAGGAACTTCATTTTACACAGGTATTCAGAACGGCTAAGAAGGCTGGGATTGTAGCGCCTGATGCAGATATGAGATTTGTGGGCTTTGGTACTATGAACGGTAAAGATGGTAAGCCATTCAAGACGCGTTCAGGTGGTGTTATGAGACTTGAGCATCTTATAGCTGATATTGATGAAGCTGTATATGAGAAAATTATGTCTAACAGAACTGTTGAAGAGACAGAAGCAAGAGATACAGCTAAGATAGTAGGACTTGCTGCATTAAAGTATGGAGATCTTTCTAATCAGGCATCAAAGGACTATGTGTTTGATATTGAGAGATTTTCATCATTTGAGGGTAATACAGGACCATATATTCTTTACACAATTGTAAGAATTAAGTCTATCCTTAACAAATATACAGAAAATGGTGGAAGCACAGATAACCTTAAGATTATGGCTGCTACAGAAGAAAGTGAGAAGAATCTTTCTTTATCACTTATTAAGTTTGCAGATATAATTGATGGGGCATATAAGGATAATGCGCCACATAAGATATGTCAGTTTATATATGAGGTATCTAACGCATTTAATGGCTTTTATCATAACAATAAGATACTTTCAGAACCTGACGAGGCTAAGAAGGCAAGTTATATTGCACTTATCAGCCTTACTAAGAGCATTCTCGAGCAGTGTATTGATTTACTTGCGATTGAATGCCCTGACAGAATGTAAAGGAGAAATTTGATGGGTAAATTATTATCATTTGCAATACCATGTTACAACTCCGCAGAGTATATGGAACATTGTATTAATACAGTGCTTGCCGGTGGGGATGAAGTTGAGGTTATTATAGTTGATGATGGTTCAACAAAGGATAATACATATGAAATAGCTAAAAGATATGAAAAGGAATATCCGGATATTGTCAAAGCTGTACATCAGGAAAATGGTGGACATGGTGAGGCTGTAAATACAGGTCTTAAGCATGCAACAGGAAGGTTCTTTAAGGTTGTTGACAGTGATGACTGGGTAGATGGCAAAAGCTATAAGAGAATGCTTGCTACATTAAGAAGCTTTGAAGAGGGCAGCGAGCCGGATATGGTTATTGCAAACTATGTATATGAAAAGGTCGGAGCCAAGAGAAAGAAAGTTATCCACTACGAGAATGTATTTCCTGTAGAGCAGATGTTTACATGGGATGATATTAATATAGGCGATTTTAAGGTTGACCAGTATATTCTTATGCATACTGTTGTATATAGAACACAGCTTTTAAAGGATTGTGGATTAGAGCTTCCTAAGCATACATTTTATGTTGATAACATATTTGTATTCGAGCCACTTCCGTATGTTAAGAACATGTATTACGTAAATACTAATTTCTACAGATATTTTATTGGACGAGAAGATCAGTCTGTTAATGAGAGTGTTATGATTTCAAGAATTGACCAGCAGCTTTCTGTTAATAAGAGAATGATTGATTCGTTTATTTCAGAAAATCCTCAGAATATTAACTGTAGAAAATATATGATTAACTATTTAAGAATTATGATGGAAGTATCGTCTATATTCTTAATTGTATCTGGAACAAAGGAACATCTTGCGAAGAAGAAGACACTCTGGCAGTATGCTAAGGATAAGGATGAAGTGCTTTACAAGAAGTTACGACACAGTCTTTTGGGCTGGTCTGTTAATATCCCTACATCTGCAGGAAGATGGATATCTAAGCAGGGATACAAGATAGCTAATAATATAATAGGTTTTAATTAAAGAGATTTAGAAGGAGAAGAATATATGTCTATAATTGATGCATTCAGACTTGATGGAAAGGTTGCAGTAGTTACAGGTGCCAATACAGGTCTTGGACAGGGAATGTCCGTTGCACTTGCGCAGGCAGGTGCTAAGGTTGTAGGTGTTGCAAGAAGATCCTGCGAGGATACTAAGAAGCTTATTGAAGGTGATGGAGGAGAATTTGCTGAGGTTATAGCAGACCTTTCAGACATGTCAGCTATAGATGTTATTGTGAATGGTGCACTTGCAGCTTTTGGAAAGGTTGACATTCTTGTTAATAATGCAGGACTTATTAAGAGAAATGATGCTATTGATTTCACAGAAGATGAATGGGATAGTGTTATTCAGGTTAATCAGAAGATGGTATTCTTCTTAAGCCAGGCATTTGCAAAGCAGTATATTAAGCAGGGACATGGTGGTAAGATTATTAATATCAATTCCATGCTTTCATATCAGGGCGGCATAAGAGTTCCTTCTTATACAGCAAGTAAGAGTGCTGGTATGGGACTTACAAAAGCTATGTGTAATGAGTGGGCATGCCATAACATTAATGTTAATGCTATTGCACCAGGATATATGGCTACTAATAATACGGCACAGTTAAGGAGCGATTCTGACAGAAGTGAAGCTATTATAGATAGAATTCCGGCAGGACGCTGGGGAACTCCTGATGATATGAAAGGAGCGGTTGTGTTCCTTGCATCAGCTGCATCGGATTATGTTAATGGATTTACACTGGCTGTTGATGGCGGATGGCTTGCAAGATAACTTAAAAGAGTATGATAAAAGGCGTTTCAACTTTAACTGTTTGAAACGCCTTTTGTGTATTGTTTTTAGAAGTTGATTTTGCAAATGTTTCTGTCAACATGTGACTTGATATACGCAGGAACAGCAGCTTTAATATCATCGGGCATGTCCTTCTGACTTAACATGACAATCATGCGTCCTTTGTTAAATAACATGTAATAGCCGAATTTGTTGTAAACATTAGTGAACTGATTCCACTCATATGTGTATACAAGATTATGCTCTGGAATATCTGCCATAATAGCATTATTCATAAGAGTAATTGTACATGGGGCTTCTTCTGATGGATCTCTGTGCTTTAAATGATAGTTAACACTTGATCTGAACTGGTATCCAAAAATATATATTGGGTAAAACCAGCATACAGCATAAAGAATCAGTAAAAAGCTGGAATAATAATGAAGGCATAGAAGCACAAGCGAAATTACGGCAGGAAGCCATGACAGAATAAGCTCAATGGGATTTCTTATAAATCTGTTCCAAAATACAATCTTGAAATAATCCTTTCCAGAAGCTTTTAATGTTGTGTTAAATTTAATAATATCCATAATAATCCTCATAAATAAATTGATATAGAGATATAATAACACCCTTAAATAGATAAAACAATTAATTATCTGTGAAATTAAAAATGTATATTGAAATGATTGTAAAATCATGCAAAAATCAGTTTCCAAAAAGATTGTAATAGGCTATAATATTATTAGATTTGTGTATTGCTGGAGGAATATTTTGAGTAGTGATAATAACAGAAATATAGGGCTTTCAGATATTATACGTATGCTTGAAAATAATGTTACATTTACTCAGGCAGCAGATAGTGTTCTTGAATGCATAACTGACAGCATGGATATATGTGATGCTGTTGTAATGCAGATAGACAGGGAAAGTGACACTATGCATGTGATATCTGAAACCGGAAATTGTTTTAAAGATGAATCAGGCACGGTTAAACGGTCAGAGTTTGTATTATGTTCAGATGCAATTAAGATTACATACGAAGGAAATGCGGATACAGCACAGAAAGGGCTTCTGGACAGACTTGGAGTAAAGCTGAGCATAACAGTACCGATTTTAATTAATAATGTAAAAGCAATGTATCTTATAGTTCTTAGTAATGATGTACAGGCAGTATCAGATAATAAGATTAAGGAATACATAAGCGACATGGCACTGGTACTTCATGGTATAGCACAGAGCAAGGTGATTAATAATTCACTTATATCATCTTATGATGTTTTACAGAAGATTCTTGATAATATAGGCTCTGGAATTATTGTGTGCAGCAGGTATTCTGGCAATATATTGTTTGAGAATGAGATGGCAGCTAATGTACAGGAGGTTCGGGATACAATAAGGGAATGTCTGGAGGATGTGTTTACATGCGAAGATGTACACAGAAATATCGGAGCATCCATGGAACGCTACAATACAGAGTCAGGATTGTGGTTTGAGGTGAGGTTTTCTGAATTGGAGTGGATTGACGGAAGTGAGGTTATTGTTGTGACCGCCGTAGATATTACCCAGAAGAAAAAGAATCAGCAGAAGATTGAATATCAGGCACATAATGATTTTCTTACAGGTCTGTATAACCGTATGAAATGTGAAGTCGATTTAAGAAAAGTTATAAGAAGAACGGAAAAGGCAGGACTTAAAGGAGCGGTACTGTTTATTGATCTTGATGATTTCAAGCATATTAATGACGGACTTGGCCATCAGTATGGGGATATACTTCTTCAGCAGATTGCGGCAGGACTTCAGAGTATAGTAGGTCTTAGAGGCAGATGTTACAGAATGGGTGGTGACGAATTTGTTGCCATAGTAATGCCTGATATGTTCCTTGAATTAGAGAGAATTGCCAATAAGGTTAAAGAGATATTTAACAAACCGTGGTATCTTATGGAGACAGAATATTTCTGTACTATGAGTATGGGTATTGCGGTATTTCCAGATGACAGCAAAGATGTACACGAGATTATCAGAATGGCTGATATAGCAATGTATGAGTCTAAGAAGAATGGTAAGAATGGATATTCTTTTTATGATGTGTGCAACAAACAGAATTCTGTAAGACGCCTTGATATTGAAAATAATATGCGGCAGGCTGTTGCGACAGGAATTGATGAATTTGTTGTATTCTACCAGCCTGTAGTTGATATTAACACAGAGGAATGTGCATCGTGTGAAGCACTGGTAAGATGGGACAGTAAGTCGCTTGGATTTATGGGTCCGGGTGATTTTATTCCGCTTGCTGAATATCTTGGACTTATAACTTCAATTGGTGATTATGTTCTTGAGGAAGCCTGCAGACAGTGCAGATACTGGAATGAACATGGTATGCCGGATTTCCATATCAATGTTAATCTGTCGGTTGTCCAGCTTCTTCAGAAAGATATAGTAGATACAGTAGCTAAAGTGCTTAAGAAGACAGGAGTTAATCCTAGGAATATCGTGCTGGAGATTACAGAGAGCTTTGCTATTAATGATATGGACAGGGTTCTTAATATAATTAATGGCATAAGGGAATTAGGACCAAAGATAGCTCTTGATGATTTCGGTACAGGATATTCATCACTTAACTACATTAAACAGCTTCCTTTTGATATTATTAAAGTTGACAAGACATTTATTGATGATATAACGGAAGATGAGTATGCACAGGCATTCATTAAGCTTATAGTTGAATTGTCTGCTACTATAGGAACTAAGATAGTTGTAGAAGGTGTTGAGGATAAGAGCCAGTTAGATATATTAAGAGAGCTGGGTGTTGACTTCATACAGGGATACTATTATGGTAAACCTGAACCTGCTTACGAGTTTGAAAGATTAAATTTTCTAAAAAACCTTATTTTGTAAAGCGTACTTTGCAAAATAAGATAGATATTTGCAAAGTCAATATGACAAAACTGGAATAAACACAAAAAAATGGAATCAAACAAAAGTTTGAAATTTTATGAGGTGAGCGGATATACCATCAAGGAGGCTATCGATGAGGCAAAACGTTGTCTCAATTGTAAAAATCCTTCTTGCCGCAAAGGCTGCCCCATAGAGAATGATATTCCGTCGTTTATCCATCAATTGTCGATGGGTAATATGGGAGATGCTATGGCAGTCATCAATGAGCGTAGTAACTTGCCGGCTATTTGCGGGCGGGTGTGTCCTCATGAAAAACAGTG
>OGOI01001663.1_pt1 | contig 12852 bp, 10 predicted proteins | sample 1552631 | NCBI WGS metagenome assembly OGOI01 (sample SAMEA2580204, study PRJEB22360) | human gut metagenome | biome: human gut; feature: human-associated habitat; material: faeces | place: Denmark | collected 2008/2010 | reverse complement strand
GGGCCACGCCCGGCGTGGCTCTCCCCGCGGTGGGCGCCTTCCGCAACTCGAAATTCGTCTGCTCGGTCTGGGACCGCGAGAACGAACGCATCTCCGACAGCCCGTTCGACCAGGGACGCAAGGTCATCACGTTCAACAACATCCTCAAGTACAACACCTTCCCGCTGGCCGAAATCATCTCGGACATCCTCACGATGGGCGCCGAGGAGATGCGCTGTCCCGTGGAGGTGGAATTCGCCGTCAACATGGACGTGGCGCCCGGACAGCGGCAGGTTTTCAACCTGTTGCAGATCCGTCCGATCATCGACAACCAGGACAACCGGTCCATCGACTGGAACGAGGTCGACGCCTCCCGCGCGCTGATCTACGGCGAGCAGGCCCTCGGCATCGGGCAGATGACCGACATCGCCGACATCATCTATGTGAAATCCGAGGCCTTCGACTCGCTCTCGACCGAGAAGATCGCCGAAGAGCTGCTGACGCTCAACAACCGCATGCGCGACCAGGGGCGGCCGTACATCCTCGTGGGACCCGGGCGCTGGGGCTCCTCGGACCCGTTCCTCGGGGTTCCGGTCAAGTGGAACCACATCTCCGAGGCCAGGGTGATCGTCGAATGCGGCATCGAAAAGTTCGACGTGGAGCCTTCGCAGGGCACGCACTTCTTCCAGAACGTCACCTCGCTGGGCGTGGGTTACCTGACGATCAACCCCTTCCGCGGCGACGGACTCTTCCGCGAAAAGGAACTCGACGCCCGGCAGGCGCTGTACGACGGAACGTACCTGCGGCAGGTGCGCTTCGACAGCCCGCTGTGGGTCTGCATCGACGGGCGTTCGAACAAAGGCATGGTACGCGAGGGGAAAAACGATTAGGATTTTAAATAAATTTCCCCGAAAAGATTACAATCTGTCGGAAATATTTTTATATTTGTGAAAAGATAGAATCCGAACAGGAGATGCAAACCAACCAAAAACCGATAGAGCTATGAACGTTAACAAAATTATGGCGGAACTCGAGCGCAAGCACCCCGGCGAAAGCGAATACCTGCAAGCCGTGCGCGAAGTTCTGATGACCGTGGAGGATGCTTACAACCAGCACCCGGAATTCGAGGCAAACCGCATCGCCGAACGCATCGTGGAACCCGACCGAACCTTCACGTTCAAGGTCGTATGGGTCGACGACAAGGGCGACGTGCAGGTGAACACGGGCTACCGCGTGCAGTTCAACAACGCCATCGGCCCCTACAAGGGCGGACTGCGCTTCCACCCCTCGGTGAACCCCTCGATCCTGAAGTTCCTCGGTTTCGAGCAGATCTTCAAGAACGCGCTGACGACCCTTCCGATGGGCGGCGCGAAGGGCGGTTCGGATTTCAACCCCAAAGGCAAGTCGGACCGTGAGGTGATGCGCTTCTGCCAGGCCTTCATGACCGAACTGTGGCGTCACATCGGTCCGCAGACCGACGTTCCGGCAGGCGACATCGGCGTCGGCGGACGCGAAATCGGCTATCTCTACGGCATGTACCGCAAGCTGGCCCAGGAGAACACCGGCGTGCTGACGGGCAAGGGCATGACCTACGGCGGTTCGCTGATCCGTCCCGAGGCGACGGGCTTCGGAGCCGTCTATTTCCTGCGTCAGATGCTCGAAAAGGCCGGCATGGACATCAAGGGCCAGACCATCGCCATCTCGGGCTTCGGCAACGTGGCCTGGGGCGCGGCGACGAAGGCCACGGAACTGGGCGCCAAAGTGGTGACGATCTCGGGTCCCGACGGATACATCTACGATCCTGCGGGTCTCGACGCCGAGAAGATCGCCTACATGCTCGAACTGCGCGCGTCGAACAACGACGTGGTGGAACCCTACGCCAAGAAATTCCCCGGCTCGCAGTTCTTCGCGGGCAAGAAACCGTGGGAGGTCAAGGTGGACATCGCCATGCCGTGCGCCACGCAGAACGAGCTGGACGGCGAGGACGCCAAACGGCTGCTGGCCAACGGCGTGAAGGTCGTGGCCGAGGTTTCGAACATGGGCTGCCGCCCGGAGGCCATCGACGCCTTCATCTCGGCGAAGATTCCCTACGGACCGGGCAAGGCCGTGAACGCCGGCGGCGTGGCCACGTCGGGTCTCGAAATGACGCAGAACTCACAGAAACTCAACTGGACGGCCGAGGAGGTCGACGCCAAGCTGCACCAGATCATGTCGTCGATCCACCACGCCTGCGTGGAGTACGGCACCGAGAAGGACGGCTACCTCAACTACATGAAGGGCGCGAACATCGCGGGCTTTATGAAAGTCGCCAAGTCGATGGTCGAGCAGGGAGTCATATAGGCCGATTTTTTTCCATGAAAAAAAGGCGAACTCTCTTCAAGTTCGCCTTTTTTGTCCCCCCCTGCATCTATAAATAATATAATGCAAGCTGCGCCCCTGAATTGGAAGGAACAGTACATTTTTGAGAAAAAACACGACACGGAGAAACACGTCAGATATTAAACCGATGCGTCCATATATCTTATTAATCAGCCTTGCGCTGTCATCGTGCGCCGCTTCGCAGTGTCCGCAGCTTTACATGAACCGGACGCGGGGTTCCGCCCCGTGTTATTTCACCGACGAATACGGCCACGCCGTTTTCGGGAATGCCCGTTACGAAGACGCCCGGCAGTTTATCGGCGACCGGGCCGCCGTACGGCTCAACGGCAAATGGGGGTTCATCGCCCCCTCGGGCGCAACGGCCGTCCCCCTGCAATACGACTGGTGCGGCAGTTTCGGGGAATACGGGTTCGACAAGAGCGTCGCGATGGTCAAAAACGAAGTCGACAAATTCAAAGTGCCGATTCTCTCGGATTGCCCGACGGCCCTGATCGACCGGAAAGGCAACCGGATCACGCCGTTCTACGGGTTCATCTTCCCGGTCCGGGACAAGGTGGCGTTCGTGAACGACGGTCGCACGGATTTCGCGGACACCCGGTTGCAGAACCTGGGCTTCGCCGACGGGAAATGGGGCTGCGTCGATCCGAAAGGCCGCCTCGTCGTGCCGTGCGTCTATGAGCTGGCGTACCTGCTCATAGCCACCCCCGGATTCACAATCGTCCGGCGCGACGGCAAGTGGGGCGTACTGAACGACCGCGGCCGACCGATCGTCCCGTGCGTCTACGACGCTGTTTATTACAAGGAGGGACATACCGTTATCGACACGCAGGCCGACACGTCAGAAGCCGGAAAGAGCGTCGCGGCTCCGAACGGCGGTTTCCGGGAAAAACTGCTCTATATGCAGAAAGAGGGCGAAACAGAGATTTTCACCGAGAAAGGCCGACGGGTGCGCGGTCAATAAACGCCGCGGCCAATAAATAAAAAAAGCCAATCCCCGGCGGGGATTGGCTTTTTCGGTATCGGCTTTAGAAACCAGCCGGATGGAAGCGCAGGAGCGGCACGGAAACGCCGCCGCCCACGCCCCTGAAACCCGTTTTACAAACGGGCCTTGATGGCTTTCGAAGCCTCCTCGTAGCCGGGTTTGTCCAGCAGGGCGAACATGTTCTTCTTGTAGGCCTCGACGCCCGGCTGGTCGAAGGGATTCACGCCCAGCATATAGCCGCTGATGCCGCAGGCCTTCTCGAAGAAGTACAGCAGGCCGCCGATCACGCTCTCCGAGATTTCGGGAATCTCGATGCGGATGTTCGGCACGCCGCCGTCCACGTGGGCCAGCTGAACGCCCAGCTCGGCCATGCGGTTGACCTCCGAAATGCGCTTCCCGGCCAGGAAGTTCAGCCCGTCGAGGTTCTCCCCGTCAGCCTCGATCAGCACTTCGCCGGCGGGTTTGGCCACCGAAATGATCGTCTCGAACAGGGTGCGCTCGCCGTCCTGGATATACTGGCCCATCGAGTGCAGGTCGGCCGTCAGCGTGATGCTCGCCGGGAAGATGCCCTTGCCCTGCTTGCCCTCGCTCTCGCCGTAGAGCTGTTTCCACCACTCGTTGATATATTGCAGTTTAGGCTCGTAGGAGCCCAGAATTTCGATCTTCTTGCCTCCGTTGTAGAGGATGTTGCGCACGGCGGCGTAGACGGCTGCCGGATTCTCCTTGAAAGCGACGCCTTCGGCCGTGGCCTTCTCCATCTCCTGCGCACCGCGGACGAGGGCCGCGATGTCCACACCGGCGACGGCCAGCGGCAGCAGCCCCACGGGGGTCAGCACCGAGAAGCGTCCGCCCACATCGTCGGGAATGACGAACGTCGGGTATCCCTCCTGCGCGGCGAGCGTCTTCAACGCCCCGCGCGCCTTGTCGGTGATGGCCACGATGCGCTCCGCAGCCTCCGTAACGCTTCTCGATCTCGGCCTTTATGAGGCGGAACGCGATGGCCGGCTCGGTCGTCGTGCCCGACTTCGAAATCACGATGGCGGCGATCGAATGCTCCTTCAGCGCGGCGAGCAGTTCGGCGGTGTAATCCTCCGAAATGTTCTGTCCGGCGAAAATGACCGTGGGGTCCTTCTGCTCCTTGTGCAGGAGTTTGAAGGGGTCGCTCATGGCTTCGAGCACGGCCTTGGCGCCGAGGTACGAGCCGCCGATGCCGATGCAGACGACCACGTCGGCCTTCGAGCGCAGTTTCGCAGCCTCCTTCCGGATGGCGTCGATCTCGTTCTCCGAAATCGAGGAGGGGAGGTGCACCCAACCCAGAAAATCGTTGCCGGCGCCTTTGCCCGAATGCAGCAGGGCATTGGCGGCCTGCGCTTTGGCCTCGATGTCGGCGGAAATTTCAATGCCCGTCTTGGCAATGTCCAATTTCACATTTTTCATCATATCGCTAACTAAATTAATTTGGTTGTCAGTTCCTGCATGCACCTGCGCGCCGAGGCGCCCTCGTAGAGCACCCGGTAAACCATGTCGGCGATGGGCATGTCGACCCGGTGGCGGAAGTTGATGTGACGGATGCAGTCGGCCGCGAAATAGCCCTCGGCGACCATCGTCATCTCGTTCAGGGCGCTCTTGACGGTACAGCCGTGGCCGATGAGCAGTCCCAGCCGGCGGTTGCGGCTGTAAGTCGAATAGCAGGTCACCAGCAGGTCGCCCAGATAGGCCGAGACCTGCGTGTTGCGCTCATCGGGATAACTCTCCTCCAGGAAACGCGTCATCTCGCCCGCCGCATTGGCGATCAGCACGGCCAGAAAATTGTCGCCGTAGCCCAGCCCCACGGCGATGCCGACCGAAAGGGCGTAGATATTCTTGAGAATTGCGGCGTATTCGACGCCATAGAGATCCGCGGAATAGCTGAGGCGAATGTTCTCCCCGGCAAAGCGTTCGCCGATGCGCCGCGCGTTTTCGGGATCGGCGCAGACGACCGTGAGGTACGAAAGCTTGCCGCGCGAGACCTCCTCGGCGTGCGAAGGCCCGGTCACCAGCCCGATCTGCCTATACGACAGCCCGTAATGGTCGTGGATGTACTCCACGACGGTCTGGTAGTCGCCCGGGACGATGCCCTTGATGGCCGAAACGACGAATTTGTCACGGAGCGGAACGGTCAGCGGGGCGAGGAAATCCTTGAGGTAGGCCGAAGGCGTGGCGAGGATCACGATGTCGGCGTCGCGCACCACGGCGTCGAGGTCGGAAGAGGGGGCGATGCTGTTGCGGTCGAACTCCAGATCGTTCAGATAGCGGGGGTTGCGGCCGTCCGAGCACAGCGATTCGAGCACCTCGGGATTGCGGACATACCACCCTACGCGCCGGCCGTTGGCTGCAAGTAGTCCGACGATGGCCGTCGCCCAGCTTCCATAGCCGATGACCGCACAGCGGGCGTCGGTTCCGATTTTGTATTCCATGCGGAGATTCAGTTTTTCCAGCACAAATGTAATTAAAAAAAATCAGAATAAAATACAAAAAGTTCCGGGGCTTTTTGCTACCTTTGTCGGGATATGTCATCCGCCGAAGCCCGAAGCGGCGTCGCGGGTGCGTATCGAATTGAGAATAAAGCATTTCACGAAACAGAACAGTTGGGTGTAGGAATATGGGAATTTTTTCACTGACACAGGAGTTGGCCATCGACCTCGGAACGGCCAACACGCTGATAATTTACAACGGAAAGGTCGTCGTCGACGAACCTTCGATCGTGGCGCTGGACGTCCACACGGGCAAGCTCGTGGCCATCGGCCAGCAGGCCCGCCAGATGCACGAGAAGACCAACCCGAACATCAAAACCATCCGTCCGCTCAAAGACGGCGTGATCGCCGACTTCAACGCCACGGAGCTGATGCTGCGCGGCATGATCAAGAAGGTCAAGACCTCGGGCAGCCTCTTCGCACCCTCGCTGCGCATGGTGATCTGCATTCCCTCCGGGTCGACCAACGTCGAAATACGCGCCGTGCGCGACTCGGCCGAACACGCCGGAGGACGCGAAGTCTACATGATCTACGAACCGATGGCCGCGGCGCTCGGCGCGGGTCTCGACGTGGAGGCCCCCGAAGGCAACATGGTCATCGACATCGGCGGCGGCACGTCGGAGATCGCCTGCATCTCGCTGGGGGGCATCGTCTGCTCGGAGTCGATCAACACCGCGGGCGACGTCTTCACCAACGACATCCAGAGCTACGTCCGCCAGCAGCACAACATCCGCATCGGCGAACGCACGGCCGAGGCGATCAAATGTTCGATCGGCGCCGCCGTTTCGGACCTGGAGCAGGAGCCCGAGGACTTCGTCGTGACGGGTCCCAACATGCTGACCGCACTGCCCCAGACCGTGTCGCTCTCGTACAGCGAAATCGCCTACGCGCTGGAAAAGTCGCTCACGAAGATCGACGCGGCGCTGATGAAGGTGCTCGAATCCATGCCGCCCGAGCTGTACGCCGACATCGTGAAGAACGGCATCTACCTCGCCGGCGGCGGCGCGCTGATCAAGGGACTCGACCGGCGGCTGAACGAAAAGACCGGCATTCCGTTCCACATCGCCGAAGACCCGCTGCGGGCCATCGCCCGCGGAACGGGAATCGCGCTGAAGAATATCAACCGGTTCTCGTTCCTGATGAAGTGATTCTTGCGATAACGGCCGTCTTCCGCACGTCGTTCGCCGTCCGGTGCAGTCACATACCCGAGTATGCCCCTGCACCGCCGACTTCGCGAAGCCCGAAATACGGTTCGTTCCGACAAGAATCGGATAAATTGACAAATACGGATTGCGGGCCTTGGTCCGCAATCTTAAATTAAGGAACTGCTTTGCGCAAACTGTTCGAGTTCATACGAAGCATCTACGTCGTGGTGCTGTTCGTGGCGTTGGAGGTCGCGGCCATCAGCTACTACGCCCACTCCACCCACTACACCCAGGCCCGGCTGCTCGCACGGTCGAACCAGGTGGCGGGAGGCGTGCACGGATTTTTCGCGGGCATAAGGCGTTACTTCAGCCTCGGGCACGAAAACCGGCTGCTGCTGGGCCGCGTCGCACAGCTCGAAGAGCGGCTCGCCCAGTACGAGGAGGCCGAAACCAACGCGCGGCTGGACAGCTATATGCAGGACATCGGCGAATCGAAATACCGCTTCGTCACGGCATCGGTCGTGGCCAACACGGTCAACCGGGCGCAGAACCTCATCACGCTCAACCGCGGACGTCAGGACGGCGTGGTCGAAGAGATGGCCGTCCTCTCGCCCGACGGCGCGATGGCCGGCTACGTCGTCGACTGCACGGAACGCTACGCCGTGGCGATGTCGGTGCTGAACACCTCGTTCCGGGCCAGCGGCAAGCTCGCCGACGCCGAATATTACGGCTCGATCTATTGGGACGGGCTGGACCAGAACGTGGTGATCCTCGGCGAGCTGTCGAAATACGCCGACCCGAAGCCCGGACAGGAGGTCGTGACGACCGGATTCTCGCAGTATTTTCCCGCCGACGTGCTGATCGGCTGGGGTGAAAGCGCCGAGCTGAACGAAACCCGCACGGCGTCTCAGCAGGGCGAAGACGGCCTACACGGTAGGGGTGCGGATCGCAGCCGAAATGTCGCGGCTGAACGAAGTCGTGCTGGTCGGCAACCGCGACTTCTACGAAATCCGCAACCTGCAGCAAAGCGAACAAATCGAACAACACACCCGGAACGACTAAATGTACCGCACACTACCATATCTCGGACTTTTCGCGGCGGCGGCGCTGCTTCAGGTTTTCCTGTTCGACAACCTGACCATCAGCATCTACCTCAACCCGCTCGTATACATCGTCTTCATCGCCCTGCTGCCGCTCGACACGCCGCCCGCGGCAGTTCTGGGCGCCGGACTGGCGCTGGGCGTCACGATGGACTTCGCCATGGGCGCGGCGGGGATCAACACGATCGCCACGCTGCTGATCGCCTTCCTGCGCCCGACCCTGGCCGGCATGATCTGCGGCCGCGACAACGTCCGCGAAGGGGGCATCCCCTCGTCGGCGCGCCTGGGCGAACGAAAGTTCATCACCTACCTCGTGGCGCTGACACTCGTGCATCACGCCGTATTCTTTTCGCTGGAGGCCCTTTCGTGGACCCACGCGCTCCATACGCTGCTGCGCATAGTCGTCAGCACGGCGGTATCGGCGGGCTTCATCTGGATCATCGCCCGCATCTTCACCGCCAAAATCCCCGTGCGCATATGAGAAACTCCGAGAGTTTCATGCGGATGCGCACCCTGCAGGTCATCGTCCTGCTGATCTTCGCGCTGATCGTCGGACGGCTGGCCTACATCCAGCTCTTCGATTCGCGCTACGACGATCTGGCGCGCGCCAACGTGCTGCGCCACGTCGTGCAGTACCCGCCGCGCGGCGAGGTCTTCGACCGCAACGGCGAATATCTGGTGCAGAGCCGCGAATGCTACGACCTGATGGTCATATCGAGCGAAATCGGCAAACAGGGCTTCGACACGGCCCGCATGTGCGACGTGCTGGGACTTTCGCGCGCCCGGCTCGAACGCGAACTGGCCAACGCGCGGATGCGTCCGCGGGCGCCGCGGCTGATTATGAACTACATCTCCAAGGAGGACAAACTGCGCTTCGACGAGTGCAACTTCCGGGGGTTCTACACCGTCTACCGCACCGTCCGCCGGTATCCCCGCGAAGTGGGCGGCAACCTGCTGGGGTATGTGAGCGAGGTGAACCCCGACTACCTGAAGCGCAACCCCGAATACAAGACGGGCGACTACGTAGGGATGAACGGCGTGGAGTCGGCCTACGAGCCGCAGCTCCGGGGCCGCAAGGGCGTCCGAATTCAGGAGATCGACACCCACGGGGCGATCAAGGGTTCCTACATGAACGGCCGCTACGACTCGGTTCCCGAACCGGGACGCTATCTGGTGAGCACCATCGACGCCCGCCTGCAACTGCTGGGCGCGGGGCTGATGCGCGGCAAGGTGGGAGCCGCGGTAGCCATCGAGCCTTCGACGGGCGAAATCCTGATGATGGTCTCCTCGCCGACGTACGATCCGGACCAGCTGGTGGGGCGCCAGCGGGGCAACAACTACATGAAGATGCTCTACAACAAGCGCAAGCCGCTGTTCAACCGTGCGGTGAAGGCCAAATACCCCCCGGGGTCGACCTTCAAGCTGGTGCAGGGGCTGATCGGCCTGCAGGAAGGGGTGCTCCGGCCTTCGGACCGGCCCTCCTGCCACATGGGTTACCAGGCGGGCCGCCTGAAGATGGCCTGCCACGCCCACGCCTCGCCGCTGGACCTGCGCTTCGCGGTGGCGACCTCGTGCAACGCTTACTTCTGCTACGTCTTCCGCGACATCCTCGACAACCCCAAATACGGAAGCGTGAAGGAGGGTTACGACGTCTGGAAACAATATGTCGAGAGCTTCGGATTCGGGCGCAAGCTGGGTTCGGACTTCCTCGACGAGGGCAACGGATACGTGCCCGACCGCGCCTACTACGACCGCCAGTACCGGGGTTCGTGGAACTCGCTCACGGTGCTGTCGCTCTCGATCGGGCAGGATGCGCTGGGCTGCACGCCGTTGCAGCTGGCCAATCTGGCGTGCATCGTGGCCAACCGCGGCTACTACTACATCCCGCACATCGTGAAGAAGATCGAAGGACAGGACTCGCTCGACGCGCGTTTCTACGAACGCCACTACACGATGGTCGAACCGAAACACTTCGAACCCATCGTCGAGGGCATGTGGCGGGGCGTGAACGTCGGGGGAACCTCGACCCGCGCCCGGCTCGAAGGATTGGACGTCTGCGGCAAGACCGGAACGGCCGAAAACCCGCGCGGCCGCGACCACTCGACCTTTCTCTCGTTCGCACCGAAGGACAATCCGAAGATCGCCATTTCGGTCTACGTCGAAAACGGCGGATTCGGCGCCTCGGCGGCCCTGCCGATCGCCAGCCTGCTGGAAGAGTACTACCTGACGGACACGATCCGCAGGCCCGAACTGCTGCAATACATCAAGGACATGAACATCTATTATCCCGCTTATGACAAATAACCGGCATAACGGCATCTTTTACGGCGTGGACGGCTGGACCGTCCTGCTCTACGTGCTGATCGTCGCGGCGGGATGGATCTCGATCACTTCGGCGTCGTACGACGACAGCGCGGCCGACCTGCTCTCGTTCTCGCACTTCTACATGAAGCAGCTGATGTGGATCGGCATGGCGTGGGTCACGGCGATCATCGTCCTGCTGCTCGACGAACGGTTCTACCACATGTTCGCCTACCCGGCCTATCTGGGCGGCATCGCGCTGCTCGTGGCCGCGCTGCTCTTCGGCCGCGAGGTCAACGGCGCGAAGGCGTGGTTCGAGTTCGGGTCGCTGCGCGTGCAGCCCGTGGAGTTCGCCAAGATCGCCACGGCCCTGGCCCTGGCCCGCGTGATGAGCGAATACTCCTTCTCGATCAACCGCGCGGGCGACCTGATGAAGGTCGCCGTGGTGATCTGCATTCCACTCTTCATCATCATCCTGCAGAACGACACCGGGTCGGGCATCGTGCTGGGGTCGTTCCTTTTCGTGCTCTACCGCGAAGGGCTGAACAAATGGCTCTGCATCCCGGTGCTGCTGATCGCCGCGCTGTTCATCGTCTCGTTCCTCCTCTCGCCGATGACGCTGCTCGTGACGCTGATTCTGGTCTGCACGCTCTCCGAGGCGATGATGAACGGCCAGTGGCGTTCGCGCCTCGTGTTCCTGGCCGCGGTGATGCTGTCGGCCATCCTGCTGTGCCTCGTGATGGCGCTGATCGCCCCCGGAACGCTCGATCTCTACCACAGCCTGCTCACGACGACCCTCGCGGCCGTGGTCTTCGCCGCCGTATACGCCTACCGCTCGAACCTCGCCAACATCTTCATCACGCTGGGACTGTTCGTCGGTTCGCTCATCTTCCTGCCCACCACCGACTACATCTTCAATTCGATCCTCAAACAGCACCAGCGCGACCGTATATTGAGTTTCCTGGGCATCATCAGCGACCCGCTCGGAACCGACTACAACGTCAACCAGGCGAAAATCGCCATCGGCTCGGGCAACTTCTGGGGCAAGGGCTTCCTCGAAGGGACCCAGATCAAATACGGGTTCGTCCCCGAAAAGCACACCGACTTCATCTTCTGCACCGTGGGCGAGGAGTGGGGATTCCTCGGCTCGGTCGTGGTGCTGACGCTGCTGTGCCTGCTGATCCTGCGGCTGATGCGCATGGGCGAACGGCAGCAGGAGCCGTTCGGACGCATCTACTGCTACTGCGTGGCGGCGATCCTGCTGTTCCACGTGCTGGTCAACGTGGGCATGACCATCGGCCTGATGCCCGTGATGGGCATTCCGCTGCCGTTTATGAGCTACGGAGGCTCGTCGCTCATCGCCTTCACGATCCTGCTGTTCATCGCCGTGCGGCTCGACGCCTCGACACGACAATTTTCCGTACACAAACTATAATACCCGATGATTCGCTACAACCCCAAAGGACTGACTACCCCGCAAATCGACGAAAGCCGCCGGCTTCACGGCGACAATGTCATCACCCCGCCGAAGGACGATTCGGCCTGGCGCCTGCTGCTGGAAAAATTCCGCGACCCGATCATCCGCATCCTCCTGCTGGCCGCCGTGCTGTCGCTCATCATCGGATTCGTCCACAAGGACTTCACCGAATCGGTGGGCATCATCTGCGCCATCATCCTCGCCACCTGCGTCGGATTCTGGTTCGAATGGGATGCCCAGCGGCGTTTCCGGAGGCTCAACCAGGTGAACGACGACATCCCCGTGAAGGTGATGCGCGAAGGGTCGATCCGCGAAATTCCGCGACGCGACGTGGTCACGGGCGACGTGGTCTACATCGAGAGCGGCGAGACGATTCCCGCCGACGGCGAACTGGTCGAGGCCGTATCGCTGAAAATCAACGAATCGACGCTCACGGGCGAACCCGAGGTGGACAAGACGGTCAACGAAGCCGACTTCGACCCCGAGGCGACCTATCCCTCGAACGCGGTGCTGCGCGGCACGACCGTGGCGGACGGGTACGGCGTGATGGTCGTAACGGCCGTGGGCGATGCGACCGAAGCCGGGCGCGTCACGGAGCAGTCGACCGTGCAGAGCGGAGAGCAGACGCCCCTCGACCGTCAGCTGACGCGCCTCTCGCGTCTGATCGGCCGGCTGGGCATCCTCCTTTCGGCGCTTATCTTCTGCGTGATGCTCGGAAAGGCGATCTTCGCGGGCGGGCTGCTCGAGAGCGACTGGCTGACCATCTCGCAGCATGTGCTGCAAATCTTCATGGTTTCGGTGGCCATCATCGTCATGGCCGTGCCCGAAGGGCTTCCGATGTCGATCACGCTGTCGCTGGCGATGTCCATGCGGCGGATGCTGAAGACCAACAACCTCGTGCGCAAAATGCACGCCTGCGAGACGATGGGCGCCGTGACGGTCATCTGCACCGACAAGACCGGCACGCTGACCCAGA
>OGOI01001659.1_pt1 | contig 12867 bp, 13 predicted proteins | sample 1552631 | NCBI WGS metagenome assembly OGOI01 (sample SAMEA2580204, study PRJEB22360) | human gut metagenome | biome: human gut; feature: human-associated habitat; material: faeces | place: Denmark | collected 2008/2010 | reverse complement strand
CAATCTCTTGATTAAAAAGGGAAAAAATGAAGAAGAAAATAAAAAGTGCAGTAATAAGTATAGCAGTTATAGCAGTATTATTATTGGCAATTCTAATAGGGGTTAAGAATGGTACGCTAGATAAGTTGACGAAAGAAATGCCGACACTTGCAACAAGTCAGACAGAAACGGAGAAGTCAGCAGAAAACGAGTCTGAAAAAAATGAAAGCAGTAGCAACTCTGCTAGGGTAAGAAATTCTAGAAAAAGAGATATAGTAAATATAGGACAGGAGTTTGAATTAATAGATTGGGATATAAGGTATGGATATGATGAAAATAATAGAGATACATATAATGTTTTCAATGTAACCGTAAAGTCAGTAGATATATCAAGAGAATGTGATTTTGATATAAAAAGGATTGATTATGGTTTGACAAATAAAAAAGACAGCATGGATGATAATAATAATTTCATATCAGACTATTATTATGTAACTGTGAAATTAAATGTTAACAAAGATATTAATGATCATGATGTACCGCCTGATGGAGAAATAAGTATGTTCCAGACAATGTGGTATATAGGAAAGATAGATAGCAATGGAACATTACAGCGTATCAGTAATAGCGGAGCTGTTGGTTCAGATGTACCGGATAAGCATGGAAATGTATATTTTGAAAAAGGGGAAACTAAAGCAATAACATTGTATTTTCTAATAACTGATGAAGAATTTGAAAATGAAACATTAGCAATAGATTTTCATATTTATGGGTCACCGGATAAAGGAACATTAGCAATCGTACATGAACCAGAGACAAATTAGATAGGGCATTTTCATGAAATATTTACCACTTGTGTCAAAAAACGACCGCTTGTGCATGGACTATTGAAATTGATAAATATAAAAGATACATTGAAGCAGACAGGTACTTATGTATCTGATTAAAATCTAAGGAGGATTTCTTTATGGATTTAAAGAAACTAACAGGAAAGCTGACAACAATAGTTGCAGCAGGAGCAATGGTAATGTCAATTGGTGGTGGTGTAGTGTGGGCTAATAATTGCACAGATACTGAAGTTAGAATGTCATTTAATGAGGCAGAGGGAGAGTATCTACATTATACAAGTGGTAGAATGAAACAAGATACATCTTGTGGATATATAAAAGGAGAATCTTCTTCTAATGGGTATTCATTTAATGCATCACTTGTTGGTTCTGATAGATATAGTAATTATTATGAAGATTTTGATTTGATTGATTATGATGTTTTTCCAAGTGATGAGATATGGATGTACAATTATGTAAAAGAAAATGGATATAGTTATGCAGCTGTTAAATGTGAGAGTAATACAGGAAGTGAGTATTCAGTAAAATTTTTATGGAGTCCAGATAGTGTATAAAATCTGATTAAATTGTTTGTAAAAAAGAGATTGTATATCAGATAATAATATACAATCTCTTGATTAAAAAGGGAAAAAATGAAGAAGAAAATAAAAAGTGCAGTAATTAGTATAGGCATTATATCAGTATTGTTGTTGTCAATTCTAATAGGTGTTAAGAATGGAACAATAGATAAGCTGACAAAAGAAATGCCGACACTTGAAACAAAACAGGAACAGACAAATATACAAAATGAAAATCAAAACAATACAGGTAATGATTCTGCAAGAGAAGAAAACTTAAGTAAAAGAGATGTGGCGTATATAGGTCAGCAGTTTGAATTGAGGGATGATGATATAAGATATAAATATGATGAAAATAATCGGAAAACATATAATGTATTTTATATATCTGTTAGAACCGTTAATATTTCCAGAGAATGTAATTTTGATGTGAATAGAATAAGATTTGGACTAGACGATAAGAAAGATAGTATTGATGCAGATTATAATTTTATATCAGATTATTACTATGCAATGATAGAGTTAGAGGTTACTAAAGATATTAATGATAATGATATAATATTAGATAATGATAATGAATTCCATACATTATGGTATTCTGTAAAACTGAATGAAGATGGTACATATAATAAAATTGAAAATTATGAAAATGTTGGGATAAGTTCAGACAATACTCATGGAAATGTTCATCTTGAAAAGGGTGAAACAAAAACAATAACATTATACTATCTTATAACAGATGAAGAATTTGAGAATGAAATATTAGCAATAGATTTTTATATTGAGGGGTCACCATGCAAAGGAACATTAGCAATCATACATGAACCAGGAGGAGAAAATGAATAAATTAATTAAAATAGAATTGGAAAGAGCATTTAAGAATAAGATGCTTATAATATCTGTAGTAATAGGATTAGTTATTGTTGGATTTAATATATGGAACGAGATTATTCCAGCAAGAAAAACATTAGATAAACTGCTTGAAATGGGAAAATACAGCGGTATACAGCTTCCGGGATTGTATATGAAGTGGATGGGGGTAAGACCGGGGTCTTATGTATTTCTTTATTACTTTATTATGCCGTTGTTGACAGCATTGCCATATTCTATAAGCATATTGATGGATGTGAAGAAGCATTATGTTAATAATATATTTACAAGAATTGATAAAAAGAAGTATTACAAAGCAAAGCTTTTTACCCAGTTTATGGCTGGTGGCTTTGTGGCAAGCTTCCCGCTTGTTATATCATTTGTTGTGACAGCTATGATTTTGCCAGCTTTTAAGCCAGAGTCGGTCAGCTCACAGTTTAATTTCTCAAAACTGTCAGTTTTTGGAGATTTATTTTTTGAAGCACCATTTGCAATGGCTGTTATAGTATTTTTATTTGCATTTGTGGGATTTGGACTAATTAACTGTATTGCATACATATTTGCAGACCTTGTAAATAACAGGTTTATGGTCGCACTTACACCATTCATGATGTATTTCTTTTATTATATTGTTTGTTCATCTATTGGAAGAGATGGCCCTATGGAATATCTGACAGCATCCAAACTGCGTTATTCTGAACTGAAATTTATGATAATTGATATGGTGATGTTAATAGTGCTGATAACAGTATCGTATTTTGTACGAAGCAGAAGAAAGGATGCAATCTGATATGAAGAAGAAAATATTAATAATAGCGTTAGTATGTATATTGGCGGGAGTGGCAGCGTTCTATATAGTTAAAGTCAATAATATGTATCCACAGGGAAGTGTCACTGAATATGAGATTAATGAACAGGTTGAACTTAGCGGATATTCGGCTTGTGTTAACAGCTATAAGGTTATGTCAATTGATGATTTTATGAATGAGTATGGAATTGATAAACGAAAAGACAGAAGTGATACACAGGATGAAATATACGTTATGGTTGCGCAATGTACTTTAGATATAACGGGAGAGATGAAAGGATTTCCTTATGCAGATATCAGACTGGCATCGGGAGCTTTCTCACAGGGAATATCTAATGATTATATAAGAGATATTAACAAAGATGTTAATTTTTCTAAGTTTGAGCAGGGGACAAGCATTACTGTAGATGTACCTTTCCTTATCCACAGCATATCATTTCCTCACAGCATAAATGCTGATAAGCTGAACAAAGAAGAATGGCAGTTGTATTTCTCAGTAACTCCGGGTAAGTATGTGAGATTGGGTAAATAATATGTGGAATGAATTAAGAAGAAGATATGTTAACAGGGAAATGCTGTTCTGGATTGCAGGAGCAGTTATTTCACAGGAAGTTCTGCTTACGGTTTTCTTAAGAACTTTACAGAGAAATGTGTCGGGAACACCATGTGTATTAGATGTATTGACCTGTATGTCACAGAATTATGTATTTCCTCTTATGATGATTATAGCATCTGTCTGCAATCAGAGAATGATGAAATGTGACAGAGATCCAATGATAATTCTGAAATACAGTTCGAGAGCAGGAATATATCTGTGGCAGAGTATCTGTACGATAGTGTATTCGGCAGTGTTGTCATTAATATATGAACTGGCTGCAATTGCATATGCATCAACTAAGTTTGATGTGTTTTTTAACTGGAACAGTTATTCAAGTTATAAATTAATGAATCTGGATGTATTGCCGGCAGGTGAGGTAACAAGCATACAGGTAATGTTTGTTTACTGGATATTAATGGCTTTGATGATTGCGATAACATGTTTTATAGGAATTATATTTGAAATAATATTTTCGTCAGATGTTATATCAGGTGTGGCTGTTATTATATTTGCAGGAGTAGATATATTTATACCGCTTACCTACCATAAGCTGATTATATTCGGGGCTGCATGGTATAGTTCCGGAGAGTGCGCCAGAAAGCTTGGCATAGCTGCTTTAATTATGGCTGTTCTGATTATTGCAGGTCTTATTCTTCAAAGAAAGCGTGAGTATTATGAATATAAAAAAGAAGATGAGTAACAAAAGTATAAGAGGCGTTATATGGCATGATATTGCAAGAGGTTTCTATGCTGACAGATTCAGATATTTAATCGCTGTTCTTATGCTTGCCGGAGTGCTGATAATATTAGGAAATCATGAATTCGGAATGATGGATACGATATTCTTTATTCAGGGCGGTTATGATCCTGTTCTTATTATTAAGGAGGGAAAGATTGTATTTCCTTTTGTATGGATGCTGATTCAGTTTCTTGTTCCATTCATGATATACAGTTATTGCAATGATGACTGTGAAGGCGTAGGAATTGATTTTCTTATGAAATGCAGAAGCAGAAGGTTGTGGTGGAACAGTAAATGTCTGTGGAACTGCCTGACTGTGCTTTCTGTATATGCAATTCAGTATGCAACAGCATTTGTATATGGATTATGCAATGGAAACCTGAGTATGAAGATTAATTATGAGCTTTTTGAAAAGATTAGTAATAAATCTGTTCCGGATAATGCGGCAAACGTGTGGATTATAGTGTATATGCTTGTAATGCCGGTTGTTGTTTCTTTGGTAACAGCACTGGTTCAGATGACAATCTCCATGTTTACGAATCCGATGATTGGCATGCTCGCAGTTATGGCATGGAATGTTATGTCAGTATTTATAAACAATCCGCTTATGATAGGAAATAATTCGATGGTGGTAAGAAGCAGTGTGTATAATGCACAGAGAATACAGGTATGGCAGTCAGCTGCGGTATGCATTGTTGTGTATATTGTCGTGTATGTGGTTGGAATGATTGGATTTAATAAAAAAGATATTCTTGTGAGGGAGGATTAAAACATGTATATTAAAATAACAGATGTTAATAAAACGATTAAGAAAGCACCAATATTAAGGGATATCAATCTGGAATTTACAGGTGGAAAAGTATATGGATTAAGAGGAAAGAATGGTTCAGGAAAGACTATGCTTATGCGTGCAATATGCGGGCTTATTACTCCGGATTCGGGAATAATTGATATTAATGGAAAGATACTTGGAAAAGATATCTCATTTCCGGAAAGTATAGGCGTGTTAATTGAGAATCCTGCATTTATAGGTAATTATACAGGATTTAAGAATCTTAAGGTGCTGGCATCTATTCAGAACAGAATTGGTGATGAACAGATAAGAAAGGCACTTGAAGATATCGGACTTGATCCGGATGACAAGAGAACTTACAGAAAGTATTCTCTGGGAATGAAGCAGAAGTTAGGAATTGCGGCAGCAGTTATGGAAAATCCTGATATTATTATTCTTGACGAGCCGATTAATGCACTTGATGATGTCAGTGTTGAGAAGGTTCATGATATATTAGAAGAACAGAAGAAAAGAGGAGCGGTAATAATTATTGCATGCCACGATAAGGAAGAACTTGACCAGCTATCTGATGAGATTATAGAGATATCAGATGGCAGAATTATCAATAAAACCTGTTAGTAGTATCATTACATAGTACTGGCGTAATGTTACAAAAATGTAATGTTCCGTAATATTGAACAAACGACACCGGATTAGTTAAGTGGTAAAACATAATTAATCTATATGAAAGGAATTAATTATTATGGAAACAATACTTAAGATTGATAACATTGAAAAGTATTATGGAAACAAATCAAGCCTTACCAAAGCGATTGACAATATTTCGTTTGAGGTTGGAAAGGGAGAATTCGTTTCTATAATGGGAGCGAGTGGTTCAGGAAAGACGACTCTTCTTAACTGTATATCAACACTTGATAAGGTGACTACAGGTAAGATATATGTCGGAGACAATGAAATTACCCAGTTAAAGGGTAATAAGCTTAACAAGTTCAGAAGAGAGGAGTTAGGCTTTATCTTTCAGGACTTTAATCTTCTTGATACTTTAACAGCATTTGAAAATATTGCACTGGCACTTTCTATACAGAATGTTCCGGCAAGGGAGATTGAATTAAGAGTAAGACAGACTGCAAGAGAGCTTGGTATTGAAGATGTATTAAACAAATATCCTTATCAGATGTCAGGCGGACAGAAGCAGAGGGTAGCAAGTGCAAGAGCCATTATTACGAACCCAAAGCTTATTCTTGCTGATGAGCCCACAGGAGCACTTGATTCAAGGTCATCAAGGATGTTGCTTGAGAGCTTTAATTTTCTTAATACTGAGCTTTTGGCAACTATTCTTATGGTAACACATGATGCATTTACAGCAAGCTACGCAGGCAGAGTGATATTTATCAAGGACGGTAAAATCTTCAATGAGATACGCAGAGGCGAATCTACAAGAAAAGAATTTTTTGATAAAATCATTGATGTTGTGACATTGTTAGGAGGCGACCTTAATAATGCTCTTTAAGATATCTTTAAAGAACATCAGGAAGAGTTTAAAGGATTATACCGTCTATTTCTTCACTCTTATTCTTGGTGTCGCAATATTTTATGTGTTTAATGCAATTGACAGTCAGAGCGTTATGCTTGATGTAAGAGCAAATGTGATGGATATTATAAAGCTGATGAATGACATGCTTTCAGGCGTGAGCGTATTCGTATCGTGCATACTTGGATTTCTGATTATATATGCAAGCCGTTTTCTTATTAAAAGACGTAATAAGGAGTTTGGCATATATCTTACACTTGGAATGAGCAAGAGAAAGATTTCAGCGATTCTTTTCTTTGAGACACTGCTTATCGGCATTGTTTCACTTGTGGCAGGGCTTGTTATTGGTACAATCCTTTCACAGTTTATGAGCGTGATTGTTGCTAATATGTTTGATGCTGATATGACTAAGTTTAAATTCATATTCTCAATGAAGGCATGCGTCAAGACTTTAATATATTTTGCAATTATGTATGTGTTAGTTATGATATTTAACACATTCAGTATCAGCAGATGTAAGCTTATTGATCTTCTCAATGCAGGTAAGAAAACTGAGAAGGTTACCATGAAGAACCCGGTTGTCTGCACAATAGTATTCGTCATAGGTGTTGGTATTCTTTCTTATGCATACTGGATGGTTACAAGGGGTGTTAGAACTTTAAATACTTTTGATAAAATAGGTATTCCTATTGCACTTGGCTGTGTTGCCACATTTTTAATATTCTGGTCAGTCTCAGGTTTTATGATAAGAATATTCACAAGTATTAAGAGTGTGTATTATAAAGGTGTGAACAGCTTTGTGTTAAGGCAGTTCTGCAGCAAGATTAACACTACTGTATTCTCGACAACTGTTATATGTATCATGCTTTTTATTACAATAAGCGTGCTTTCTGCAGCACTTTCAATGAAGGATTCGCTTTCAAAGGATCTGGACAGTATGTGTCCTGTTGATGTACAGCTTGCAAAATATTCATATGATGCGATGAGCGAGGCATATGCCACATCACAGGATATGAATGAAAAAGACAGGGAAATGCTGGAAGATTCCAAATTAAGTATAATAGAAACACTAAATAACAGTGGATTTGATGCGCAGAAGTATTTTAAGGATGTTGCAGAATATAATGTATACAACACCGGATTGACAGTTAAAGATACACTAGGGGATATTAATACAGATGATTATCAGTTTATTGCAGATACTATTATGCCGGTAATGACTATTGGCGATTATAATTCTGTTGCAAGACTGTACGGTAATAGTACGTATGAACTTAATGACGATGAATATATTATAGTGGCAGATTATAAGAACATGGTTATGATTAGAAATCAGGCATTAAAGAAAGGAATTACATTATCTGTCAATGGAAAAGAGTATAAACCAAGATATAATGAATGCAAGGATGGTTTTGTACATATTGGTGTTCAGAATATGAATGACGGGATTCTTGTTGTGCCTGATAACGCGGTAAAACCACAGCAGGTACGCAATATGGGGCTTAGTGCTGACTATAGGGCAGATACTAAGGAAGAAAGATATTCTATTGAAACACAATTAGACAATTTAATGAAAAATATATCATTTCAAACGAGCTTCATAAGCTGGAATTCCAGAATTGACCTGGCTGAAAGCAGTGTCGGGCTTGGAGCATTAGTTACATTTATTGCCTTATATTTAGGAATTATATTCCTTATAAGCAGTGCGGCAATTCTTGCTTTGAGAGAATTGTCAGACAGTGCAGACAATAAGGAACGATATGGAATGTTAAGGAAGCTTGGAGTTGATGAGAGAATGATTGATATGGCGCTTTTTAAGCAGATTGGAATATTCTTCGCATTTCCGCTGATTCTCGCACTTATACATTCTGTGTTTGGAATTAAGTTTATTAACATAATTCTTGCAACTATGGGAATGAGTTCAATGGCAGCGTCTATAGGGCTTACGCTCGCATTCGTTGCTGTTATTTATGGAGGATATTTCCTTATAACTTATCTGTGCAGCAGAAGCATTATAAGACCTGTAAGATAAGTTTTTCATTATTTCATTGTATTTTTAATATGTTTCTGTTATAATCTTCACATAGAAGTTGTTCGTGAACAACATGGAGGAATTTAATATGGAAACTAATATTTTGATAGAGAGTGGAACTAATGAGTTAGAGGTTCTTGAATTCACAATAGGGAATAATCATTATGGTATTAATGTTGCCAAGATTAAAGAGATTGTGCCATATAGTCCGGTTACACCGGTTCCGAATGCACATCCTAGTGTAGAAGGAATATTCATGCCAAGAGATTTAATGATAACAGTTGTAGACCTTGCTAAGGTTATTAAAAGTGCAGGAGATATTTCGAAGGATATGTTTATTATAACTAATTTCAACAAATTGAATGTCGCTTTTCATGTACATACAGTTGTTGGAATCCACAGAGTATCATGGGCTGATATTATTACTCCAGATACAACAATAAGTACTGCTGACAACGGAATTGCCACAGGAATTGTTAAGATTAACGGTCAGCTTATTATTATTCTTGACTTTGAGCGTATTGTATCAGATATAAGTCCGGAGACAGGTCTTAAGACTTCTGATATTCTCAAGCTTGAAGGCAGACCAAGAAGTGAAGCACATATTGTCATAGCAGAGGATTCACCTCTTCTTATTAAGCTGATATCTGATTCACTTGTTAAATCAGGTTATGATAATCTTACATTATGTCATAATGGTCAGGAAGCATGGGATTTTATATCAGATGCCAAGGCAGGAAAAGTACCGCTTGATATAGACTGTGTTATCACTGATCTGGAGATGCCGCTTATGGATGGTCACAGACTTACAAAGCTTATTAAGTCTGATGACAAGTTAAAGAATATTCCGGTTGTTATATTCTCATCACTTATTAATGAACAGATGAGAGCAAAGGGAGAATCACTTGGTGCAGATGTCCAGTTGTCAAAGCCGGAAATCGGACTGCTTGTATCAGAAATCGATAAATTACTCAGATAATTTTCTTCATTTTACACTTCCTCTTATAGGACGCCGCCTGACATGGGCGGCGTCCTTTTTGTGCGGGCAGCGATGAGAGAAGATATGGAAAGTTCACAGTTGTGCTTGCACAAAATACTGAAGCGATGACAACCATCTCAAAAGATGTTATAATCATATGGTTATGAAATGGAGGTACTTATGATTTATAATGATTTAATTGATGATATAAAGAGTGCTGATTATGTACTTTTTGGCTTGGGGAAAGAAATATATTCTTCTGATGATACAGAAATATATGACAATCTGAAAAAGCTGTTTGCATCTATGGAACATGTGAATTACTTTATTGTATCTACTGATAAAGCTGGTACAATCAGGAATTGTGGACTTAATGAAAGAAGAATTGTCTGTCCGGTCAATGAAAATAATGCTGAAGAAGAGGAGAAACAGTGGGATTTCTACAATAAATGGCTGTCATCCTCACTTGCAAAGAAGCTGGTTATTGTGGAACTGGGGGAAGATTTTTCTAACCCTAATGTTATAAGATGGCCATTTGAAAGAATTGTGATGATTAATCAGAAGGCTAAGATGTATCGTGTTCACAGTACATTTTACCAGATTCCTAAGGAAATCGGGGACAGGGCATGTGCTTTTGAGATGAATGGAGCACAGTTTATAAAAGAACTTGTAAAATGTTGTTAATAATCAATATTTATGATAATATTTTAGTATATTTTGATTGGATGGGAGGTAAGAATTTTGGCTGATAATGAACAGCAGGATGATTATCTTAGTAATATGCTTAATGCGCTGAATGAAAAGGAACAGGAGAGCCAGTCTTATAATGATCCAGAGACAATTGCAAGGCAGGCTAAAGAGAAGCTTGAGGCTGAGAATGCTGTTAAAGAGGCTAATGAGCCAGAGCGTGAAGCTGATGCAGACGCTAAGTTAGAGGCGCTTCTTGATAATACTCCGCTAGAAGAGGCAGCGGAGGCAAAGTTGACATCAGATGATAATTCAGAACTTTCAGATGACGATATGAAAAGACTTATGAATATGAATCTTGATGATATTATTGATGATGTTAAGTCAGACAGTGCGTCTATAGATGATCTGTTTGGAAGTTCTCCTGATAAAGAAACAGAACATAATGAAAAAAGTGCTGATACTCAGGCACAGACGATTAGTGCAGATGATAAGAAAAAGTTAAAACCACAGAAAGAAGGCTTTTTCAAGAAGATTAAGAAAGTGTTCTTTGACAGTCTTGAGGATGATACAGAAACTGCAGAGAGTGCATCAGAAGCTGCAGAGGGTACATCAGAAGCTGTGGGAGAGAAAGAACGTATAGAAGAGAATGTAGTAAAAGAATCGTCTGATAAGGGAAATTCATCATCGGGAGATGAACCTAAAGATGAGAATGAGCAGATTATAGAAGATGTGTTCGGAAATAAGAGTACGCTTGATGAGTCACAGGTTCCTAAGAAAGGCTTTTTTGCAAGACTTAAGTACAGGCTTGAACAGATGAAAGCAAAGCACATTGAAGAGGAGAAGGCTGAGGAAGCCGAAAGACTTGATGAAGAAGAAAAGCAGAAGAATAAGGAATTAAAGAAAGCTGCGGCAGCAGAGAAGAAAGAGCAAAAGAAGCAGGCAGGAGAGGCTAAGAAAGCACAGAAGGCTAATAAACCTAAGAAGGTAAAGCCTAAGAAGGTAAAGAAACCGAAAGAACCACCTAAACCGCAGGATATTCTTAAGATAAAGCCTGTTTCGATTGTTATGCTTGTATTATTTGTGGCGGGTGTTTCGGTACTTATAAGTGTTTTAAGTTCAGGCTTTTATTATAACAACAGTGTTTCTCAGGCTAAAGATTATTACAGCAATGAGCAGTATGAGAAGGCTTATGATAAGTTAAGCGGAATAAAGCTTAATGGCAGTGATAAGACTCTTTATGAGCAGGCTTCAACAATTATGTATGTTCAGAAACAATATGATTCATATGAGAATTATATGAAACTTAACATGAAGACAGAAGCACTTGACAGCCTTATTAAGGGAGTGAACAGATATAATAGTCTTCGTCCGCAGGCACAGGAGTTAGGCATTGATAATAAGTTTACTGCTGTATATAAGCAGATAGTATTGGCTTTACAGGATACATTTAAGATATCTGAAACAGAAGCAATAGGATTATCATCAATGTCAGATACAGATTTTACTAATTATTATTACAGAATAGAAGAATACGGAAAGGCAGTACAATGATAGCAATTATCGATTATGACGCAGGTAACTTAAAGAGTGTTGAAAAGGCTCTGGTATCATTAGGAGAGGAAGTTTTAGTCTCAAGAGATTCAAGTGAAATCTTACAAGCTGATAAGGTTATTCTTCCGGGAGTTGGTTCATTTGGTGATGCAATGAACAATCTTGATAAGTTCGGACTTGTTGATACTATTAAGAAAGTGACAGGTAATGGAACCCCATTCCTTGGAATATGTTTGGGATTACAGCTTTTATTTAAGGAAAGTGATGAGACTCCGGGGGCGGAGGGACTTGATATTCTTCCGGGAAAGATATTAAAGATTCCTGCTAAGGATGGTTTCAAGATTCCGCATATGGGATGGAATTCTCTTGATATTAAGCCTGAAGCGAGACTTTTTAAGGGACTTGAAGGTAATCCATATGTGTATTTTGTACATTCTTATTATCTTAAGGCAGCAGATGAGGGAATTGTGGCAGCAACTACGGAGTATACTACACATATTCATGCTTCGGTTGAAAGCGGCAATGTGTTTGCATGCCAGTTCCATCCTGAAAAGAGCAGTGATGTAGGACTTAAGATATTAAAGAATTTTGCGTCATTATAATTGCTAAAAGGAGTTGCTGATGTTTACTAAAAGAATTATACCATGCCTTGACTGCAAGGATGGAAGAGTTGTCAAAGGAACTAATTTTGTTGATTTAAGAGATGCAGGGGATCCTGTAGAGGTTGCATCAATGTACGATAAATCAGGTGCAGACGAACTTGTATTTCTTGATATTACAGCTTCAAGTGATGGAAGAAACACAACTGTTGATCTTGTAAGAAGAGTGGCAGAAAGAGTGTTTATTCCGTTTACTGTAGGCGGTGGAATACGAAGCACAGATGATTTTAAGG
>OGOI01001648.1_pt1 | contig 12923 bp, 13 predicted proteins | sample 1552631 | NCBI WGS metagenome assembly OGOI01 (sample SAMEA2580204, study PRJEB22360) | human gut metagenome | biome: human gut; feature: human-associated habitat; material: faeces | place: Denmark | collected 2008/2010 | reverse complement strand
CTGCCTTCCATGTCCTTTCCTCCAATCTGAATTTTTTTGAATTCAGATCAGTAGGCGGGGCACGAATACGAACAATCGACCTTATTTTGAATTGCTCATTCTCAATATTTAGGTAACAAAAAACGCCCTGACAGATTTCACTCCTATGGACGCATTTAATTCGATATTTTATTACCCTGGATTCATTATTGGCTCTTACCCTAGTTTCAATTCCAACATTTACTAATGAAATTGTTGAGATTTTTTTAATTGAATACCTTCTGTTGAACAGAATTTTTTAGCTGAACTCTTGCTAAGAACCATATTTTCTCCGGTTAGATTCCGGAAAAGAAAATAAGCATACAAATACTGCTCTTTCGGAATCTGTTTTTTTTAACCGAAAGAGATTTGTATGCTTTCTCATTCATCGGGTAATACCCTGTGTTTTTTCTAATGTTACACCCTTTTCACTTTTCAAATTTAGGGTAATACACTAAGTTTATGGAGGTATACAAACATGGATATTCCAAAAACATTATTTGCCACTTTAGTAAAACAAGGGCGTATGGAAATGCATTTAACACAAGAAGCTCTTGCTGAAAAACTCGGAATATCGGCGGCTTATCTTGGAGACCTCGAACGCCATAAAGGCGGTCCCAGTCTGGAATTATTTTGTAAAACCATGCAGACTTTAAATATTTCTGCTGATGACTACGTTTATCCAAATCAGAATAAAAATAATTCTACATATGATCAGATTCTTCGGCTCTTAAATCAGTGCAATGATTATCAGTTACAGGTAATTCTTGCAACTACGACAGCTCTGCTAGATTCTAATCCTTTTATTTCTAACGTAGACACTACTAATGATACAAAATAAAACTTGTAAAATACCGATAAATAGCTGATAATTACCGATATTTAAAATTAGTGGAATAAATACTATTACCATATGTTAAAAACAGTTATGCTATATCATTACAACTTGATATAACATAACTGTTTCTTCTTTACGAACATCCTATTATCTATCAAATACTACATTTCCCTCCACGACACACTTAATTGCTTTTCATCTCGCTAATTATTTTTTCCATATCCGTCGATTTTTTCAAGAGTCCTAAACCAGCCAATAACTGAATACAATCTACATATCCTTGACAATATGCCCTTTGTTCTGACACAAACGCTTCTTCTTCCAAAATTTCTCCATATTGCTTCAACTTCTCCCTGTCCTCATAACTTATATGATCGAGAAGTTTATTCACCTTTTCTTTTTCCATTTTCTTCTTCAACTGAATATTTGCAAGTTCTTGGAAATAGATATAACTTTCTCTGTTTATATTCTCACAACGCAACTGGTTCAAAAAAGAGGATATTTCATTCCAAATATCATTTTCCATAAAAATTTCTCCTGCTTTTTTTGGTATCTTTACTTATTATGCCCAATTTTATATTTCATCATTTCATCAATTCACCATTAAATTTATATCCCATACCCCATACATTTAAAATGTATCTTGGTTTTGCAGAATCTGGCTCAATCTTTTTTCTGATTCTCCGAATTATGCCCATAACATTATCTTCTGCCCCATAATATGGTTCTTTCCACACCTGTGTATATATTTGTTCCTTTGAAAATATCCGTCCTGGATTTTTTGCCAGCAAATATAATATTTCAAATTCATAATTCGTCAATTGAACCAGCTCACCATTACTTTCTACAGAACGATATTCCGCATTTATTTTTAATGCTCCGTAATCAAGTACCCTATTTTGTTTACCAGGCATCTCAGAGTATTTTTTAGCAGACAGAAAATGTAATAATTCATTTAATTTTTCTTCCTCATTTTCATCAAATGTTACAACAACTACCCTTCCCATTTTTATAAAAACCTTTCACATTTCAAATCTTACAAGTGTAATTTTTATCTATTATTACATCTGTAAGATTTAAAGTCAAGTTTTTATTTCGTTGACAGAATAACCTTTTAAGATATATAATATTTTTATTACATTTGTAAGATTTGGAGGAATATCACATGAGCAATCTGCCTCAAATTTCAGAAGCTGAATTTGAAGTTATGAAAATCGTTTGGAAATACGCACCAATCAGCACCAATGAAATTACTGAAAAATTAACACAAATTTCCAGTTGGAGTCCTAAAACAATTCAGACATTGATTAAACGTCTCGTTTCTAAAAAAGCACTAACCTATGAAAAACAAAGCCGGGTTTTTGTCTATACTCCATTGGTCAAGGAAGACGAATATATTCGGCAGGAAAGTAATTCTTTTTTAAAGCGATATTATAATGGTAATATCACTTCTATGCTTGCCTCTTACATTGAGGATGATAAATTGTCTGAAGAAGACATTGCCAGCTTACGGAATCTTCTTTCCAATCATTAACCATGGGAGGTGCATATTTTGATATATTTTAGTTTTCGATTTTTACTCTGTAATGCCATCATTTGTATTTTTTTAGGTAGTTTACTGGGATTAAAAAATTTATTGCAAAGGCAATTATCCGCATGTATGCAATATAATCTTTCGATTATATTTCTTGCCGTTCTAATTGTTCCCTTTTTACCGATAAACTCTGCCCCATCTTCTATATCGTGGAGACATTTGCTGACAGCCAGTTCAAGTACCAATGGTGACATTCAAACCACTTTTCTTTCTGGTAATGGTTATAATTTGGATAAAATAAATGATTTTGCTGTCTCTGTCAGCACCCAAATACCAACTTTTATTCACACATTACTTGTATTTTTCTGGAGTATCGGTATATTCATAATGTTTTTTCTTCTCTACCGCTCAGTAAAACAAGTAAAAGCCTTACATAGTTCTGCTTTACCTCTTCAAAATGAAGAACTAAACGCTCTTTATATAGAATGTTTAAACGAAGTGAACAGCAAGCATACCATTCCGATTTATAGTACAGCATTTTTGAAATCTCCTGTTTTGGCTGGTTTCCTGCATCCTCGCATTTATCTTCCAATTCACTTGATTTCAGATTTTAACGCTGGAACTATAAGCGCAACTGATATTCGCTATATGCTTCTTCATGAACTGCAGCACTACAAGCATAAAGATATTCTAATTGGATATTTGATAAATACAGTAAATGTTTTCTACTGGTTCAATCCCCTAATCTGGTATTTTCTAAAAAGAATACGACAGGAACGGGAACTTGCCTGCGACAGTGCTGTATTACAATTATTGAAAGAAACAGAATACAAGTCATATGGAAATACACTGATTAACTTTGCCGAAACAATAGCTCTGTCTCCATTCCCTCTTACTATGGGAATTAGTGGAAATATAAAACAGTTAAAAGGACGCATTTTAAATATTGCATCATTCCACCAACCTACTTTTAAACAAAAAATTCGTGGATATCTTATATGCATATTCGTCTCTACTATCATCATTGGATGCATTCCCATACTTTCTGCTTATGCTTCTGATCAGACTGGGTATCATTTTGACACAACCGAAAAGAATATTACTCAGCTAAATCTTTCTTCCAATTTTGGGGACTACACTGGAAGTTTTGTTTTATATGATCAGTCTGCTGATAAATGGAATATTTATAATATGGAGCATGCTTCCACACGTGTATCACCGAATTCGACTTATAAAATATATGATGCATTACTTGGCTTGGAATCTGGAATTATTACACCAGAACATTCCACTTTCACATGGAATGGAGAACCATATCCTTTTCATTCATGGGAAGCCGATCAAGATTTAACCTCGGCTATACATAATTCCGTAAACTGGTATTTTCAGGCAATTGATTCACAGGCAGGTTTTGAAGCCGTAAGAACATTTTTACAGACAATAAACTATGGGAATCAGAATACTGGAACAAATCTAAATCTCTATTGGACAGATTTCTCTCTGAAGATATCACCCATAGAACAGGTGGAATTGTTACAGGATTTCTATCAAAATAATTTTCATTTTGACAGTAAAAATATCCAGGCAGTAAAAAAAGCTCTGCTGCTTTCCACTACTTCTTCCGGTTCTCTTTACGGGAAAACAGGAACCGGGCGTGTCAATGGTAAGGATGTCAATGGCTGGTTTATCGGATACATTGAAACATCGAATAATACTTACTACTTCGCAACAAATATTCAATCCTCTTCTGGTGCAACTGGAAGTCAGGCTACCGAAATAACAAAATCTGTACTTTCTAATCTTGGTATTTGGAAATAAATAAAGAGAACTGATAGCATAATTTCCCGTTATCAGTTCTCTTTATTTATTTCTTCTCTACTGATCAATTCTGCAAATTACCTAACCGGTACTGATACCTCGGTATATTATCAATACCATTATCTAAAATCCTGTTTCCAACATACTGAATCGTTCCATCATCCTGAATTTTCATCGTAAGTTCGTGTGTAATAACAACATCATTACATACAACAGAATCACATACTGCATGAATTGTCAAAACAATGGTTCCATCTTCATTGTGCCTGACTTCTGTTACTTCCGGTAAAGACAAGCCAAAATGTGTTGGTGAATAATTACCATATCCCAATCGTTCCCAGATAAACCTATTACTTTGTTCATCGTAGACCGCCCATTCTTTCAATTCTTCTTTTGTAACAGGAAGATATGTCATAATTACATTTTCGAACTCTTCTGCTGGAATTCCCACAACCTCTTTTTCTGCAGTAAATTTTTCTCCATATTTCATTTGATAAAAATATTCATAAAGTCCATTATAATCCAACCCCTGCATATCCTCCGCATTCCAGTTTGAACATAACAGATTGTTTCCCTGATAGCCGAACGTACTCACATATTTTTTTGAATATTCCCGACACTCCTCACTCAAAGGCTTTACCCGGATAATACAACTTCCATCTACAATCTCTGTCACTTCCGGTGGTTCAGGTACGCATAATTCATAACAGAAATTTCCATTTTCAGTATATGCCCATTCTTTTATTTTTGATAGCGATATGTATGTAAGTACAGGCTCTGTATCCTCACTCCAGATCATTTTTGCGGACATCACACTCATTTCTTTTCCATCATAACTATATTCTTTTCTGGTAATTCCACCATCTGTATCTGCTTCATATAAAATTACACTTCCTTTTTCTTCTTGTTCTGCAGATTTTAAAAATTGTTCCATCTTCTGATAATTATCCATAACAGAATAATGATCGGAACCAATAACCGGATTCCCATTTTGTTTGATAATTTCTTTCATCCGATTCATCATTTGCTCAGCAGTGTTCTGATCTGCTTCTTGTATTCCATTATATTCAGAATAAATGTCTCGGACAATGCCCATAATTTCTTCACAATCGTTCACAGCTTCCTTTTTCTTGTCTTCATCGATTGGTAGATTATATCCCTTATCCGGATTTTCCATGGTAGTGTTTTTCTGATTCTTCTCATTTTTTACATCTGTGCTGTTTAACGATATCTTACTTTCACAGGAAGTCAGAATCATTCCTATACAAAGTACTAACAAAATACTTTTTCTTTTCATATTGCCCCCTAATTATTACTGTAATTCTCTTCCCACTCTTCTTCTGTTAACCTTGGCATATACCACCCTGCATTTGCATTTTGATCTGACTTGATTACCTTATTTGATAAATACTGGAAACTTCCGTCTTCCATAGGTTTTATCATCAATTCACTGGTGATTGCCTGATCTAACATTCTGATTTCCCATACTGCTTCTATCGTAAGTTTTAATGTTCCATCTTGTAATTTTTCATATGAGATAACTTCCGGATATGGCTCATATGGGAATTCACAATCATATAACCCTCGCGGTCTGTATCTAAAAGTTCTATTATCAGAGTTATAAAAAGTTCCTTTTTCAATCTCGCTATTACTAAATGGTAAATAGGTCTTTATAACCTCTTCAAACTCATCTTTTGGAACTTCATATTCTGCTCCACCATAATTTGCTTCATATGGAACTTGCTTTCCATATTTCATATAATACATTTTTTCATAAAGATCATAAAAATCAAGTTCCGTATAATTCTGGTTATCCCAATTTGTAATCAACAGATTATTAAGTGCATACCCCAACGGCATAACATATTTTCGATTCAATTCTCGGCATGTTTTATCTAATGGCTGCACTCTGAATCCAGTTTCACCCGGTGCTCCATCAAATCCCGGTGGGTGATATTCCTCCAGAAACAAGTATCCTTTTTCTGTATATTTCCACTCATATGCTTCATATTCATCATAATAATTAGCCTGTGGGCTATTATCCTTCCATTTAACCTGACATAATCGAACATTTATCTTTCCATTCATTGACTCTAAATGATATTGTATAATTTCCCCTTCATCAAATACAACAACAATATCTACTGCTGCCTGTTCTGCTTTCTCCGCTGCTTTGCAAAATTCTTCTACTTTTTCACGATTGACCATATCAATCTGATTATCACAATCTACTGCCGCATATCCTTTTTTTTCCAGACAATTGATAATTTTTCTTTTCACCTTTAATGTATTTAACTCCGACTTCTCCTTCATATAAACAGACCGAAAAGTTTGCGCTGTTTTTTTTACTTCTGCATTCATTTCAGATTCTACGGTTTCTTTCTTTTCTTCTTTTTCCGTAATTCGATTTTGTCCGCACCCTGTAAAAACAATAAGAACTATCAATATCATCGCAAATATCTTACATATGTAATAATTCCACATAAAAATTTTTTTATTCTTCAAAATACTCATCCAATATTGTTGCATCTTTTTTAACAACATAACCACTTCCACCGATTCCTTTCTTCTAATTTTTTTGTTTCTTAAATCTTACGCTTGTAATATTTAAAAATCAAGTCTATTTTCAGGAATTGTATACTCCAGATTCACCATCTTTATGTGCGATATATCCTATTTTATTACCATCCTCTATATCTTCTCCATTTTTGTTACCCTGTCATTTTAAAGAACATCCTTACTTACACTGTTACATATTTTTCCGCTTCTTCTTTGCACTTCAACGTATTTCCATGCCCAATTACATATTCCATACATTCTTTTCCCTGCTCTTCTTTTCCGATTCGGTAGTAACATACTCCCAGCAGGAATCTGCGTGTAACCTCATAATAAGGCAGCTTTTCCGTATCATTTTCCAGTAATCTTACTGCTGCCTCATCTTCACCTTTCAGCATCAAATTTTTTGCCATAAACAGTGGATTCTTTTGAAATACTTTCCCTGCTTTTTCTAATGTAGCCGAATAACCTGCCGCATCTTTCTCCTGATATTTCTTCGACAGTTCGAGATTCGTCATGACCTGCTGCCAGGAACGTCCCTCTCTTTTTCCTTCCCATTCATTCTTTATATACTCTTCTGCCTTCTGCAACTGCCCATTTATGATCAGTGCAACTACATATTTAGACTCAGCTATCAGCATGACACTTTTTTGAAATCCATGATAATCCAAGCTCTTTCCGTACTTTACCAACTCTTCCAGCATTTCTGAATATTTTTCTGCATCACATTGCTGTGACAGAATCCGGTCAATTTTTGAAAAATCTCTGAGAATGTCCCTGATTAAAATGAATATACCTGCAATCAGATCAACCACCACGCAAATCCACAGAAGCCAGGGATCTGTCGTGACCCAGCCCGGCTGCTTTACATCGAAAAAGAGTACTGTCTCCTGATGCGGGAACGGATTTCCTTTGAAAATACTCACCACACAGATCAATGCTGCATAAATCAACAGCACATTCCGTATCATCCTGATGCGTCCATTTTTCTGCTTTTCATAAATCTTTTTTATCTGCTCTTCCATTTTCTCTACCTCGCTGTCACACTATTTTTGTACCTACAACATAATTATACATAAATTAATATTGTAGCGAATCTCTGTTCGGTTGTACAATATCTACTGCTGCCTGTTCTTCTTTCTCCGCTGTTTTGCAAAAATCTTCCACTTTTTCACGATTGACCATATCAATCTGATTATCACAATCTACTGCCGCATATCCTTTTTTTTCCAGACAATTGATAATTTTTCTTTTCACCTTTAATGTATTTAACTCCGACTTCTCCTTCATATAAACAGACCGAAAAGTTTGCGCTGTTTTTTTTACTTCTGCATTCATTTCAGATTCTACGGTTTCTTTCTTTTCTTCTTTTTCCGTAATTCGATTTTGGCCGCATCCTGTAAAAACAATAAGAACTATCAATATCATCGCAATTTTCTTACATATGTAATAATTCCCCGTAAAAATTTTTTTATTTTTCAAAATATTCCTCCAATACGGTTGCATCCTTTTTAACAACATAACCACTTCCACCGATTCCTTTCACATTCTCAACCATACTGATAAGAAGAATTGGTTTGTCCACGCTTTTATCTGCCGTAAACACCGAAAACCACCCGATTTCTTTGCCAGAAGTATCTTCTTTCGTTGCCTTCAACTCGGCTGTCCCTGTTTTTCCAGCCAGCAAAATATCGTCACGATGTGCAGCATATCCGGTTCCTTCTGGATCATTTACAACACCTTCCACCCCTTGCATAATTTCTTCTACATTTTCTTTGCTAAACGCATTTTCTATCCATGTTTCACCAGATGCTTCTTCTTTGTATTTCAAATACGGTTTTATCATATTCCCTTCATTTAAAAATGAAGTATAAATACTTGCCAGATGTAATGGATTTACAAGAATCTGCCCTTGCCCATAACCACTATCTGCCAGTTGTATTTCTGTTTCTATTTTATTTGTATTGGAATATGTTGATTCCTGCATCGCAATCTCAAACGGCATATTCTGATTAAATCCTATTTCATTTAAAGTATTCATAAAATTCTCACTACCAATTTTAAGAGCTGCCTTTGCAAAATAAATATTATCAGAATAGATAATTGCATTTTTCATAATAACCGGTTCATATTCATGAAGTGTTGTCACTTGATAAGATCCCCAAGACGAATCTTTCTGCCATGCCAAACCTTCATTTCCAAAATCTTCTTTTGGATCTATGCTTCCCGTTTTCAACCCAATTCCTGCCACAACTGGTTTAAATGTTGAGCCAGGACACCATACTTGACGGAAACGATTATATAATGGTTTCTTTTCATCTTCGTTTAATGATGTCCATTTCTCTGATGATATGCCCCGTATAAATTCATTATTATCATAAGATGGGGTACTTACCAAAGCCAATACTTCTCCCGTATAAGGATTCATTGCGACAGAACACCCCGGATCTTCTTTAAACTGCTCGTATAATGATTTTTGCAAATCGGAATCTATCGTTAATCTTATATCCATACCATCTTCTTTAAAAATACTTGCAAGAACCTCTTTTACTTCCCCATCACTATCCAAAATCTTTATATCACAACCATCTTTTCCTTTTAATTGCTTTTCGTATAACTTTTCCAACCCAGATCTTCCGATTACACTTTCAGCTGAATATCCTTCCCCTGGATGATTTTCCAAATCTTCTGCTGTTACAGACTGTACATAACCAATTAAATGAGCTGCTGCTTCCCCTAACTCATAGGTTCTAACTTCCACATCTGATAGCATAACCCCTGGAATTTCCAAAAGTTTATTCTGACAATCCTGCTCCTCAAGTGTCTTTTCTTCTGGCTGTATTTTCATTAAATCTATTTCTTCTACTTTCGGAATAGTTTCAATTGGTACAAAAGAATCTTCTTTTACCCACTTTGCTGTGAGTTTGTTATTTATTGTTTCTACATCTATCTCTAATAACTCCGCTATTTTTTCAATAGATACATTCCTGTCTTCCAGCTTTCCCGGTATAATGCCAACTGATGTTGCTACTCCTTTTCCTGCAAGCATTTTACCATCTCGGTCTAATATTTCTCCTCTCTCCGCTTTTGATGTAGTAACACTTATTTTATCATCACTCTCTAAATCTGGAAAAATCAGGCTATCCTGCCATACTAATTTATATCCCTGTTTCGTCTTCTTCAGTTCCGCCATATTGTCAAATTGTATTGTTCCGGCAATTGTATTACATGATGTTTCATACGAAAGCGTAACTGTATCTGCTTTTTTCTCTTTCACAGCTATATGACTGATTTTAATGTCACTGACCTCTATTCCTTCGTATATCTTAGAATTTCGTTGTATGTATTCTTCTTTTTCCAGATAAGCTTTCTCCCCTGAATCTATCATGGCATACATCGCTTCATATTCCTTTTTTTCAATATGATTCATATATTCCACCAGTGTGTCTTCTGGTGATTCCGTAATTGATCTTTTTAATAAAACACCTCCCCAAATAGCAATTACTGTTATAGCCATTATTAACCCCAAAATCCTACAAGTGTAAGATTTTTTAGTGCTTTGTTTTTTCCGTCTTTTTTTCATAGATACCCCTTTCTTTCAACGCTTTTATTTTTTAAATCTTACACTTGTAGTATTTAAAAGTCAAGTCTTTTCTCAGGCATTATATATAGCAGACTTAGGATCAGAAAATCCTGCCTTTGCTTTATCAATATGGTTCGTGCTAAGCAACTCGTCATAAGTTTCCATACTCATAACTACCAAATCTCCATAACCATTTTTTGTAATGAAAACTGGCTGCTGCTGTTTATGACATAATTCAGATATTTCATTTGTATTACGTAAATCTGTAATTGGTTTGATTACTGGCATTGTAGCACCTCCTTTCTTTGTACATTATTACAACAGAATATTGTACATCTATAAACCAATTTATGAAATATCTAAGAATAACACTCTTCATCTTTCTCACAAAAAAAGAAGACAAGAGTTCTGACAGCTCATTGCCTTCTTTCATCTCATGTTCAAATAAATTTATTCGTTTTCTTTGTCTATCTTATATGAAAAATCCGCTTAACAAATCAATTCATTTTTTTAAGTTTCTATAAAAACAACCCTCACAAACAGTGTCACCACCATTCGCAAGGGTTATTATCATTTCAGAAATTCAACACACTATTCGATTATGCGTTCATCTGTTTTGCGACTTTTAGATTACATTCCAGCCTGATTTGTGAACTTTGAAATTATATTCCTGCCTGTATTGCTACTTATATATAATACAGCTATGTATTTATCAGTATTTTCAAGAAATTGGTCTTTCCGGCTAATTAGCGATTTCCTGTGTTCCCCAATTTTTTAAGTTGGGGAATGATTCTGAGCATTTGTTGCTTGATTTCAATTTCATTTTTTCTTATTTGGGGAATCCTTTTTATAAAGTTGGGGAGTATTTTCGTACCCCCAACTTTATAATCAACAGTGGCTCATAGCCGAAATTCTAGCTCTTCGAATTTCTTCATTATAATATTCTTCCGGTGTCTGTGTCTTCGCCACTCCAAATTTCTTAATTTCTTCTTCCATCATATTATCCAAGACATGTGTATAAATGTTTAATGTGATGCTGATACTCGAATGTCCCATCAACCTCTGGACAACCTTCGGTTCCATTTTCTTTTCAAAGCATCTTGTAGCAAACGTATGTCGTAAACTATGTGGGTGGAAATCCCTGATCTCTCTGGGTTCTCTATTTTCTTGTACTGCCAGAACTCCTTCTTTTTCTCTCATTCTCTTTAAAGCCTTTTTTATTTCTTTCTCTACAACATATCTGACGCAGGGACTTCCCATACCTGTTGTAAATACCAAATCTTTTAAATCATCCGTACTTCTCCAGCGACTGCCCAGTTCCTCTTTTAGCTTATTCTGTTTTTTCTTCTGAGCTTTTAATATTTCTTCCATTTCTCCTAAAAACGGAATCTCTCTGATTGAATTTACCGTTTTAGGAGTTACAAGCATCATTCTCTTTTCTCCATTATAATAACTACAACTCAAGGAACGTCTGACGTGAACTACTTTCTTTTTTAAATCTATATCGCTCCATTTCATTCCACCAAGTTCTCCAACTCGGACACCTGTAAGACACATGAAATAAAACATTTCTTTATACCAGCTATCCTCCATCTCACTCAGGAAATTGTCCTGTTCTTCCTGGGTTAATGCAATTTCTTCTTTTGATTGTTTAAATGTCCATGGTACTTCTACAATCAAACATGGATTTACTTTAATCAATTGGTTTCCTAATGCAAAATCTAAGCATTCTCTTAAACGCCCCAATGCTTCTCGCATTGCACTGTGCGATACTTGATTCTGTTCCATTGCATTTAATGCTCTCTGAACATCCAACGGTTTAATATCTTTCAGCTTCATTGACCCGATATAAAAACCAAATGTTCTTTTGAAATTATTTTTCATCGGTGCAATACTCGTTTCTTTCACCCGGTGTTGCTTTACCTCTGAAAACCATTCTTCAAACCACTCATTCAATGTGATTCTGGTTTTTCTATAATCCAATGTATCCCTGGCATTTTCTTTTGCCTTTTCAAATTCTTCCATCAGTTCGTTTAGATCTGTTCCATATAAATTGATTCTAATTCCGTTTACAACCGCTCTTGCTTCATATGAACCGTTCTTCTCTCTAACTCCTCTTGGTAATGCTTTTGCCATAATTGTTTCCTCCTGAAAAACTTCTTATCTGTTGCTCCTTCAAATTACCATTCATAAACGCGCAAAACAAACATGCGAATTTTTGTTTCGCATTCTTGACTTACTTTCTGACCTGTGCCAACAGCCATTTATCGAGTAAGAGCTTATGTGCATAATTACGATTGCCAATTCTGACAACAAATATTTTTTCATTTTCTCTCATCAATTCTCTAGTTTTCGTCATCCCAAGATTCAAGTAAGCTGCTGTTTCTTCTACATTTAAAAGTACCTTTTCTTGCTCCATATACTACCCCCACACTCGCTTCTTTCCTATATAATAGTCATATCCTTTTCTGATATTGCAAAACATACAAGTATCCTTATATCGCTGTTCTGGATTCACCCTCCGGATATAATGTCCCGGCACATCATAAAAATTGCCTGCACATACTCTGCACAGG
>OGOI01001620.1_pt1 | contig 13034 bp, 15 predicted proteins | sample 1552631 | NCBI WGS metagenome assembly OGOI01 (sample SAMEA2580204, study PRJEB22360) | human gut metagenome | biome: human gut; feature: human-associated habitat; material: faeces | place: Denmark | collected 2008/2010 | reverse complement strand
GTGGAAGTACTTTCGCGTGGACTGGTAGTGCTTTTCCCTGAACCTTTGAATCAGAAGGCAGAGGCGGTCATGATCAGTAACGGTTTAAAGCCGGAAGGTTTTATGTCGGAGCAGATCACCGAAGAGGATATCACAGACAATACATTGATCCTTACTATGAGTGAGGAGAGCCGTCAGAAGATATTTGAGCTTTTTCCGAATGTGGAAAAAGAAGATGTTGCGGTACTGACAGAGTTTGTAGGGGATGAGTTAGAGATTTTAAATCCATATGGCGGAAACCTTCAGGCATATGGGATCTGTTATGAAACATTGAATAAGTCGATAAAAAAATTAGTTAAAATACTTAATGAAGGAGAAGAAAAATGTCAAAAGTAATTGTTATGGATCACCCGCTCATTCAGCATAAAATCGGATGGATACGAAGAGCAGATACCGGTTCAAAAGATTTCAGAACACTGATCAGCGAGATTGCAATGCTGATGTGCTATGAGGCAACCAGAGATTTAGAGTTAACAGATGTGGAGATCACCACACCGATCTGTGCTACAACCGTAAAGGAATTAAAAGGAAAGAAATTAGCAGTCGTTCCGATCTTAAGAGCAGGTCTTGGAATGGTAGATGGAATGTTAGCAATGATCCCATCCGCAAAAGTAGGTCATATCGGATTATACCGAAATGAAGAGACTTTAGAGCCGGTAGAATATTACTGCAAGCTGCCAAAAGACTGTGATGAGCGTGAAGTATTCGTAGTAGACCCGATGCTTGCAACCGGAGGTTCTTCCGTTGCTGCGATCCAGATGTTAAAGGACAAGGGTGTAAAGAGAATTCATTTCATGTGCATTATTGCAGCACCGGAAGGTGTAAAACGTATGCAGGAAGCACACCCGGATGTTGACGTGATCGTTGGAGCATTAGATGATCATCTGAATGAGCATGGATATATCGTACCGGGACTTGGAGATGCGGGAGACCGTATTTTCGGCACGAAATAGAATCTGTTTGATGCGGCGGACGCAGGTGGGAGTGATAGGAATATGAGCGGAAAACGTACGGATTATATCAGCTGGGATGAATACTTTATGGGTGTTGCGACCTTGTCGGGGATGCGCTCCAAAGATCCGAATACACAGGTGGGAGCCTGCATTGTCAGTGAGGAGCACAAGATTCTTTCCATGGGATACAACGGCTTTCCGACGGGCTGTTCGGATGACGACTTCCCGTGGGCGCGCGAGGGCGAACCGCTTGAGAACAAGTATTTCTATACGACGCACAGCGAACTGAATGCGATTTTAAATTACCGCGGGGGAAGCCGTGAGGGCGCGACCATGTATGTCACGCTGTTTCCGTGCAACGAATGTGCCAAGGCAATCATCCAGGCAGGCATCAAGCGGCTGGTTTACGACAGCGACAAGTATAACGGGACGCCGTCAACCATCGCGTCGCGGAAGATGCTTTCTGCCGCAGGGGTGGATATACAGAAATACGAACATACCGGCAGGATCGTCACGATCCAGCTGTAGAAAAAGGGCTTTTGGAGCCGCCAGAGATGGCGGCTCTTTTTTGTGTCAGTAAATTCCAGAATATCCATTTATTTTTAAAACAGTTTCTTTGCGTCGGTTGATTTTTCTTTACAAATCTTTTATACTTATAAAAGAATTTGTTATGGGAAAAATAATAGGCAATGGTTGCAGCAGAGACTGCGGTACAGTGAGGATTTTATATGAAAAATCAGCGAAAGGTTTTCCAGTCTTTGACACTGATTCTGCAGTTTGGACTGAACATGATCGTGCCGATCGTGATGTGCACGCTGCTCGGTGCGTGGCTGGGGAAAAAATACGGAATGCCCATCATAACAGTGCCGTTGTTTATCATGGGCGCACTTGCCGGATTTAACAATATATTTAAGATGGCTAAGAAGATCTACGGACAGGGAGATGAGGGGAAGCGGGATCATGTTGAGAAGACTAAATGATGCATTGCCCGGTCTTGTTCTGGGAATTATTGTATATGGGGCGGCGGTTTTTCTGGCAGGAATCTGGTTCGTGCCGGACAAGCTGCGATTTACTACCGGACTTGCCATAGGCATTGCCCTTGCCTGCGGGATGGCGGTCAATATGGCGGTGGTTCTGCGGGATGCGGTTGAGATCTACGGGGAGGCGAAAGCCCGGTCGAAGATTATCGCCCGGTCCGTTACCAGGTATCTGGTGGTCGTCATTGTGTTTTTCGTGATGATGAAGTGGGAGCTTGGCAGTCTGCCGGCAGCATTTATTGGTGTTTTGGGATTGAAGATATCAGCGTATCTGCAGCCCCTTGCACATAGATTCATTTCAAAGCTTGGAGGAAGAGGTGATGTGCCTTCGGACAGCAGAGAAAATGAAGCTCTATAAGGAGGTGAAATTGTGAATAACGCAATTTTGATGTCTTCTGGTGCCGATAATATTGACTTCATGATACATGGGATTTTTTCCTATGAGATCTTTGGTCATACGGTCTGGATTACAACATCGCACGTCTGCATCCTGATTGTGATGCTGCTGATGTTGGGGCTGGCGATCGCGGCAAATCGGACGATGAAACATGCAAAGGAAATTCCGGAGGGCTTTCAAAATGTTCTGGAGATCATGGTAGAGAAACTGGATGCGATGGTATATGGAACAATGGGAAAAGTTGCGGCGCCGAAATTCGTGAACTACATCAGCACGATTTTTGTGTTTATACTTATGAGCAATATTTCCGGTTTGTTCGGGTTGAGACCGCCGACTGCCGACTACGGCACAACGCTGGCGTTAGGTCTCATCACATTTGCTCTCATCCATATCACGCAGTTCAAGAATCTGCCGCCTAAGCAGATCTGGAAAGATATGTGTTCTCCACTGCCGCCGTGGCTGCCGATCTGGTTCCCAATCAACCTGATCAGCGAGATCGCAGTACCGATCTCTCTTTCCTTACGTATGTTTGCGAACGTACTGTCAGGAACGGTCATGATGGCGCTTGTATACGGACTGCTTGGCAAGATAGCGATTATCTGGCCGGCGGCGCTTCATGTATACTTTGATTTGTTCTCGGGAGCAATTCAGACATACGTATTCTGTATGTTGACGATGACTTACATCAGTCAGAACTATGAGACGGAATAGACGTCGAAACCAAAAAGATTATTTTAGGAGGGTATCAGTATGAATATCACAGGAGAAGATTTAATTTTAGCATGCTCAGCAATCGGTGCAGGTCTGGCGGTTATCGCCGGTATCGGACCTGGTATTGGACAGGGTATAGCAGCAGGACATGCAGCTGCAGCAGTAGGAAGAAACCCGGGCGCAAAGGGTGACATCATGTCTACCATGTTACTTGGCCAGGCGGTTGCGGAGACGACAGGTCTCTATGGTCTTTTGATCGCAATGCTCCTGCTTTTCGTAAAACCGTTGGTATAGGAAGAGACGGAGAGAACGAATATAACGGAAAGGAGGCCGGACCTTGGAAGAGATGACCAGACTCTTTAATCTGGATTTCCAGCTGCTCCACGATGTCGTGCTCATGGCGATTGCAGTATTTTTCCTGTTCATGATGATGTCGAAGCTGCTGTTTAATCCTGTCAGAAAGATGCTCGCCGACAGACGGGAAAAGATTGCCGGAGAGTTGTCGGATGCCGCGAATGACAAAAAAGATGCAGCGGCGTTGAAGGCGGATTATGAAGCCAGATTGAAGAACATCGACAAAGAAGCTGAACAGATTTTAAGTGAGGCCAGACAGAAGGCGCAGAAGAATGCAGCGCGTATCGAGTCCGAAGCGAAGGAAGAGGCTGCCCGCATTATCCAGAGAGCGAACGAGGAAGCAGAGCTTTCCAAGAAGCGCGCGATGGATGATGTCAAACAGGAGATGATCACGGTTGCATCCATGATGGCTGCAAAAGTGGTTGCAGCAAATATCGATGCGTCGGTACAGGATGCGCTTGTGGAAGAGACATTAAAGGAAATGGGTGATTCGACATGGCAAAGCTAGTATCAAAGGTATACGGTGATGCACTGTTCGAGGTCGCAGTGGAGAGCGGCAGGCTGGATGAGATCTGGGAGCAGACCAGAGCCATGCAGACCGCACTGGAGGAAAATCCGGAGCTTTTCGCGCTGATGCGTCACCCGAAGATCGTAAAAGAAGAAAAAGTAAAGATCATCGAATCGATTTTTACCGGTGAGGTGTGTGCAGAACTGGTGGGACTTTTGCGCATGATTGTGGAAAAGGATCATTTTGCACAGATCGGGAAGGTTTTGGCGTATTTTGATGATCAGGTCAAAGAATATAAGAGTATCGGGACTGCATATGTGACGACTGCAATGGAATTATCGGATGCGCAGAAGGCAGCAGTGGTGAAACGCTTATTAGAGACCACAAAGTATGTAACATTTGAAATGCATTATGAAGTGGATTCCGCGATCATAGGCGGAATGATGATTCGCATTGGCGATCGTGTCGTTGACTCAACGGTCAGGACAAAGTTGTACGATCTGACGCGCGAATTATCCAAAATACAGTTGAAAGCAGGTGAATGCGCTCCATGAATTTAAAACCAGAAGAAATAAGTTCCGTCATCAAAGAACAGATCAAACGGTATGCAGCGCAGTTGGAAGTAGCTGACGTTGGCACCGTAATTCAGGTGGCTGATGGAATCGCACGTATTCACGGTCTTGACAATGCAATGCAGGGAGAACTTTTGGAGTTCCCGGGCGAAGTATACGGAATGGTATTGAACCTCGAGGAGGACAATGTGGGTGCCGTACTTCTCGGTTCCCAGAAGAACATCAACGAGGGAGATACGGTAAAGACAACGGGGCGTGTGGTTGAGGTCCCGGTTGGCGATGCCATGTTAGGCCGTGTCGTAAATGCATTGGGACAGCCGATTGATGGCAAAGGACCGATTCAGACATCGAAATATCGTCAGATCGAACGTGTGGCATCGGGAGTTATCTCCAGAAAATCCGTAGACACACCGTTACAGACAGGTATCAAGGCAATTGATTCCATGGTTCCGATCGGAAGAGGCCAGCGAGAGCTGATCATCGGAGACCGTCAGACCGGAAAGACAACGATCGCAACCGATACCATTCTGAACCAGAAAGGCAAGGATGTGATCTGTATCTACGTTGCCATCGGACAGAAACGTTCGACAGTAGCGTCCTTAGTAGAAAATCTTGAGAAGAACGGCGCAATGGCGTACACCATCGTCGTGGCAGCGACGGCATCCGAAGCGAGCCCGCTGCAGTATATCGTACCGTATTCCGGCTGTGCCATGGGCGAGTACTTTATGTATCAGGGAAAAGATGTGCTGATTATTTATGATGACTTAAGTAAGCACGCGGTTGCATACCGTGCACTCTCCCTGCTGATCCGCCGTCCGCCGGGACGTGAGGCTTATCCGGGAGATGTTTTCTATCTCCATTCCAGACTTCTGGAGCGTGCCGCAAAGCTGGACGATGAACACGGCGGCGGATCCATGACGGCCCTGCCGATCATTGAGACCCAGGCAGGCGATATTTCTGCCTATATTCCGACGAACGTCATCTCCATCACAGACGGCCAGATTTTCCTTGAGACAGAGCTGTTCCACTCGGGTGTTATGCCGGCGGTAAACCCTGGCGTATCGGTATCCCGTGTCGGTGGAAATGCGCAGATTAAGGCAATGAAGAAGGCAGCCGGAACTCTGAAACTGATCTATTCCCAGTACCGCGAGCTGGCAAGCTTTGCGCAGTTCGGATCCGATCTGGATGCCGATACAAAGGCGCGTCTGGAGCAGGGTGTGCGTATCGTGGAAGTATTAAAACAGAACCAGAATGCACCGGTTTCGGTAGAAAAACAGGTTGCTATTCTCTATGCGGTAACGAAAGGAATTCTGTCAAAGGTTGCAGCTGAGGATGTCCGCGCCTATGAGGACGGACTGTATACCTGGCTCGATACCGATGCCGAGGGTGCTGCCGTGATGCAGGAGATTTCCGCAACCGGAAAACTTGAGGCAGATACCGAGGAGAAGCTGAAAAGTACGCTCGAATCGTACACCGAAAACTTTATCAATACAAGACCTGCAAAATAAGGAAAGAAGGAGGAGCCTATGGCTGCAAACATGAAAGCGGTAAAGCTGCGGATCAAAAGTGTCGAAAGCACGATGCAGATTACCAAGGCGATGGAACTTGTAGCGTCCTCCAAGCTGCGAAAAGCGAAGGAGCGGGCTGATACCTGCCGTCCGTATTTTCAGGAGCTGTACCGCACTTTGCAGGATATTGCAAAAGGAAACACGGAATTTTATTCCATTTATGCAAAAGAGGCAAAAAACGAGAAATGCTGCTACGTGCTGGTTGACCGTGGCCTTGCGGGTGGATACAATGCCAATCTGTTCCGATGCTTTGAGGCCGATGCCAAAGGAAAAGAGATCTGTGTGGTTCCGGTCGGTAAAAAGGCAGTGGAGTATGCAAAATCCCGGAAGCTGGACATTCTGACGGACAGCTTTGCCGAGATCGCAAATCTTTCCGTGGCAGACAGCTTTGAGATCGCGCGCGCACTGTGCCGTGAGTTCCGGAAAGGGACCTTCGGACATGTGGAGCTTTGTTACACAAAATTCGTGTCGATGCTGTCGCAGATGCCGGTTTCCGTGCCGATCCTGCCTCTGATTGACATTGCAAAAGAGGACGGAGAGAATCCGGAAGCGAAAAAAATCCGAAATCTGATCCTGTATGAGCCAAACGGTGTCGAGGTATTCGAAGCGATTGTGCCGGAATACTTAGGCGGCCTGATCTACGGCGGTATCTGTGAGAGTGTGGCAAGTGAGCTTGCGGCACGCCGTACCGCAATGGAGGCGGCAACGGGAAATGCAGAGGAGATGATTGAACAGCTCAATCTGTATTACAACCGTGCCCGTCAGGCAAGCATTACGCAGGAGATCACGGAGATCGTCGGCGGTGCGGAAGGCGTGTAAGAGTGGAAACAAGAAAAGTGAGGAGAAGTCGTTAAATGAGTGAAAAACACATTGGCGAGGTTGTGCAGGTAACGGGTCCTGTTCTGGACATCCGTTTTCCGGAAGGAGAGCTGCCGGCACTTCTGAATGCCATCGAGATAGACAACCACGGCGAGAAGCTGGTTGTGGAAGTGGCGCAGCAGACGGGCGACAACATGGTCCGCTGCATTGCCATGAAGTCCACAGACGGACTTGTCCGCGGAACGAAAGCAGTCGACACGGGCGGCCCGATCGCCGTTCCGGTCGGAGAGGAGTGCTTAGGCCGCGTGTTCAATCTGCTCGGTGAGACCGTAGATAATAAGCCGGCACCGGAAACAGCAGAAAAATGGCCGATCCACCGCGATCCGCCGTCCTACGAGGAGCAGGTTCCGGCAACGGAAATCCTCGAAACCGGAATCAAGGTCGTTGACCTGATCTGCCCGTATGCCAAGGGCGGAAAAATCGGTCTGTTCGGCGGTGCCGGCGTTGGAAAAACAGTCCTTATCATGGAGCTGAGCCACAACGTGGCAACGGCACACGGCGGACTTTCCGTTTTCACCGGTGTCGGAGAGCGTACCCGTGAAGGAAATGACCTTTACAACGAGATGAAAGAGAGCGGTGTTATCGACAAAACAGCACTGGTCTATGGACAGATGAACGAGCCGCCGGGAGCGCGTATGCGGGTGGCACTTACGGGACTTACCATGGCAGAGTATTTCCGTGACAAAGGTGGAAAGGATGTCCTCCTTTTCATCGACAACATTTTCCGTTTTACACAGGCAGGTTCCGAGGTGTCCGCACTCTTAGGACGTATGCCTTCTGCCGTTGGTTATCAGCCGACGTTACAGACGGAGATGGGTGCGCTCCAGGAGCGTATTACATCCACGAAGAACGGTTCCATCACATCCGTACAGGCAGTCTATGTACCGGCGGATGATCTTACGGATCCGGCACCGGCGACGACATTCGCACATCTGGATGCAACGACGGTTCTGGATCGTTCGATCGTAGAGCTTGGTATTTACCCTGCAGTGGATCCGCTTGGATCTACGTCGCGTATTCTGGATCCGCGTATCGTGGGTCAGGAGCATTTTGAGGTGGCGCGCGGTGTGCAGGAGATTTTACAGAAGTACAAGGAATTGCAGGACATTATCGCAATCCTGGGTATGGACGAGTTGTCTGAGGACGATAAGCTTGTCGTAAACCGTGCCAGAAAGATTCAGAGATTTTTATCCCAGCCGTTCTCTGTTGCAACACAGTTCACCGGTCTGGAAGGAAAATACGTTCCGATCACGGAGACGGTTCGCGGATTCAAGGAGATTCTGGAAGGAAAGCATGATGACATTCCGGAGAGTTACTTCTTAAATGCAGGAACCATTGATGAAGTGCGCGAAAAGTATAACAACGCACAGTAGCGGAAATGAGGATAAGCTATGGCAGACGAGAACAAAGTATTTGACGTGGAGATCATTACGCCGGATCGTGTCTTTTTCACGGGAACGGCGACGATGATCGAATTTAATACGGCTGCCGGAGAGCTTGGAGTGTATGCGCGGCATATTCCTCTCACAACGGTTCTTGCGCCGGGGGTTGTAACGATCCACAAGCAGGGCGAGGAGGATATCATTGCTGCGGTTCATTCCGGGTTTGCAGAGATCCTGCCGGAAAAGGTAACACTTCTTGCAGAGATTGCTGAGTGGCCGAACGAGATCGACAAGGCGAGAGCGGAGGCGGCAAAAGCACGCGCCGAGGAGCGTCTTGCCAATCGGACAGAGGCGATTGATGTCAAGCGTGCCGAGTTTGCGCTGCGCAAGGCGCTGGTGCGTATCGATATTGCCAGATAATAAAAACGGAAAGTCAGGGAAACCGGACTTTCCGTTTTTTGTGTGTATTTGCTCTTGGAAAAGATATCGGTCCTGGTATATACTTAGGGTGGAAACGGTAAAAACCATGCAGGCACCATGAATGGAGAGGCATATGAATTTTTACTTTACACGCCATGGCGAGACGGAATGGAATGTAAAAAAGAAGATACAGGGAACGACGGACATTCCGCTGGATGAGAAGGGAATACAGCAGGCGAAGCGGCTCGCAGAGACACTCTTAGAGAAGCAGCGAAACGGGGAGCTTCATCTGGACAGAGTCTACACGTCGCCGCAGCTTCGGGCGGCAGAGACAGCCCGTTTTTCCGCGGAGGCGCTGGGCATTGACTGCATCCGGCTCTGGGATCTGCGAGAGATGGATCTGGGAGACTGGGAAGGCAGGAACTGGGATGAGATAAGGGAAACGGAAGCAGAACGGCATTATATCTGGGATACCCACAGGAGATTCTGCCGTACGCCGGGCGGAGAGTGCTATAACGAGGTGCTGCGGCGCACGCTGGCTGCGCTGGAACAGATTCTGGCGCGCGAGAAGGACGATGTGCTTGTCGTGACGCACAGTGCGGTGCTGATGGCACTGCGGTGCTATCTGGCGGACCGGCCGTTTGACGTGATGCGCGAGTACCGGACACGCAACACCGAGCTTGTGCGGGTGACGGAGGAGGAGATCCGGGAGGCGATCCGCCGCTACGGGAGGGCAATATGAGATACTAATTTTGTGAGGAAGGATGATTTCGTCGAGAAGTCAGCCTTCTTTTTATTTGTGTGTTTTATACAAATTTCGATGACGATTTTTGTGAACGATTTTGACGGAAAATGATTGACTATGACTGGAAACGGAAATATAATGCAGGTATAGAGATGAACGATTTTGAACGAATATGACGGAAAACGGAGAATGAATCATGCTGACAGAAGAAAGATTTGCAAAGATTTTGTCCATACTGGAACGTATGGGGAGTGTGACGGTTCAGCAGCTGATGACGGAACTTGACGCTTCCGAGTCTACCGTGCGAAGAGACCTGAATACGCTGGATGCAAACGGCCAGCTTGTCAAGGTACACGGCGGAGCGATTTTAAAGAATACGGTATACAGCACCATCGATGATGAAGTGGTTCACCGCAAGGAGCAGAACCGGGAGGCAAAGGATAAGATCGCACGCTATGCGGCAGGACTGATTACTGCCGAAGATTTTGTTTATATCGATGCAGGTACGACGACGGAGCGGATGATTGATTACATTGCAAACCGTCAGGCGGTGTTTGTGACGAACGCCATCGGCCATGCGAAAAAACTGGCAGAGCATGGATGCAAGGTCTATATCCTGGGCGGTGAGTTCAAGGCGGTGACAGAGGCTATTGTCGGTGAGGAAGCCGTTTTTACACTGGATAAATACAATTTTACGAAAGGCTTCTGGGGAGCCAATGGTGTCAGCCTGCAGAGGGGATTTTCCACACCGGAGTTAAAAGAGGCGATGGTAAAACGGAAATCCATGGAGAATTGCAGAGACTGTTACATTCTGGCGGATGAGAGCAAGTTTTCCCAGATATCGAGCGTGACGTTCGCACCGTTTGAGAAAGCGACTGTGATTACGACAGAGTTAAAACAGGAAATATACAAGGATTGTTCCAATATCATTAAAGTCGAGTGAGAGGAGATCTTGGGTAATGATTTATACGTTAACATTTAATCCATCTTTAGATTACATTGTGACTGTTCCGAAGTTTACCTGCGGGGTGGTTAACCGCACCACGGAAGAGATTATTTTCCCCGGTGGAAAAGGAATCAACGTATCCATGGTGTTGAAGAACCTTGGCTTTGAGAATACAGCACTTGGCTTTTATGCGGGATTTACCGGCATGGAGCTGAAGCGGCTGGTGGCTGATAAGGGAATTCATGCTGAATTTATCCCGGTAGATAAGGGAATGACGCGGATCAATGTCAAGCTCCGGTCAGAGCAGGAGAGCGAGATTAACGGACAGGGGCCGGCGATCGCTGCTTCTGATATTGATAAATTATATGAAAAGCTGGATGCACTGAAGGATGGCGACATACTTGTCATGGCGGGAAGTATTCCGGATGTGATGCCGCAGACGATGTACATGGATATCATGAAGCATCTGCAGGGCAGGAATTTAAAAATTGTGGTGGATGCCACGAGAGATCTTCTGGTAAATGTACTTCCGTTCCACCCGTTTTTAATTAAACCGAACAATCACGAACTGGGAGAGATTTTTGGCGTGGAGATCTGCGAGAAAGAGGATGTTGTGACTTACGCGAAGAAACTGCAGGAGAGGGGGGCCAGAAACGTGCTTATTTCGATGGCAGGAGACGGAGCGGTACTTGTTGCCGAGGACGGATCGGTGTATCAGGCAGAGGCACCGGAGGGAAAGCTGATCAATTCTGTCGGAGCCGGCGATTCCATGGTGGCAGGCTTTCTTGCAGGATATTTGGAGCATGGAACCTATGACAAGGCATTTCAGATGGGGGTATGTACAGGAAGTGCATCCGCTTTTTCGGAAGAGCTTGCAACAAAGGCAGAGGTACTTGATCTGCTGGAGAAGAACCAAAACTTGTTTTAATTTTGCGGCAAATGAGAATTATAAAATGTGCGCAGATTAAATAGAAACCATTTAACATTATGGAGGAGGAAGAATCATGAGAATCAGGGAATTGTTAGCAGTAGAGAGCATTGACCTGAATGCAAAAGCTGCAAGCAAAAAAGAAGCCCTCGATCACGCAGTGGATCTGATGGCGAGAAGTGGTAAGATTGGCGACGTCGAGACTTATCGAAAAGGGGTATACGCAAGAGAGGAAGAGGGCACAACCGGTATTGGTGAAGGGATTGCGATTCCTCACTGCAAATCAGATGTTGTAAAGGCACCGGGACTTGCGGCAATGCGTGTTGCAGGCGGTGTGGATTTCCAGTCGCTGGACGGTGAGAAGGCAGACCTGATCTTTTTGATCGCTGCGCCGAACACCAAAGACAATGTGCATCTGGACGTATTAAGCAAACTTTCTGTACTGCTGATGGATGAGAAGTTCACAAATGATCTTCGGAATGCAAAGAGCGTGGAAGAGTTTTTACATGTCATTGATGTGGCTGAGAGTGCAAAGGATGTGGAAGAAGCCAAAGAGGCACCGGCAAAGACAGAGACAAAGGGCGGCAGGCTGATCCTTGCAGTAACAGGATGCCCGACCGGTATCGCGCATACGTATATGGCAGCAGAGAGCCTTGAGAAGAAAGCAGCAGAGTTAGGATACCGCATCAAGGTTGAGACCAGAGGTTCCGGCGGCGCCAAGAATGTGCTGACCAGAGCGGAGATTGCCGAGGCGGATTGCATTATCGTGGCTCTTCCACGGACGGGGAGAATGCCATGTGGGTGACTGCCGATACACAGGTTCCGATGGAGCGTTTTGATGGCAAACCTGTCATTGAGTGCAAGGTTGCAGACGGTATCAGCAAGGCTGAGGAACTGATTAAGAGAGCAATCAATGGAGATGCGGCTACATACCACGCATCCAATAAAGAAGCGGCAAATAGAAACGATAATGAGAAGGACAGCGTCGGACATCAGATTTATAAGCATCTGATGAACGGTGTATCCCATATGCTCCCATTCGTTGTCGGCGGTGGTATCCTGATCGCACTGGCATTCCTGATCGATGGATTTTCCGTAGATCTGAATTCTCTTCCGATGGATCAGAGAAGTAACTTCGGTACGATTACACCAGTGGCAGCAATGTTTAAGTCAATAGGTGGCGCGGCATTCGGATTTATGCTTCCGATTCTTGCCGGGTTTATCGCAATGAGTATTGCAGACCGACCTGGTCTTGCTGTTGGTTTTGTCGGCGGAGCGATCGCGGCAAACGGAACTTCCGGTTTCCTCGGAGCTCTGGTAGCCGGTTTCCTGGCAGGCTATGTAGTGCTTCTGCTCAAGAAGATCTGCTCAAAGATGCCGGAAAGCCTGGAAGGCATGAAGCCGATGCTGATCTATCCGGTGCTTGGTATTTTTATTACAGGTGTGATTATGACTTACGTGGTTGAGCCGCCAATCGGAGCATTAAACACTCTGATCAACAACGGACTCAATGGATTAAACGGCGCAAGTGCAATTCTGCTGGGTGCACTGCTCGGCGGTATGATGTCTGTGGATATGGGCGGTCCAGTCAACAA
>OGOI01001617.1_pt1 | contig 13047 bp, 10 predicted proteins | sample 1552631 | NCBI WGS metagenome assembly OGOI01 (sample SAMEA2580204, study PRJEB22360) | human gut metagenome | biome: human gut; feature: human-associated habitat; material: faeces | place: Denmark | collected 2008/2010 | reverse complement strand
AAAAAGGCGCCTGTGTTCCCCATCTGGACGGAGTATTTACACCGTAAATAAAAGACTCAATACATTTCTTCACTTCACGATAGGAAAGATGATCCGCCTTTACAAACGGGGCAAGATAAGTATCAAAAGAAGAAAATGCCTGTGCGCCTGCCCACTCATTTTGCATAATTCCAAGGAAGTTCACCATCTGGTTGCAGAGCACGCTTAAATGCTTCGCCGGAGAGGACGAAATCTTTCCCGGAATTCCTCCGAGCCCTTCTTGAATCAGCTGTTTCAAAGACCATCCTGCACAGTATCCGGTAAGCATAGACAGATCGTGGATATGGATATCTGCATTTCTGTGTGCCTGTCCGATCTCTTCATCGTAAATCTCCGACAACCAGTAGTTTGCTGTAATCGCACCGGAGTTGCTTAAGATCAAGCCTCCTACAGAATAGGTAACCGTTGAATTTTCTTTTACACGCCAGTCAGTCACCTTAACATAACTGTCCACAATCTCTTTATAATCCAACATTGTTGAATTGAGATTCCGAATCTTTTCTCTCTGCTTTCTATACAGAATATATCCTTTAGCCACATCTGCATATCCGGCTTTAATCAAAATATTTTCCACACTGTCTTGAATATCTTCCACTTGAATCAATGAATTTTTCACTTTAGGAGCAAAATCTGCTGTAACTTTAAGCGCCAGCAGATCTATAATATCTTGATTATATTCTTTATCCTGCGCTTTAAACGCTTTCTCAATGGCTACACTGATCTTTGATAAATTAAATTCTGCAATTTGTCCGTCCCTCTTAGATACTTGATACATACGCATTCCCTTCCCTTTCATTTTCACATTGCCGATATGTTTAAGCATAGCATTTTTCATGAAAAAGGTCAATAAAAACAACCATATATTGTGCTTTTTCATTTCTTTTGCACAATATATGGTTGTTTTATTGTTTCACCTTATTTTTCGCGGATTTTTCCCTAGCATCCTATGAAACGCCTCGCAATTCGGCAATTTCCACACGATTTTCAAAGATTTTTAACGCCTGTTCCATGATCTCTTTGTTGTATCCATGAAGTCCTGTCCCGATCAAATCTCCAGAATCTACAAACTGCTGTAAATAATATCTCTTGGCACCTTTGATCCACTCTGCAATCGCCTCAAAATCTGCACGCTGATGAAATTCTCGAACGACTGTTGTCCGAAATTCATACGGAACTGTATTTTCCAGAAGAAATTGTACACTTTTTTCCACATTTTCTATATTATAACCTTCAATCCCAATAGTTTTGGCGTAACTTTCTCTGGAATTCTTAATATCCATAGCGACGTAATCTACAAGTCCTGCCCTGACTACTTCTTTTAATTTCTTAGGACAACTCCCATTTGTATCAAGCTTTACCGCATAGCCCAGTTCTTTAATTCCTCTTAGAAATTCTTCGATATCATGCTGGATCAAAGGCTCCCCGCCAGTCACGCATACACCGTCCAATACGCCTTGACGCTTTTTTAAAAATTGATCTACAGGAATCTCTTCATTTTTATAAGTGTCAATGACCAGCGAAGCATTATGGCAGAATGGGCATCTGAAATTACAGCCTGCAGTAAATACCGTACATGCCACTTTTTCCGGATAATCCAATAATGTTAATTTTTGCAATCCTTGGATCAACATACTCTCCACCTCTTGCCATTTATCTATTTGTTCACTTTGAAATGCTCCATCATAACCGGCATGCTCTTCTTACTATATTTCCCAAGTGAATAGACGCCTTTATTCAGACACCAATCGTACACCAACGCTCTCTCACACATAGAATAATATCTAGTGATGTCTAATACCGATATATCATCTCTTATTTCTCCGCGTTTTTGTCCTTCCGTTACAACTTTTGTGACCAGTTTATAATAATTTCGATTTTGATCCAACAGATGTCGCTGTCCCGCCGCCACAAGCTGTGTGGAGTACAGAGAAGACAACAAGTCTACTTTAATCTTCTCTTCCATCATACTGTGAGCTTCATAATTCAAATACATCAGCTTATCAAAACTGTTCATTTCCTTATCCATCTTCTGTTCCAGTTCCTCATAAAACTCGTCCAGAATCAAGGACAGAGTATTAAGAAGCTCGTCCTTTGTACTAAAGTAATAATAAAAAGAACCTTTCGACGTCTCTGACAATTCAATGATATCATCTACCGTCGTTCCGTTATAACCTTTCTCATAAAATAACTGCCATGCGGCAGATACAATCCTGCTTTTTACACTTTTTTTAACAACTTTCTCCATTTTATCTCCCTGCTGTCTGTTGCCTATTTTTTGCCTTCTTCTTATTCTACCACACTATCTGGAAGAAAAACAGCTTTCCCTTTCTGTCGGAATATCTTTTGAATCAATCCAGTCAATCTCAATAAATTGATTATGATTCAGTGCCACTAATAACTTATCGATCATCGGTTCCCGTCCTTGCACTTCCATAAGAACTGTACCGTCATACTCATTCTGTACCCAGCCTGTAAGGCCAATAGAATTCGCCAAATGCTTCGCTGTAAAACGAAAACCTACACCTTGAACCCTTCCATGGAAAATGATTCGTTTTCTAACCTCTGCCATAGTAAATTGTCATCCTTCCCCAAATTTCTCCCTCACTATTGTAATCGCATTTAATAAAAAATGCAATCTGGGACAGGGCAAAATTCAATTTGGGACAGGGCAAAATGTAATTTGGGACGTAGCCTTTTGCAAAAAGGCTACGTCCCAAACTATTAATTAAATGACTGTTCTGTTCTTTCGATGATCTCATCCTGTAATGCTTTACTTAAGTTTCTAAAGTGATCGCTGTATCCTGCCACACGCACGATAAGGTCTTTGTAATCCTCTGGGTGCTTCTGTGCCTGAATCAGTGTCTCTTTATCAATTACGTTAAACTGGATGTGATGTCCGTCCATGTTGAAGTATGTGCGGACAAGGTTTGCCATCTGGTCAAGTCCTTCTTCTCCTGCTACTACACTTGGTGTAAATTTCTGGTTCAGAAGTGTTCCGCCTGTCTGCAGGTGATCCATCTTAGCACAAGATTTTACAACTGCTGTCGGTCCATTTGTATCTGCGCCCTTCTCTGGAGAGATTCCTTCAGATACTGGTTTGTGAGCCAGTCTTCCGTTCGGGCTTGCCATCATAACATCACCAAAGTATACGTGACATGTTGTAGGAAGCATATTGATTCTGTACATTCCGCCAAGCATATTCGGTCTTCCTGTCACTTGACTTCTGTAGTATTCAAATACACCTTTCATGATATCATCTGCGTAATCATCATCGTTTCCGTATTTTGGTGTTTTATTTCTTACTAAATTGAGAATTCTGTCATGTCCTTCGAAGTTATCATCAAGAGCCTGCATTAATTCAGCCATTGTAAATGTCTTCTTATCGTAAACGTTATATTTTACTGCTGCAAGACAGTCTGTGATTGTTCCGATACCAACACCCTGAAGGTATTTTGTATTGTATCTTGCTCCACCACCGTTGTAGTCTTTTCCTTTGGAAATACAATCGTTTGTAATGATAGAAAGGAATGGCGCCGGCATATACTCAGCAAAAATCTTCTCAATTACGTTGCTTCCCTGAATCTTGATATCGATAAAGTATTTGATCTGTTTCTTAAATGCTTCATACAGTTCTTCATATGTCTCAAAGTCTGTTGCATATCCAAGTTCCAGACCAAGCTGCTGTCCGCTCATCTTATCGAAACCGTTGTTCAATGTCAGTTCGAATACCTTCGGAATATTGAAATATCCTGTCAGGATGTAAGCTTCGTTACCAAATGCTCCTGTCTCTACACATCCGCTTGTACCGCCTTTTCTTGCGTCATCCAGAGATTTTCCTGCATTCATAAGTTCCTGAATGATTGCTTCTGTATTGTAGAATGCCGGCTGTCCCCATCCTTTACGAGAAACTTCACATGCACGTTTCAAGAATTTCTGTGGTGTCTTACGGCTGATCTGTACGTTAGAGCTTGGCTGAAGAAGTTTCATCTCATCCATACAGTCAAGGATTAAGTAACTTACATTGTTAACACCGTTTTCTCCGTTTGGTGTGATACCACCTGTATTTAAGTTTGCGAAATCTGTATAAGTACTACTTTCTTTTAATGTGATACCTACCTTCGGTGGTGCTGGCTGGTTGTTGAATTTTACCCATAAACACTCAAGAAGTTCAAGCGCTTTCTCATCATCCAAGATTCCATCTTCTACGTCTTTCTCATAGAATGGATTCAAGTGCTGGTCAAGACGTCCCGGGCTATATGCATCCCAAGGATTCAACTCACTTGTTACTCCAAGGTGTACGAACCAGTACATCTGGATTGCCTGCCAGTAAGTCTGTGGCTTATGAGCCGGTACTACATCACAGTTTGCTGCGATCTGAAGAAGTTCTTTCTTTCTTGTCTCATCTGTCTCTTTCTCAGCAAGTTCACGAGCATATGCTGCATATCTCTCACCTAAGATCATGATTGCATCACATGCAAGTTTCATACCTTCCAATTCAGATTTCTTATCGAATGCTTCCGGATCAGTCATGAAATCAAGTTTGTCGATAGACTCCTGAATATCCGCTTTATAATCAAGGAATCCTTTTTCGTAAATTTTAAAGGAACCTACTGTATGTCCCGGTCCTCTCTGCTCCATAAACTCTGTGAACATACCTGCTGCGTAACAGTCGTTCCATTCCGGAGTCATGGAAGCCAGAAGTCTCTCTCTCATAGTTCTTCCCTTCCAGAATGGGATGATCTCTTCTGCCTGGAGTTTTCTGTCCTCTTCTGTTGTGTGGAAGGATACCAGATCACGCTCACTCATAACTGTCATATCCTCAACGCTGTGACAGCAAAGTTCCGGGAATGTCGGAGATGCCTGTGGATCTTTTCCCTTTTCTCCTACGATCAGCTCACCGTCTCCAAGGTAAAGTGTCTTCTTTGAAAAATACTCTTTTAACACCATAGCTCTCATAACCGGGATAGAATATTTTCCGTCATTTTCTCTGTAAAAATCTGTTTCGATCTTTGCTCTTTCCAGATCGATGTGTACCGGTGTTGTAACACTCAGTTCTCTTAACTTCTGGATTCTTTCGTTCATGCCTCTTTTTTCAGCCATTGTTTTAACCTCCTATCTTTGTGTTAGAAAAACCTGCTTCCTGGAAGAGTTTCACAAACCCCTCCATCTCTTCTTTCGTCGGTGCATTCAAGTCATTACCTTTATATTCCATATCCAGCTTCGGATATTTACTGCTTCCCGTATTATGATATGGCAGCAAATTAACCTGTGCCGGGTGAATATCGTGTTCTTTCAGGAAACGGATCGTCTCTTTCATATTCTCTTCGTTTCCATTTACTTCCTTAACAGTAGGGATGCGGATGTATATCCTTGCTCCTGCATCTGAAAGTTTTACAAGATTATCTAAGATCAGTTTATTGTCTACTCCGATATATTGCTTATGTAATTCCGGATCCATTACCTTTACATCATATAAAAATGTATCGACATATGGAAGGATTGCTTCGAACTTCTCATACGGAACATATCCGCATGTATCAATTGTAAGCGATACTTCTTCTTTCTTCAAAGCTTTTGCGATCGCAAGTACATAATCTGTAGACATAGCCATCACTTCACCACCGGAAAGTGTAACTCCACCGCCGGACTGTTCATAGAACATCAGATCTTTCATCAGTTCCTTTACAAGTGTTTTTACCGGATATTCCTGGCCAACGATCTCCCGGATTCCCTGTATACAGAAATTCTCACATTTTCCGCAGAGCTTACAAAGTTTTTTATCCAGCTTCGGTCTTCCGTCTTCCATGGTGACCGCGCCGTTCGGACAGACTTTTGCGCATACGCCGCAACCGGTACATTTCTCCGCATCATACTGAATTTCCTGCTCGAAGCGCTGTGTCTCAGGATTATGGCACCACACACACTTTAACGGACATCCCTTAAAAAATACAGTCGTACGGATTCCGTCCCCGTCATGAATAGAATACTTCTGGATATTGGTTATCAGATCCATGATATTCTCCTTTCCTCTTATTATACTTGTTATTTTCTCACTTTTTACCCGTTTTAGACCAACGTTTGTACTTTAGTCTAATCATAACAAAAAAGATAAAGTTTGTCAATCCTTTGACAAACTTTATCTCATTAATTACCATCTGAAATGGATTCTGTCTATTCTTCATTCTCCTGAGTATTCAGATAATTTCTTTCCACCAGCTCCCATATCTCATCACGTCCCTGTTTCGTCACTGATGAGAACGGGATGACAATTGTTCCCGGTAACACTCCCAAACCTTCTTTTACAATCTTGATCTGTTTGTCTTTCTGGCTGCGTTTGATCTTATCGAGTTTTGTTGCAATGATCACCGGATGGAATCCCTGTGACACGATCCACTCATACATCATCTTGTCGTTACCGGATGGTTTATGACGGATATCGATCAGAAGGAATACTACTTTCAACTGCTTCGACCCGTGCAGATAACGTTCGATCAGCTGTCCCCATTTGATCTTCTCCTGTTCGGATACCTTCGCATATCCGTAACCCGGCAGGTCGACCAGATATAATGCCTCATTAATATTATAGAAGTTGATCGTCTGTGTCTTTCCCGGTGTTGCAGATATTCTTGCGTATGATTTGCGGTTCATAAGCGCATTGATCAGGGATGACTTTCCTACGTTGGATTTTCCTGCAAATGCAATCTCCGGAAGTGTATTCTCCGGAAGTTTGCTGGTGATTCCACATACGGTTTCCAGATTAATATTTCTGATTATCATATATTTCTCCTTTGATCCATCTCCTGACCCGTGCCAGAAGATCTGACTATACAAGTGCTTCTTTCAGCACCTCATTCATGTGTGTTACAAATTTAATTTCCAGTCCCTTTGTAATCTCTGTTGAAATTTCCTCAACATCTCTTTCATTTTTTGCCGGGACAAGTACGGTCTTCATTCCTGCATTTTTTGCAGCCAGAAGCTTTTCTTTCAGCCCTCCGATCGGGAGTACACGTCCGCGCAGTGTAATCTCTCCTGTCATAGCGAGGTCTGCCCCTACTTTTCTTCCGGTCACCGCAGACATGATTGCAGTTGCCATTGTAATACCGGCAGATGGTCCGTCTTTTGGAACGGCTCCCTCCGGAATATGGATATGTATATCATGTTTCTTAAAGAAATCATCTGTAATATCATGCTCTTTGCTTACGGAACGGATATAACTGATACCGGTTCTCGCGGACTCTTTCATGACATCGCCAAGCTGTCCGGTCAGCAGGATTTCTCCTTCTCCCGGCATCATATTCACTTCGATCTGGAGTGTATCACCGCCGACACTGGTCCATGCGAGTCCACGCACAATACCAACTTCATCTTCTTCATTTGCCATCTGATAACTGTAAAGTTCCTTACCCAGATAGTGTTCCATATTCCGCTCTGTCACATGAATGGATTTCTTCTTTTTCTCAAGGATCTCCATTGCTGATTTACGGCAGATATCACCGATCTTACGTTCCAACTGTCTGACCCCTGCTTCTTTTGTGTAATTTCTTGCCATCTTCCAGATCGCATTTTTACTGATGGTCAGCTGATCTGCTTTCAGTCCATGCTTTTCTATCTGCTTTGGAATCAGATGTTCCTGCGCAATATGCAGTTTTTCATTTTCTGTATAACTGGTAACCTCAATGACTTCCATACGGTCAAGAAGCGGCCTTGGAATGGTCTGCAGACTGTTTGCCGTTGTGATAAATAACACTTCCGACAGATCCATCGGCACTTCCAGATAATGGTCTACGAACTTATTATTCTGTTCGCCATCCAGAACCTCCAGAAGTGCTGAGAATGTATCTCCTTTATAGTCATTGCTGACTTTATCTATCTCATCCAGCAGCATCAGTGGATTCTTGACTCCTGCCTGTTTCATTCCATTTGCGATTCTTCCCGGCATTGCTCCTACATAAGTCTTTCTGTGCCCCCGGATTTCCGCTTCGTCACGGACACCTCCAAGCGAAATTCTCACATACGGCTTCTTCAACGCCCTGGAAAGAGATTTCGCAATCGAAGTTTTACCGGTTCCCGGAGGACCCACAAGACAGATGATCGGTGCTTCGCCTTTTTTCGTAAGCGCCCGTACTGCAAGATATTCAAGTACTCGTTCTTTTACTTTCTCCAGACCGTAATGATCTTCATCCAGTACCTGTCTTGCAAATGCAATATCTTTATGTTCTTTGCAAGTTTTATCCCATGGCATTTCAAGCATTGTTTCGATATAGGTCCGGATAACGCCTGTTTCCGCCGGGGAATTCATGGAATTGCGAAATCTTTTGATTTCTTTGTTCAGCTTTTCTTTTACTTCTTTCGAAGCTTTCAATGCATCTGCCGCCTGCTGGAATTCATCCGCATCCGACATGGTATTGTCATCACCAAGTTCCTCACGGATTACTTTCAGTTCTTCCCGTAGGATGTATTCCCTCTGATTCTTGTCCACACGTTCTTTCACCTTACTTTGGATCTCTTCTTTTACTTTCTGTGCCTGGATCTCATTCACAATCTTATATAGCAGAAGTTCATACCGTCTCATAACGTTCGTCTCTTCCAGCAGTTCCTGCGCATCTTCGAATGAAAACGGCATATTTGCAGCAATCACATCTGTCAGGTATTTCAGATCATGAATGGATTCCACCTGCATGCCAAGTTCTTTTGAAAGCTTTGGGTTCTTTAACAGATATTCTTTGAAGACATCCTGTAATCCACGGATCATTGCTTCCCGGTTCATTGGATCGTCTTCTTCCCGCTCTCCGGATACTACTTCATCATCCGGCAGTTCTACTACCGTTGCCTGGAGATATGGTGTCTCACTATCCATTCTTACAAGACTTGCTCTTACTTCTCCGGATACAAGTACACGGCTCATTTTTTTTGGTAATTTTACTACCTGCCTTGTGGTAACAACACAGCCAACCAGATAGACATCTTCTGCTCCCGGCTCTTCTATTTCCAGATCCTTCTGAGCGCTGACGAATAACTTCTGGCCGTTTTTTACCGCCTCTTCAATCGCCTGCAGTGATTTTTCCCTGCTTACATCAAAATGTCTGACCTCTTCCGGCAGTATCGTAAGTCCTCTTAAGGCAACCATAGGCAGACTATAGGTTTCTCCTGTCATATATTCACACTCCTGTTCACCGACTGGATTATCTTGGTATAAAATCAGCGGGTACAATTATTCTTCGCACCCGCCGTCTTTCTTTTCATTTATTATGCACTTTCTGAGTCAGGTTCTGCATGTTCACATACAGGCTCTCCTGTTCCTTTCACAACATCTTCTGTGATGTGGCATGATTTTAATGTCTCATCCGATGGTGCTTTATACATGATATCCATCATGATACTTTCCATAATCGCTCTCAGTCCTCTTGCTCCCGTCTTTCTCTTCAGGGAAGTCTCTGCGATTGCTTCCAGTGCTTTATCATCAAATGTAAGCTCTACATCGTCCAGTTCCAACAGCTTCTGATACTGTTTAGTCAATGCATTCTTCGGCTCTGTAAGAATCTTCATTAATGCATCTTTATCCAGCATTTCCAATGCTACTGTTACCGGTACACGGCCTACGATTTCCGGAATCAGACCAAATTTCACAAGATCCTGCGGCAGAATCTGCTGAAGCAGTCTGTCCACATCATCTTCATGCTTTTCTGCAATCTCTGCATTGAATCCGATTGATTTCTGATCGATACGTTTTTCAACGATTTTTTCGATTCCTTCAAAGGCTCCTCCGCAGATGAATAAAATATTCGTGGTATCGATCTGGATCATCTCCTGATGCGGATGCTTTCTTCCTCCCTGTGGAGGTACATTGGCAACTGTTCCTTCAATAATCTTCAGAAGCGCCTGCTGTACACCCTCACCGGAAACATCTCTTGTAATCGACACATTTTCGGATTTTTTCGTAATCTTATCAATTTCGTCAATATAGATGATACCGTACTGTGCACGTTCCACATCATAGTCTGCTGCCTGAATGAGGCGGAGCAGAATGTTTTCTACGTCCTCGCCGACATAACCCGCCTCGGTGAGCGCCGTTGCGTCTGCAATTGCAAACGGAACGTTGATCAGTTTGGCCAGTGTCTGTGCCAGATACGTTTTTCCGGAACCGGTCGGTCCGAGCATCAGAATGTTGCTCTTCTGCAGTTCGATGTCGGAGGATGCACCGGAAAGCACTCGTTTGTAATGGTTGTAAACAGCAACGGAGAGCACTTTTTTCGCCTCATCCTGTCCGATTACGTAGTCATCCAGAAATGCTTTGATTTCCTTTGGTTTGATCAGGTTGATCTCGTCGGTATTCTGCTCGCCGTACAGATCCTCAAACTCTTCCTGAATGATCTCCGAGCAGATTGCCACGCAGTCATCACAGATGTATGCCCCGTCCGGGCCTGCGATCAGCTTGCGTACCTGGTCTTCTGTCTTTCCGCAGAAAGAGCAGCGGATCTTGGTATCATTCCCTTTTATAGCCATCGTTTTCTTCCTTTCAACATATTACAACTAAACCTTATCGCCGGATAAGGCAAAAGGTGCCACAAAAGCCTCATTGCCGGAACTACGCTTTTGGACACCTTTCCTCTCTTATCGGTTCGTAATTACATTATCAATCAGACCGTATGCTTTTGCTTCCTCTGCGGACATGTAGTTGTCACGCTCGGTATCGATCTCAATCTGTTCCAGCGGTTTTCCTGTATTTGCCGCCAGAATTTCATTTAATTTCCGTTTGGTTTTCAGAATCTGTTCTGCAACGATTTTGATCTCGGTTGCCTGACCCTGTGCACCGCCGGATGGCTGATGAATCATGATTTCAGAGTTTGGCAGAGCCATTCTCTTTCCTTTGGTACCGCCGGCAAGAAGGAATGCTCCCATGCTGGCAGCCATACCGATACAGATCGTGGATACATCACATTTGATGTACTGCATCGTATCGTAGATAGCAAGTCCTGCGCTTACAGAACCTCCCGGACTGTTGATATACATGTGGATATCTTTTCCCGGATCTTCAGACTCCAGGAACAGAAGCTGTGCAACGATCAGGTTTGCCGATACGTCGGTAACTTCCTCTCCCAGAAAAATAATACGGTCGTTCAGCAGTCTTGAATAAATATCGTAACTTCTCTCTCCCCTGCTTGTCTGCTCGATGACATAAGGTACAAAACTCATTCAATTGCCTCTCTTTCCGAGGTCTTACGCCTCTTTTGCGCTGTCGGCCATGAGAGTTACTGCTTCCTGAACAGCGAGATCTTTCTTCATCTGCTCTTTCTCATATTCGCCAACGAGCTCTTTGAATTTATCCAGCTCCATTTTGTACATTTCAGCCATTTTAGCCAGCTCTTCGTCCAGCTTCTCATCGCTGATCTGGATGTTTTCTGCTTCTGCAACTTTCTCAAGTACCAGTCTGCTCTCGATTCTCTTAACAGCCTGCGGTTTCATCTGCTCTTTTAAGGAATCAACGGTAGCGCCTGTAAACTGCATGTACTGCTCCATGGACAGACCCTGGGACTGGATTCTTCTTGCGAAATCGTCAACCATGTTCTCTACCTGCGTATCGATCATAGCTTCCGGAATCTCCATTGTTGCGTTCTCTACTGCTTTATCTACGACAGCGTTCTCTTTTTCTGTCTTAGCCTGCTCTTCTTTTTTCTTGGTCAGGTTGTCTTTGATTTCTTTTTTGTACTCATCCAGAGTATCGAACTCGGAAACGTCTTTTGCGAAGTCGTCATCAAGTGCCGGAAGCTCTTTTGCTTCGATTTTGTGGATGGTGCATTTGAATACTGCTGCTTTTCCAGCAAGCTCTTCTGCCTGATAATCCTCTGGGAAAGTAACGTTTACTTCCTTCTCCTCTTCCAGAGCTGCGCCAACGAGCTGCTCTTCGAATCCAGGAATGAAGGAATGGGAGCCAAGGGTTAGCGGATAATCTTTTCCAGCGCCGCCGTCGAACGGAACGCCGTCTACAGAACCTTCGAAGTCAAGTGTAACGGTATCTCCGTCTGCTGCCGGACGATCCTCTACATTGATGGTTCTTGCATTTTTCTCCTGCTCTTTTTTCAGCTCAGCTTCTACTTCTTCATCTGTAACGGTTGTATCAGCTTTTGCTACTTCCAGACCTTTGTACTCGCCAAGGGTAACTTCCGGTTTTACTGCTACAGTTGCGGTAAAGATGAAAGCTTTGCCTTTTTCGATCTGCTCTACGTTGATCTCCGGACGGGATACGATGTCCAGTTTGCTCTCTTCTGCTGCTTTGGAATACTCTTCCGGAACAAGGCTGTTTACAGCATCCTCATAGAATACTGCCGGGCCATACATTTTTTCTACCATAGCTCTCGGAACTTTTCCTTTACGGAAGCCCGGAACGCTGATGTTCTTTTTCTGTTTCTGGTAAGCTTTCTCCAGTGCTTTTTCTAATTCTTCAGCCGGAACCTCAATGGTAAGTTTGGCCATATTCTTTTCTAAATTTTCGACCTGTACACTCATTTTATCAATTTCCTCCTTGATTTATCTGAAAAGCGGCAGAAAACCTGCACACCTCTCCATTCTACAGTCATTTATCGAGTATAGCATACTCTTTTCAAAAACGCCAGTGATTTTTTTATATTTCTGTGGTTTTTAGGCTTTTTTTAGCAATGAAATACGATTTTTTCCGCCATTTCTTTTGCTTTGTCCTCTCCCTGCAGAACACGGATCAGCTCCAGTGCGAAGTCAGTGGCTGCTCCCATGCCGCGGCCGGTGGTCACATTTTTGTCGGTGACTGCCGGTACATCGAGTACGTTTGCGCCTGCCAGCTTTTCTTCAAATCCCGGGAAGCAGACGGCGTTTTTATCTTTTAAGATGCCCATCACACCAAGGATGCTCGGCGCTGCGCAGATGGCTGCCAGTTTCTTTCCCTGATCGTCATAGGAACGGATCAGCGCTGCGAGCGTCTCGTTTCCGGCCAGATTTAATGTACCCGGCCTTCCGCCCGGAAGCACCAGCATGTCT
>OGOI01001607.1_pt1 | contig 13113 bp, 9 predicted proteins | sample 1552631 | NCBI WGS metagenome assembly OGOI01 (sample SAMEA2580204, study PRJEB22360) | human gut metagenome | biome: human gut; feature: human-associated habitat; material: faeces | place: Denmark | collected 2008/2010 | reverse complement strand
GCAGCTGCCGGAGCGGTGCTTAAGCCGCAAGGCGGGAATTGTGCGGTGTTGCCTTCATTTTTCCCGCAAAAACGCTTGGGATATATCTGAAAAGCCGAAAACTCAATCCAGTTCTTTGTTTTCAGATATCCCTTAATATCTCTGGATCAGGGGGAATATCATGGCCAGAACCGCCCAAGCGACCTGATACAAGGCCAGTGCCGGAAGCGGCAGCCCGGCCAGGCCACCGGCCAGCGCCATGATCATGGCAAGAATGCAGCTGATGAGCACCGAGGCCGACAGCACCATCGAAGAACGGTGTTCCCCCTCTGCCGCACCCGCAGCGGCTTCCAGGCCGCCGACAAAGCTGGCAAAGCTGCCCAGGTGCAGCATGCTGCCTTCGCTTTCCGGCAGCCAGGCCACAGCGGGCTCCAGCGCCTTGTGTTCCTTGCCGCTCAGCACCTTGACGGTACCAACCGGCAGGTTATAAGCAGTCTGCAGCAGCGCTTCATCGCAGTTAAAGTCATCGCAGTCCACAATGAGCGAAAGTCCGGCGCGGCGCAGGGAATCCAGCACGGCGGCGGTATCGGGATCACTCTGATAAGCCACCTGGAACATGCTGAACAGCTTGCCGGAAACCGCCAGGTAGATGACCCGGCGCTGGTTCACGGTATGGCGGCGTTCATATTCCATGCTGGGCAGCTGGATATCATAGGTATCCATCAGCCGGCGGGAGCCGATCATGACCCGCTCGCCGTTGATCCAGCCCACATAGCCCAGGCCGTCCAGCGTTTCCAGGTTTTCCACCTTGCACAGCAGCTTGCGGTTATCGCCCGTCATACCAAGGAAGATATCTTTCAGCGGGGTATTCACATCGGCCAGCATGGAAGCGGAGTAGATGATGGCCAGCTCAATATCCTCTTTGCGCACCGGCTTGATGCCGCGCAGCGTAATGCACCCTTTGGGGAAAAGATCCTGCGCCGTGACCTGCAGCACGTTCACACGGCCCAGCAGTCGGATATCCTTCCAACCGGGGATGACCGCGCCGATCTGCGCGGCACTGCGCTGCATCAAACGCATGGGCATGGCGGAGATCAGCGTACCGGCCAGCGGCGCGCCCAGGCAGAGTACACCGGCCAGCGCAGTGAACGCCGTTCCGGCATCCTTGCGGTAAAGCAGGGTGAACAGGAATGCAGCCACGCCGCAGCCCAGCAGGATGCGGGCAAACTGCTGCTGGTTTTTATCCGATGTGCGGCGGGATTCGCTGCCCGCCAAAAAGCCTTTCATCAGGCGGGTGGGACGGCTGACCAGCACATTGGGGCGCGGTTCCGCCAGCCCGGCGGTCACGGTGCGCAGTACCCCGGCATCTTTCAGCCGATATGCCACAGCGTGGTCCATCCCGGCGCTGACAAGGGTAAAGTTATCCCGGATGGTGTGGGCATCGATTGCCTTGCCTGCAGCGTTGCCGCACAGCAGCAGCGCTGCGGGGCCGGTCATCAGGCAGAGGGTTGCGGGGTTATACCATTCCGGCTTTGCCAAAAACATGATACATTGCAGGATGGAGGCCACCGCGGCCATGGCGGGCATGGTATCTGCGGTATTGCCCCGGCGCATGTTGATCAGCCCGGCCAGGCCGCCCAGCATCGTCTGCCAGCACAGGGCCGCACTGGCAGCAAGCAGGATCAGCATGGTCACCAGCAGCGGCTTGGTGCTGGCTGTGGTATCCAGCGGGCCAAGATTGGCTCCGGGGGGCCCCGCAGGGGCGGTGCGGCGTCGCGCCGCGCGCCCCGCCATAGTGCCCAGAACGATCATAATCAGGGCTGCAGCGCCCACAGCGATTGCTGTGCCGGTGGTGATCATCACTCGCAGTTCCAGGTCATGGCGCACCACGGGGGCATCATCGGTGCTTTCGTATTCGTGGCGGTGCAGGACGGCGGCCTGTGCGGCAAAAGGCGCTTCGCCATCGGGGGTGGTTTCGTCCTTCGGCTTGCCTGCAAACCGGAGGATGTTAAAGCCTTTGCCGGGCTTTTTTTGTTCCGGTGCTTCCGGCTCCGCCCCGGCGTTGGGGTCGCTCAGGTACTGGGCAGCCGCCTGGTAATCGGTATCGGTCTTTTCTGTTTTTGCCTTTGAATCCGATTTGATCTTTTCCAGGTTGATGGACTGTTCAATGCCGCGCACAAATTCCGCGGTATTGGGCTTTTCATCCACCAGGGGGCCGATCAGCTCCTCAAAGCTTTCTTCCTCTTTTTTCGGGGCGGGCTTTTTCGGTTCTTCCGGCCGCTCTTCCACCCCTTCGGCAATCTCGCTCAGGCGGATTTGCCCAGTCAAGGTCTGGGCCAGCTCCTGCGGCAGTTCCTCAAAGGTATCGCCGCTGGCGGGTTCTTCCTGCACGGGGGCAGCTTTGGGCGCAGGCTTTTTGCGGCGCGGCGGCAGGGCTGCGTTCAGTTCATGCAGGAACGACTGGGTGCTTTCCGGTACGGGCTCGTCCCCCAGCTGCATGGTAAAACCGGTGGTCGCCTGCGGGGCAGGCGCGGGCTGCGGCTGCACCGTATCGTTTGGGGTCATGACCGGCTCGCCCACGGGTTCCGCTTCGCGGCGGGGGGCAGGCCGAGTGAACGGCATGGTGCGTTCCCGCTCCTTGCGGGGGGTGAACTCCACGGTATCCCGCTTTTTATTTTTGCGGTAAACATTGGGCTGAGGTTCCGGCTGCGGGGCCGGCTCATCCTTCGGAGGTAGCGGTTTGCCTGTGGCGGCAAACTGGGAAGTCTGCCGCCCGGAGATGGAAAGCCCTGCGTTGGTAGCGGTCAGGCGGGGCATCTCGCCCGTTTCCTCTGTTTCCGGCTCCTCCCGGGGCTGTTCCGGAACCTCCCAGTTTTCTACCGGGGCTGTATCCGGCTCGCCCTCATACGGGTCATAGGATTCCAGCTCGTCATAGACATCGTGCTTTTTGCCGCCGAACAGGCTGGCAAAAAAGCCTTTTTTCTTTGCAGCGTGGTGGCGGGGCGGCTCTTGCTCGCGCAGCTCCATCTCGTCCGGTTCATCCTGTGGCAAAACATCCTGCGACCGGGGCAGTTGTTCTTCCAGCTGCTGGGTGCTCTGGTTTTCCACCCTGCCGCTGACCGAAACATTGATCGGCTCAAACTCCCCGGTATCGGTAGCATATCCAAAGCCAAACAAGCCTTTTTTCTTGGGAGTCTGCTGGCGCTCCTGCTCGGACTTCATATCATCCGGAACAACGGCCACGCTGGTGCCAAAAAAGTTGGTAAAATCTTTTTTTCCTTCATCCAGGTACTTGCTGTCCGCTTGCGGCACCCTGCGGCCCAAAAAGGCTTTAATGACGCTGGTGCGGGTGGTATCCCCTGATGTTGCATCCGCCGGTCTTGGTTCCGGCTGCGGGGCCGGGTTTGTCTCCGGCTGTACCTGCGGGGCCGGCTGCTGGGGCGCAGTTTGTGCCGGGGCAGGGCGGGCAGGCTGCGGAACAGGTTCCGAGCGCACCGGCTGAGTCAGTTGTACAGTTTGTATATTATTTTGTTTTTCTACTTTAGGCTCAACTTCCGGCATGCGGCGCGGCTCCGGCACAGAAGCAGGCCGGCGGGCCGGGGCAGCGGGGCCGGGTTTATTCTTTTTGGCAGCCCGCATACTGGGCAGATCGCCCAGCAGGTCGTCCAGCACAGCGGTGGAAAACCGGTCCTCGGTGTTAAAATTATTGCCTTTGCCCAGCGTGATATCCGGCAGGTCCTCTTTCTGGATGGGTCCCAATGCCGAACCGCCGCCGGAGGATTCCTCCATGCTGCCGTGGCCCAGGCTTTGCAGGATGGCATCCACCTGGCGGTCTGTTACACTATCCCGGATGCCGCGTTCGGCCTGCTCATGGCTGAGTTCTTCCAGAATGCGGTCCACGGAATCATTTGTACGTTTGCTTGGCATGTTGTTCTCCCCTTTGGTATGGGATTCCTTTTTTTGCGCAGCCGTTACTTGCGGCGCTGCATGATGTTGTACATCAAAATACCGGCGGCCACGCTGACGTTATAACTGTCCACACCGGTTTCACCACCGGCCATATCCAGCGTAACGGCAGCATCGCACAGTTTGCGCACCAGTGCGCCAGGGCCTGCGCCCTCGCTGCCCAGCACCAGCGCCACCGGGCCGGAAAGATCGGTCTTTTCCAGCGGAGCACCGCCCAGGTCGGCACAGTAAACAAAAATGTTCTGCTTTTTCAGGTCACGGATGGCCTGCGGCAGGTTGGCGACCCGCGCCACCGGGATGCGGGCAGCTGCCCCGGCGCTGGATTTCATGACCGTGCCGGTCACGCCAACGCCGCCGCGCCGCGGGATGATCACGCCGTGGGCACCGCACAGCAGCGCGCTGCGCAGGATTGCGCCCAGGTTGTGGGGGTCCTCAATACCGTCACACAGCACGAGGAACGGCGGTTCGCCGCGGTCTTTTGCGATCTGCAAAAGCTCCTCCACGCCAACATACTGGATGCGGGCAGCCCAGGCCGCCACACCCTGGTGGTCCTGGGTACCGCACAGCTTTTGCAGCTTGCCGGCGGGTACACGCTTGATGACCGCCCCGGCCGCTTTGCCCAGCGCGGTATAATACCCGGCCATGCGCGGCTCCATGCTGTCGGCCAGCAGCAGGGTGTCCACCCCGGCTTCGCTTTTCAGCAGTTCGGTCACGGGGTTTTTGCCCCATACCAGGGCGGTATCCTGCTCCGCAGGGGCCTTGTCTGCCTTGGCCTGGGGGGCCTGCTGGGGCATGCGTTTTTTATTTTCCATCTGCAATGTGGTTACTCCTTAAAACGATTGGGTAAAGCCCTGTGCGGCGGCGTTTGGCAGCCATTTTGCCGCGTATGGCAGCCCGCACAGCTTTCTGGCATGATTCGATAATTATACAGATATAGTATAGCACATTTCCTATGCTTTTGTCACCTTTTTCCTTGGCGTCAAAAGTACAGATTTTTCACCCTTTTGCCCGGTGCTTTTGTGCGTGTTTTCGCGGTTTATACAAACCGTACTGGAAAGGTTTTCCTTTGAAGATGTTGAAAACCCTGTTGAAAGCGTGGAAAACCCGCTTGTATGGCCAGTTTTCCACCGTTTTAGGGGGTGTTTTCAACATATTGTGGAAAACCTTTCAACATAACAGTACGGATAAACACCCCCGCTCACTGGGCAAACTACCAGTTTTACCCCCGTTTTTGCGGGTAAAACTTACAATTATTACGGGGGTTTTGCCCGTTTTTTCACTTTCCACAGGTTTTCCCCACCCCGTCTGTGGACAAAAAGCGAAAAGTTCATCCTGCATGTTGAATGCAAAAATTCCCCACAAAATTCCATCCCGTTCAGGCCATTCCGGCTGCTGCAAACCAGTCCGCCGCAGCCCGCAGAACGGGCGCGGCATTGCTGCCCCCGCCGCCGTATTCGATCACCACCGCCACCGCAAACTGCGGCTGCTGCACCGGCCCATACCCGATGAGCACCGAGTTTGTGTAGTGGGTGCCATCCGGCAGCGTGCCCGCCAGCTGGGGGCTGCCGGTCTTGCAGGCAAGGGGAATGGGCGATTCCCGCAAAGTGCGCAGCGTTTGAGCCATCTGGGCCATCCCCTCCCGGATGGGGGCAAACACTGCCGCCCCGCCGGGTGCCTGGGCTAAAACGTCCGGCTGCGCCTGCCAGGTTATATTCCCGGCGGCATCGGTGGTGCTTTGGGCAAAGTGCAGTGCCGGGCGCTGGCCGTCCCGCGCAAGGGCCCCGGCATAGGCCGCCAGCTGCAAGGGGCTGACCGACGTATTGCCCTGCCCGATGGCCGCCATCAGTGCAAGGCCCGCCTGATAGTTCTCATCGGTGCTCCAGGTCAGGCGGCCTGTAGTTTCCGGCAGCTCAGTACCGCAGGGTGCTCCAAGGCCCAGCTGCTGCGCGGTAGCGGAAAACGTATCCACCCCAAGGCGGCGGCCGACATCATAAAAATAAATGTTGCAGCTGTGGCGCAGCGCCGTAACCATGCTGACGGCCCCGCGGTGCCCCAGCTGCAAACAGCGCGGCTGGTAACCCGCATAGTAGGTGTACCGCCCGCCGCAGTTTACAGTGCTTTGCGGGGTGATGATCCCCGCCGCCAGAGCCGATGCCGCTACTGCCGGTTTGAACGCCGACCCCGGCGCATATTGGCCGTTCAGCACCCGGTTGACCAGCGGTGCTCCCTGGGCTGTGGCCAGTGCGGCATAATTCTGCCGCCAGCTGGCAAGGTCATAATCCGGCAGGCTGACCGCCGCCAGAACGCCGCCGGTCTGCACATCCACCACCACAGCCGCCCCGGCGCAGGCTTCTTTGCCCTTGCCTTCCGGCTTTGTGGCCTGTAAAGTTTCAATTTGCTGCTGCAATGCGCTGCGCAGGGTGCGCTGCAAATCAGCATCCAGGTAAAGGTGCAGGGTATCCCCGGCCTGTGGCGTACTTTGTATGGTTTCGGTGCGGCCGCCGCTGCTGCGGTCAACTGTCACTTTCAGGCTTCCCGCTCTGCCGCGCAAAGCATCCTCCCAGGCAGCTTCCAGCCCCCATTGGCCGATGGATTCATCCATGGCAAGGCCTTGGGCCTTTTTCTGTGCCCACTGCTCGGCACTCATGGCCCCCACGCCGCCCAGCAGTTGCGGAGCGAGGGTGCCATCCACCGCCGTGCGGGTACCGCGGGCAGTCAGCCGCACCGCCCCGCTCTGGGGCAGACCGGCAGCCAGCAGGCTCTGGCACTGTGCCTGGGTCAGATTTTCAGCCAGCGGCAGTTCCCCCGCCGAAACGGCAGAACAAAAGGCGGCAAGCTGTGTTTCCACATCCTTGCCGCCTAGATCCAGTTCTTTTAACGTTTGCAGGGTCTGCGCCATCTCGGTGTCCGGTGGGGCCGGAACGCAGAGCGCCAGGTCATACACAGTGTCATCCTGCACCAGCGCCGTGCCGCTGCGGTCCACAATGCTTCCCCGCGCCGCCGGGATGCGCACGGTATAGCTGGTCTGAGATGCCTGTTCCAGCTTTTTAGCATAGTGATCCGCCATGGTAAACTGCATCCAGTACAGCCGCACCAAAAATGCCGCAAACACGGCAGTGCAGAAAATCAGCAGGAACCACACCCTTTTTTTGCCGTCTTTTTTCATGCGCACCTCCCGGCAGGCCACTGCCTGCTCTGGTCTGATCGTTCTTTGGTCTGTCCTTTTGCCATATGGGTATTATACAAGGTTTTGCCGCAACTGTCAGCCCCCGATGAAATACAGGCAGTCGGTTTCATCGGCAGTATCTTCCAGCGGGGCGCGCAGGGTCAGGCCGCCGGGGTCGGGCTGGGGCGCTGCTGCCAGCTGCCCGGCCCAATACTGTCCCTGCGCGGTAACGGCCAACTCCCCCGCTGCCGCCTTACAGCTGCAGGGCAGGCCGGTCACCCACAGGACTCCGTTCTGGCGGGTCAGCGTGCCAAGGGCCTGCCCCACCAGAGCCGGGACTGCCCCCGCTCCGCTGCCCGCCGGGGACACCGTGCCATGCTCCCCTGCAATGCCCGCAAAACGGCCGCTGCCGGCCCGCACGGCGGGCCTTAGCATGGCTGCGCCAGCAAAAATCCGCCGGGCCAGCGGGCGGCGGTCCACACGGGGTCCCAGCGTTCGCCGTCCGTCTGCCTGCTTTGCAAAAAATTGCGCAGGGCGGCGTTTTCTTCGGCATCCGGTTCGTGTTCTGCCAGCCGGCGGCGCAGGGCAAACAGCTCCCGCTGCATCACGCTCATTTGGGCGGCATAGTGTTGGGCTAAGGCATCATCCAGCCGCCGGGGCAAAGCCGCCCCCCACACGGCCATGCTAAGCAGGGCAAGGCCCGCCAGCCCCAGCAGCAGCGCACAGAGCTGCCGGAGCGTTTTGTGCCGTCTGCGCGGTGCCGGGCGCGCAAGGTCCAGCCCGTCCCGTTCTTTTCGTCTGGTATGCCGCATGGTGCGCCGCCCGCCTTTCGCTCATTGTTTTTCTCCACAACTATATGTTTGCCCGCCCCCTGCTAGACTTTGGGGGCGGATTTGATATAATAGAAGAAACCAAACCAAATGTTAAGGAGTACCTGCCATGCCTGCCACTTTGCTTGTTTTAGATATTGACGGCCCCCTGCGCCCCCATGGGGAGCCGCGCGTGCCCAAAGAAAACGTCGATGCCCTGCGCACCGTGCAGAAAGCCGGGGTCAAGCTCGTGATTGCCACGGGGCGCTGCCGGGCAGAGATCCCCGCCAAAATGCTGCGCGGCATCCGGCCGGATTACTGGATCTGCGCCGCCGGTGCCCAGGTGGAGGATGCCGCCGGGACCGCCCTGTACACCAGCCACATGACCGCCGAGGAAATGTACGCTCTGGTGGATTTTTGCGAGGACTATGAGCACCCGCTGGGATTCAGCTTTTCGGACGGCGGGTATGTTTACCTGGATTATGAGGCCTTCCATGTGCAGGAGAAAGCCGCTGCACTGGAAGGTTGCCTGAAAGACGGCGAGGACCAGGACCGCCACCTGTTGGATATGCCGTTTTCCGCGTTCGGCATGCTGGCGGCGGAAGATATCGCCAAGTTCCAGGCCAAATACGGCTACCTGGGGCTGAAGTTCCTGCCCTACCACGTGACGGGGTGCGATATCCTGCGCGCCGGACAGGACAAGGCAACCGGCCTGCAGGCACTGCTGGACCATCTGGGCCTGGCCGCCGCGGACTGCGTTGCCGTGGGCGATGGTCCCAACGATGCCGGAATGCTGGCGCTGGCCGGGCGTTCCTACTGCATGGCGGACGGCATGAAAACCGCCAAAGCTGCCGCCAAGGCGCTGGCCCCTGCCGCTGCACCCGATGGCATTGCCCAGCTGTGCCGCAGTCTGTGGCCGGAGATATTCCGTTGAACACCAAACAACCGTACACCCATGTGGGGCCGGGGCTGCCCCCACTGTACGGCGCACAGGCCAAAGCGCTGATCTTAGGCAGCTTTCCCAGCCCAAAGAGTCGGGCACAAGGGTTTTATTACGGCCACCCGCAGAATCGGTTCTGGCCGCTGATGGCTACCCTAACCCACAGCCCCACCCCCGCATGGGAGGATCTGGATGCCAAACGCGCCATCATCATTGGTAGCGGGCTGGCGGTGTGGGATGTCATCCACGCCTGTTCCATCCGCGGGGCATCGGATGCTTCCATCAAAGATGTGGAACCGAATGATCTGGCAGCCCTGGTGAACCGCCTGGGCGTACAGGCCATTTTTTGCAACGGTGCCACCAGCGGCAGGCTGTACCGCAAATACGCCCAGCCCCTGACCGGGTTGGAAGCTGTGGTGTTGCCCTCCACCAGCCCGGCCAATGCGGCGTTTACCATGCCGCGGTTGCTGGATGCCTGGGGCACTGCGCTGGAAGGATATGTGAACAAACCGTAAAAAGCGCAAAAAAGCGCCGTTTTGCCGCCCGAAAAGGGCAAAATTGTTTGCATTGTCCCCGCCGTTGCACTATAATGAAAGGGTATTCCCTTTGCTCCGGCGTTTGCCTTTGCCGGGGCGCACCTTACTACAAGGAGCTTTGAACCCATGAGCAAGTGGATCGAAAAGCGCACCCGCCCGGTTCTGCCGCTGTACCTGGCTGCACTGACCTGGCCGGTTGCTTCCCTGATTCTGCCGCCCTACCGGCTGGTAAACCTGGTTATCATTGCGGCACTCAGCACTGTGGTGTATCTGGTTTCTTCCCGCTTCTGCCCCACGCGGGTGCAGCGGGTGGAACAGCCCTACGCCACCGGCAGCGAGAACACCGATGCCATGCTGAACGGCATTGCCGCCAACCTGGACGCGCTGCACAAGCTGAATGACGCCATCCCGGATGCCGAACTTTCCCGCCAGCTGGACCGTATGGAAAAGGCCGGGCGCGGCATTGTGCAGGCGGTGGAGCAAAAGCCGGATAAAGCCCGCACCGTGGATCGCTTTGCACGGTATTACCTGCCGGAAGTGGTCAAGATCATGAGCGCATACGCCCAGATGGAAAAAGGCGGCATTACCGGCGAAAACGCCGCCCAGATCTTGAGCGAAGTACGCCGCAACGCTGGCACCATGGCCACCGCATTTGAAAACCAGCTGGACGCCCTGTATTCCGCAGAGGCAATGGATATTTCGACCGACATCGAAGTGCTTGAAAACATCATGCGCGGTCAGAATTTGACCTGATGCTCCCAACCCAAAATATAAAAAGAAGAAGAGAAAGGACTTGCCACTATGTCTGATCTGGATTTTGACCTGAACGCTCCCGCAGCACCTTCCCTGACCTTGGATGCGGCCCCTGCCGCCCCCACCCTGACCCTGGATCCCGAAGCGGATGCCAAGGTGGTGGAGGAAGCCAAAAAGGCTACCCCCGTTACCGTGGAGGATACCCCGCTAAGCCCCGAAGAGCAGAAGATGGTGCAGGATTTTGCTGAAAAGATCGACTTGACCAACTCCCAGATGATTTTGCAGTACGGCGCCGCCAGCCAGAAAAAGCTGAGCGATTTTTCTGACAGTGCGCTTTCCCGCGTGCGCACCAAGGATATGGGTGAGACCGGCGAACTCATCACCCAGCTGATCGGCGAGCTGAAAGGCTTTGACGCCACCGCAGAAAATCAGAAAGGCTTCCTGGGCTTTTTCAAGAAAAAGTCCAACGAGCTGGAAGCCCTGAAAGTGAAATACGACAAAGCTGATGTGAACGTGGAACGCATCAAGGCCCAACTGGAGGACCACCAGGTAACCCTGATGAAAGACATTGCCATGCTGGACAAGATGTACCAGCTGAACCTTGTCTATTTCAAGGAGCTGAGCATGTATATCCTGGCCGGCCGCAAAAAGCTACAGCAGGTGCGGGAGAACGACCTGGCCGCCGCTGAAGCCAAGGCCAAAGCATCCGGCCTGCCGGAAGATGCCCAGGCCGCCCGCGACCTGGCCGACCAGTGCGACCGCTTTGAAAAGAAGCTGTATGACCTGGAGCTGACCCGCAATATCTCCATCCAGATGGGCCCACAGATCCGCCTGATCCAGTCCAACGATACGATGATGGCCGAAAAGATCCAGACCACCATTGTGAACACCATCCCCCTGTGGAAGAACCAGATGGTTTTGGCCTTGGGCATGGCACACAGCCAGCAGGCCATGCAGGCCGAGCGCGCCGTGACCGATGCCACCAACGAGCTGTTGCGCAAGAACGCCGCAACCCTCAAGCAGGGCACCATCGACATCGCCAAAGAGTCTGAGCGCGGTGTGGTGGATATTGAGACCCTGCAGCAGACCAACCGCGATTTGATCAGCACACTGGATGAATTGAACAAGATCCGCGCAGACGGCAAGGCCAAGCGCGCCGCCGCCGAGCAGGAGCTGGGCCGCATTGAGGGCGAGCTGAAGCAGAAGCTGTTGGAAATTAACAAGTAATTATTTTTAGGGTGCATTATTGCATCCCCGTTAAGTGAGGACGACCCATGCAGTTGGAGCAGCAGGAAACATTTGAGATCAAAAGCCCGCAGCTGGAAGTGTTTGGCCAGGTGGAAAGCAAACTGCCCGCCCCCGCCAAAAAGCGGCCTTTTGCGGCCGGGTTCCTGGCCGTGATGGTGCTGGTTTCGGTGTTTGGCATTGGCGGCGTGCAGCTGAAAAGCCGTTACCGCAATGTGGCTGAAATTTACACCAGCGAGGTTGACAAGCACGGCAACAGCATCCAGGGGGATTTTACCACCCTGACGGATACCGCTGCCAACCTGATGCGTGCCTGCCAGAAGGTACTGGGCGAAGCTGACAGCAACTGTACCACCGTAGCAGACCTGCTGGCCCAGTGGCAGGATACCGCCATTGCCCCAGCCGCGCAATATGCGGTCATCCACCAGCTGGATAACGCTGTGGACGCCATGTACACCGCCGCCAAGGCAAAAGCCACCGCCGATGCGCTGGATCAGATCAACAGCCTAGATGCCAGCTATGTGAGCACCCAAAGCATTTTGCAGCGCGAAATTGCGCAGAATTATACCACCGCTGCCCAAAGCTACAACACCATGGCTTCCGGTTTCCCCGCCAATGTGATCGGTACATTGTGGGGCGCGGGGCAGGTGGAACTGTATGTAGCGCAGTGACCCCGGAAAGGAGGAGGCCGGATGAAAATTTTGACCCGCACCGCAGCCGCCGTTCTGGCGGCTGTGACCGCGGCGGCAGTCTGGGCGGTACCGGCAGCGGCAGCTGCTTCCGTTCAGGGCATCAGCAGTACCAGCTGCATTGCCGATAATGCCAATATTCTAAGCCGCGATACCGAAACATATATCACCAACATTTCTGTTGCCCTGCAGGAAAACTGCAGCGGTGCACAGATCGGCGTTTACACCACCGATTACGTCGGCAACAATACCATGGAAGGCTATGCCTACGAGGTGTTTCAGGCATGGGGCCTTGGCAGCGCTGACCAGGACAACGGCATGGTGCTGCTGATGGCCACCGGGGACGACAACTATTGGGCCACCCCCGGCGAAGGGCTGGAAAGCGCGTTTTCCGGCAATGTGCTGAGCGATCTGCTGTATGATAACCTGGAAGCTTCCTGGGCAAAGCAGGATTACGATACCGGCGCACGCAAAACCGTGCTGGCCATGGCCGAGCGCATCTGCGATGTATATGGCGTCAGCCTGGATATGGACGCGATCGGCTCCGGCCTGGCAGATTCTTCCGGCAGGATTGTGGAAAACACCCAGAGCCGCAGCAATGGAGGGGCGGTGCTTACCTTGATTTTGCTGACGATTATTATTGCAGTGATCGTGATTGCGATCCTGAAAACGCCGCGCGGACCCCGCGGGCCGCAGGGTCCCACCTACACAGGCGGCCGCCACTGGCCCGGCGCCGCGGGCCGAACGTATTCTTTTTCGGCGGACCGGTTTACCGGCCGCGCCGTCCCCGGCGACCTCCCCCGCCGCCCCCTCCGGGCGGTGGATTTGGTAATCCCGGCCCACGCCCCGGCGGCGGCTTTGGTGGGCCTGGCCCCGGTGCTAGGCCTGGCAGTTTCGGTCCGCGTCCCGGCGGTGGCTTTGGCGGAATGTCCGGCGGGTTCCGTTCCGGCGGCGGCAGTGCCCGGCCGGGTGGCGGTGCTGGGCGCAGCGGCGGGTTCGGCGCCCCGCGCGGTGGGGGCGGCAGCTTCCG
>OGOI01001606.1_pt1 | contig 13119 bp, 9 predicted proteins | sample 1552631 | NCBI WGS metagenome assembly OGOI01 (sample SAMEA2580204, study PRJEB22360) | human gut metagenome | biome: human gut; feature: human-associated habitat; material: faeces | place: Denmark | collected 2008/2010 | reverse complement strand
TCTTATACCCTGCCAAGGGCTACGGGATTATTTCACTAACTTTCAATTTACAGCATTCCAAGCGCCGATAGCAACGCACCGATGATAATGCAGAAATCTGAGCAGTTGAATACGATCTTGCGGAACGCCTGCCATTTCACCGGGAAGCTCACATAATCCACCACATAACCTCTGCGAAGGCGGTCATAGGTATTGCTGAAGGCACCACCAAGCAACAGCGATAGTCCCAGTCGCAGCAAATTGTTGCCTCGATGTCCCAGACTCACGATAAAGACAATGGTCAATATCAGTGTAAACACCAGTGAAACAACAGCCACCAGACGCCTTCTCTTCTGTCCGGCATTGAGCATCATGCCTTTGTTGTGATGCTTGCGGATCAGAAATTCCCCCCTGCAGATCTCTCGTTCTTCCCGCTCGTCCACATGCGACTCTATATAATTTTTTAAGAAAAAATCTCCCCAGAAAATTCCTGCCAGTATCACAAGGCATACCACTGTCATATATTCCGCTCCTTATTCACGCCGTCCGTATTTCCCCTTGCAATCCGCTTATTCGCGCTCTGCTTTCCGATTCTTTATCTTCAAAAACGCCAGAAGTGCCCCATACAATACTCCGGCCACAGGCCATACGACCCAGGTAATGTCCCAACGCATCGTCGGCAGGCTGATAGCCAGATAAACCGCTGTCCAGACACACCAGTAAATTGCTGTCACATGCTCATACTTCCGGTTAACTGCCTTATTCTCCACAGTATAATCCCCCTCCTGAAGCAATTTCTGATAACCGCCCCAGATAATACCGGACCACACGAACAGCTATACAGCGATCGCCACTACAATGAGCAAAGCATCCGTAGCAAGGATTACCGCATAACCATTATTCCCGAAAAAAATAGATACTGCCAGCAACGGTACCACTCCCAGAATACACAATACAACACCCAGGGTTATGCAGATCCGGTAGGTTCCCGCAAATGTTTCTTTTGCTTTCTCCACGATTCCGGACACCCCATATTGCAATGTCAGCTTTTCTTTTTCCAGATATTCATATTTATTATACGGGATTCCGGTGAGAAGAAATACCGCTACCGCAACTACCACCATCAGTAACAGTACGATGAGACCGATTCCTCCTGCGACATTTTCTGTAACCGCTCCTCTTTTGGCACCTGCCATTCCCAACAACCACAACAATACAACAGGAGAGAGCACACATAAGGATACTGCCGGAGCAATCCGGGCAGCATATTTTCTCGTAGCTTCCAGGAAAGTATTGGCTTCCTCCACCGTGATCACTTTTCCCTCTGTGATCTCCGGTGTCATTCCATCGGCGAATTCCGTCTCTTCCATTTCATCTTTTAATAAGTAATCCGTAGTAACTCCGAACAGCTGGCTCATACCGACAATGCGTTCCAGATCCGGGATTGAGGCTCCACTCTCCCATTTGGATACAGACTGTCTGGAAATGTCCAGGCGTTCTGCCAGTTCCTCCTGGGACCACCCATATTTCTTACGCAACATTATTATTTTTTCTGACAGGATCATTTTCATTCTCTCCTTCTTTTATTAATGTTTTCTTGTGCACACATAGATCGTCGACATAGGAAAATCATAACAAAAGAGCCGGTTGACAACTACCAAGTGCCCTTGAAATTTTGTCAACCGGCAGTTGCGTTTCCGGATTTTTCTGAAATTTTCAGCAATATTACTGTACTTCACGGATCAGACAGTATTGCTTTAACGGAAAATTCTTCTCCATCACACCATATACTTTGAATCCGAACTTTTCATAGAATTCCACGTTTTTTGGATTATGTGTTTCGAGGGAGATCATCAGTTTGTGCTTCTGGGCATAGCCAATGGCTTCCTCCAGAAGCTCCGCTGCAATTCCGTGATGCTGCATGGATGGATCCACCGCCAGATAAATGATATGCAGACGCTGATTCTGATGCAGTTGATCCGTCCAGCTGGAATTCAGATAATCCTCACCCTTCATAAAATTCCGAAATGTCTTTAACGAAGGATCCTCCTTGATCAGATAGGAATCCGTCTGTAAAGCAGCCATGGCCTCTGTAAAATAGAACTGAAATACATTGTACGGCTCCGCTTCATCCGATACCACCAATACACTGTTCAGATCCGCGCTGTCTGCGAAGATCTCACAGGTCGCATAAAATTCATCCATGTCACATTTAAACAGCTCCGGCATCAGATTTTTACGGACTTCCGGATCCGGAATCAGCGTCTCGTACAACGGATCGTGTGCAAAGCACTGATTCAGCATTTTCTCCACTTTCGGAAGGTCTTCCTTCTGCACACGATATAACTTATCACTTTCCATAATTGTATTTACTGTTATCTCCTTATTATGATGATGTCATTCCCCGGCTTTGTTGTCTGTGGATCGTTCCGTGCTCTGCTCTCGCCATCCTTACAGTTCGAATATCTCTGTCACAGATTTCTCCATTTGTTGCACGATATTCATCAGGCTGACCACAAGCTTGCTGCATGCATGCTCCAGGCTGGTAATTTCTTCCCGGTAGTCCATTTCCTTCATACCGGATCCTGTCAACGTCTCCAGTTGTTTTTCTTTTTGGAGAAGCTGCTTGACCGTTCCATATAGATTTTCATGCTCCGGCAGCCTTCCGTAACCCCATTTCAGGCGATCCTTCGGCTGATGGAATACATAATCCGTAAAATGCCTATATACTTCTTCATCAAAATTAAAGGCATAGGCATTGTTGTCTACCTGATAAAGCTTACGAAGTGCGGAGGAAAGTCTCTGTTCCTTCAGATTTCTCACCGCTCCGCCCAGAAGTCTCAGATTTGCACTGCATATCTCATGAGGATACAACACATTTCCGTACCAGTCAATCCGCACAAAAGCGTCCTGCTCCTGTTGGAACCTTGCGAGCAGCTTCTGTTCCAACGGTCTGATCTGCCGGAAAAGTTTCTCCGCCTCGTCGTATTTTCCATCTCTAAGCAACTGTTTGTAGTTACGGTTGTATTCCTCTACCGCTTCATATTCCTCCCGGCATCTTCTAAGTGCCCGGTCACTTAAAATCTCCAGTTCCTCAATTTTTTCAAGCAAAACCCGTTTTTTCTCTCCCAGCTGCCCCGCCACATCGGCGCGGTAGCAGATCTCCCGACACTGTTCCAAGCCCTTGCGAATCCGCTGCACCACCGGTGAAAACTGCAACGGTACCACTGCCGTTTCATCGAGCGCCAGGATCAGCAGAGCAAACAGCTCGTGATGCAGACGATATACCTGTTCATCATAAAACTCATCGTTGTCAAACTGGGAATGGTAGTGGGTCTCCATAAAGCTTCCGCCGGTGAAATCATTTACCATGGACGGTACACCTGCGATCGCCATGGAAAAATCATCCGACCAGGTCTCGATCGGAGATGTCACTGCTGTCTCTTCCGGATAGGCTATCGTCAGATTCGGCAGATCCGCCAGATATTCCTCCAGAAAGCTAACGTATTCATAGCAGCTGCGGATCCTCGCTCTGGTACCATGCGCTAACGCAGGAAGCTCAAAGTTCAGATCTGCGATCACCTTGCCCACCCATTCAGGATGTGCGGTAAATATCTGCTCATAAGCTCCCGTAGACCAGTCGAAATTGGAATCCACCACGCCCCATTCCTCGGATGCCATGGCACAGATCACAATGGTATTGTTCGGTTGAAAACCACTGTCCCACAACGCCTTTGCAATACCAAACATCAAGGCGACCGCTGTATTGTCATCCTGGAATCCGTCAAAATAGGAATCATAGTGTGCAGACAAAAGCACCATGCGGTCCGGATGTTTCCCGGGAATCTTACCCACAATATTATAAGTCGTGCAGTTTCTGGTCACCCTGGATTCCGCATCAAAGGTGACCGTTATTTCCTCCTGATCACGCAGCAGCTCCAACAGGCCTGCCGCATCTTTTCTGGAAATGGAAAAAGCGGGAGCATCCTCCGGTCCGGCGATATCCTGTGCATTCAGAGCTTCATCGTCGATTTCACCGTAGCCGCCGCTCTGCACTGCGATCAGGGCTGCGGCTCCTTTCAGATGTGCCTGGTATACCGGATAATTGATCCACCACTCATCTCTCTGGTTAATCTCCACCAATACCAGTTTATCCCTGACATCTTTTCCATGATAGTCCGTCTCCGTTCCTTTTCCCAGATACATCATGGAAAATTCCTTCGGGCCATCGGTGACAAAGGTTGTCTGATAGGCTCCCAATTCTGCTGACACGATCTCCCCGACTGCATTCGTGTAGCTTAACGCTGCCTTATGAAATTCCCAGCCGTCTACCGTCACAGCATCCTTTGTAACCTCAGACAGTCCGATTTTTTCCATTTCTGTCTTCAGCATCTCTCCGGTCTCAAATTCTGCCTTAGAACCCGCCGGGCGATACCCCAGTGTCGGATGTGACCGGTATTGCTCCATTCGTTTTGCCAGTTCATACGAATACGGTATATCCAGATTCTGTAACACCTTTTTCTGTAAAGTCACCCCGTTGTCATGCATATTCTGTCACTCCTGTTTCTATCCTGTTCGTTCTGTCACAGGAACCGTTACTTATTTTTTTACCATAGAATTCATATTTTCAGTAATTTTCTGCAGAATCTCTCTGTTTCTCTCTTCCGCTTCCAGCGTCTCACTGGCATGGGCGGATACTTCTTCCGTAGTCGCTGAGATTGTCTGAATGGAATCCACGATCTCCTGGTTGGCTGTTTTCAGAGCTTCTACTATCTGAAGCAGCTCTCCCAGATTATCCACGATCATATAACTGCTGTCTTCAATTGCTGTGAAGCTGTCCGCCGCACGCATCGTTCCTTCCCTTTGGCTGCCGATGCCATCTATCATCTGACGTATGACCGTTACCACTTCTCCTATCGCTCCGGATACATTTTGGATCAGCTCTGCGATATTGCCGGTAGCATCCTTTGTCTGGGTGGCCATTCCCGAAATCTCCGTAGCTACTACGGAGAATCCGCGGCCGGCTTCACCGGCTCTGGCTGCCTCTATGCTGGCATTCAGCGCCAGAAGACTGGTCTGATTCGCTATTTTACTGATGATTTCCACGATGGAATGCATCTCCTGCATATAATGATCCAGCGTTTCCAGCTTCTGTGCCGCCAGCTCACTGTTCCTTGCAGAATCCTCTGCCTGCTCCTTCAGACCTGTCATCTCTTCTTTTCCGGCATCCAGTATTTCTATCGTATGTTCCATATTGTTTCCGATCGTCTCTGCCACTTCACTCACGGTATTTACTTTTTCCTGAATAGCCTCCGTCTGTGCCGTCTGCTGCTGAATCGCCGCGGCAGACTCACCGGAACCTGCAGACACCTCCTCCATGGCTATTTTTGTGCTGTCAAAGGCAGTTTCCAGTTTATTCAATTCCGCTGTGATATCAGCTACTGAAGTCTCCATCCGGCTGCTCATTTCCATGACCTCACGTAAGGTTGCTTCCGTGCGGTCCTGCGCAGCTGTAATGCTCTCTATATTTTCATCAGTGTTCTTCTGGTTGGATATGGTAGCATAGATGGATGTAATGCACAGCAGAATCATTACCGAAATCTGTATAAATCCTGCGTCCTGCCCCAGATAACCAAATCCCCCTTGTGTGGCTCCCAGGAGCACCACCAGGATATTCTCTACCACCGTCCCCACATTAATAAGCACAAATGCCTTGACATCATGATAAGGCATGACTGCAAACATCATGGGAATTACAAATGCATACACCATGTTGCACTGTGCCGTAAAAAGCAGCACCGTATAAAACAGTGCAAATCCGATCAGTGACAGGTGTTTTATAGCTTTTGTCGCATGATCCCTCTTCCAACAAATTAATTCCGCAAGAACCGGTATGATTCCCAGAAACATCAGCACTGCCAATATCGGAGCCGACACTGTGTGATTAGCGAATCCGATCACGCTAATGAAAAGCATACATGCATTGATCACACCATGTGCTATCATGGCCACCCGGTTACTTCGTTCCAACTCTTTCATTTGCATTCTCCTTCTCTCCCGTATGATATTATGCCAGGCTCAAAAAGTCTAAGCCCATATGAGCTTGCTTATAAGTGGGTGAAAGACCTTAAATTCATAACGTAATTCCTCACATCCCTTATATTGTAATTCATGATGGTATCCCCGTCAATAAAGCACACGAAAATGCAGTCCGGTTTTCTATGAAAAACGGACTGCATTTTCTGTCATTTATATGTTATCTCCCTGCCGGACAGCTTCCAGCACCCTCTTTATACCTTGAAAACATCCAGTACCTTTTCCAGCTTATCCGCTAATGCCAACAGGTTCTCAGAAGAATTCATCAGTTCTGTCATGGTATCACTCATGCCATGAGCCGCCTGCATGGTACTGTCTGCGGATGCTGCATTCTGTTCGGAGATTGCCGACAATCCTTCCACTACATCACGGATCGCACTTCCGGACTGTCCTAAGACATCCATCTTCTCCCGGATACCGTCAATATGCTGCAGGGAATTCTCCACACCATCCGCTACTGCCGCAGTCTTCACACCGGTCTCCTCTAACTTGCTCTGCTGGTGATTCATGTTGGCTTCCACTTCACCCATGATCTCCACCATTCTGCCGGAAGACTCCATGATATTTTGGATGATCTGCTCGATCTCGGTTGCGGAGCGCTTAGACTGGTCAGCCAGCTTACTGATCTGCTCTGCTACCACTGCGAAGCCTCTTCCCGCTTCTCCGGCTCTGGCTGCTTCAATGCTGGCATTCAGTGACAGCAGATCTGTCTCGTCCGCAATATCCTGAATCATGGATACTGCCTTGGTGATATTCTGAATTGCTCCGTTCATATCCGTAATCTGTTCCGCTACCCGCAGGACAGATTCCTTGGTGCTCTCGTTGGAGCCGTTCAGTTCCTTCATGATCTCTTCGGAGGCTTTCTCTGCTTCTGCCATCCTGCCGGCATAATCCGTCAGAGATTTTACCTCCTCAGATATATATTCAATCTGCTCGCCGATACGCACTACATTTTCATTAGCATCCGTTGTCTCATTGGCCTGATTCCTTGCGCCGTCTGATATCTCGCCGACAGCATGGTATACATCATTCACAGATTCCTGGGTATCCTGTGCCATCTTGATCAGTTTGTTGGAAGATGCTGTCAGATCATCCGCGGAATCCTTGATCTCTGTCACGATCGAACGGAGAGTTTTTTGCAGTTTTACAGAAATACGATATACATCTCCAAGTTCATCCTTTTTACGGCACTGCTTTTCATCCGGTTCTGCATCCAGTTCTCCGTTCACGATCCTGCCTAGGAAATGCTTCGTCTTCTTCATGGTCTTCACCATGCTACGGGATAATACGCTTACCAGCGTTGCCGCCACAAGAACACATGCCACAGCAATCAGAATAATATCCTTCACCTGCATCGAGATTGTATCCTTGACATTCTGCATCGGCGTCGCCACTTCGATGGCACCGATCACAGAGCCATCAGAATTGATCAATGGCTGATAATATACATAATAATCTACTTCGGAAATGTTACAGTCCGTCAGGAACAAAGCCTCCCCAGTCTGAATCTGTGCATAGACATCGTCTTCCAGCGCCGTACCGTTAATACGTCCTCCTTCCGGCTTGGTCAATGTCGTGATCAGACGCATATTTCCATACAGAAAAGACACCTGGAAGCCTGTCTTCTCCTGCAATCCATCGATCAACTGTGTCTCCCCGGAAATGGATGTGCCGCCCTTGCGCACCTTGCCTCCCTTATCTCTGGTGTAATCGCCTTCATACAGATTCGTGTAGGTTTCATCCACACTGACACCAACGATCTGCAGAGACTGCTCAATCTGTTTCTCAATTCCGGTCTCTAATGCTTTGGCCCCCACCGTAGCCACCAGTGCACATACAATGATCATCGGCAGAAGGCTCAACGCCAGTATCTTTTTCGAAATTGTGAAAAATGGCTTTTTGTTCCCTTTTACTTTCGTTTTCTTATTCTCTGTCTTCTTCATGCTTACCACATCTGCCTTTCTGTAAAAGACTTTATCACATTCGGTCCATCTCGAAAACGTTTAAGTATTTTCTCGGTAAATTCATTGTAACATTTTCCATATAGTAATACAATTCGACAAAATTACAAGTATTTTATTGTTAAATTTGGTTATTTTTCCTTAACGTTAAGTGAAAATATCTCTTTTGTTTACGAAACAGTTAAGTTTTCTGCTTCCAGACCGGCATACGCAGTATCTTTATCAATAGCGGAATGATCATGATAAACCACACAATAGGCTCCGCCGCGATCACACCCGGGTATCCGAACATGGGAACCAGCGTCGCCGCGATCACAATTTTCCCTATCATTTCCAGTGAGCTGGAGATCAGCGGTACAATACGTTCTCCCAACCCCTGCATGGCATTTCTCACAATACAGATTACCGCCGTCACATAATAGAACAAAGTATCTACCTTGAGATATAACGTTGCATTGTAGACCACTTCCGGGTTTTCACTGCCCGTGACCAGCCATACCAGCCAGTCACCGATGGTATAAGCAGTCACAATATTAAGCGTACACCAGATGCAGGTATAACCGGTTGCCAACAGGATTCCTCTGCGGATCCGTTCGATTTTGCCGGCTCCCAGATTTTGTCCGCAATAGGTCGCCATGGTCTGACCGAAGACGCTGAACATGATCATGAAGATCTCGGAGATCTTGCGGGCTGCCGTATGAGCAATGATAATATTCTGTCCCAGCTTATTGATGGAAGTCTGCAATGTCAATGTACCGATATTGACCAGTGAGCTCATGAACCCCATGGAAAGGCCGGAGCTTAACATATTGCGGAGCATTCCGGCATCCTGCAGCTTCAGATCATTCACACGTATCCGCAGAATTACATACTTTTTCCACAGATATATCGCACACACCACCACAGCGATCAGCTGCGACAGCACAGTAGCAACTGCAGCGCCCAGCACTCCCATATGCAGCACCACGATCAGAAGCAGATCTCCTCCGATATTCAGCACCACCGACACCGCCAGCACGATCAGCGGGGTCACGGTATCTCCGATCGCTCTTAGGGTCGCCGCTAATACATCATATAGTAATGTAACAACAAGTCCCGCTATGATCACGGATACATACTGTGTTGCTGTGTTCAGCAGATTTTCCGGCACATTCAGGAATCTGAGGATCGGCTGCAAAAATACAAGCCCTCCTATCGTCAGTACCACAGCTGCCAATAGGCCAAGCACCAGAGAATTGCCCAAGGATCTGCGCAATCTGTCCATATCCTTCGCTCCGAAGCACTGTGCCGAAATAATAGCAAAGCCATTGCACATTCCCATCAGGAATTGTACGATCAGATTGCTCAGCGTCGTCGTGGCCCCCACTGCCGCCAGGGCATTATCTCCCAGAAAAGTACCTACGATGCGGGTATCTGCCAGACTGTAAGTAAGTTGCAATAAATTGGCCAAAAAAATAGGAAGGGCAAACGTCAGTATCAAAACTGACGGTCTGCCCTTTGTAAGATCTTTCATATAGTTCCTCACTTCTACACTTCCGGGAAAAATATAGATTTTCCCGCGTGATAGGGCTACAGAACTTTTTTAAAACTTTTTCTTGGCATTGTCAAGGTATTTCTTGGTCTCAGCCACCACAACACCATTTAATGCCAACAGTGCGATCAGGTTCGGGATCGCCATCAGACCGTTGAAGATATCTGCGATGGTCCATACTGCCTTAACAGTCATGTAGGGTCCGATGAATACGCAGGCAATGTAGATCCAACGGTATACTTTGATTGCCTTCGGCTTCTGACCGATCAGGTATTCCAGGCATCTCTCGCTGTAGTAATCCCAACCGAGGATCGTGGTAAATGCAAAGAATACCAGGCATACCATCAGGATAAAGGATGCAATAAAGCTGTTAAAAGGCAGCCCCTGCTGGAAAGCTCTGGTGGTAACATCCACGCCGTCCAGACCTACGTTCCAGGAATCGGTAATTACGATCGTAAGACCGGTCATGGTACAAATGATCAGAGTATCAATGATGGTACCCATCATTGAGATCAGACCCTGTTTGGCAGGAGAGTCGTTCTGCGCTGCAGCCGCTGCGATCGGTGCACTACCGATACCGGCTTCGTTGGAGAAAATACCTCTCGCAATACCCTTCTGCATTGCCATGATAACCGCTCCCAAAGCACCGCCGGCTACGGCACGCATACCAAACGCACTCTGTACAATGGTTACGATAGCTGCCGGAATGGCCGTTACATTAAAGATCAATACTAACAGACAGGCTACTACATAAGTCACTGCCATAAAAGGAACGATGACCTGTGCCACGGTGGAGATACGCTTTAATCCACCGATAACTACCAGTGCCACGCAGATGGTCAAAAGGATTCCGGAGATCACCACGCTCCAGGAATAGTCCATGCCGAAGAGCTGTACGGTATGTGCATTATTTGCATCGAAGAAATTATGTACCGCACTGGTGATACCGTTGATCTGGGTAAAGGTTCCGATACCGAACAATCCTACGCATACACCCATAAAAGCGAAGATCTTCGCCAGCCATTTCCAGCTCTTGCCCATACCGTTCTCGATATAGTAGAAGGGTCCACCGATGATGTGTCCGTCCTCTGCTACCACACGATACTTCACCGCCAGCAGACACTCGGAATACTTCGTAGCCGTACCTACCAGCGCAGCGATCCACATCCAGAACAAAGCTCCGGGGCCGCCTGCTACAATAGCCGTTGCCACGCCAACGATATTACCGGTTCCGATGGTAGCGGACAATGCCGTACACAGTGCCGCAAAGCTGGATACTTCGCCGTCTTCGCCCGACTTTTCATTGGCAATTAAGTGTTTGATTGCATGGGGAAGCTTCGTGATCTGCAAAAAATGAAGTCTGGCTGTAAGAAAAAGACCGGTAGCCAGAATGAGGACGATCAGGGGGATGCCCCAGACGAAATCATCCACTGTGGTCAGAAAGTTACTAATCATGTCTAACATATTCCCTCTCCTTCCGTCACCTCTTGTGACGTCCTATCGTAGATTGATTTCTTCCGAAGAGAATGGGAATAAGCATATAGATGCTCTGTCCTTTTGCCTGAGAGATTGGCAGCTTTACTGCCGTACACCTTCGGCGCCTTCTATACGGAAATATGATAATTGCTTTCCGTGGAAGGACTCTCCAGAGTAAATCTTTACCGCACTAAAGCGGCAACAAAATCACAATAGCATACTTTTTCACCCATTGCAACTTTTTTATCTTTAGTCATTGATCTGACCAACACAGGCATTGACTTTTATGGTACCTAATTACTATAATATAATTCATATGAATACTAACACGAACAATCACAAAACTTCATATTCCATTATACGTGGACTGTTTTTCCTGATCATGTGTTCTGTGATTTTTACGGTACTGTACTACAGTCTGCCCAGGCAGAACCGTGAGCCGGCAATATCGGATTATATTGACTTTTCAGAAGGCTGGACCACCTCCGATGGAAGCCCTGTTGATTTTTCCCATATCAGCGGCACCTGCACAGTGACCAAGAAGCTTCCTGCGCTGACTCACGACATGGCACTTTTCTTTTTTTATAAAAGTTCCAATGTGACGATCCTGATAGACGACCGGCTGATCTATGAGACCATGCAGCCAGAGAGAGTTTTCTTCGGCAAGACACCGGGAGCCTCTTATGTCTCTCTGCCGATCTACCGGGAAGATTCCGGGTGCACGCTCACCCTGGTGATCGATAATCCTTACGGAGACGGCAGTGGCAAGATCAATCATATGTACCTGGGACGTAGTGAAGATATCCTGATAAGCCGCATCCGCGACAAGGCACCCGGATTCGGCATCAGCTTCCTGATCGCCCATCTTGGTCTGGCATTTATCCTGTTTTATCTGCCATTACACAAGAAGCACATCATCGGCAGTGAGATGCTTTATCTGGGATTATTTGCTCTGAATACCGGTATCTTTATGTTGGCAGATAACCGTATGCTGCAGCTGATCCTGCGTAACAGCCATATTTATCATACAATTGCGGAACTTTTTATGATGCTGATCACCATTCCACTGTTTCTGTACCTTGGCAAAATGTATACAGAGTACTCCCCTGTGATGGTACAGACAGTATGCCTGATCAGTGTCATGGATTTCAGCATACGTTTCTGCCTGAATCTGACCGGTCTCAAGGACTTCCATGAAAGTCTTCGCCTGACCCATATTACTTTTGGCATTCTGATCGCACTTGTTATCTATGCCATCGGCAAGGGGTTTTATCAGAATCAAAGGCAGCATCTGAAGCACAATCTATATCATAACCTTGGAATTCTGTGTCTGTGCTTTGGCGTTCTACTGGATATCCTGCTGCTATGGTTCGGCAGTGCTCCCGAGACCAGCTTCTTCACACGGATCGGTGTGCTTCTGTTCCTGATCATGGAAGCAGTCCAGGTTACCCTGCGCCTCATGACCAACTATCAGGAAGGGGTTCGCATGCAGCTGCTCAGCCGCCTGGCTTATCGCGACGGTCTGACCGACCTGCTGAACCGTACTTCCTATATGGAAGAATTGAAAAGACTGGACGCATCCCATAATTTTCATGTGTTGCTGGCACTGTACGATGTGAATAGCCTCAAATATGTGAACGACACCTACGGTCACCAAAGCGGTGATAAATTGATCTGCAGGGTAGCGGATACTCTGTCGGCACATCTCGGTTCCTTAGGAAAATGTTACCGGATCGGCGGAGATGAGTTCGTATTCCTGTCGACCGTATTCGATTCCGAAAAAGAATTTCTCAAGCTGCAAAGAGATTTCGAAGCATCTCTGGGAACTCTGAAGCTTCCTGACGGTTCCGAGCATCCCATTACTGTAGCCATGGGATATTCCGTACTGACCCATAATATGCCTCGTTCCATGGACGATATGGTCCGGGAGGCCGATGCCAAAATGTATGAGGCGAAACGACGAATGAAAACAGAAAATTGATCATAGGATTTGCAGATCTTATTTCATTTTGTAATGTAACTTGAAAGTTAGTGAAATAATCCCGTAGCCCTTGGCAGGGTATAAGAAACGCGGCA
>OGOI01001604.1_pt1 | contig 13123 bp, 16 predicted proteins | sample 1552631 | NCBI WGS metagenome assembly OGOI01 (sample SAMEA2580204, study PRJEB22360) | human gut metagenome | biome: human gut; feature: human-associated habitat; material: faeces | place: Denmark | collected 2008/2010 | reverse complement strand
GGCGGCGATTCCGCTGGTGGTCAAGCTAGTGGAGTACGTTCAGAAGGCCGTCAAGGAAAAGAACTGGGAGAAGATGCTTGCGCTTGTCATGGACCTGATGGAGGTCGCTGAGACCAAGTTTGAGAGCGGCGCGGACAAAAAGGAATGGGTGCTCGCTATGGTCAAAGGGTCCGCAGACAGCATCAACTATGACGTGGACATTGATGCGATTAGCGAACTCATTGACAGCCTGTGCGACATGAGCCGGGTTGTGAACGCCCCGGAGGCAGACAACAAAAAGGACGCAGAATAATGGGGGTGGTGTGAATGACAGGGTTGGACCAATTTTTAGACCTGTTTGGGAACATCACCGTTTTAAACCTGGTGCAATTTATCCTGGCAGTCGTTTTCATTGTAATCATCTTCAAGAAGATCAAAGATTATTTGGATGATAAGCAGGAGAGAATGATTCAGGAGTATGAGAAAAATAAGGAGCGTGACCGGAAGCTTCAAATTGCACTGGATGCTATCGACCAGTACCCCAAGTACCGGCAGCAGAGCATAGAGATCCAGCAGCACTTGGAGGGAGAAATCCAGGAGCTAAGAAAGAGCCAACAGGAAAATACCCAGCGGCTGGTCGAGATGGAGGAGACCTCTAAACGGCGTGAGCTGAACAAGCTGCGAGACCGTCTGATTGAAAGCTATCAGTACTACACCGACCCAAGACGAAATCCAGAATTATGCTGGACGCGGATGGAGGCAGAGGCGTTTTGGGAACTGTTCAAGGATTATGAGGAAGATGGAGGAAACGGCTACATCCATTCGGTAGTGCAGCCGGCAATGAATTTGCTCCGGATTGTGGAGCATTGATGGGAGGGTTTCGGCCCTCCTTTTTTTTAGCCCTTTGATTGAGACGGCATCTGTTGATTGCGTGGTTACCGGCTTAACAGGAAGGGTGTCAGTTTTCCTATATAGAGGAAGGATATCACAAGCTTTCCGAAGACATGGGAAGGTGTGGTGACAAATAGAATGCGACGGCAGTATTGTCATCCAACTTCTTCCTCGATCTGAAAAATCAATTTAGAAAGGACGAAGATGTATGAGAATGAGAACCATCAAGCAGGCCTATCAGGCTATGGTCGAAGAGGATCCTGGATGCTGCTTAACCATGACTGCGTTGCGGAGGAAGGTGGTAAGCGGGGAGATCCCTAGCGTAAAGGCTGGCACAAAGTATTTGATTGATATTGATCGGCTGGAGGAATTTCTGTTTCCACCTAATCCTAAAAAAATGGAGATGTGAAGAGATTTACAACAGAATGAGAGGAGTATTTTCTATGAAGGAAGTTCCAATTTGGGAAAAGAGCAATCTAAGTCTGGAAGAGGCTGCGGCTTATTCTGGAATTGGTATCAATAAACTGCGTGACATGACAAATGATCAGAACTGCCGGTTCGTTTTATGGGTGGGAAATAGACGTTTGATTAAACGACGTCTGTTCGATCAGTACATTGAGCAGGCTTATTCTATCTAAAATTTGTGATGCAAAAGAGACCTCGATGTGATACAATTATTGTATCACATCAAGGCTCTTTTCATCGCGGAAAGGAGTTTAACGATGTCCGAGAAACGCAAAGACCATAAGGGAAGAATCCTTCGGACAGGAGAGAGCCAAAGAAAAGACGGACGGTATGCTTACAAATATGTTGATACCTCTGGAAAACCGCAGTTTGTTTACTCATGGAAGTTAGTACCTACCGACAAAGTACCTGCCGGAAAGCGGCCCTGTCTTTCCCTGCGCGAGAAGATCAAGCAGATACAGAAAGACCTTGACGACGGGATAGACACCATCGGCAAGAAAATGACCGTGTGCCAGCTTTATGAAAAGTACACCCGGCAGCGCGGGAATGTGCGGAAAGGAACCCAAAAGAGCCGCCAGCAGTTGATGAAACTTCTGTCCGAAGATAAGCTGGGCGCGGCCAGCATTGACAGCGTGAAGCTGTCCGACGCGAAAGAATGGGCCTTGCGTATGCAGGAAAAGGGCGTTGCCTACAACACCATCTGCAACAGCAAGCGTTCCTTAAAGGCCATCTTTTATATGGCAGTACAGGACGACTGCCTCCGCAAGAATCCCTTTGACTTCCAGATCAATGAGGTTATCAACGACGATACCGTACCAAAGGTGCCGCTTACCCCTACACAGGAAAACGAGCTTTTGGACTTCATGCAGAACGATTCCGTCTATGCCAAGTATTATGACGAGGTGGTGATCCTGCTGGAAACCGGGCTTCGTATTTCCGAACTCTGCGGCCTGACGCCCGCTGACCTGAATTTTGAAAAACGCTTTGTAAATGTAGACCACCAGCTTTTGAGAAGCACCGAGGACGGCTACTATATCGAAGCGCAAAAAACAGAAAGCGGTTTCCGTCAAGTGCCCATGAGCGCAGCCGCCTATGAAGCGTTTGAGCGCGTGTTGAAGAAGCGCAGGGACGGCAAGGGCATTGAGGTTGACGGTTATAAGGATTTCCTGTTCCTGAACCGGGACGGCCTGCCCAAAACCGCCGTCAACTATGACGCCATGTTCAAGTGCCTTGCCAAGAAGTACAACAAGTGCCACAAGGAGCCGCTGCCCGATGTGATGACGCCGCACACCATGCGGCATACATTCTGTACCAGAATGGCAAACGCGGGCATGAACCCCAAGGCGTTGCAGTACATCATGGGACACGCCAACATTGTAATGACGCTGAACTATTACGCCCACGCTACTTTCCATTCCGCACAGGAGGAAATGGAACGGCTGCAAGCCAAGGCAAAAACCACCGCAGAGGCCAAGCCGGAGGCTACGGCGGAAAGCGCCGAAGAAACCAAGGCGGCATAAGTAGTACGCAGAATTTACTACTGCTTTTACTACTTTTGAGAGCGAAAACATGAGGGGTAATAAAAAGATTTGTGAGGTTCTTCCGATATGAAAAGTGCCGGAAAAGCCCGGAATGACGGGCTATACCGGCATATAAGAACATCTAAAGAGATAATTAGAAATCTATTAAATGATTAGTAAAACATCAATATTAGCATGCATCTACCGATGCTATTCTCATCCATCATTAATTTTTAAAATGGACTTCGATTCGACCATTCTCCACGTAGAGATTCATTGCGTGTTGATTCGCAGCATCCAAGCGAGATTTCAACATACAAGAACCATTTTTGACCCTAGCCTTTACCGTGTAATCCTCATACCTGCCTACAACATCTCCCTTGATCTCTCCGTTCTTCACCGTGCAATCGTATTGAGAGGAAGTTGGATGTTCGAACACTACGGAGCCGTTTTCAATTTCTGATTTTATTCTGTCAGACTGTGTTTTTGAAAACACCGAAGATCCATTTTTTAACTCAGTGCAGATTTCCTTGGCTGTAATAGAATCCATCTCTACATTGCCTCCGGACGGATTTTCTACAACGATCGACTTATACTGACGCTGGGGCAGGACAATCTCCAGGTCATAGGCGCTGTCCACCTCAAACTGCATAATCGTTCCGTTGATGGTGACAACTTTCGGGGGTGGGGCTTTTAATTTTTGGACGACCAGGGTGCCGTTCTCGACCTGAATCTCGTACAGTGCTTCCGCTGTCGTATCCGCATAGCGGACGCAGACTTCCTCTCCCTCCCCCGGTAGGAAGCGGACCGTCGACCCCTCCTCCTGGACTTGGACAGCGGTCACTTCCTCCAATGTTGAAAACTGTCGCCTTACCGCCTGTACTTCTGTGGGTTGCTCTGCCAATACATGCATTCCCATCCCCCCCATCACACTAAAGATCCAAACAGTAGAAACCAAGGGAATCAAGAATCGCGATACAGGCATATTATTACCTCCCTTTAATATTTGAGCTTTGTTCAGACATTATGTTGTGGAAACAAGGGTTCGTGTATATTCAATAAGGTAGTCCTTCATGCGAAAATTCAATTGATGACAAATTGTTTTACCTTCCACACGACTATGGGGGCAGCCTCCCATACACACCGGCAACAGCTTGCATTCTTTGCACTTGGGATCTTCAAAGAAATCGCAAGATGAATATTCGGAAATCAATTTTGTGCTTTGCAGACTATTTTCTCCAAAGTTGATATTCCCGACTGCTTTTGAAATCTCACCAATATCGTTCCAGCACTTATACAAATATCCTTTTTCATCAACGACCCACCCGTTATAGAAATCAGAAACGCAGTGATTGCCACGAGGTCTCGGATATGTTGTTTGAAACGGAATATTGTTTTTCTTCATAAAATACAAGTTGTATTTTGAATAGAGTTCATTTGTAAGACATTTATCAGCCTCATACGTTCCATTGTATGGAATAACCAGCCCGAGATAGGGGTGGATGTATTCCAACATGTTTTCTTGCTTCAAATGAGATACTACCTCGTTGGCTAATTCGATATTTTTAATATCGACGTTGATTCTTAGATGCACATGTAAGATACCACAGATACTTTTTAGATTATTCATAATAACATCGTATGTTCCCTGTCCATTAACCGTTGGACGCCGTTCATTATGAATTTCTTTTGGTCCATCCACAGTAACTTGTGCATATCGTACATTATATTTTTTCAGCTTTTCTGCATTTTCCGGCGTCAAAAGATACCCATTTGTAATAATTCCCGCTTGGTATTGAAGCTCTTTCTCTTCACACAAAGCTATAATCTGTTCGGACAGGCTTTCGATGACAGACATTCCCAAAAGAGGTTCTCCACCAAACCAAGTAACATTAATGTTTTTCACTCCATCCAAGTGGGATTTGATAAAGTTCATCAATGCAATTTGTGTTTCCCCATCCATCAGGGAATTGCCATAATGCCCTTTCTCAAAACAATAAATGCATCTGAAATTACACGCCATCGTAGGTGCAATAGTTAAGGATAGCAAATTCTTGTTATACCGCCCCTGCATCATATTGGTTTTGATTAGGAACTTCTCGTCCACTTCTGCTGGAAGCAGATAACCGCATTTCAAAAGATTCTTGAGGAACTCCGCATCCTCAATTTCTTTTCCTTTCTCCTGAAACCCCTTATACTGCTTATACTGATCTTCATGCACTACTGCCAGTGCACCAGTGCGTGAGTTGTAAAATACAATCTGATCTTTGCCCAGGTCATCATAAATGAAGTTGTAGGCAGATTCCTTTAGGTGCATTTTAATCCCTCCTGTGAACAACTTTTGTCTGGCAGCCCTTATTCCAGCGCTTTGGTCGTCTTTATATTAGCACTGTTGAGAGATGAATTTGGCATTTTTCAGTACAAACAGGCTTTTGTGCAGTGAAAAAGGGAATTGTGGCAGCTGTGGCCTCCTCTACACAAAAAAAGATCCCCAAAAACGCGGCTTCTTGCTGCGCCACTTCTGGTAAATCAACGCATATATAACAAAAGTGACCTTGGTTCATTCACCAAGGTCACTCGATCCCTAAGAGCCACAAAACGGAAACATTCAACGTCTTTGCTATCATCTTTATCTCATAATCAGCAACAAAGCGAGTGCCGATCTCAATTCTACTGATACAGTCTCTTTCTAATTCCACTCCTTCCAGCTTTAACCGTACAGCCAACGCTTTCTGTGATAGATGCATCTTGATTCGAGCTTCTCGAATGCGTTCTCCGCTAATATTTTTCTTGCCATTAAAATCATAGATTTTCATAGGCACGCCTCATTTTATGCTAATCATCAGAACTTTTCTTGACTTTAGCATAAATCCAAGCTTTAATTGTGCTAAAGATAAGCACATCTTAAAAAATCATTGACAGAGTGAGGCAAATAGCTGTATGGTAAAAAGAAAAAGGCAAGTCGAAAGGTGCGTGTCTCTTATGAGAATTGCTATTCTTGATGATGATCCGCGATTCTCTGATAAATTATATCAGAAAATCAGTATGGGGTTTGCAAAACGAGATTGGGCTTTAAACTGCCGTATTTTCTCCCATCCGCAAGATCTGCTAAATTCTAATCTTGGCACTCTGCACGCTGTATTTTTGGATGTTGATATGCCAGAGATGAACGGCCTGGAGGTTGCCTCTCAAATCCGTCAGCACTACCCCGACCTTATATTGGTATTTATAACGGCCTTTTTGCAATTTGCCCCCAGTGGATATAAAGTTAGTGCTTTCCGTTATATTTTGAAAGAAAACTATATAGAAGAACTTGACTCCTGTCTGGATGCGATTCAAGACAAACTCTTGGACGGCAAGGAAACGATCGTGGTTGACTCAAAAAACCTTCAGATTGAAATTCCCTTACGAGACATTTTATACGTTGAGGGTACTCCCTATCGTTGTGTTTTATTACACACAACAGAAGCTGCTTCCCCTGTATTAGAGTGCCGTGGAAAAATGAACGATTATACCGAACGGTTGTCTGGCAAAGGCTTTATTCGCCTGCAAAAAAGTTTTCTCGTTAATATGTCTTATATCAGCAAAATTTCAGGATATACAGCGCAATTACGAAATGGCGAGATCTTAAAGGTCTCTGAAAAAGATTACAAAGCAATCTGTGCAGAGTATCTTATGTGGAAAGGCCGCCGCTTATGAGTTATGAACTATCCCTCCTCTTAAACTATTTTGTAGTATTTATCGAAGTTTTAGCTTTTATGGTTTTTTCCGGCGCTTTCTTTCAGAAAAAGATCACCTCAAGTAAATTTATACTCTCTACCGTTGTGTTGACGGGTCTGAACTTTATTTGCCTGGCGATTTCAGAGTCAAATGTGCTTTTCAAGCTGGTGCTTCTCACTTGTGTTGACTCGCTTTGGCTCGTTGTAATATACCGTGTTCCTTCGATAAAATGTATCGCAATTTCAGTTTTGTTTTCATCATTTATAAACATTGCCGACAATTTCTTTTTTATGGCCATTACAATTCTGAAAAATATCACCATGCAAGAATTGTATCGTGACCCATATGGATACTATCTGATTTGTTATATTGCAAAGATCTTTGAAATATTGCTATTTACGATTTTCAAATCAGCTGTAAAACAGCGATTTTATTTTCATCACACCACATGGAAACACTGGTTGAAAATTTTTGTTTTGCCCATTGTCTCTATGTTTATTTCCGTTTTCTTGTGGCATTTATATTGGATCGTTCCTTTTGCTGCAAGAGAAATCTTATTCTGCACAATTGCTTTGTTTATAATGAATGCTTTTGCATTTATTACGCTAAATTATTTGGATCGAGAACAGCAGCTTATCCAAGATAATACAGTTTTGACACAAAACATCAAATATCAAAACGATATTGTTGAAGCTTGGGCAACCGCCTATAAGAACCAGCGAAAAATGACCCATGATTTTCAAAATCAACTCAGCATCATTTACGGCTTGGCAGAATGCGAAGCTCCTCATAGCGAATTGTTGCCCTATATTCAAACGGTCATGAAAGATAGTATGAGCACTTCACTGATCGTTAAGACGGGCAGGCTGGTTGTAGATGTGCTTTTGAGTCAGAAATACCATATCGCGCAGTCAAAAGGGGTTCACTTCTTATTTCAATTGGATGATCTCACCTGTTTTGGACTGAAAGATGAGCATCTTGTTGTTGTCCTCTCTAATTTGGTTGACAACGCCATTGAAGCTTGTGAGAAGATCACAGATGATAAAAGTAAAAAAATCACCCTTGTGATGAAAGTAGAAGAAGAGAGCAGTTTTCTTTATATTGAAAATATGACCGCATTTCCTGTAAAAGTTTTAGACAATCAAGTTGTGCTGCCTTCCAAACGATCCGAAGAACACGGCTACGGATTGAAGAATGTTGCTGCAATTCTAAATCGTTATAAGGCCGTTTTTGCCGTAGCCTATAAAGAAGATTCGAGCCTATTTTGCTTCTCTGCCCAAATTCCTGAAACTCTTTCATAAGCGTATACCGATTTCACTGCAAAAATAGCCAATCTCACTGCAAAATCTACATATAGTTCTAAAAATGTGTTATATACTGTCCAAAGAGAGGTATAAAACAGATGCTTCATAGCATTTCCCGCCGATTGACCGAATGGTTTTTCCGGCACAATTGGGTCGAAGAAAACAATTACACCTGGTGTCTTTATGTAGTTGAAAAAAAACTTCTTCAATTCTGTTTTCTTCTGATCCTGTCGATTTGTTGCATTATTTCCAATCAATATTTCAACACGCTTGTTTTTATGGCAACAATGTATTTTTTGCGTCGGCGAATGGGTGGATGGCATGCTCCTTATAATTGGATGTGTATTCTGCTGACAACAGTAACAACCTTCATTGTTCTTTATATATTCGCCCCTGTTCTGATGCGCATAAATTCGCTCACCATGTGGACACTTGATATTCTATTGATTCTAGCTGCATTTAGAACCAACCCTATTTATCCGCCGCAACTACACTTTGAACAAGAAATCATATCTTCAAACCGGAAAAAAAAGAATTTCACACTTGTCTGTATTACAATCATACAAGTCATTTCTGTCCAGCTTGGGTTCCCTCAGGTACTGATTTTTAGTTTTAATGGCATACTAGTCAGTATACTGCTTATAGTGGCCGAGAAAATCAAACAGAAGCATGGAGGTTTTTTGTATGAAGCTGTTGAATAACATCGGAAAAGAAATCCTGAACCGCGCCATTGTTCTCGAGCGATTTGGCTGGCCTCCTTCTTGCATGGGAGGCGTATATCAGCCCGAGCGTCCCGTTTGTAACTATCCCCAGCCGGATCATGAAACTCCTCCCAAAGAACCCAACAAGTAAAATAATGGACACAAAGACCTCAAACGAAGCTTCCCATATCCCTATTTGGAATATACAGAAGAGTCGTTTGCGGTCTTTTTTATTATTTTCACCGCAGATCTTTCTCACATGAAAAGGAGGTCCTTATGCAGAACGATTTTCGATCCGAGCTGTACATTTCTACCTGCCCCCGATGCGGCACCCGCCTCATGTGTGGAAAGATCATCGTCACCGGTTTGCAAAAATGTTCCAAGTGCAACCGGCACTGGGTCATCCAGATGGAAAAGAACAAAATATCCGTCACAAGGGCATCCCTCTATTTTGAGGAGTTTGCCTGAGACCCATTCAAACTGAATATTGCATGAGACATATTGTATCTGCGTCGGATTGGGTTTAGCCCTCAGGGACGGAATTCAGGAGTCAAGAGTTTGTCAGATAGGACTGGACCGGCTATAGGCCGGACGAGACCGGCAGACGGAAGCGATTTCTTTAGAGAAATTGCGGCTGTCTGCCGGTCTTTTTTGCGTTTCGGGATCTGCTTCCGTCGCCCCTTTGGGAGTGACGTATGCGCCGAGGCTGGGAGACGTACATCGCCCGATATCCCTGAGCGCCAGATTTTGCACGTTCATTCACACGTCAAGATCTGGAGGGTAAACCCATGCGCTTTAATCCTGTGGAATGCGGAAAGAGAATGAAAGCTTTGCGCGAAAGCAAAAACCTCACACAAATGCAGCTTGCCGAGCAGCTCAATATCAGCCTAAATCATGTAAAAGCGCTGGAGCACGCCAGAAGGCTGTTTTCTATTGATCTTGTTAACAGACGTATTTGGTTGCAGTGTAAAGAGCGTATCGAAGATAACGAGAGCCACGCTTTTCCATGTGTGCATAGCAGTTTGTGAGTTTTCCTGACTGGTATGTGGAGGGAGAACATCCAGCATAAGCCAAAACTTTGTCAGGAGAGTTAAAATTCGAAAAATCCCCTACCTCTGCAAGAATCATCGCAGCAGAATGAAATCCCATTCCGGGAATCGAAAGGATCGGCGGTTTCAATTCATCCATGATTTTCCGAATGGCATCTTCAATTTCATTGATTTCGGAGGTAAGTTCTTGAATGAGCTTAATGGTGTGCTTTAATTCCAAAGACTTAGCAGGCATAACAGAACCAATGGATGTTCTGGCTGCATCTCGGATATGAGTAGCTTTATCTTTTCGGTAATGGCCTCTGGATGTTTTCACGAGAATATTAGCTAATCTGGTCAGATGAGCTTCTGAAATCTGCTTTGCACCGGGATACTCCCTGAGAAGTGCGTAGATTGAAGTGCCGTGGATAGACGAAACAAGCTGTTCCAATTCCGGAAACAGGATCGTAACCAATCTGGACACCGACTGCTTTAGTTTGGCGCGTTCCTGAACTTTATCAAATCGGTATCTCGTGAGTGACTTTAGTTCTTCGTTGTGATATGCTGTATCTGTGTAGGACTTGAGGTCTACATCGGACAATAGCATAGTTGCAATCGTTTTTGCATCCACACGATCGGTTTTAGTTTTGCGAAGACTGAGGCTCTTTCGATACAGGTTGGTATGCAAGGGATTCATGACATAGACGGGCAGATCATTGTCAAGAAGAAACCCAAGGATGTTGTAGCTATAATGTCCGGTAGCCTCAAGCCCTACTTTTATTTTGTCTGATTTTTGAGAACAGTCTTGGATTGTTTGTAGCAGACTTTTGAAACCATCCATGTTGTTGGGAATGGTAAAGCAATCGACAAGGGTCGTTCCTTCCGAATCGAGAATGCAACAGTCATGCTTATCTTTGGCAACATCAATTCCGACACAGACCATTTTATACCTCCGTTATATTATTCAATGCTGCTTAGGACCACAGACTTCTTTGCTCTTGTAACCTCGTTCTAAATAAACCGTCTGGCGGTATCTAACTGATTAACATTTCAACAAAGAAGCTGTGGTTGGAGCCTTCGTCAAACCGTCTTTGCGGTAGGAGGTGTTCACCAATCCACAGCATCCCATACAGTGTAGCATACCGCTGGAGAGCGGTCTATAAATACTACTCTTTTATAATACGAGGAGGTGATGGCGAATGCCGAAAGGCAGCTTAAACATGTCGCTGAAAGGGGCAGATGACATTTTCTCCACCGAGGAATCCCGGCAGGAGCAGCAGCGTGAGCAGGTGCAGCAAATCCCTATCGGTGAACTGCATCCGTTCACCAACCATCCTTTCAAGGTCGTGGATGATGAAGCCATGACCCGGACGGTAGAAAGTATCGCTCAGTTTGGTGTGCTGGCTCCGCTTATCGCAAGGCCGCGCCCAGATGGTGATGGTTATGAAATCATTTCCGGGCACCGCCGTCAGTTCGCCGCAAAGATGGCCGGACTGGAAACGCTGCCTGTCATTGTAAGAAATATGGACGATGATGCTGCCACCATTTTGATGGTCGATTCCAATTTACAGCGAGAACACATTTCGCCTAGCGAAAGGGCTTTTGCGTACAAAATGAAGATGGATGCTATGAAAAGAACTGCTGGTAGGCCATCAAAAGAAAATTCCCGACAAGTTGTCGGGAATTTTGAAACAGCCGATCTTATTGGTAAAGAAAGCGGTGAAAGTGGCAGACAAGTCCAACGATTTATTCGTTTGACGAACCTCATTCCTGAACTGCTGAATATGGTAGATGAGAAAAAAGTATCATTTAATCCTGCGGTGGAACTGTCTTATCTCTCTACTGAACAGCAGCAGGAGATGATAAATGCCATGGACGATACGCAAAATGCGCCCTCATTCTCACAAGCAAAGCGCATAAAAAAGTTGGCACAGGAGGGCAATTTCACATCAGAAGCCGTAGTTGATATTATGGGGGAAGAAAAGAAAAGCGAGTTGGATACCGTGACCATCAAAAACGAGATCCTGCGGAAGTATTTCCCACGCAGCTACACTCCCAAACAGATGGAGGAGAAGATCATCCAGCTTTTGGATGCGTGGCAGCGCAAACAGCAGCGGCAGAATGAACGCTGACTTATACCGTAACGAAAGACCCGATGGGGTCTTTTTCTTTTGCATCAAAAGGAGAAATGCCTATGAAAAACAACACTACCCGTACCATCCGCTCCGAGGAGATCACCATTGATGTGCGTATCTGCGCTGCACTGGCGGCAAACCGGGGCGGCGAGGTCTACCTCGCAGCCATTGCCCCGGATATGGAGCTGACCATCATCACGCTGGACGAGGCTCCCGGCATCCTGCCCTGCTTTGAGGAGGATGATGCCTGCCTGAACCTTCCCAACACCTCGCTGCTGCTCTGCTACAACCCGGCGCAGGTGCTGAAGATGGGCGGAAAGCACTACCTGACCGGCCCGGTGATTCTGGTTCGCACCAACATGGACGGCGAGGTCATCTCTTTGACCATCGATGAGGTCTACCTGTTCCAGAAGTATCTGGCAAGCCACAGCATCACCCTGATGGCAGACGACCAGAAGCTGCCCTGCATCTGCATGGAGTGAGGTGTGCCATGCTGAACTTTTTTATCGGTTTCGCATTTTTTGAAGCCGGCGCTTTTTTCGGCTTCTTCGTGGCAGCTCTGTTGAACGCCGCCCATGCCTGGCAGGAGATCTCTATCAAATTCGAGGAGGACGATAATGGAACAGAACGAGAACACCTTGTCGGTGCTGAAAATTGCACCGGGACAGTATCCGCAGCAGGTCGAGATTGACAACAACCTGAAAGCCTTGCAGGAGGCGGTGGGCGGCACGATTGCTGCTGTTTACCCCTTTGCAGACCCAGTGGCTATCATCTGCAATGACGATGGTAAGCTCATGGGTCTGCCCCTGAACCGTGCTCTTCGGGATGAAAACGGAGAAATGTATGATGCCATTGCCGGAGACTTTCTAGTGGTGGGATTGGGCGAGGAGGATTTTGCATCCCTGACCCCAGAACTGGCGCAGAAGTACGAGCAGCTTTTCCATCAGCCGGAAGCCTTTCTGAAGCTAGGCAACCGTCTGTTGGTGCTGCCGGTGCCTGATGAACCTCCCGCAGAAAAGCCCCGCACCAAGCCCCCGGCAGAGCATGACCGCTAAAATCACCCTGCTGCACGGGAGGTGATGGCAGTGCAGGAAGAAATCGAACAGAAGTCATTCAACATTATGATCTCCACCACAAAGCTGTCTGCCCGGACTGTCCTGCGGGCGGTAAAAGCGGCGCTTCGGCTGTACCAGTCCAAGGCATCCCAAGGTAAGCAGAGCGTCCGCACTCTTCTGCGGCAGAACCGGGGCGTGTCCAGCGTGGAGATCAGCAAGACCGGCATCCGTGGGCTGGAACGCTATGCCAAAAAGTACGGCATCGACTATGCCATCCGCAAGGACACCTCCGAGGTGCCGCCCCGGTATCTGGTCTTTTTCAAAG
>OGOI01001601.1_pt1 | contig 13157 bp, 9 predicted proteins | sample 1552631 | NCBI WGS metagenome assembly OGOI01 (sample SAMEA2580204, study PRJEB22360) | human gut metagenome | biome: human gut; feature: human-associated habitat; material: faeces | place: Denmark | collected 2008/2010 | reverse complement strand
AAACATCAGGTGTAATATGCTTAGTGAAGTCTTGTGCTGCCGCTGTACGGAAGGTAACCTCCGCACATGGCAGCCCGCCCTCACACAAAGCCTTTGCAAGAGGCTTTGCATCATTGGCATCATTTAATACTACAACCGGAACTACTCCGAGTTTTTCTATGCTTTCTGATATATTCATTGTCATTCCTCCATAAACATGAAGTATAAAATCTATAATTAATTATTAGACACGTACTTGTGTAAAGTTGTTCTTACGGCACCAACACCTGCAATAAGTTCCTTAAAATATTTTACAACTCGGCATAAAAGACCTGCTTCTGCAAGGTTTACACCAAATATCTCACTCTTTGCAAGAATTGGAAGTATCTTTTTCTCTGCCTGCTCATCATTCCATTTTATATCCTTAAGATATGGTGTAAGCTCGGCAAGCATTGGATCTGAGCTAGGCTCAAATGCATTTCCGTTATCATCCACTGCCATGAGATATCTGAGCCATCCTGCAAATACAAGCGGAATAAGCTTAAGATCTGATGCTTCAAGCTCATCTGATGCCATATATGCCTTTATTGTCTCACCAAAACGTATTGCAAGCTTCTGTGATGTATCAGTGGCAATTCGCTGTGGTGTATCAGGCATGAATGGATTTGGAAGTCTTACCTCAAGTACTGTTTTTATGAATTTCTTTGGATCAAGGATACCGGGATTTACCACAACAGGAAGTCCTTCCTTGTAACCAATTATCTCTATCATCTTTCTAAGATCATCATCCTTCATCTCCTCAGATATCTTGTCATATCCAAGCAGACATCCATATATTGCGAGTGCTGTGTGAAGAGGATTAAGACACGTACATACCTTCATCTTTTCCACTTTATCAACAGTCTCACGGTCTGTGAACATGAGTCCACCGGCCTCAAGCGCCTCTCTGCCATTAGGGAATTTATCCTCAATAACAAGATACTCAGTCTCTTCCGCATTGACAAACGGTGCTACATATGTATTTTTTGATGTGATAACCGGATCAAGACCCTCAACTCCGTCATCAAGCAGCATTTTCTCTACATTTGCATCAGGACGAGGTGTAATCTTATCAATCATGCTCCATGTAAACGACACCTTATCTGAATTAACATAATCCGCAAAGCCTGCTTCTGCCACGCCATTTTTACTCCATGCCTTTGCAAATTCATCTATAGCGGCATAAAGCTTGTCACCATTGTGTGAACAGTTATCTGTACTTACCATTGCAATAGGCTTTGCTCCGTTAACATATCTGTTGTACAAAAGTGAAGCGACCTTGCCCATATAGCTTGATGGCTTATCCGGGCCTGCCTCAAAGTCTGCTGCCACATCTGCCATTGTCTCACCCTTTGCATTAACCAGGCTGTAGCCTTTTTCAGTTATTGTAAATGTTGCCATCTGCAATGAGTCATTGGCAAAAATTTCTTTTAATCTGTTGTATGCTTTCTCGTCTGCGGAATCAAGCGGCAGAGCCTCTGCTACACTTGCTACCACATCCTTATCGATGCTTCCGTCTGACTTGAGTGTCGCAACAAGTCCAAGATTATCATGAGGCTCATACATCTTCTTTATGATCTCATAATCGAAGCCCTCTGCCACAACAAGTCCTCTGTCTATTGCACCAACATTCAGCATATTCTGTACTACACGGGCATGAAATGCACGAAACAGATTTCCTGCTCCGAAATGAATCCAGAATGGCTTACTTTTGGTGTTCTCTCTCATCTTTTCAATGTTATATTCCGGGAGCTTATAGCCTTTTTGCTCCCATTCTTTTCTATCTGAAATGCCCTCTAATGTCAGTTTCATCTCGACTCGCCCTCTCTTATTATTATTTTGCTGATGACTTATCTATCGCTTCCCAAAGTCCGTTCAGGTAAGCTGCACCAAGTGCTCTATCATATAATCCGTATCCCGGCATTGCCACCTCTCCCCAGATCATTCTTCCATGATCCGGACGTATAGGTCCTTCAAAGCCTATATCATACAATGCCTTCATGATCTCATACATATCAAAGCTTCCATCTGCTGATAAATGTGCTGCTTCCTCAAAATCCCTGTCTGAATTAAACTTCAGATTGCGCACATGTGCAAAGTGAATGCGTCCCTTTAATGAACGAATCATATCAGGCAGATCATTCTCACGATTTGTGCCATATGAGCCTGAACAGAAGGTCACTCCGTTGTGCGGGTTATCAACCATTTTCATCATTCTTTGGATATTATCTTTGTTGATTATGATTCTTGGAAGTCCAAACACACTCCATGCCGGATCATCCGGATGAATTGCCATATTTATATCGTATTTGTCGCAAACCGGCATAATACGCTCCAAAAAGTATTTAAGATTTTCAAAAAGCTTCTCATCATCAATGTCCTTATACATTTCAAAAAGCTCTTTTACGTGAGCCATTCTCTCCGGCTCCCAGCCCGGCATAATGCTTCCATTGGCATCTCCTGCTATGGAATCAAACATTTTCTCCGGGTCCAATGCATCAACTGCATCCTGATTATATGCAAGTACTGTAGAACCGTCAGGACGCTTTCTTGCAAGCTCTGTCCTTGTCCAGTCAAATACAGGCATAAAATTGTAACATACCAGATGTATGTCCTCTTTTCCGAGATTTTCAAGTGTTTCTATATAATTATCTATATACTGTTCTCTCTCCGGTACACCGGTCTTGATAGCATCATGAACATTGACGCTCTCTATTCCAGATACATGGAGGCCGGCGGCCTCCACCTCATCCTTCATAGCTTTGATGCGTTCTCTGCTCCATACTTCTCCGGGCTGTGTATCATACAATGTAGTGATAACACCCTTTACTCCGGGAATCTGTCTTATCTGCTCAAGTGTTACTGTATCGAATTTTGAACCGTACCATCTTAATGTCATTTCCATTATGGTTTCCTCCAAAGCTATTAAATAATCTTAACCCTTAATACCATCCATCGCGATTCCATCTACCAGATATCTCTGGAATATGATGAAGAATATGATAGTTGGTAACAGCGATAACACTGACATAGCGAAAAGTCCGCCATAGTTATTGTATGTACTAGGATCAAGGAACATATTAAGCGCAAGTGATAGTGTAAACTTGCTTGTTGTACTCATGAAAATGAGTGGCTGGAAGAAATCCTGCCAAATCCAGTAAAATGCAAAGATTGAAGCTGTAATAATAGAAGGCTTTACAACCGGTGCAAGGATCCTAAAGAGGATTGCTATTCTTCCACAACCATCGATCTCTGCTGCCTCATCAAGCTCCTTTGGTACACCTCTGAAAAACTGTACCAGCATGAAGATGAAGAATGCCGCTCCAAAGAACCATGGAAGTATAAGTGCTATTCTTGTATCAATAAGGTTTAATTTTTTAAGTACGATGTACTGAGGTACAACCATTACCTGTGAAGGAATCATCATAGTTATCATTACACATGAAAACCAGAAATTTGATCCCTTAAATTTAATTCTTGTAAATGCATAAGCTGCGAAAAGTGAAACCATTACACATCCTATAACACCTACTACAGTTACTATTACGGTGTTGCCGAGGAATGTCCAAAAAGACACTCCTCCTACACCTGCTAATGCACTTTTATAGTTTGTCACCAGATCGAATTGCTCCGGAATGAGCGAATACGCATCCTTGAACATCGTAGCATTGCTTTTCATTGAGCTGGCAAAGAGCCACAGCAGCGGGTAGATCATGATAAGACCTATCGCACATGTTACTACGTGAAATAACACTGAATTAAGTGTTTTCTTTTCTTTCATTCCCATGTTATTCGTCTCCTCCTGTCTCATAATGTACCCAGTTATTCTGTGTCTTGAATAATACGATAGTAAATACCGCAATAATGATTACAAGTATCCATGCAAGTGCACAGCTATAACCCATATCAAAGTATGTAAATGCTCTTCTGTACAGATATAATACATATGATAATGTACTGTCCAAAGGACCACCATCTGTGATTACGTAGCTCTCCGTGAATACACGGAATCCGTTTACAATCTGTAAGATTGAAGAATATGGTTGGTGTAAGCATTGGAAGTGTAATCTTCCAGAACATTGTCCACTGCTTTGCACCATCAACCATAGCAGACTCATAAAGTGAACCCGGAATCTGCTTTAAGGCTGCAAGGAAAATAAGCATTGATGATCCAAACTGCCATACACCCATAAGTATGATTACTCCAAGTGCTGTATGTGGGTTTCCAAGGAATGATGCCTTCTGGTTTATGCCAAATACTGAGAGTAATGACATTACAACACCCTGGTTTCCAAAAATCTGTCTCCATACAATTGATACTGCGATACTTCCACCGATAATCGAAGGAATATAATAAATTGTACGATATAAGCCGAGACATTTATGCTTCTTGTTGAGAAGCATTGCTACAAGTAACGCGAATGCGAGTCTTAGCGGCACAAGGAACAATACGTATATGAATGTTACCTTGAGCGCCTGTCTGAATGTCTCATCCTGTGTAAAGATACGTATATAGTTATCAAATCCTATGACCTTTGCATCATTTAGCAGGTTGAAGTTGGTGAATGAATAATAGATTGATATCAACATCGGTATGAACCACATCAGTAAAAATCCAAACATCCACGGTGCCAGCATGACATATCCGGCTATATTATCCTGCTTCTTATAGATGCTTTTTCCTTTAGCCTTTTTCTTCATCTAAAGTTTCCACCTTTCTGCTTTTATATTCTATTGAGCGTTGTTTCTCTCAAGAATTGCGTTAGCCTTCTCACGGAACTGCTTAGCAGCCTCTTTAGATGTGAGCTGACCATATAATACACTGTTTCCGGCTGATGCAAATGCCTCATTAACCTCAGCAATTCCACTTGGATCTGCTGCCGGAGTCTCACCTACAACTGCTGATACCTTGTCTGTATACTCAAAAGCTTCCTTCTGCTGCTCTGAAAGCTTGTCACGTTCAATAAGATTATCACGTACATCTGATGATACAGGTGTTCCTCTTTCTCCTAAGAGAATTTCATTTGCTTCATTTGAGTTTACAAACCAGTTAATAAACTTAGCACACTCTTCTTTAACCTTTGATGTCTCAGATACGCTGAAGAACATACCAGGCTTAAGCCATAATCCTGAATCCTTTGCATTTGGCATTACTGCAAGCTTAAGGTTAGGATTTGCTGAGCTGACTGTTGTTGGGAATGCATTCCACTCGATATCTGTAGCAGCTTCGTCAGTAACAATCGGTAAACCTTCTTTTCCAAGAGATGCTATCTGTGTCTGCTCATCTGCATCAGGAGCTACATTATCATCAGCCATCTTTTTCCACATATCAAAGAAATCAGATGTAATCTTATCGTCGTCATATCCAAGTGCTGTTCCATCCTCATTGAATAATGACTCACCCTGTGATCTTACCCAGTAATTGAAGATATTTACATCGCCAAAGATACCGGCTGTTGCTGCAAGTGCACTAGGTTTTCCTGTTGACTTTGCAACTTTTTCATTTAATGTAATATAATCATCCCATGTCCAGTCATCTGAAGGCACTTCAGCTCCAGCCTGCTCGATAACTGTCGGATTGTATGTTACCGCAAGTGCTGTAGTACTAAGAGGGATACCAACCGTCTTGCTGTTTGAATCGCCTGTCTTCATGATATTCTTATCGATAGTGCTTGTATCGATAACACCGCTGTCTACATATTCTGAAAGATCTGCAAGTGAATTATTCTTTGCATATGTAGAAATGTAAAGGTAATCCATCTGTACAATATCAGGCATGCTTCCTGATGCTGCCTGTGTGGATAATTTCTCAAAATATCCATCCCATCCGGCCGGAATAGCCTCAAATTTTACATTCGGATGACTTTCTGTGTAGAGATCAAGCACCTTCTGGGTTGCCTCATGTCTTGCGTCACCGCCCCACCATGTAATTTTGATGGTCACCTGATCATCAGAGCCTTTCTTTTGTGTGTTGTCTGTTGATGCGCCGCCATTGCCACATGCGCCCATCGACATTGCCATAGCGCCTGTTAATAAGACAGCTAAAAGTTTGTTTGTTCTTTTTCTCATAGGTTTTCTTCTCCTTTGCTTTGTTTGTAAACCAATTATAAATTCTGTATAAAAAAATAAAAATGGAAGAATCAGATTTAGCTTTTGAATAAAACCGACTTTCCATTTTTATGTTCAACTGCAATTGCAATTATCCGATATTAAATTTTCTATATGTCTGTTTTTTTCAGGTTTTCCCTGTATTCTGTTGGTGTCATGCCACAAACCTTTCTGAAGGTTTTCGAAAAATACTGTCCATCAGCCGGATATCCAATGAGCTCTGTCAGCATGGCTATCCTCATATCCGGATTGTACTCGAGCAGCCGCTTTGCCATCTCTATACGGCTCTGCTCCAGATATGCTGAAAATTTCAGATGCATATTTCTGATAAATACCCTTCCAAAATAGTCCTCATTCATAAATAAAATGTTTTTTGCAATGTACTGGATATTGAGCTCTGTGTTATCGAAATTGCTGTAAATCACATCGAGTATTTTCTCCATACGCTCTTTTTCCTTACCGGTCTCATATATATTCAGCGTTTCTGCTATCCACCTGCTCACCTCAGTAATCGCGCTTTCATCAGAATTGATTCCGCCTATATTCAGCAGCTTCAGCTTTTCACTGCCCACATAGCTGCTCCAGGTTACTATAAAGGCTTCAAATATCCTCTGTTTTTCATCGTTTGACAGCCCTATGCTCTGAAGCTTTTTCATGGCAAGTGTTATCTCAAAAAGGATATTGTCATACCTATCTGAGCTTTTTAGTCTGTCAAAATCAAAATAATATGTATTGCTCTCTGCTTCATTTTGTGTCGGATAGCACAAAAGCCCCGCATCTGTTTTATTATCAACCATGGTAAACAGATACAAAAGCTGTTTATAAAGCTCATGTGCTACAGAGATATCTCCCTCGAGACTGGCTGCTGATGCAATAGCTTTTGACTTCATTCTGGCAAATTCCTGCAAGGTTCTTTCAACCGCCTTACTAAGAGAATTATCCGTACAGACATCAATTGCAAAAATTACCATATCATCTACATATGTAAATAAAGGCATTGTTGCCATCTGCAGTATCTCTCCAAGTATATTTCCCAATATAAACTGCTCTATATATTCAAAGCCGGACACCTCATTTTTCATTGCAAGCAGACGATAGCTGTCTCCATTTGCCGGAAAATCCTTCTTAAGTGCCATTATCTCATCATCAGACAGCCTGCTGCCTGTCAAAAGGCGCCTGAAGAGTTCCTCCTTTGCATGAGGCAGAAGCTCTCTTTTAAGAGTGTGATACTCTCTTCTTTTATCTACCTCTTTTTTTGCGTCATTCATGACTGCAACAATTTTATCCTCGTCACACGGCTTTAGTATGTAGTGCCTGATTCCGTATTCCATAGCCTGGCTTGTAAACTCATACTCTCCATAACCTGACAATACAACAACTACTATATTTCTATAAGTCTCAGAAAGCTTTTGTATCAGTTCAATACCATTCATAACAGGCATCTTTATATCTGTAAGCACTATATCCGGCACATCCTTTTGAATCTTCCCAAGTGCATCAGCTCCATTCCATGCTGTGCCGCACAGCTGTATATCATACTTATCCCATTGGATAAAATGTGCCATTCCCTCTCTCTCTATCTGCTCATCATCTACAATTAAAAGCTTATACATCTTGATCCCCCTTTGCCCTCTTGTGTAGTTTGATTGTAACATTAGTTCCTTTTCCCGACACACTGTCTATGTAAAAGATACTGTTCTCATCATCCATTTTAAGCCGCTCTGATATATTTTTCAGGCCTATTCCATGTCCCTTAGGCTTGAAAGTATAGCTTCTGACAGCTTCAAGCTCTTCCTCGCTCATTCCGACACCGTCATCTATTACTTCCATCACTATCGCATCAGCATTTTCCCTGACACTGACAGTTATGGTGCATATGTCCAGACTCACCTCTGCTCCATAGCTAATGGCATTTTCAACAAGAGGCTGTAAAATCATTCGCGGCATGATATATTTGTCAAGTGCACCCTCTGTAAATATCTCAAACTTTATTCTGTCCTGATACCTGGACTGCTGAATTTTGATATAGCTTTTCACCATTTTAATTTCGTCCGAAATTATGGCATAAGGAGTCTGCGAAAACGAATAATGTAATATATCTCCAAGCTCCACTATCATCCTGCCGGCCTCTTCATTTCTCTTAGCCCTTATCATCCAGTGAATTACATTTAGCGTATTATACAAAAAATGCGGATTTATCTGTGCTCTGAGCATCTTGTACTTCGTATCTTTAAGCAGCAGCTGTTTCTCATAGTTTTCATGTATGAGTGTATCCACGGTCTCAAGCATAGTCCTAAACTCTCTGCTAAGAGTACCTATCTCATCCTGTCTGTCTGTATTAGTGAGCATTTCTCTTGCTCCCTGAAAATCACCGTTCTCCACTATCTGCATGGAATCTGTCAGATGCTCAAGTGGACTGACAATAACAACCGACAGCTTCTTCATGAAGAAAACAAGTGCTGTAAACACGGCAAGAAACCCTAAAATAAGAAGTGTACGCACTGTCTGCACCTGTCCGTATATATCCGAATACGGAAAAAAGCTCACATATGTCCAATCTGTTTTAGCGGAATACAAATACGAAACAAAATATTTTCTGCCTGATTGCTTGAGTATTTTGTAGCCTGAGTGCTCCACATATTTTGGAAGATCATCAAGCTTTTTTATATTCTCATCCTCATATATCGCACAATTCTTATTGTAAACATATATTGCAGCCTTGTTTGATGACAGACTTTCCTTATTTTCAGAAATTACGTTGCCGACATCACACACAAAAATCAGCTTTCCCATATCCGAGAGGCTCATGTCAAGTCTGTTTCTGACAACCCTTCCACTAAGCAGATACGGACATTCCTCCGTTGGCCCATATGTGGTATATGCCCCTTTTCCCTGCTCCATCTGTTTTTTAATAGCAGTAAAGCTCTCGCCAGACACATCCCAAGCGGCTGTTCCAACCTCTACAGTATTACCATACAAATCCACAAATATTATGGATTTTACACAGCTCTCGGGATCATATTCATTAAGAAGGATTCTCCTTAAATCCCTTATTTTCTGATTGTAATCAAGTGATGGATATTCAAGCACCGACAAATCAGACAGTGTACGCTGCACAAGTGCATCCATGGAAATACTGTAATTATTTCTTTCTGCATCCTTTAAGCCACGGTTAACATTTTGTGAAAAATAATCCAGCTCCTGAAGTGATTTGTCATAGAGCTCCTTTGAATAAATCCTAAAGCTTATCTGCGTCAGCCCAAGTGCTATGAGCAAAAAAGCAGATGCAAAGGTTATATAGACCATAAGCATTTTATGAGAAATACTTAAATCAGTAAATTTTTTCTTCATTTTATCTTTCAGTTTATCTTTCACAATTCGCCACCTCGCTTTATCATATGATACTAAAAGATAACGATTTTCTCAACACATAGATATACAAAAACTTGTGACGCACGTATAATATGATTGATTAAAGGGTCAAATCACATATCTCCATATCGTTCCTCCATAAGCTCATATAGTTCTAAGTCCTTAAGGTGATTTTCCATGTTGCACACAAGCACAACTCTTCTATCCTCTTCACTATACAAGAACTCTCTCTGCCACAGATAGAAATGAGGTCCGTCTCCTAAGTTTCTTATGTAGCTCATGAGTCCCTCAATTACCCAGGCAGTCTGTTTTATATCTGTCAGGCATTCATTTGCATAGAAGTCATGCCATTTGCCGTGCTCTCTGTCGCGCATATCTCTGTCTGCTCTAAGATATGCTTTTCTCGCTTTTCCTGCCTTATAAAATGCCAGCTTGTACTCTCCCGCAAATGCCTCGCACAATGCCTCACACATAAGCAAAGCTCCACTGTAGCAGTTATAGTATATTTCAGCCTGCAGATAAAGCGAATCCTCAAACAAAATTCTCTCATGATCTATGAGCCTTGCATCAAGTTTTTCATAGCAGCAAAGCAGCTGCTCATAGCTCTCTTTTCCTTTAGCGCAGAGCTTCTTGTACCACTCAACCTGGCCTTCAAGTGTTTTGTCATCACAAGCCCACAAAAGGTCCTCTGCTCTTTGTGATTTATCCTTCATAAACTGACTTATAAGCATTCTCGCTACATGATTTGCAAACTGTTCTCCTGCATGGTCATCCTCATGCTCGCCATACTTAAGCGCATGCTGCCAATACTGTCTGAAGCATTCTGCGATTTCAGTAATATGGTCTTCTCCATAATACGAAGCGATATAGCCCTTTAGATGCTTATCTATATCGACATCCCCATCTCTCCACATATTTGCTATAAAATCCAGATAATATACATGTGGCTTCACATTTGAACAATTGATAATCCAGTAATCCTTCACATGATGCTCAAGCACTTTTTTAAGCTCGCTATGTACAAGCTTTGGTTTATTCGGAAGCATTGTTATATGGTTTGCCGCCTGCAAATCATAAAAAGATACATGATAATAAATTCCATGTCTTCCGGTATTATTTTCCTTTGGGAGAGCCGGTATTCTTGGATTATGATTGCCCTGACGCCTTGTCACCATCTTTCCAAAGCCATTGTCTGCCCATATTTTTATCACATCATCCGGCAGCTTCAGGTAACCGTCACGATACAGCTCCATAGTCTCTCCGTACAGATTTGTGCAGTACTGCGCATCAGGTATTTCATTTTGGACATAGTCTCTTTGAAGTCCAATGAGCTTGCCCATCAATTCTCCCCTTGACTCTGATGTCTGGTATCTTGGATCATTATCCCAGAACGGACAGTCTCCCTGTCCTCTGAAGCCTAGATTCCATATTACATCAAGCTTCTTCTGCTCATCTATTCCCTCCTTCCAAAGCTCATGGAACTTCTCCGGATATTCATCATATGATGGTGTCAGCTCAGGATATCTTCTGGCAAACATAGGTGCTCCCAGTGGCTCAGCATGATGATGTGTGATACGAAGCCCCATGTCAGCTGCAAGGTCCCTGTATATATGTGAGTTCTTATCAGTACCGGGTATAACCAGATTTCCACCGCATCTAAGCAATGCCTCAAAAACCATTTCCCACGGCATATCCTTTTTCCTGTCAACATACCACTTGTGTATAAGCACCTCATCATTTACAAACCAGCCCCTGTACTTAACGGCATATGGCTTTGAGGTGTATGCATATTCACCGGAAATACGACAGCCCTTTTTCTTAATAAATACCTGGTCATTCCAGAACCAGAATGGAAGCACACCAAGTATATCCCTGCTTATATGATATAGTCCATATACAAATCCAAGCGTATCAGAAGCGTATATTACGAGCATATTGTTATCACATTTTATCTCAAACTGCTCTGCTTGCATATTTTCCATAATAAGGACTATATCGCAGCCCTTTTCATCAGAATCACAGCACACCTTTCTTATATCCCGCTTTACATTCTCAATTGCCCTCATTACCGGAACAGCTGAATCCATATATATAATTTTTGTATTTACATTTATCTGCATTTCCATCTTTATTTTACCTCCTGCCTATTCAGCCTGATTTTCTTATTTAATAATATTTCACATAAATATTACATGCTTAAGCTATTATAATAAACGTACAAAATTGAGTTTCCATTTGAAAAAAACATACTTTTTTCACCGGATTCTACAAGTCGGATTTTTCCAAGTCACAATTCGCTTATATTCATTCCTTTTTGTCAAAGCCGATTATATAATTACCTCACAACAACATCATACCGAAGGAGGTGCTTGCGATGAAAAATTTATCCTTTAAACAACGTATTGTATACCTATGGGATTATTATCGCTACCATGCTTTAATAGTCATTTTTTGTATAGTGTTTTTTTGTTATTTTCTTTCCCCCTTACTTGCAACGAAGAAACATGACTTACTTTCAATTGCTATCATCGACAGCACCCAGACTGCAAAAGAAGACTGTTCGGCTTTGTCCGACGATCTTACCTCCCTACTTGGCGGTAACACAAAGTATGATGCTGTTCATATAGATACCTCAGGCACAACATATGACACCTCTTCTTCCTCAACAATTAAACTATCCATATTGCTTTCTTCCGTTGGCGAAAATGACATAGTCATTTGTGGAAAAGAGCTATATGAAAAATACAATTCAAAGGGTGCATTTTCAAATGCCTGTGATATCAGCAACTGTTCCCAATGGGTGTCTTACGGCTACACAGACTACTCCGGTGTCTATGCCTGTATTCCTGTGAGCTGTAAGCATCCCAAACAGGCTGCCAAAGTAATTGATTATCTAAATGCCAAATAACAGGAGGATTTTTTAATGAAATTATTTTCTATGGATGGTAAATTTTTAGAAACCTTTAATAAGATTACAGATTTGGTTACACTAAATATTCTCTGGCTGCTCTGCTGCATACCGATTATTACAATCGGTGCCTCAACATCAGCACTTTATCAGGTTACCCTGCAGATTGCAGAAAACAGAGATTCATATATCACAAAAGAATTTTTTAAAGCTTTTCGTGAAAACTTCAGGCAGGCAACTATTGTTTGGCTGGCTGTAATTGTGACAGGCTTTGTTTTATTGTCTGATATGTTTATCATATCTCATTTCTTTACGGGCTCTGATATGTCTGTAATTTTGGGACTGATATTTATGATTTTAATTCTCTTATTTGCAGGCTCCATGTACTTTTTTCCGGTAATTGCGTATTTCAGAAACAGTACCAAAAAGATTTTCAGCAATTCATTCAGGCTGGCATTCTCGAATCTTAGAACTACCTTCCAGCTGTTTTTAATTGGCCTGATTCCTGCACTTGTGATGATTCTTTTTCACGAAAGAATAATTATCGGAACATTCCTGCTTATTGTAATTGTTCCTGCCTTATCAGTTTTTTGCAAGAGCGTACTACTCTCAAAGCTGTTTAAGACAATTAAAGTAGCAAATTAGTTATTTTTTGAATATATACTTTCCCTTCCTTTTTACAAACAGCGCAGATATCACAATTGTGATATCTGCGCTGCTATTTTACATTATTTTTCTCCTAAAAACACTC
>OGOI01001588.1_pt1 | contig 13305 bp, 13 predicted proteins | sample 1552631 | NCBI WGS metagenome assembly OGOI01 (sample SAMEA2580204, study PRJEB22360) | human gut metagenome | biome: human gut; feature: human-associated habitat; material: faeces | place: Denmark | collected 2008/2010 | reverse complement strand
GATTGCGAACTTTGCCGTATGCTTCGTGCCCGCGATGCGCTGAATCTTCTGAATATCCTCGCTTACGCGCAAAAGCTCTTCCGTGCGGCGATTCGGGAAATTATCATAGTTCAATAATCCGTGCCAGTACATTTCTGTGCCGAATGTGCAGGTACGCCAGCGGAAGTAGCTGACAAAATCTGCACCGTGCGCGATGGACTGGAATGTCCACAGTCTTAACTGACCCGGCTTCGGCGCGGGCTGCAGAAGGCGGGTGTTCCAACCGCCGGGGCCGGATTGCTGCTCCATGATGCCGAAGCGGTTTGAGACGCTTCGCGTTTTTGCAAGGTTAAAGGATGTTTCGCGGTCGCGCAGGGAGCGCGGAGAGAGCTTGCTGCCCTCCATCGCAAACGCGAAGTTCGGGTAGCTGTCATACGTCATGAAGTCAAGCTTTTCCTTGACAAGCTTGTGGTTATCGAGCACGCCGAAAAGTCCGTTTGTCGTGATGAACTGCTCCGGACGGCGATATTTCCGGATAATATCCGCCTGTATGCCGATGTAGTTTATGGCCGCTTCGGAAATGAAACGCTTTTCCTCCAGCATCATGTGCGGATTGTTGGAGTTTGCGAGCGTGTAGCGCGAAAGGTGAACCTGCTCCCAGTCCGTGTAGGTCTGGTTCCAGAATATCGTGCCCATGGCGCGGTTCAGGTTTTCGAGCGTGCCGTATTTCTCTTTAAGGTACTTTCTGAACGCCTCGTGGTCGCTCGGCGCATGGTAGCTGTTTGTTTCGCAGTTGACTTCATTGTCGATCTGCCAGCCGATGATCGCAGGATGTGCGCTGTAATGCGCCGCAATGTGCTCAACGATCTTCTTTACAAAATCGAGGTACACGGGGGATGTCATGTTGTGGTGCTTGCGCATACCGTGGTAGACCGGGTGGCCGTAAATATCACAGTTTAATACTTCCGGGTATTTTTCCGTCAGCCAGGCGGGCGGGGTCGCGGTGGGCGTGCAGAAGATGACCTGCATCCCGCAGTCCTTTGCCACATTTAAAAAGCGGTCCCAAAAGCTGTCGTCAAAGCGCCCTTCCTCCGGCTCAAAGAGGTTCCACGCAAATTCCGCCACGCGGATGACACCGATGCCGTAGGATTTCATGCGCAGCATATCCTCTTTCCAGAACGAAGTATCCCAGTGCTCCGGGTAGTAGCATACGCCGAGCTCTATCGTGTTGCCGTTTAACATAGTATATGCTCCTTTATCTGTGCTCGCCGATGAAGAACAGCGCTACGGTGCCGGGGCCGGAGTGTGCGCCGATGACAGGACCGACGAAGTTGATATAAATGTTCTTCACACCGAACTTTTCGCGCACGCGGTTTGCGACGTATTCGGCGTCTGCCAGGCAATCGCCGTGGCTGATGAACACGGTCTGGTCTGCGGGCTGAATGGCGGTCGCTTCCATTTTCTGCACAAGGGCATCAAGGGACTGCCGTCTGCCGCGCACCTTGCTGACCGGGATGAGGTGGCCCTCGTCATCCACATGCAAAACGGGTTTTACGCCGAGCAAAGTGCCGACGAGCGCTGCTGTGGCGGAAACGCGGCCGCCGCGCTTTAAGTGGTTGAGGTCGTCCACCGTGAACCAGTGGCAGAGCTTCAAAACGTTTTCACCGAGCCACTTATACAGCGAATCAATGTCCGTGCCGGCGCGCTTCAGCATGGCAGCATGGTATACGAGCAAACCTTCGCCGAGGGACGCGCAGAGCGAATCGAACACATAAATTTTGCGCTCGGGATATTTTTCTTTCAATTCATCGCGCGCGATGAAGGCGCTTTGGCAGGTGCCGGATAAACCGCTGGAAAACGCAATGTACAGAACGTCCTCGCCGCCTTGCAGAACAGGCTCAAAGACCCGTGTGAATTCGTCGGCATTGATCTGCGATGTGGTGGACATTTTGCCCTCGCGCAGCTTTGCGTAGAAAGTTTCCGTCGGCATATCCGAAAGATCTGCCTTGTCTTTATATGTTTTACCGTCGATTGTAAAGCGGAGCGGCACCACTGTGAGGCCTAACTCCTCGATCATTTTATGATCCATATCGATGGTGGAATCGGTGATGATTTTGTAACCCATAGTTATCTTTCCTTTCCGTGCCCTAAAAACGCATTTCTGCGCGGCACATCGTTATTATAGCACAGGCGAAGCGAATTTGTCTATGCGTTTTTTGTGTAAATTACCCTTTGCGGTTTCGCCGATAATCGAGATAATCCTGCAAAATGATCGTCGCCGCCACGGCGTCCACGGTGGCTTTGCGGCGCTTACCGCGCGTATTTGTTTCGTTTAAAAAGCCGTGTGCCGTGATAGTCGTGCCGCGTTCGTCGGAGAAATCAACGGGCAGCCCGGTCTTTTCCGCAAGCTCTGCACCGAAAGCGCGCGCGTTCTGCGCGCTTTCGCCCTCGCTGCCATCCATGTTGCGCGGCAGACCGACAACGATCTGCTCGGCGCGGCGCGCTTTGGCAAGCTGCGCTACACGCTCCAAAAGGCGCTCGCGGTTGTGCTCGTTCACGACCTCTACGGGGCTTGCGAGCAGCTCGCTTTTATCGCATACGGCAACGCCCGTACGCGCTTTGCCGAGGTCTACACCTAATATTACCATGTTCTGTTTCCTTTCAATGTTTTGCTTTTCTTCAGTATAACACGGTTTTTAAAAATAGAAAAGCACCTGCTTTTGCGATTTCAAAGAGCAGGTGCAAAATCTGTATGTTTTTATTATCGCACATTCGTCACGGTGCCGACGGCGACGTAGTTGTCGCACACTGCGCCAAGGTCGGTGCCTTCGCTGCCGTGCCAGTTTCTGCCGGGCACGACCGTGTATTCCACCGTGCCGTCCCCGAGTGTTTTGCAGGTGAAGCTGTCCGTGTAAAAATCATCCTGCGAAACGGCGCAGCCGTGCTTTACACCCTTGCAGTCTTCCGGTGCGCAGCCGGGAAAGTTGATATTCCAAACCGTGTTTTGCGGCAGAGGTTTATCAATATATTCACCGATGAGCTCACGCAAGTAGCGGTCGGTCACGGGATGATAATCGAGGTTGGCCTGGGAAAGCGCGATGGCGTGGATCCCCCAGAAAGCGGCCTCCAGCGCGGCGCCCGCCGTGCCGGAATACTGAATATCGCCGAAAATATTTTAGCCGCTATTGATGCCGGAAAGCACAACGTCAGGCTTGCGACCGAGCAGATGGATGCCCACGCGCACACAGTCCACCGGCACGCCGCTGCATTCGTATGCCTTTACGCCGTCCATGTAACCCGGACGCTCGCGCACGTAAAGCGGCTCTAAATACGTTACGCTGTGCGATTTGCCGCTGCGCTGGCTCTCCGGTGCGACGACCCACACTTCGCCGAATGCTTTTGCTGTCTCCGCCAGCTGGCGAATGCCGCCTGCGTCAATGCCATCGTCATTCGTAATTAAGATCAGTCTGCCCATGTTTGCTCCTCCGTCGTGCAAAAACTTTTCGCTTGAAGTATACCATATCTATTTCGACAAGTCCAGGCGGAGATTCAAAATTCTGCTTTGTCATATCTGCTTATAATTATTAAAATTTTGAAAATTATATAGAAATATAGCACAATTTTCTTGCAAAAGAAGCAAATTGCGGTATAATGTTCTTAATAGAACAAAAAGGCTGCGGTTCGGCTGCAGCCGAGGAGAAGTTGTAAAAGGGCAAGCGTGTTATTCGTTTGCCCGAAGAAAGGAATCTTGCTTATGTTGAATCTTATTCCCGCGCCGCGCGGATCGTTGCACATGCAGGAGGGCAGTGTGAAGCTGCCGGAGACCGTCACCGTTTCGCTCGGTGATTTTGCACCGTGGTGCCTTGAGGCATTTGCTGCAAGACTGGACGGCCACGTGGAGACCGCCGAAAACGGGTTTATCACGCTGAAAAAGGCCGATATCGCAAAAGAGGGCTACAAGCTGACCGTCACAAAGGACGGCATCACCGTGGAAGCGGCGGACGAAAGCGGCGCCGTATGGGCGCTGACGACTGTCACGGAGCTCACAGCAGAGGGCGAAGCGCTGCCAATCGTCACCATTGAAGACGCACCGCACTACGGTCATCGCGGCCTATCGCTTGACTGCTCCCGTCATTTCTTTACGGCGGACGAAGTGAAAAAGGTCATCGACCAGATGACGCGTGTGAAGCTGAATGTTCTGCACTGGCATCTTGTAGATGACCAGGGCTGGCGCATCGAGTGCAAAACGCTGCCGCTGCTGCACGAAACGACCGGCACGTATTACACGCAGGAGGAGATCAGAAGCGTTATCGAATATGCCCGCGTGCGCGGCATGGAGATCATCCCGGAAATCGATATGCCGGGCCACGCCAGATCGATGATTGCGGCATACCCGCATTTGAGCTGCTTTGGCGAAAAAACGGAGCTGTGCCAGTTTGGCGGCATTTTTGAGAAAATTCTCTGCCCCGGTAAGGACGAAACATTCGAGTTTATCGAAAAGCTTCTGACAGAAGTCTGCGCACTGTTCCCGGACGACCGCTTCCACATCGGCGGTGACGAAGCGCCGAAGACCGAATGGAAAAAATGCCCGCACTGCAAGGCGCGCATGGAAGCGCTTGGCCTTACCGATTATGAAGATCTGCAGGGCTACTTTACAAAGCGTGTCGTCGCTATCCTCAAAAAGCACGGCAAGCGCGCCGTCTGCTGGAACGATGTTCTGGAATCCAAAGATGTCGATACCGGAAACATCATACAGTATTGGACGGCGCAGCATGAAGCGCCGGTGCCGGCATTTATCGAGCGTGGCGGCAAGGTGATCTTCTCCAATATGTCCGCTTTGTATTTCGATTATCCGCATGGCATCAATTCGTTGAATAAGGTCTACCATTATCAGCCGGTCGTCATGGGCAAGAGCTACGCAGACAGTCCGAATATGCTCGGTTACGAAGCAGCATTGTGGTCGGAGCAGGTGGAAACGCCGGAACACCTCGAAGAATTGCTGTTCCCGCGCCTGTATGCCGTATCCGAAATCGCGTGGAACGAAGCGGGGGATTACGCAGATTTTGAACACCGCGCGGAAAAGAAAATTGAAATTGCCGCAAAGCAAGGCGTGAACTGTATGACAAAAGACGGGTGGAACCCCGAGGGTGAAGCGCGCGTGCAGAGTGCCGCGACATTCATTGCACACATGATAAACCCGGGCGGCATCGGCACACCGCATACGGATGCGGAAAGAGAAATGGTGCGTCCCGTCATAGAGAAGTTTGCGCAGATCTGGTTCCGGCCGCAGGATGTTCCCGAAATGATGAAAAACGACGACCTCGTCGGCGCAGCACTTAACTTCATGAAAATGTTTCCGCCGGAAAACGATGAGACCAAAGGAGAATAAATAGAAACTAAGAAAACGGCTTTGCGAGTAAAATGCAGAGCCGTTTTGCATCTTGTTTTCGGAAAGCAAGCAAACGGGGTTTTGACAGCTTTTCAATAGGCTTGTTCACAATTTGTTTACAAAATAATAATAAAAATGATAATTATTACTATTTACAAATCGAAAAAGGCGTGCTATAATAGTGCCAACAAGTGAGAGAGAAAGAAATCCCACAAACCTAAAGGAGGTGAAGCCGATGCCGGAAAAGTTCAGCCGAAAGCGTGAGGCGCTCTATAACGCACTGCGTGCCACAACGGTGCACCCAACTGCGGAGTGGCTCTACGCTACGCTGCGGCCCGAATATCCCGATTTAAGTCTCGGCACAGTTTACCGCAATCTTAAAAAATTCTGTGCAGAGGGCAAAGCGAGAAGCGTCGGCGTCATCAACGGGCAGGAGCATTTCGACGGCGATACTTCGGCACACAGACATTTCGTCTGCAACTGCTGCGGGCGCGTGCTCGATATCTTTGAACCGCTTGTGGACACAGAAACACTCGCGCGCATTGAAGCGGAACACGGGTTTACAATCACAAAAGAAGACCTGCTGTTCGGCGGTGTGTGCGCCGAATGCAAAGAAAAAAGCAAAAATAAAACGGCTTAAAAACCGCGAACTAAAATCAATTTTTAGGAGGATCTTATTATGGCAAAGTTTGTATGCACCGTATGTGGTTACGTTTTTGAAGGCGAAGCAGCTCCGGAGTTCTGCCCCGTATGTAAGGCACCGGCTTCCAAGTTCACGAAGCAGGAAGAGAACATGACTTGGGCGGCTGAGCACGTTGTCGGCGTTGCACAGGGCGTCAGCGAGGATATCCTTGCTGATCTCCGCGCAAACTTCCAGGGCGAGTGCAGCGAGGTTGGCATGTACCTCGCAATGGCAAGAGTTGCACACCGCGAGGGCTACCCGGAAATCGGCCTTTACTGGGAGAAGGCTGCTTACGAAGAAGCAGAGCACGCTGCAAAGTTCGCAGAGTTGCTCGGCGAAGTTGTAACGGACAGCACGAAGAAGAACCTTGAGATGCGCGTTGAAGCCGAGAACGGTGCAACCGCCGGTAAGTTCGACCTTGCAAAGCGTGCAAAGGCCGCAAATCTCGACGCTATCCACGACACCGTCCATGAAATGGCCCGCGATGAAGCTCGCCACGGCAAGGCGTTCGCAGGTCTCCTTAAGAGATATTTTGGTGACAAGTAAAAGGAGTGTATCTTATGAAATATGAGTGTCCCTGCGGTTATGTCTATGACCCCGCACTCGGCGATCCGGAAAACGGCGTTGCACCCGGCACGGCATGGGAAGATGTCCCCGAAGATTGGGTCTGCCCCATCTGCGGTCTCGGAAAAGATGCTTTTTACCCCGCTGAATAACTAAAAAAGAAGAGGAGAGGGATTTGATCCTTCTCCTCTTTTCGATTTAGTTTTAACAGAATGAAAAAATGTTGAATAGATGAATCAATATCGTCCTTCGATTATACATTTATATACCGATTTAGTTATAAGAGAATATTCAATTTCAAAAGTATGAGAATAAGATCCAGAACCCCCGAAGGAAGACCGGATAAATCTTCCTTCGGGGGTTCTGTTTGGAAAAACCCACGAGAATTTCAGCGCCGAAAACGGAGGTTTCACGGCGCTGCTGCGGGAATATTCGTATTTTCGTGCGTGCTTACCGCATGTGCACGTCCATCTGCGGGAACGGAATCTCCATGCCGGCTTCATCCAGCGCCTTTTTCACGTTTTCGTTGAGGTCAAAATAGAGGTCCCAGTAATTTTCCGGGGCGCACCAAACGCGCAGGACGAAATCGAGCGAGCTCGCGCTCTGCGTTTTCAGGCGCGCCAGCGGGGCGGGGTCTTTCAGCGATTTCGGGTCGCTTTCGGCAACGGAAAGCAAAATTTGCTTCACCTTGTCAATGTCACAATCGTAGGAGACGGAGAATGTCAGCTCCACACGGCGCTGTCCCTCCGCGCTGTAATTCGTGATGGCGGCGTTCGTCAGCGAGCCGTTCGGCACGGTCACGCGCTTGTTGTCCGGCGTCAGCACCACGGTGTATAAAACGCTGATGGCGTTCACCGTGCCGGCAATTTCCGTCGTTTCAATGTAATCGCCCACGCGGAACGGGTGAAAAAGCAAAATCATCACGCCGCCCGCAAGGTTCGTCACGGCGCCTTGAAACGCAAGGCCGATGGCAACGCCGCCCGAGGTGAACAGTGCGAGGAACGAGGCGGTCTCGATGCCAAGAACGCCGAAGCACATCAAGATGAGGATGATATACAGCACGATGGACAACAAGCAACGATGCGGCTGCCACTCGCCATGAACGAAGCGAGCCCCGGGTCCATTTTTTGATATAGTTTCGAGCGCTTGAAGCGGTTCATCAAAAATTTGATGAGCTTGTTGCCGATAAACAAAAGCAGCCCGGCGGCGGCTAAGCGAATGAGAAAGTAAAACGCCTGTTCGCCGACGTTTTTCAGCCATTTTTCAAGCTCGTTCACGGTGGGAATGTCCTCAAGCGGGTCGGTGACAGCCGTGTCAAACAGCGTTAAAAATCGCGTCATAGGCACACCGTCACTTTCCGATGCGTTCCGTGTCGATGATGATGTTCACGGGGCCGTCGTTTTCCACACTTACGTGCATGTGCGCGCCGAATTCGCCCGTGCATACTTTGCCGATAGGCTGGTTTTTCACCTGTTCCACAAAGTAGTTATATAATCTCAAAGCTTCACTCGGGGAAGCGGAACGGCTGAAATCCGGGCGGCGGCCGTGCTTCATATCGGCGCTCAGCGTGATGTTCGAGACAATGAGCATATCGCCCTTGATGTCTTCGAGCGAGCGGTTCATCTTGTCGTTTTCGTCCTTAAATACGCGCAGGCCGCACACCTTCTGCACGAGAAAATCCGCCTGCGCGTCCGTGTCACCCTCCATGGCGCAGATGAAGACAACGAGGCCCTCGCCGACTTTGCGGGTCTCGCCGCCGTTTATGGTGATCTCTGCACCGTTTATACGCTGAATAACTGCTCTCATATTGTAAATTCCTTTCCGGTTGGTGGATTTTGACCGATAAAACGGGAGATTTCTTCGGTGTTTTCTCAATTATAGCAGGCTTTCGCTCTTGCTTCAAGCGGTTTTGTTTGTTATAATACTGTTGATTGAAAATCAGGTTATGTGCATGCAAAAAGACAGGGCGCAAAAGCGCCGCGATTTGAAAGGACGAATTATGCTGATCCACATAAAAAACGAAAACGAAACTGCTGCCATTGATACGCTCGGCGCCGAGCTCGTCTCCTTTATGGGCGATGACGGCTTTGAGCACATTTGGCAGGGTGATAAAACATATTGGGGCGGCCACGCGCCGGTTTTGTTTCCTATCGTCGGCGCGCTGCGCGATAACCGCACATGCATCAACGGCGAGTGGTATGAGATGAAGCGCCACGGCGTCGCGCGCCACGAGGAATTCACAGTCACAGAGCAGGGAGAGGACTACGTTACCTTGCAGCTTACGGCGAACGAGGAGACGAAAAAGCAGTACCCGTTCGATTTTGTGCTGACGGTCTCCTATTACCTCACCGGCAGCAGCATCACGACGAAATTTACCGTTAAAAATGCCGATACGAAGCCCATGCCGTTCTGCATCGGCGGTCACCCGGGCTTTAATATCCCGATTCAGTCCGATGAAGTTTTTGAAGATTACGACATCGTGTTCGAGGAAAAGGAAGACCAGAAATGCCCGACGCTCGATATGGAAAGCTGCCTGATCGATTTTGAGAAGACGAACTTCGAGCTTGCCGATACGGATACCATCCCGCTGCAGCACAGCCTGTTCTATAGGGACGCGCTCGTGTTCGAGAACCTCAACTCCACCTGCGTTTCACTCAAAAGCCGCCAGTCCGGCCGCGGTGTGATGATGGAGTTTTCCGGCTTCCCGATGCTCGGTATCTGGTCTGCCGCAAACGACGGCCCGTATGTTGCGCTGGAGCCGTGGACCGGCTGCGCCACCGCCGTACAGGAGGACGACGTGTTTGAAAAGAAGCACGGCATGCGCACTTTGCAGCCCGGCGAAGAAGCCGAGTACGCCTACACGGTCTTTGAAATCTAAATTACAAAAGTACGTATACTATATATAATAAAAGCATATAGAGCATGCCCCGCAAACGGATGAAAAGTCTGATTTGCGGGGTTGTTTTATTGCCTAAAAATCTCAACCAAAGTTTGTTTGTTCTCACGGAGAGAAAATCGCGAAAAAGGGTTCCATTTTAACGGAATACAGTTATAATAGTTTAAACAAGCGTATGAAGTGTTTCTGCGTAAATATTCCATGCGCCTGAGGAGGAAACCGCACGTACGGTGCGGACTGTACCAAAGGTACAACTGTACTAAGGGTACAAAGAAAGCAGGATATGCATTGAAAGGAAAGGGAACGCTATGTTTCAGCTGAAATGGGTTTGGAAAAACCTGGAAGGCTGCCGAAAGCGATATGTTTTCGCGCTGTGCTCTACTGCGGTTCTTTCTATGATGGCGCTGGTCAACTCGGTTTTGACCGCGCAGATCATGGATACCGTATTTACGCCGGTAAAAGAGGGGCAGGGCACTACGCCGGAGCTTTGGCATCGGCTCGTTGTGCTCGTCTCCATTCTGATCGGTTTCACGATGTTCAGAATGTGCTTTAACTATCTTTCGGTCATGACGTACGAGACGTGCTCGCAGAAGCTGCTCTTTAAGCTGCGCCGCGAGCTGTACGCAAACATGCAGGCGCAGGATAGCTCATTCTTCTCAAAGAACCGCACCGGCGATCTGATGACCCGCCTGACCGGCGACCTTGACATGGTGCGCCACACTACGTGCTATGTCATCCGCATGATCATCGACTGCGTGGTGCTGTTTCTCACCACATCCATCACATTCCTTTGTGTGGACTGGCTGTTCGCGCTTGCCATGCTGGCCGTAACGCCGATTATTTTCATCCTGACGAAGGTTTTCGCAAAGCAGGTGCATCCGCTGTATGTCGACCTGCGCGAGCGCCTTTCGCGCATGAACACCGCCGCGCAGGAGAACATCGCCGGCAACCGTGTCGTTAAAGCCTTTGCTCGCGAAGACTACGAGATCGAGCAGTTTGATAAGAAAAACGAGGATTACCGCAAAGCGAACCTCAAAGCGTCGCTGCTGTGGTTCAAATTCTCGCCGTATATCGACGGTTTTTCGCAGTCGCTTTCCATCGCCGTTCTGCTCGTCGGCGGCTCGTTCCTCATCATGGGCCGCATTTCAATCGGCACGTTTGCACTCTTTAACTCGCTGTGCTGGACGCTGACGAACCCGATGAGCACGCTCGGCATGCTCATCAACGACCTGCAGCGTTTCTTTGCCTCTGCGTCGAAGATCATCGAGCTCTACTACGCGCGCTCCACCATCGTCACGCGCCAGGATGCCGTGAAGAAGGAAGGCCGCGTGCAGGGCGCCGTGAAGTTTGACCACGTAACCTTAAAGCGCAACGGCACAGAGGTTCTGCACGACATCAATCTTGACATCAAACCCGGCGAGACCATCGCCATCATGGGACCAACCGGCTGCGGCAAAACGTCGCTTATCAGCTTGATCCCGCGCTTTTCGGATGTATCCGGCGGTACTGTCTCCGTGGACGGCACGCCTGTCGGTATGTATGATCTCAAAAAGCTGCGCGGCTCCGTCGGCATCGCCACGCAGGACGTGTTCCTGTTCTCCGATACCGTAGACGGCAACATTGCCTATGGCGACCCCGAAATGTCCGAGGACGATGTGAAGCGCTTCGCAAAGATCGCCTGCGTCGATTTCGTCGATAAGCTGCCCGAAGGCTTTGATACGGTCATCGGCGAGCGCGGCACCGGTCTTTCCGGCGGTCAGAAGCAGCGTATCGCGCTGGCGCGTGCCCTTGCCATTAAGCCGTCTATTCTCATTCTGGACGACACCACCTCCGCCGTGGATATGGAGACCGAAAAATATATTCAAGACCAGCTTGCGCACCTTGATTTCGACTGTACGAAGATCATTGTCGCGCAGCGTATTTCCACCACGAAACGCGCAGACCGCATCGTGATCCTTGATAAGGGCCGCGTTGTGGATGTCGGCACGCACGAGGAGCTCATTTCCCGCCCGGGCTATTACCGCGAGGTTTATGAGCTGCAAAACGGCATTGCCGGTGAAAAGAAAGGGGGTGCTGCGTAATGGCAAGAAACCGTTTTGACGTTGACGAAACGCTGGAAACCCCATTTAATATCAAACACTTGCTGCGTGCAGGCGTGTATATCAAGCGGCACAAACAGAAAATGATCTTATCGCTCATTTTCTCCGCCATTTCCGCCGCGTGCGCGCTTGTAGGTCCTAAGCTCATCGAGACCGCCCTGAACGTCGCCGTGCCGAACCGCGATTATAAAATGCTGTTCATTCTGGCAGGCATCATGCTCTTATCCATTCTGCTTTCCATTTTCTTTTCCGTCAAGCGCTCACGCTACATGACGGTGGTGGGGCAGGCCATCATCTACGACATCCGCAAGGATCTCTTTGAGCATTTGCAGCGGCTTTCGTTCCAGTTCTACGACGACCGCCCGCACGGCAAAATTCTGACGCGTGTCATCAACTACGTGAACTCTGTTTCCGATGCACTCTCCAACGGCATCATCAATTTCATTCTCGAAATTTTCAATCTCATTCTCATCGCCGTGTTCATGTTCATGTGTGATGTCAGGCTCTCGCTCGTCGTCATGGCGGGCATCCCGCTGTTCCTCATCATCGTGCTCGTCATCAAGCCCGCACAGCGCCGCGCTTGGCAGGATGTCTCCAATAAGAGCTCCAACCTCAACGCCTACCTGCACGAGAGCCTTGACGGTATGAAGATCACGCAGGCGTTTACGCGTGAAGAGGAAAATGCGAAGATCTACAACAATCTTAACACCAAAATGTACAAAAGCTGGATGAAGGCGCAGTACACCTCGAACCTCGTGTGGTTTTCCGTCAACAACATCTCCACATGGGTCGTTGGCGCTATGTACCTTGTGGGCTTCTCGCTTTTGGGTCCCGCCGTGCAAATCGGTACGCTCATCGCCATTTCCGCGTATGCGTGGCGCTTCTGGCAGCCGATTTTGCAGCTTTCCAACCTCTACAACACGTTCATCAACGCCGTGGCGTATCTGGAGCGTATCTTCGAGATGATCGATGAGCCCGTGCTTGTCGATGACGCGCCGGACGCAACGGAGCTGCCGCCGATTAAGGGCGACGTGACGTTCGACGACGTGACATTCTCCTACGACGGCTCCATCAACGTTCTGGAGCACTTCAATCTCGATGTGAAAGCGGGCGAGTCCATCGCGCTTGTCGGTCCCACGGGTGCCGGCAAAACGACGGTCGTCAACCTCATCTCGCGTTTCTACAACATCAATTCCGGCCGGGTGCTCGTCGACGGGCACGATATCTCCAAGGTGACGCTGCACTCGCTGCGCGCGCAAATGGGCATCATGCTGCAGGACAGCTTCATTTTCTCCGGCACCATCATGGATAACATCCGCTACGGTCGCTTGGACGCCACGGATGAGGAGATCATCGCCGCTGCAAAGACCGTGCGTGCGCATGAGTTCATCAGCGAAATGCCGGATGGCTACTATACGCAGGTAAACGAGCGCGGCTCGCGCCTCTCGCAGGGCCAAAAGCAGCTTATTGCGTTTGCAAGAACTTTGCTTTCCGACCCGAAGATTCTCGTGCTGGACGAAGCCACGTCCTCCATTGATGCGAAGACCGAGCGCCTTTTGCAGGAAGGCCTGCAGGCGCTTTTAAAGGGCAGAACAAGCTTCATCATCGCGCACCGCCTGTCCACCATCAAAAATTGTGACCGCATCCTGTACATCTCGAATAAGGGCATTGCCGAAAGCGGCAGCCACGACGAGCT
>OGOI01001587.1_pt1 | contig 13305 bp, 11 predicted proteins | sample 1552631 | NCBI WGS metagenome assembly OGOI01 (sample SAMEA2580204, study PRJEB22360) | human gut metagenome | biome: human gut; feature: human-associated habitat; material: faeces | place: Denmark | collected 2008/2010 | reverse complement strand
CAGATCGAATCCGAGTTGAGCGAAAGAATGGTTGAACGACGTGCTCAAAACGAGCATATCTTTACCGAAACGCATCTGGATATCTGCCATTGCTTATCCTCTTTCCGAGCGAAGCACACCTTTGAAGACCTTCTTGTCAAGATAGTGTACCATCCCCGAAAGCAGCAAGATCGTGCCTCACATCCAACGGAACGAATCTTTGCCAGCGCCGAGCTTGAAATGGTACTTCACCAATCCCAGATCCTCCCCCGCGAATGTTCCAGGCTCGTAGGCAATGGAGACTTCATCTCCCTTTCCGTAAATCTGAAAGTTTTGCTTGTTGAGCGCCGTAGGTGCGAGAAGAGCTGCTGCAACGCCGCGCTTGAACCAAAGAGGAGCCTCTCCTTCATACGTCGCGACTTCTGAAGGGTCCTTCGACTTATGAGGCTGCCCTGTGTTGCGCCATATCCGAGCGCAATGACCCCAATGACCTTTTCGCCTTTCGCTTTCTCTTCCATCTTCATGCGATTGAATGTTCCACCAACCCACCAGGTATTCAATCCCAGTGTCTGGCAATAGAGCATAAGATCGGCACCAGCCATACCAAGCCGCTCATTCAGATCAGTGCTTTCAGGTCCTGCGAGGATGAAGTAGTTTCGTACGCCTTTCGCAAGAATGAGTTTGATGGCAGCGTTGAAAGCCTCGGTGTTATCGAGAACGAGGCTGATATCTACCCCATATTCGTCATTCAACATTCTCGTGTGCTGTTCGATCTTCTTGCGGCATTCTTGAGGTATCGGTTTGTCAAGATATTTGCGAACCATATGCCGCTCATACATCGCTTGCTTCATATCCATAGGTACTCCTTATCAAGAGGGACAGCGTCTTGGGATCGAAAGTGAGATTCATCCTTTGAACTGCGGCCTCTCTAGAATGTTCGTTAGTTTTTCGACTATCCTGATCAGCTCTTCTATGTCTTCATGCCCCATCGCCGCGATCAAAGCATCGAATTTCATGTTGAATTCGCTCTTCTCGTCGCCTAACAGTTCACGCCCTTTCGGCGTAAGCAGGACCAGCGTACTGCGACGGTTTTCGCGAGGAAGCGTTCGTGAAATGAACCCCTTGTGCTCAAGCGAGCTCATCATTTGCGACACCGCACCTTTAGTAACGGAGAGAAATCGTCCAATGTCCGTGGGACCCACATTCGAAGAACTGCTCGGATCATTCTCCTCGATGGCGCGCAAGAGCATGAATTCAGCGAGACTAATATCCTATTTTCCGTCTACCAACTTCATGCCCAAGCCGGAATTGGCAAGCTTCTTGAACTTGAATATGGTCTGCAGAAGTTCGATACGAAGCTCCTCGTCTTTTGTCCTGCTCGCATTATCAGTCATAGAGCGTTCCCCTCTTATCTTTCTTTACCGCAAGGAACTGCGGTCGCTTCCGCATGCGCTGCGCGTGGAGTACGAAAGCGGCCGGCTAGAAGTGGTGTGCGAGAACGCTGAGCACAATGTGGCCGATGTGCTCGATACTCTTTCGGTAGCACGCATCAAGCCTGGGCGCATTTGGGCTGAACCGCCTACGCTCAACGATGTGTTCTTGGAGATCACCGGTCGCGAGCTACGTGATTGAGGGCGGTTATGTGGGCTAGTTTCAAATACTCATTGCTCCAGCTCGTACGAGTACCCGGCGTGCTCATCTGGACGCTCGTCTTTCCGATCGTGCTCGGTTCACTGTTCGTGATGATGCTCGGCGCGCTCGATGAGCGTGCGGAAGCGGTCTCGGTGAATGTGGTCGTGGTCGATGAAGAGCAAGCGAAGGGCGAAGAGCACACCGTTCTCTCCTTCGAGAACATCGCATCAGCAGCTCAAGTAGGCGCTCAGGTTGGAAGCGTCTTCGACGAAGAGGCGTTCGGCGCGCAGGCGTTCGCTACCTTCATGGAAGCGCTCGGCGAAGGCGACGATGCGCTCTTCAACATCACCTACGTGTCATCGCCTGAAGAAGCTGCCGCGCTCGTGCGCGAGAGCTTGGGAACCGATGATGAATATGCAGGCTATGTGCAGTATGCCGATGGCGAGGTACGAACCGTGCTCGCAAAAGCCACCAGCGCTTCTGAAGCGTATGAGGTGGAGCCTTCCATCCTCATGATGATCATGGACCGCTATGTGGCCGAAGAGGCGCTGATCAAGGAGACCTTGCAGAAGAATCCAGCAGCGCTTGCCAACCCTGAATTCATCGAGACGCTCATGGCCCCTGTTGAAGCCACTGTGCGCGCAAGCGTCACCGACAATACCCCGCGTGAATCGCTGCGCTACTACTTCGCCCTCTTCGGCATGGCGGCGTTCTTCGGTGCCAGCATCGGGCTCATCGGGTTCCAGCAGATCCGCGCGAATGCGTCTGCCCTTGCGGCACGTCGTTCGCTCGGTGCGCTTTCGCATGGCAAGACCGCTTTCGTCACGCTGCTTGCGAGCTGGTTGCTCTCGTTCGCGAGCCTGCTCGTGCTCTTCGCGTTCCTCGTGGTGATCGGTGGCGTTGACTTTGGGGATCGGGTGGGCATCTGCATCCTCATCTGCCTCGTTGCCTCGCTCTGCGCCACAGCGCTCGGATGTGCGCTCGCTGCTATCCCGAAAGTGCCCGACCAGGCGAAAGGCGGCATCGTGGCAGGGCTCGTGTGTGTGGCTTCTCTCTTCGCGGGACTCTATGGTACCTTTGCGATGGACTTCGCCGATGCCGTATCGCAAGCTGCTCCTTGGTTGGATGTGATCAATCCGGTCGTGCAAGTATGCCAAGCCTTCTACGCAACCATGTATTACGACACCTATGCGCAAACGTTCGGGCATCTTGCGATCCTGCTGGTGATGGCGCTCATCTTCTTCGCGCTCTCCACTCGTTCACTGAGGAGGAAACGCTATGCAAGTCTTTAAGTGCGCCCTGCGCATCATGCGCGCATCGTTCGTCTTTCCCCTTATCTATGTGGTGGGCTTGAGCTTCATGAGCGTCGTGTTGGCTTTTTCTGCCGTTCCGCTCGACGATAGGCAAAGCGACGATTTCGAGCGCGCAGAATATGTTTATTCGATCATCGACCGCGACAACAGCACCATTTCGCATTCGCTTGCCGAAGCGCTCGCAGAAGGCGGGGAGGCGACCTGGGTAGCGGATGACCGTGTTGCTATTCAGGATGCGGTCGCGAAGGGCCATGTGGATTATCTGCTCATCATCCCCGAAGGCTATGAGGAGCGTTTCCTCGCAGCGAAGAGCGCTGAAGAGATCCCTGAAATGGAAGCGATATTCAGTTACTCCTCGCTTTCGGGAGCATACGTGGATGAGGTCGTGAACGAATATGCTTCGCTGCTCCACACGCTGGCACTTTCCGAAGGAACGGGGGATGTTGGTGCTCTCACGCAAGATGCGCTCGCGTTCGCATCGAAGCAGGCCCAGGGCACCGTGCTTGAGGGCGAACAGTCCGCCTCTCCTCTTGACCAGCTCATCTTCTACCTTACGTGGGGTATGTATCCGCTCTTCACCGGCATCACCGTATGCATCGGTGTGCTGCTCTACCGCATGGGTCGCAGCGATGTGCGCAAGCGTAACCTTGCTTCTCCGCTGCCGCTTCGATCGCTCAATGCGCAACTGGTGCTCAGTTGCCTTGCCATTGCGCTCGCTTCGGTTGCGTGGGTGCTCGTGCTCGGTGCGCTCTTCTTCCCTGAAGGAGTCGCGCTGCTCGGGGCGGGCGGCATGGCGGCGATCGCGCTCGTGGTGCTCGTCTTTTCGCTCATTCCCGCATCCATCGGATTTATGCTCGGTATGCTCGGCGCCAATACGGCGGTAGCGAATTCGGTAGGAAACATCGTCGGTCTTGCGATATCGTTCTTCGGCGGTGCGTGGTTCTCGATCAGCCTCATGGAACCGGTGGTGCGCGACATCGCCCATTGGCTACCAGGTCTTTGGTACACGCAGGCATGTCAGGCCGTTGCCGATCTTTGCACGGGTGCGGCAGGCGCGCAAGTAAGCGTGCTCTTCATCGCGCTCGGCGTGATGGCGCTTTTCGCCCTTGCTTTCTTCTGTGTGGGACTCGTTGCTGCGAAGAAGCGCACGCAGGCCGCTGAAGCAGGGGGCAACCGCGGCGCTGAAGCGGTGCTCTAGTTCACCGGCGAACGGGCGATCTGTTGAAGTCCTTCCGTTTAGCGTGTCTTTTGTTCGAGCAGGTCGGCCAACTGGCTGAGGTTCGTGCAGGTAAGCGCAGGGCTCTCCGCTTCGAGCGCTGCTGCGGGAAACATACCCCAGAGCGCTGCGACCGTCAGGCAGCCTGCGCGGTTTCCCGCCTGGATATCGTAGGGGCTATCGCCGATGTAGAGGCATGCGTGCGGGTCGAGACCGAGCAGTTCGCATTCGCGCAGGATCGGTCCTGGCGCAGGCTTGTGTTCGGGCCAATCATCGGGCGCAATCAGCACGTCGAAGAACTCCGCAATGCCGCTAAGCTCCAGTCCTCGCTTGGCTAGTTCGTGGCGCTTCGAGGTGACCACGCCCATCGTGAAGCCCCTGGTGCGAAAGCGCTCGAGCGCTGCTCGCGTATCGGGAAAGGCACGGATGCCAGCATCATGGATGGCATCGTTGTGCGCGCGATAGGTTATGACCAGCTCATCGGCTTTTTTCGCATCACCATTCGCGAAGGCGAGCATCTGGTCGGGCAGTGGCGTGCCGACACCGCGCATCAGCTCCGCATCGGAATAGTTCTCGTTGCATCCTTCGTTGATCGTGTAACGCATGGACGAAAGGATCAAGTCGTGGGTATCGAGCAGGGTTCCATCGGCATCGAAGAGAAGCCCTGCGATCTCTCGTCCAAGAAGTTCATTCATGTTGTCTATCCCCTTATCATAGGTATCTGTGCTGTTATGTATCTTGCCGCATCGAACGTCTTGCAACGCGTGTCCGCCGCGTAGCGCATCTTGCTGTTTATGCATCTTGCCACATCGCGCATATCTGTCCTGCTGCACGCCTGCGCGCGTTCGGATATCGCTCTCTATTATCCCGCGTTCGGGCACTTTGACACGCATTTTCTTACGCCAAGGTAAAGATATGTTGGAGAATTTGAAAGAGCGCACGATCGCATTGCATCAGCGGTGCAAGTAGTGAGATTATTTGAATATGATGAATGATCGCCGACCAACAGATCGCCCACAACACGCCCCGCAACCACGCCTGCAAGAAGCTCCGCGACAGCGCAAGGAACCGCGCAAGCATAAGCAGAATCTCATCGCGCGCTTGGTGAATCAGTGGTTCGATCGCGTGATGGGTGCGCTCTCTGAAGGCTCGCTTTCCGATCAAAAGGAAGAATATGCTGCGCATCGCACCACGCGTGATTTCATCTGGAACACGGTTGGTGTGGGTGCTTGGGGCATGGTCTTCCCGATCCTCACCATCATCGCCACGCAACTGGTCGGTGCCGAGCAGGCAGGCATGTTCTCGATGGCTTTCGTTACCGGCACGCTGCTCATGATCCTGGCGAATTTCGGTGTGCGCACTTATCAGGTCTCGGATGTGAACGAGAAGCACACGTTCATGGATTACCAGATCAACCGTTGGATCACCTGCGTGGTCATGGTGGCAGTCGGGGCGATCTATTGCCAGATCCGTGGCTACGATAACACCATGTTCTATATCTCGATCGGCGTGTATCTCTACCGCATGGTCGACGGACTGGCAGATGTGTACGAAGGCCGTCTCCAGCAGGTCGATAAGCTCTACCTGGCAGGTATCTCACAGGCCATTCGTTCGGTAGCGGCACTCGTTGTGTTCTCGATTCTGCTGCTCATCACGCGCAATATGATCGTCGCCTGTATCGGCATGGCGGTTGCTGCGGCGGTAACCTTTGTGGTGGTCACCTTCCCGCTCACGCTCTTGGAGACGCCGAAGGAACGCTCATGGAGCGCAGCCTCGATCGGACAGCTCTTCAAGAATTGCGCACCGCTCTTCGTGGCGCTCTTCCTCTATGCGGTCATCGATAACATGCCGAAGTTCGTGATGGAAGGCACGCTCTCCTACGATAATCAGCTCTACTTCAATGCGCTCTATTTCCCAGCGCAGGGCATCTTGCTAACCGTGCAGCTGGTCTACAAGCCGCTTCTTGTGCGCATGGCCAACGTTTGGAACGATCCGGCGAAACGCCGTCGCTTCGACCTGATCATCCTAGGCATCTTCGTGCTCATCATCGTACTCACCGTGGTGAATGTCGGAATCATGGCATGGATCGGTATCCCCATCATGAGCTTCCTCTATGGCATCGATTTCGAGCAGTTCAGGGGACTGAGCTACATCATGCTGGCAGCTGGTGGCGTAACCGCTGCGATCGATTTCCTCTACCAGACCATCACAATCATGCGTCGCCAGAAAGACGTGACGAAGCTCTACGTCATCACGCTCGGTTTTTCGCTGTTCGTGCCTACGCTGCTCGTCATCTTCACGGGGTTGCCGGGTGCGGTGATCGGGTACTTGATCGTGATGACGCTGCTCTTCGTGCTGTTGGTTTGGGAGTACTTGCGCATTCGTTCAAGCTTGAACAGGCAAGATCGCGCTCCACGTTCGCGCAATCGCGCATCCGAAGCGCAAGACGCACAAGAAGAGCCCTTGCGTGAAGACACACTGATGCAAACAGCGCGTGCTCCTAGGAGAGCTTCATAAGAGCGCGTGGTTTTTCGCTTGTACGCTTGCCCCGCTGCATCATCGATGGAAGAGCTTCTGCATCTCGGAGAAGAGCTGCTTGCGGGTGAGCACGAGCAGCAATACCAAGAGCAATCCCGAAACAACGCCACTCGCGATCGAGAGCGCCGGCTGGCTCACCAGCCTTGTTGCGAGCAGAACGAGGGGCACCATGCCGAGCACGAAATTGAACAGCAGATACTTCGCGTAACCCTGCACGAATCCATTGCGGAACACCGCCACGAGCACGCCGTTGAAGAAAAGCGCAACGAGCGTGAGCGCGGGAACGACATAGGTGGCCAGGCGGCTATCGCCCGTTGCGAGCAGCAACAAGAGCGCGAGCGCCATCACCACGAGGAAGTAGCGCTCGATGATACGAAGAAAGCTGGGGGAGTGCACGACCACGTTGCGGATGAAGATGTAGTTCACGATCACCGCAGCAAAGGAAGCGATCCAAGTTAGGGCTGATGCATGCGTGCGCACACAGAGGAACGCCACGAGCCCGAGCGCGGCGAACGTGAGCGCGATCATAGAGCGCTTCGCAAGCTTCTTGGTGCGCGCGAGCTCGTTTTCGGGGAATATCATGCCCTCAGGCGTTCCTTCGAGCTTGCTTCCACACAGAGGGCAGCGGTCGAGCACGCCCGTGAAATCGATATGACAGGAGGGGCAGTGCCTCATGGCCTTCTCCTTTTGTCGTTTGCGTGCGCGTTCTTCATCGTTTGCTCCCTTGTCTGCGCTCTTCGGCGATGCGGCGGGAGAGCTGTTCGAAGTGAGCTTGGGTGAGTTCGCTATCCACCTGACCAGAGGTCTTGTTCACGCTGATCACCCCTTCGATCCCTAAGTCGGTGAAAACGCGGCAGAAGTTGCGCATCACGTCGTGGCGCACGTAGACGCTCGAGACCACGATACTCAGCACATCCTTGAACGTGCAGAAAAGGAAGTTCATTCCGTGGGTCGAAGTTGAGACGTTGATATCGGATACGTAGGGTTCGGTCGCGGGATCGAGCGTGATGCGCCCGATGCTAGATACCGTAGTGGTGACCTCTTGCGCCGCCATCCAGTTTGCGAACATGAGCGCACCATCCTTCAAGAAGAGCGGGGCATGCGAGATGAAGGGATTCTTCTCGATCTTGAGCATGCGATTCATGCGTCGCTTGAGCACCTCTGGCTCGGTGCCGGTCTTGAGCTGCGTTTGCACGAGGTGTGCGATATCTTCGAGCGAGGCATCCGAGCTGCCGGGAGTATAGCTGACGAACGCAAGCCCGAAGAAGTTACGCAGCGTTTCCGATCCGAAGATCGCGCGCAGGTCGACCGGGACATCCATGCGGATCGCGCGATCGCGCTTTGCGGGAGGCATCGTGGCGCGGATAGCAACGATGACCGCTGCGATCACGAGCGATGTCACGCTGACGCCCATATCCTTCGCAGCGCTGTGAACCGCGCTTGCTGAAAGATGGTATTCCATGAACGTGGGTTCAGCGGTGTTCTTCCAACCGAACAAGTGGTAGACCTTCTCCGATTCGGTCGCACCTGCTTTCGAGCGCTCGTAGTTGGTCGTGTAGCTGTCTTCGTTGCGTCGTTCAGGCGTGGATGCTGGCTCGCTCGGGAGGGCTGGTGTGGCATGGTAGCGCTCTTCGACATAGGCGTTGAGCAGCGTTTTGAAGAATTCGAGCGTACCGCGCCCATCCGAGATCATGTGCGAGACTTCCAAGTTGATGCGGTGGCGGAAGTAGGTCACGCGCATGAGCACGCTATTGAGATCGGCATGGAGCCCAGCGCAGATCGGCAAGCGTTCGGGCTCTACCTGTGGGACTTCATCGGCTGGTTCGAGGTAGTGCCAGAACAATCCGCTGCGCAGTTTCACGTTGAAGCCAGGAAAGAGCGCGATGCTTCGGTCGAGCGCACGCTGGAGCGCTTCGGGGCTAATGGAGTCCACGAAGGTCGCCGCGAAGCGAAAGACCGTCTGGCCTGCACGCCCTGCTTGGGAAGAATAGTATTTCCCCACGTTGTCTAGTCGGTACCAAGGAGTGCGAGCCATGTGGCATCATCTTCTTGCGGAAGGGGCTGGTGGTCGAGGAAGCTCTCGATGATCTTGTAGGTATCACGCACGAAGCCGAACACGCTCGGATAGAGGAAGTAGCCGTGGATCGCATTGAGCATGCGCACGCATTCGACCTCGTTCCCTTCAAGTTCGAGGCGGGCAGCGTAGGTCTCGCCTTCGTCGCGCAGGGGACAGTATTCTGCGGTTACCACGAGCGTGCGCGGTTGGTGGGAAAGGTCTTCTTCTAATAGCGGAGCGAAATAGGGGTTGAAGAAATCTTCTGGCGAGCTCAGATAGAGATCGACATACCCATTGATGTCTTCACGCGTGAGGATGTAGTCTTCGCCGTTCTCGCGCACTGAATCGAACATGCTTGCTAGTGTGTGATCGTTATAGACAAGCGGATAGAGCAGAATCTGCGTTCGCGGGGTGAATTCTCCCAGCTCACGCGCAAGCAGCGAGACGGAGGCAGCAAGGTTGCCCCCAGCAGAATCGCCGAAAAGCACGATATGCTCTGGGTCGACATCGTCCAGGAGTTCACCGGCGAAGAGCTGGCGCGCAACTTCGTAGCAATCCACGAGTGCAACAGGGAACTTGTACTCGGGTGAGCGGCGGTAATCGACCGACACTACACGCCTATTGAGCTTGAGCGCCATCTTCATGCAGGTATCGGTGTAGAAATCGATATCGCCATTGGCGAACCCTCCACCATGGAAGAAGAGGATCGTGCCCTCGAAGTCTTCGTTCACGTGCAATCCGTTGCGCAGAGAAAAATCGATATCGAGCGGCGTGAACACGCGGATGGGGATCTCTGCGCCTTCGGAGGTGGCAACCACTTTGTCGTCGATGCGGCAGCGGGGGCTTGCGATGGTGAGTCGCGCGCTCGCATCTTCAGCAGCACGCTGGCGCAAGTAGCCATCTTGGATGTTCGGCCGCAGTTTTGTGATGGCTTTCACGGCTGCTTGGGTAATGGGGTTCATCGACTCTCCTCATGCGGCGCGTCCATCGCGCCGTTCGCTGGCTCTAATGATACGTGAAAGGGAGGAATTCACGCGTGCTCGATGGATCATTGTCGAAATCTTGCGATATGCGATTTGGATGAATGCGTTCATTCTTCACAATCGCTCGGGCAAGCCTGCCATCCCCAAACGAAGAACACCGCTCAAAGCCTGAAAAGAGGCGATTTGCTTGCGCATTTGTTTTCATTTTGTAAACTAGGAACTCCCTCCAAACACGCCTTAAACGCACTACTTCATTGTTCGATCGTCGTTGTTTTTTCGAGGAAGAATGTTGTCTACGTATCAGAAGAAATCGAATCTGTTCACCACCTTCGTCGCTGTTCTCATGGCACTGCTCTTGGTGCTCTTCGTTCCGGCGACTGCTCATGCTGAAAACGGGCAGACGGAATCGAGTACCGTGCGTATCCACGTGTTGCCATTCGATCATATGGATGCGATCATCGTCGAGTGCGATGGACATTTCGGCGTGGTTGATTCTGCCGAAGACTCAGAGGCGCCCGACGGGTCCGATTTCCGTTATCCGGTGCGTCCGGGCACGACCTTTGGTCAAGGCAAAGAAGATGAGGTCATCGCCTATATGCGCAAGATCGGCGTGACGCAGGATAACCTCGATTTCTACATTGGCACGCACCCGCATTCCGATCATATCGGGTCTGCTTCTCAGATCATCCATGCTTTCCACCCCAAGACCATCTACACGCCGGTTTACGACGACAGCTATATCACCGACTCCTCAGCGCTCTGGGATAATCGATTCGTCTATGACCGCCTGATCGCTGCGGCTGAGTGGGCGCAGAAGGAATATGGTGCCCGTATCATCCAGCACCTCGATCCTTCCTACATAGAACCCGTCGACCCTGATCCTGATCCCGATCCTGTCGACCCTGATCCCGTTGACCCTGATCCTACCGACCCCGACCCCGTTTCAACGGGTCGTTCATCATCGTTAGACGATGCCTCATCTGCAGCTTCGCGCGCATCAGTAGATGACGAACGACCAGGTAGTTTGTCACCTTCGGAAGAGGCGAGCGAGGACGCCAAGAAAGATGACGAACGACCGGGTAGTTTGTCACCTTCAGCTGATGTGCAAGAATCATCTGCTCAGTCAGGCGCTTCGTCCGCTGCGCCGTCAACCGATGCTCAAGCAAGCGCTCAAGCATCGAAGGCGCCTGTCGAATCGGCCGCTGTTGCCTCCAAGAGCAAAGCGATCACCGCCGCAGAGGACCCAACCCCTACTGAAGACCCGCGCAAAGGTTCGCCCGTCTTCAAGCTTGGCAGCGCCACGATAGAGATACTCAATTGCGATGAGAGCTATCAGATCACGAAGGTCCCTGATGCGAATTACTTCTCGTATGGGGTGAAGGTTACGGCAGCGAATGGCCGCAGCGCATTCTTGTCGGGAGACATCAACAACTTGGTTGCTCCGGGAGAGCGCATGGGCGACGAAGATGCTCTTAAGGCGCAGATCGGCAAGGTCGATCTGCTCAAGCTGGGCCATCATGGGCGCGTGAACTCGAACTCTGTTGACTATCTTCGCACTATTCTGAAGGACGCGAACGGTGAGGATCGTGCTGTCGTGGTGCAAACAGGACCGTTCTCGCTCATGTCCAATGAGACGATCGAGGCATTCCAAGAGAAGGGCGCTCGTCACTATCAAGCTTCGCTCTTCGCAAAATGGGGCAAGGGGGCGTTCGTCGCCGAGCTTGCTTCAAGCGGTGTGAAGGTGAACGCGCAGGGCGATGAGACGATCGTCATCCAGGAACACAACGAAGCACCGTGCGCACGTGCGTATCGCGACGGCTTGCCCTATAAGCTTACGGGCTGGCAAGAGGCAGCCAGTGGAACGAAGTATTACTTCGGTGAGCCGGGTACGGAAGGCTCCGCAACACCTCTCACCAATTGCTTTGTCGAGGTGGACGGCAAGAAGGTCTACATCGGCAGCAATGGTACCGTTTCGACGGGATGGCAGCAAGATGGATCGACCTGGTATTACATCGGTGCAGATGCTGAGTACCTTACGGGCTGGCAGAAGATCGGCGATAAGACCTATTTCTTCAAGGATGATGGCGCCATGGCTACCGGCTGGAAGGTCGAAGGCTCCAAGCGCTATTACCTTGATGCGAAGAACGGCGATATGAAGACCGGCTGGCAGAAGATCGACGGCAAGCTCTATTGCTTCGACTCAAAGGGAGCGCTCACCTCTGGCAAGACTGGTTGGGTGCAGGTCGAGCATGTTTGGTATTACGCAACTTCCTCTTCGGGCGAATACAAGACAGGTTGGCTCAAGTCGGGCGGCAAGTGGTACTACCTCAAAGAGGATGGCGCCATGGCAACGGGATTCATCCAGGTGAACAACGTTTGGTATTACCTGAACGGATCGGGCGCCATGAAGACCGGCTGGCAAAAGATCTCAGGCTATTGGTATTACTTCAAGGGCTCTGGTGCGATGACCACGGGCTGGCAGAAGGTTAAGGGCAAGTGGTATTACCTCCAGGATAATGGCGTCATGGTAACGGGGAACCACACCATTGATGGCGTGGCGTATCGTTTTTCCTCGTCAGGCGCACTGCTCTAGAGCTCTCTTCAAGATCTCACTGAATAACGAAATAGCGTTTTAGCGAAGCGCAACTATTAGGAGATGACCTCATGCAGCTCTTGCATGATGCGTTTGGCCTGGCGCGCATCAACCTGACCAGGAGCAGAAGCTGCTTTGAGCGCGCAGAAGGTGAGCGAAGAGCCATACATCTCGCCGGTCAAGCGCGAAAGGGAGCCGTCGCGACCCATGGCCATGGTGAGCAGCGGGCCATCATGATGGAGCTTCGACACTTCGTAGGTTGCCTGCAACAGGCGCAGGGTGTCTTCGGGGCAGAGTGCCATGGTGGCGATCTTGGGAATGTCGGCACCGAGGTTATGCATGCGGCACATGAGGTCGACCATCCATTCAACTGAAGGGGTGCCCCTGAAATTGTGGTAGGAGATAACGGTGGCCACCTGGTGCTCCTTTGCGAAGGCAACCAGTTCCATGGTGGATTCTTCGCCCAATTCGATATCGATGTCGACCATATCGATCGCACCAGCCTCGATGATCGCTTTGTTCAGCGCTACATATTCATCGACGGGTAGGGTAGCTTGTCCACCAGCTTCTATGGTGCGCATGGTGAAGAGCAGCGGGTTGTTCGGCGTGGCAGCAGCGATCAGCTTGCTGTTGGTGGCCATCTGCGCTGGGTCGTGCAGGTCGGCTGCGAAATCGCCGCGCCATTCGAAGGCATCAACACCTACCTCGATGCCAGCTTTGATCGTTTCGATAGTCTCCTCGACCGTAGGATCCATGAGCGAGATGATGGTCTTCGGGAGGCCTTCACCGATCTTCATACCTTTGATCTCAAGCGCTGTCATAATCGTCTCCTCACTACGTGGACCCCTGATGCGAATTAGCTCGAACGAGCTGCCATTCGTTGCTCTCTTTCTTTATACCACGTTGCGGGGTGACAAACTACCCGGTCGTTCGACACCTTTTCCCATCTATCCCACGCAAGCAGCACGCCCAAGGGGCACTTGTAATTACCCGCT
>OGOI01001574.1_pt1 | contig 13406 bp, 24 predicted proteins | sample 1552631 | NCBI WGS metagenome assembly OGOI01 (sample SAMEA2580204, study PRJEB22360) | human gut metagenome | biome: human gut; feature: human-associated habitat; material: faeces | place: Denmark | collected 2008/2010 | reverse complement strand
GCTGCATTGCCGGAAAAAATGATCCAGCCTCTGATTGCAAATATTCCGCTTCGCAGCGTCGGAGAACCGGAAGATGTGGCAAACGGATTTTTATTCCTTGCCAGTGATCTTGCAAGCTATGTAACCGGTGAAATATTATCAGTAGACGGAGCGATGAGAGCATAAAATATGGGCATAAAAAATAACAACCGGGGACGAAAAAACGTCCCCGGTTTACGTTTGTGCCAGTCTTTACTTCGCGTTTTCGGCGTAGGTTGTTATTACGAGGTCTTCGTACGGCGCTTCTTTTGTTAATTCTCCGGCACTCTTTAAAATATCTTGCAAGAGCTGGAAACTCTCTTCTTCAAAAACAAGATTATCCTTCCATGTATCCTGTTCATAGTAACGAGTGACGATCGTAGTGATTGTGTCAAGATCTGTTTCTTTGAATTGAGGCTCAATCATTTTTGCAATTTCTTCAGGCGTGTGGTTCTGGACATAATTCATTCCTTTTTGCAGTGCGTTCGTAAAGCCTTGAATGATTTCCGGGTTTTTGTCGATATAACTTTGCTTTGCGGAAAATGCGGTATATGGAACATAACCGCTGTCGGTGCCGAGAGAGGCAACGACATATCCTTTGCCTTCTTTTTCCAGATTAGTAGCGCCGGGTTCAAACTCAACGGTAAAGTCGGCCTGACCTTCAGAGAACGCTGCGGCAGTAGAACCAAAGTCAATGTTCTGATTGATTGTCAGATCTTTTCCCGGGTCAATTTTGTGTTGCTTTAAGATGTATTCAAAAACCATCTCCGGCATACCACCTTTTCTTCCGCCAAGAACTTCTTTCCCCTTTAAATTCTCCCATGAAAAATCATCAATTTTCTCACGAGCGACCAGAAAGTTCCCAGCTCTTTGTGTAAGTTGGGCGAAATTTACCACATAGTCATTCGCGCCCTCGTTATAAGTGTAGATGGAAGCTTCAGAACCCATGAATCCGATATCAGCATTTCCGGAGAGGACAGCGGTCATAGTTTTATCCGCTCCAAACGGAGCGATAAACTTAGTACAAGACACTACAAAAAGTCAACACTTTCTACCGTGTAATTTTCATTCAAATGAATTTCCTCTATGGTAGATCTCCAGAATGTCCGCCGATTTTCTGGTGTTAATTGTTCATATATTTTCTTGAAATCGGAGCGCAGGAGTTCTTCCAGATATGTAAAATCTTTTTCGGCTTCCGGATGGATAGCGGAAAGCTCTTTCAGTTCTTTTTCAATCCGGTCATATTCAGCACTGTAATATTCCCATGTGATGCGGTCCTTCTGGAAGAGTAGATTTAAGCGATCCAGTTCTTTGTTTAGCTTTTCTGGTGTTCGTGTATCTTTCATTTTCTTTTTCTGTTCGCAGATCTTCGTATATCGAATCTGATATTTCTTATATTCTTCTGATAAATTTTCAAGTAGATATTTTTCGATGAGGTTTTGACTGACTCGGTGTCGGCTGGTACATAACCGATCAAGGATGGCACGGTTGCAGCGATAATAGCAATAGGTCCGTTTTTCCTTTGTCTTCCTGTTTATGATAGAAGAGCAGCCAGTGCCGGCTAGTTTTTGTCCGCATACTGGACACCTTATCAGTCCGCTGAATAAGTAGATTCTTCCGGATGGAGTCTGCTTTATGTTTTTTCTGGAAAGCTCTTGAAGCTGAAGCCATTCCTGTTCCGTGATATAAGCGGGGCAGTAGGGGATGCCACGGTAGGTGCCTTTGTAAAATTCACTTGATACCATAGTGCGTAGCATACTATAAGAGAAATCTGGATAATAATGCTTCTGCATATATCTTACAGTTTCCGATTTATTCTGGTGAGTGAGCAGGTATTTGAAAAAAGCTTCGGTGGCTTCTTCCGTTTCCGGATCTTTGATCATTCGCTTCACACCATCCACAACACCGGACTTATAGCCAAACCCCATGTTAGCCTCTCCGAAAATTAATTTTCCTTGCCGGATAGATGCCTCATTTACAAATTTAATACGCTCAGAAGTAGTATCTACTTCATTTTGACCGATAGATAATACAACATTAAGTTGCAGTCGTCCGTCTCTGGTTTCCATGTTGATACCCGGCTCGGATGCAGACAGCCAATGTACGTCATATTCGTCAAGGATGTCCTGTACTTTGTAGAAATCGGAGAGATTACGAAACCACCGATCAAGACGCCAGAAGAGTATAATATCAATTTTCCCAGCTTTTACATCTTCAAGCAGTGCGTGAATAGCCTTACGTTTTTTTAGTTCCTTACGGGCAGTTTTTCCCTCATCAGCATAGATTCCTACAACGATCATATTATGTTCTTTGGCGTAACGTTCTAAATATTCCCGTTGAGCTTCCAGAGACTTTCCGTGCATCATTTGTTCTGATGTGCTGACACGGATATAGATTGCGCAGCGTTTTATTTTTTCTGACATGCAGCATCACCTTCCTTTTGTATGGTATGTAAAAATGGGTACAAAAATAACAGCCAGCGAACTTTCGTTCTCTTGCAAGGCTGTTCCGAAGATGATACAATATTTTTGTTGAATTGGTGTATATCTTCGGATATATTCCAGAGCCGTTCCTGTTGGCGCAGGAGCGGTTTTTTTATTTGAAACTAATTAGGATGATTTAGTGACTGTATATTTGCGGTATATAAATTGATTTCAGAAACAGTAGTGAAATCATTGTCATCAGAAATAATATTTGTATGATTGGTAGTAATACAATTGGATAAAATCACATAATCGAAAGGATCGCATCTATGAGATGAAAATGTTTTCGTAAAGTTTTCAAGTTGAGAGCATGTAAAATTGAAATCTAAAATAGTACAAACGGTTTCGGCATTACTTAACGTAATATTTAAAAGATTTTGCAATTTCTTTCGTTCAGCCTGATCCTTGCGATAGTCTTTTAAAGTATAATGACAATCAGGGTTAGTCGCTAGAAAAATGTCAAATTCATTTTTTTCAATTACATTCAACAATTCGGAGATGTTATAGACCGATGTAAACAAAGGATTTCCGTCGGCCACTAATTTATCAATGAAATCATAATAAGGCTGCGCTTGATGTTTTACACCTTTTTTAGTAAGTCCGTATCGTGGATAAACGTACCAATACAATACGTTTGTATCTAAAAAATACTCTTTCGAATTATTAATGGAAGAAAAGTTATTTATATTCAGTATGCTCATTAGTACTCTACCTTCTTTGGAACATTGTTAATGATTTCATCAATTTCTGAAGAGAATTCTGGATTTTGGTATATCAGTTTAGCATTTTCAACAGAAGTCTCATAGGTGTTATCTCCTGTAGACGTTATATTAATTCGCTCAATTTTATCAAGTAAATCAAATCCGTAAATAAGTCCTAAAGTAGCAAAGCTGTTGTTGAAAAATGGTGAAGCAAAGCGTTTTATGCCAGAAAAATCTACAACAATTTTTTCACCGGTGCCGAGGGCTTCCACTAGCATTGTTTTTAATATAGTTCCTTTAGCTTTTGAAGCTGCTTCAGTTGTGAAAGTTGATAATTTAATCGTAACCATAAACTTTCCTCCTTACTTTATAGTATATATATGATCATAGTCGGCAATAATTGTGATGCCAATAAATGTTCCCATTGTTGGAAGTGGTAAATGTTCAAAATTTATTTCGTTTTTACATTGATAGTATATATCATTTGAAAAAATATTTAAAGCACCATCATTAAGACGAATAAATTCTTGTAAATCAGATAATCCAAGACCTCTTGGAATTCCACGGAGTAATTGTTTTGTAGAATTGCCACGCTTTAATGCCCATTGCAAAGCGGATTCTGAGGATAGGGTATTATCAATTTTTTCTTTTATTAATGCAGGTATACCTATACCGGTGTCATAAACAGAGAAAGAAAGATACTTCTTTTTTGGCATCCAGTGACCACAAGCATAAACTCCATGATTTGCACGCGAATGATCAACAGAATTATTGAATATTTCATAAATATTTTTAAATAATACTTCACGACCTTGGTCTGTTAATCGAATTGGCGCAAGCTCAAGAATATTATCAATATACTCTATGATGCCTGAATCATCTTTCATATTGATTGACATAAAAGGAATTGCATTGGGGTTTGAATGCGTGTTTGGTTGTTGCATTATATGATCGTACAGACCAGAATTACGAAAATATTCACCCAATAAACTTCCTTTTCTCGTCTTATATGTAATATTCTTACCAAATGCTTTACCAATATACGCTAAGGCACCGATATATGAAGTGAAAATAGCATGACTAAATGTACAGTTGGTAAAATCTAAAATAATATTCGATTCTTTTGAATCAATTAACTCGTTTTGTATGTTCGCCAAAAATTTATATGTATTAATATTATTATTTAATGAGGATGGAAATAAAATGCTTTTCTCCATAGTTTCTTCCTCTCTTTCCTCTTTTGACCGACCTACATTGAGAAATCTATCCTACCAACGTTTAAGTTGGGGATGAACATTATTTAATTAAGACCAAGCTGTGATTTGTTTTTATAATAATTTTATCAAAATAAAAGTATAATAAGTTGCAATTGCCATATTAGCTATTCCCGAAAGAAAAAATAATGTTGAGAGTATAGCTGTATCTAAGAATATCCATATTACAATTGACAAGAAAAATAATATGATTCCAGTTAGTATATTAGATAAATATATATATTCATGGTAAGAAGCACGTAAGCGTTCTTTTTTTTGTTCGTTTTTTGGAACCGCTAAGTATATAGTCAATATAGTAAGAAGTACACCTATAAATGAAGCGGAAACGTCTATTAGTGTAGAAATTTTTTCAGAACTAACTTTAAAAATGTTGAATTTTTTTGATAATATGAAACAAATGGCGAAAATTAATGATGGCATAGCAAAGTTAGAATAGTACTTCAAATAACTTTTTATTTTTTTCATAACCACCACCTCCATATGTCATAATAACATAGATTTACTATTGAGACAAAGCATCTATAAGCCTCTGTTTTATGTAGTCAATATTTGTTGCGGAATCCTCAGTTAATTCAAAAGGCATATTTTTTGTATAGACAGATTCTATGAAATTTATTGTTTCATCCAACACATATTCATTTTTACCAATAAGTTGTACTGAAGTAAAATCATCTTTTTTATCATGTGACATTGAAAACACGCGGTCAATAAATGAATCATCTTTCTGCGAAAGTTTTATGTTTACGGAGTAAGACTCATATTCGAAGTCGCCTAAGGTTTCAACTAAAGGAGCAATATTTTCTTTAGAACGCCCTTTTGCAAACTGTAATTTCAACCAATTAGATTGTTTTAAGTTCTTTGCGGCTTTTTTTACATCTTTTATTTTCTCTGGAGCAATATAAATTTGCAACATATTATTAGATTCTTTGTATATAAATTCTATCAAAATATTGTGAAGAGATGAAATACTTTTTTGCATAATTGTAGCCATACGATTTTTCTTTGTGTCTATCAAAAAATAAGTATATGTTTCCAAGTGGCTGTCAGACATCTCCGATGTATAAGGAGTTCTTTCAAGAGTTTTATTATTCCTTACTTGCCAAAAGTTTGTAATTTTCACCGCATTTTCTCTTGAACATGCTCCAAAGATACTCGAGTTTTTAATATCTATAATGTCTATGCAATAAGTTTCATTCTCATAATTTAGTGTATAAGTGCTGCTCGGTTTCAAAAAATCACAAAGTATATCGAAGGTAGTCCTTGAACCGAAATTGTTTAAAAATGAGGGTTGTGCTTGAAATTGATAAAATTTTATAAGTTTATTTACACTCATTTGTACCTCCACACAAACGTCAGTTCGCATAAATAACGTTTTTTTTATATGGAGTTATATTGATTATAAATGTGCAGAGCTTTCAATTTCCTGCACGTCTTCTTTCCCAAAATCTTCGTTTACTATATGCCTTAAAGCATGTTCGTAGGCAGAAATCCTGCCTTGATCTGACAGCTTTGCATTAATCAGAATAGTATAACTTCCATCTTCATTTTTTATCACCATTTCATTTCCACTGTTGGGAAAATTGATGATATTGCAATTACCAACCGGTGTCGTCAATGTCTCCACGTTCCTTTCTCTTAAGAGCGAGAGCCATATTGTGCAATGCTTTCAGGTCTTCAGGTTCCATGTCTTTCTGCACATCAAATAAAGCCCGTAACTCTTTGTTTTCAAATATTTCTTGCGCTACTTGTGCAGTTTCATCATTTAAATAGTACTTCTCACCGCCTTCTGGTTCTTTTCCAGTACGGATATACTCGATTGACACCCCAAACAAGTCGGCTATTTTTTGCAGTTTTGCATCTTTGGGGTTGCTTCTTCCGTTTTTCCAATCTGAGAAAGTCGACTTAGTAATTCCTGTTTCTCTTGCCACATCTGCATCTTTCATGCCTCTAGCATCTCTTAACTCGCAATAAATTTCATACATAATACACCTCGCAAAAAAAGTTTTAAAATCAGTACAAAAATTATTGACAAGTTCTGAAATCCGCACTATAATAGACTCACAAAGTTCGGAAATCAAAACAGAATTATAATTTAATTCTATGTCAATGTATCTGGTAAATATATTGTATCTGATTTCCGAACTAAAATCAATAGAAAAGTTCGGAAATGAGGTGATTATTTAATGTATGAAAAATATGTAGAAATCAGAGATTCAAAAAAGCTGACCGATTATCGCGTGTCAGAAGATACGGGAATCACGAAATCTACATTTTCCGACTGGAAGTCGGGGAGAAGTAAACCCAAAATGGAGAAGCTAAAAATCCTAGCAGATTACTTTGGAGTATCTATCGAATACTTCTTAGAGTAGATTAACAGATAAGGTGTCCGATAAAAAGGACGGAAGAAATGAAGGAGGGTATAAAAAGTGTACAATGAAGAATTTGTCTCAAAAGAGCAACTGGAAGAGCTGGAAAAGAAGGCGGATGAACTGAATGCTCTTATTAAAAAGCTAAAGAACAAAAACCGTCTAGCTGATTATTGCGTGTTAAGGCCATTGAATACACCAAGAAACATGAAGGATGATATTCCGGTGTTTGGCTATAAAGATTTGCACGACACTGATGTGTGGAATTATTTCTGTAAGCTTGCAAAGGCGATACATAAAAATTCAGATGAATTTTATATGAGTACCACTTATCCAAGAAGCCACCAAAAATATATAAGAAGCAACATAGTTCCCAATCCTAAAAAGTTTGAAGAGCTGACGACGGAACAAATGGAACTTTCCGGAAAGATGGTAGATGAGCTGATATCCATTTATAACAAGTACTTCATATCTACACATCCTTTTGTAGTTTGTAACACAATGGATGGCTCTGGAAAAATGTACTATCCTGTTTTACCACCAAAGCAAGAGCAATATATAGGTGGAAATCGGATTAGCGCAGAAGAGGAGGCGGTGTAGGTGAAAAAAGAGGATGATTGGATCAAGGAAACAGATAAAAAAATAATCCACTACATATGGACTATTTTCCTCAGCATGATGATTTCCATTATAACAACTTTGTCAGTAGTAGCGTTACTAGGGTAGTAAAAAAAGAAACAAGAATAGGTGTAAGTATGCTCCGAAACAGAAAAGATTTGATAGAAACCCACGTAAAGTACTTTCTGTGCAAGCATTTATGTGAAAGTTTAATTCCTATCACTCTTTCATTTCGGACAATTTCATTCAAATAACCGTTATCTGTAAGATATTTGATGGCAGCTGATACGAGAGGATAGGGAGCAATGTCCGAAAAAGGTTCTTTATCAACGTAAAACATACAAGTGTAATTTGGTGAAGATTCCAGGGCTTTAATAATTTTTTTTGATAGCTGATCCATATTTTTCTCCTTTTAGTTATTTCGATTTTCGCTCGGTAACTAAAGTATAGGAGACAGTAAAAAAATATGCAAGTAAAAGAGGAGGTGTGGTAGATGGGGGTAAAAAAATTAGAAACGATAAAAATTAGTATGGAAAAAGGCAAAGCAAAAGTAGAAGTAAATGGTGAAGATATTTCATCATACGGAAGTTATCTGAACCTTACGTTTGAAAATGGAGAATGGTCGCTGATGACTACAAGAGATAGTTTTTATTGCTCAAGCGATCGTAAGCCTTTAATCATAGGGAAAACAAACGATAAGACACGGTATTGCCCGAAGTGTTTTTCAGAATTGCCGGAAGATGCAAATTATTGTCCAAAATGTGGGAAATGTATGCGAGAACAGTTTAAGTATGAACAAGGTTATATTGGCGAAAAGTCGAAAACTGTAACTGTTGGTTTTCAAGATAAGGCAATTAAATTATAGGAAACACGTACAACCCGTAACACATAGAGTTTAGAGAGGTGGTGTAAGTGAGACCAGATATGGTGAAAATTATGCAGATTATGATCAGCTTGCTGGAAGAGCAAGAAGAGGCAGTAATCGAATACGAATTAGAGGAAACCGCTTAGGCGGTAGAGGGGAGGGACAAGCAGTGAAAAGTAACGGTATTAGTGCAAAACGCCAGAGACGAGATATCCTAACCGGAGTACTAATCGGCTTCGGTGCCGGAGTGGTAGCAGCAGGATTATTTTTGATAGTATTGCTGGTTTACTGCCGGATGGCAGGACCATTGTAAGGAGGTGAGGAGAATGGATAGAGCGAAGTGGATAAAACTATCTGATGAGATTTTGAAGCATCTGAAAGCGATTCGGAGGATTCTAAAGCAGAACGGTATTGATAATTTGAGTATGGCATTTTTCAAAGATACAAATTCTTGGGCAACGCACATAGATAATGATGACAATCGTTGGGAAATGAGAATTACTCCGAACGAGGTAGAGGAGCTGGTTGATGATGGTTTTAAATTCTACACAAAAATGTAGAGCGCTTACATATGCCCGGCAAGGCGTAAGCACTCTGAAAAACATTCAATTTTATTGTAACCCGAAAATCAGAAAATATCAAGGAGGGAAAGAAAATGGAGTTGATACCAGGATATGACGACTGGAAGACAAGCCCTCCAGAGAGTTCTCCGGTTAAAGCTTGCGATTATTGTGGATGTGAGCTCTATGAAGGAGACTATATTTACGAGGTCGATGGAGAAAGCCTCTGTAGAGATTGTTTGGACAAAACACATGGGAGGATGTTGTGATGAATAGCAATGATGGATTAATACATATTCCTGCAAGAAAGAAGCAGCCAGTCGAAGAGCAAACTGTCGTGAAGCTTACGCCGGAAGCATATAACGCATTAGTAGATATCTATAATGAATCAACATTATCCTTAAAGCAGATTGCCAGTTTGCTAATTGTAAAATCTGTAGATAGGGTTGTATTTGATAAGGAGGACGGAAGATAAATGAGCAAAGTAATTTGTATTGCCGGAGAATCAGGCTCCGGAAAAACGACGAGCATGAGAAATCTAGATCCGAAGACAACATATTATATTGATGCAGATTGCAAGGGATTGTCTTGGAAAGGGTGGAGAAAACAGTATAACACAGAAAACAGGAACTACAAAGCAACGGATGATGCAAATATTGTAAGGCAGTATATCAAGAGATTGGCAGAGGGATGCCCGAACATCAAAGTCATTGTAATTGATACAATCAACGGGCTTATGGTAGCTGATGAGATGCGCCGGAGCAAGGAAAAGGGATATGACAAATGGGTTGATCTCGCAGCGTGCGTATGGGATTTGGTTTGTGAATGTTATACATATAGAGATGATCTGACTATCATCTTTACCGCCCACACTCAAACAGATCATGATGAGAACGGCTATATGTTTACGAGAATCAAAACTTCCGGGAAGAAACTGGACAAGATTGTGCTTGAGAGTAAGTTTACAACGGTGCTCCTTAGCAAATGTGTTGATGGGCAGTATAAATTTGAAACACAAGCAAATAACAGCACAGCAAAATCTCCGCTGGGAGCTTTTAAAGAATTTGAAATCGATAACGATATTGTAGAAGTAATTAAAGCATTGGAGGACTTTTAACATGAAAAAACCTAACAACTACGAAAATACACAGGCGCAGGGGGAATTTACCCCCGTGGAGCTTGGCGGTCACTATATGATCATCAAAGAAGTTTTAGAAATGCAGTCCAAAACTGGAAAAGATATGATAAAAATTTCTTTTGATTTTTCTACCGCAGACAAACAGGCGGGATATTTCACGGAAGTATTTAAAAACGACATCCGGCCAGAAAAGAAGTGGCCGAATCAGGCAACGCAGTACATTTTGACAGAGGATCAAGATGGAAATTGTAGCCGGTCATTTAAAACATTCCTTACTTGTGTAGAACACTCCAACACAGGGTTTGAAACACAGTGGGGAGACAATTTCGGAGCTCAGTTCAAGAATAAAATCGTCGGGGGAGTATTTGGACCTCAGATGGATTATTACGATGGAAGAGAGCGCGAGAAAAGAGTCCTTCGCTGGTTTATTTCCACTGACAAGGTGAAAGAAGCGCAGGTTCCAGAAATGTCGGAAACGCAAGCCTACAAGAATCGAATGAATGGTTATCATCCGGCATCCACTCCGGCAGGAGATGGCTTCATGAACATCCCGGACGGAATTGATGAAGAATTACCATTTAATTAGGGGTGATGTTGTGGATATACAAATTGATACAAGAGAAAAGCAAAGAGCTATTCGAAAAATCATTAAGACATTCGACGATCATGGTATTAAGCATTTTTCGAGCAAGCTTATGGTTGGGGATTACATGTCCTTAGATAATCCCCGGCTTATTATTGACAGGAAGCAGAATCTGCAGGAGCTCTGTGGAAATGTCTGCCAGCAACATGAGCGGTTTAAACGTGAGCTGCTAAAGGCGATAGATGCAGGGATACAGATCGTGATACTTGTGGAGCATGGACCGGACATAAAAACGCTGGAAGATGTTTATTTTTGGAAGAACCCAAGGAAGCACGAGGTGCGGTGGAGACGGGTTAACGGAAAGCGAGAGAAATATATTGTTTCCTCAAAAGCGGTTGACGGAAACCAATTATATAAATCTCTGTGTACGATTCGTGACCGGTACAATGTACAATTTGAGTTTTGTGAAAAGAAAGATACTGGGGACGAAATTATCCGTATATTAAGCGGTGAGCGCTATGACCAGTGATGATATCAAAAAAATATATAGTATGCAAGATATTATTTATAAATGTGGGCTTGGGCATCCGAATCGTGCAGGCTTCATCAGGTGCCCGTTCCACAACGAAAAAACTGCATCTATGAAGATATATCGAGATTCGTATTATTGCTTTGGTTGCGGAGAAAATGGAGATATATTCACTTTTCTACAGAAATTCTACGGAATCCCATTTAAAGACGCTTTTAGAATGCTTGGCGGATCATATGAGAAACCGACATTTTCGTCTAACCTTGCTATATATAAGGCGAAAAAAGAGCAGGAAATGCGTAAGAAGAAGGAAGAGCAACTTAAAAGGAAGCAGGAACATAACAATATGCTGATCGATATATACCGAGACTGGATGAACCGGTCAGAACCATTATCTGATACATGGTGCGATTGCTGCAATGCATTGCAACTAGAATTATATCATCACGAAATCTTAAACGAAGAAAGGGCAGGACGTTGAAAAATTTAATTGAATATGACCAAAAAAGCATCCTGTCGGAGGAAGTGTTTATTGAGGTATTCGAACAGGAAGACGTAATACTGCAGGCGAGGATGTTGCTATCTCTTCAAGATCGGGCGAAGGAGCTTGGAGTAAAACAGAAATTTGATGATCTTGTAAAAGTTTATAAAAGTGTGGATCGGGAAAGGCGAAAAAGTAAGGCATCAAAAACCATGCTGGATCAATGGACAAATTTTACCGGTCCGTATGACAACATGATGTGTGGTGCTTGGATTGCTGGTGATGATGGAATACATACATTTAATAAGGATTATTCGAATGAGGTTCTTGCCTGTTATCATCCAATACTTCCGATCAAGCGAATGAAAAACTTAGAGACAGGAGAAGAACAACTCCGAGTAGCTTATAAAAGAAACCATTCCTGGAAAGAAATCACAGTGCCCAAAGATTTAGTGTCGTCTGCCAGCAAGATTGTCTCTCTATCAAAACTGGGTGTGGCCGTTACGTCAGAAAATGCGAAGCTGTTGGTAAAGTATCTTTCAGATGTGGAGAACTTAAATGATGACGCAATTCCGGTTCAGATGTCGAGCTCTAAACTTGGATGGATTGGTGATGGGTTTATTCCCTACGATACAGAGATTGTATTTGATGGAGATATGCAGTTTAAGTCGGTTTTTGAAAGTATTTCATCTAATGGAAATAAAACTGTATGGTTAGATTATCTTAAAAATCTTCGCAAGACAGGAAGAATGGAAATCAAATTCCTTTTAGCTGCTTCGCTGGCGAGCGTGTTAGTCGCTCAAGTTGGAGCACTTCCGTTTATCGTGGATCTATGGGGAGAAACTGAAGGTGGAAAGACAGTGGCGCTTATGATGGCTGCATCCGTTTGGGCGAACCCGGCAGATAGTCAGTATATTGGAGATTTTAAAACTACAGACGTGGCGCTGGAAACAAAGTGTAATCTATTAAATCATTTGCCGCTTATGTTGGATGATTCCTCTAAGACCAGTGCCAGAATCAGGGATAACTTTGAAGGAGTTGTGTACGATCTGTGTTCAGGAAAAGGAAAGAGCCGATCAAATAAAGAACTTGGGATTCGCAGAGAAAATAACTGGAAAAATGTGATTATAACAAATGGTGAGCGTCCTTTGTCTTCTTATGTAGGACAGGGCGGAGCAATCAACCGAATCTTGGAGGTTGAGTGTAAGGATCATGTATTTCCGGATCCACAGGAAGCAGCAGAAACATTTAAGAAAAATTATGGTCATTTAGGAAAACAATTTGTGAAGGTTTTGAAAAAGCTTGGTAGAGACGGAATAAGAGAGATACAACAGGAGATCCAGCGTAAAGTCTATAAAGAAGATAAGATGCAGAAGCAGAGCATCTCATTATCTATCGTGCTCACTGCTGACAAGATTGCCACGGACTATATATTCCATGATGGAATGTATATAGACATCTCGGAAGCGCAGGAAGTCCTTGTGGATCATTCGGAGTTATCTGAGCATGAAAGATGCTATAACTATTTACTTGACAAGATAAGCATGAATAATCAGCGTTTTGACACAGAAACCAAAGTGGAAAAATGGGGAATTATTGAGGACGGATACGCAATTATTTATCTACAGGCATTTAAGGAATTATGTAATCAGGGCGGATTTTCTGATAAAGCATTCCTTGCCTGGGCAGATAGAAATGCGGTGATTCAAACATCCAACGGACGCTTGAATAAACTAAAAAAGATAAATGGGAAGCCGAAGCGCTGCATTTTTCTTAAGCTTAATGAGTAT
>OGOI01001570.1_pt1 | contig 13438 bp, 5 predicted proteins | sample 1552631 | NCBI WGS metagenome assembly OGOI01 (sample SAMEA2580204, study PRJEB22360) | human gut metagenome | biome: human gut; feature: human-associated habitat; material: faeces | place: Denmark | collected 2008/2010 | reverse complement strand
CTTTAGAAAATAACCGGCATAAAAAATCAACAAAATAAACATTTCGGATACCGCTCGAAGCAGCCGCTTTATTCGCAGGCATCGGCGCAGGCTGATTCATTCTAACTGGATTAGCCTGATTCGATGGCCATTGATCATTTGGGGGTATCTGTTCCCATTCTGGTGTTACATAGTTTTGATCCTGTGAAGGCCCGGCACATCTTTTGTTTATCTTTGCTCCACAGCATGCGCAATACATATCTTTATCAGATATCTGATTTCCACAATTTTCGCAAAACATCTTTCTTTCCTCCCGTCTTTTCATTCGTTAGTTTCATTATATTGTTTCTATTATCTATTTCAATATCACCTCCGAAAATGGATATTTTCTGACTACTTTTGGTTTTAAATCGAACTTTTTAGATATATTCTGACAAAAAATTCAGAAAAGAAAAAGTATTAATTGATTTCTTTTCTGAATTATATAACGCCTTATTCCATTATTTTTTTTGAACTACATACTACAGCATATCAAGGGAAGCCCAGACCATATCCCGGTCTAATGCTTTATAATCGCGTTCTTTGTAAAAATCAAGTACGGGCTGCATTGCTCTTTTAACACAATCTAAATCCATATTTAACTTCGCATCTTTTACATAATCGCTCATTCTTTCAAAAGCGGATTTCCACCGCTCTGCATCCCCTTTTTCTCGTTCTTCCATATGGTCTATACATAACTTTCCGCTTGCTTTTAGTTCTGAAAATAATTCTTCTGCCTTTGCCCTTTTCTGATTATCCGCAAGTAACATAACGGCCTGTTTTACCTCTGCATATGAATCTTCCAGTCTGATTTGAAATTGTTTCTTATGATAAATATACCACTGTATAATTTCATAGCTGGTTCTATCAAGCTTATCTAAGCTTAAAATTTCATTTTCTGTCATCTGCATCCATTTTTTAATATAGAATTCAGGTTCATTTTCTATCATCTGCTGACAGCTTTTAAGCCCCAATGAACTCTCCATCTCCGAGGAAACCAGCAGAGGATGTCCTATATGTCGTGGATTTTCTTTATTTTTCCAGTCATTGTTTTTCACATATGCATAAGTATCTAATGAGGAAATATCTGCCTGATAAGCACCAGAAGTAAGCATATACGCACTCCAGCTTAAATGCTCAAGCCATGCCAGTTGTTCTAAAAATACCGGATTACTGATTTTTTTAAAATAGTTTCTGATTCTTCCCGGCTTTTTGCGGTCGATTCCTACACTGGCTACTTTATATATACTGTGGATAGCACATCTTTCTGAAGATAATACATTATAAATATCTTTCCTGAAATCCTTTTCCAGCCATTCCATATCCACTTCGGCATCTGGCTCCATAAATCCATTATAATAGGCATGTGCCAGCAGCCCCATCTCATATATCTTCTCTTTAAACATTCTCTCATTATAGTTTTCACTAAATTGTAATGTGCTGATTGGAAAAACATCTATATTCTTTGCAAAGTCTCTATCGCCAAAAGCCTCCCGCTCATAAAAATATGCGATAAATCGCTTTTCCAAATGGTCAGAAAGCAATGCAATTTTCTTAATATTCTGCTGATTGTGCTTTTCATCCTCATTCATTAAAACAAAATATCTACATTTTTCCTTTATAACAATATCTTCTATTCTTTTTTCCAGTTTATCTGTGACGAGATGAATGATTGCTAACGGCCGGGAAACCAGCTCTGTATTCCACTTATTTACTGTCATTTTTCCGTTTACTTCACAAAGAACCGCTTCCTGTAATGCATAATTATTATCGCCACTTGTATAGTCCTGCCAAAAAAGCTCTGCATCATTATCTACTAAATAAATATGAAGCTGTGCAGAAAGCATTTGCCCTATAGAAATCAGTGCAGAAAGAAATTCTCTTCTCATTTCATGACATCCTGCTAAAGCTATTTTTAATTGTAAAATTTTCTTTTCATCCGTAAAAGCATAATGAAATAATGGATATTTTTGTAGCATATTGTAAGCCAAAAACGTGGCATTCGCTTTGGCAGCCTGCTTTTTGGGTATTAACTTGACAGAGGCAATCGTATACAATAATTGATTTAACTGTTCCATCACTTTCCCTGCCGACTGATAACGCTTTTTCGGTCTGCTCATTGTCATTTTCTTTATGATTTTAATGAGAGATTCTCCAATACTTTTTAATTCTTCTTTATCTACAGGACTTTCCTGTATATAACAGTCCAAAAATTCTCTCAGTAACACTTCTTCCTGTATTTTTTCTCCTGCTTTTTCTGGCAATCTTCCGAAAAAGAGTTGGAAAAAATATATTCCCGCCATATAAATTCCCGTCTGGGGCGATAACATTTTTTTATAATATCTAAAAAACTGCTGCCCTGAAACTTCCATCGCCTTTTCTTCCAAAAATTCAATTTCCGGTGCTGCATACAAATTATTTCGGAATAATTTTTCTGGTTCTCCATCCTCTGTATTCAGACTTATAATACTGTCAACATCGAGTATTCTTACCATTGCCGGCTTACTTATCCACAAAAAGTTTTCCGGCTTCATATCAAGCATAAGGTATCCATTTTCATGCAATATGTCCAGACATTCTATCACTTTCATTGCTGCAACAATTTTTTCTTCAAGAGTCTTAAACTCTACTTCAGACAAAACCACTCCCTGATGGACGTCACTGACCACATAATAACTGTCACCCCACTGTCCCTCTATAAACGGTTTCACTCCAATTTCTAATGCCTGAGAATCAGATAGTTTTTTCTGATTCTGAATGCCCTGCATAAATTGAGCCTTCCTGCTCTGATATTCTCCCATCTGCTTCGTCGTCTCTGAAGTCTTTAACTCACCAGACTTTTCCCTGAAAATCTCCGTATCTGTACTTTTTAAAATTGGATAAAACTCTTTTATAATTACTTTTGTTCCTGCAATAAAACCATTTCCACCTTTAATATGTCCATAGTACACCAGACTGCTGCTGCCACGCCCTACCTCTTCTTTTGAAGTGTCATTGACAAGTTCTATATTATTAAGATAAAAACTGGCATCTGCGGGCATTACTTTCCGTTCTGACTTCCTGCATCTTTCCTTTTTCGTTTCCATTCTCTTATTCCTGTTCTTTTATTTCTATTATTCTTATTTCTTGTCCTTATGTTTTTATCTCTATTCTATTATCTTTCTATCCTTTTTTATCCTTGTTCTTCTATCTCTAACTTTTATTCCTCTACATAACTGGTTTTCATGCGCCAAATATAGCGGAATAATTCCAGCGGACTATCACAGGAAAGTAACAATTTTAAATACGCATCATAGGCATTTCCACTATAAAGTCCCTGGAATCCACAGGCACGAACCGTTTTATGTACTTCCCATTCAAACTCCATAATGCGGTCTTCATAACTGTCACTACTTAAATCTTCACTATCCAAAACATAATTTAAGAAAGTTAATGTAAGAAGCAGATTTCTCTGTCTCTCTTCATCCAGCGGAAATGCTGAGAACGTATTATCACGGATACGCGTATCAAGAAATACCTTGCTGTCGAGGAAATATCCTTCTTTCTCCTTTCTTAAAATCACCATCTGCTTATCTTTTATATCCATATTTCTATTATTTAGACGCTTATAAACTTTCTCCCCATATAGCCAGCGATAAATTTTCTGCTTGCCAAAATAACCTTCCTCTTCCATCTGCTTTGCCAATTCTTCTTTAGAAACGCAATCTCTCTCAAAAGTAAGTATGTTCTCCTCTAAACAGTCCCACTGTTCCAAAAACTCTTTCTCCGCCGATCTCTTTTTTTGTTTTCTCTTATAAGAATCAATCGTGCAGAGTATCTCTGCTATTTCCGTGTTACGCTTTTGAAACAATACTCCCCTGTATTCTTCTTTTAAATGTCCTTCCGAATCACTAAGAAATGTTCTAAACCAATCGGAAATCTCTCTTGTAGATAACTCTTCCTGCTCCACGTCTTTCTTTTCTACAGGATACAGCATTTCTAAACTCTCGTATGCACTGTAATAATTATCACATTGACAAATTTTTGCATAGTTTAAAACCAGATAGGTAAAGATTTCTTCTCTTCTAAAGAAATTAATGCTGCTTTGCCGTAGCACTTTTTTCCTAAAAAGCTTATAATCCTCATAATTCATCTTAATTCCAAATGCAAACTCTGTCAGCAGTTTCCCATCCAGCTTTTTGAGCAGCTTCCAGGAATATGCAGACCATTTATCCTTTTTCTTATTTTCATTCTCTTCATAGCGAATTTTCAAAATAGAAAAAATGGCATCCACAATATCTTTCGCTTCTATTTCATCTCCTGCAAAACCTTTTTTATAAAAAGCATTAATTTCTTTCTCTGTTAAATCGGCATTAATTTTACCATTTCCATCTTCAATATACTTCCATACATTTTCCATACTTTCTAAAGGAACAGGAATGTGCAGATACTTAAACAGATACCGTATTACATATTTATAAGGAGGAATGCTGCCTATCTCCTCGACTTTATCTAAAAAAATGGCAATCTGTTTCTCATCTACAGCATCTTCTCCATCCATATATAACGTCCATAACGTACTATCCGGCTCCTCCTTAAACTCTTCGCATTCTTCAAATAGCTGATTAAACCGATCCTGTCTCTGCGTAAGTTCCGCCGTTTCCCCCGATTCTAAAAGGCTCTCCTCCATCTGAAGATTCTTTTCCTGCTCTAGTAACTTTCCGGTTTGTTCGATGTATTCTTTTAGTTTGTTTTGGTCTTGCATGTTTGAATCCTCCATTTTTAATGTCTTATTGTCAGTTGCCTGTCTAAAAGACTTATTATCGTTTCTCCAGTTCTTCTATTGATTCCATAGGAGCATTTAAGATGCTATTTGGAAGAGGTACTGTCGGTTCTTTGTCAATTACATCTTCATATCCTGAAAAAGCTACTGTCGGTTCTTTATCAATTACGTCTTCATATTCTGAAAAATCAATAACTGGTGCTGATGTCGGATTTCTATCAATTATGTAGTCCCCCATTACGCTGACTGACAGTTGCAAAACAGCAGACATAGGCATCTGGAAGTCATCTTCATTCGTGTTCCTATATTTCTTATTTCTCAATATAATTGACTCCAAACATTTCTCATCTTTCTTTCTAATCTTCTCTAAAACCTGAATAAGTTCATCAATTGTACTAAAACGTTTATCTTCTCTCTCATCTGTCATTTTATCAATAATAAGAGCGAGAATTGGGTCCATTTCACAGAAGGACGATTTCCAATCTTTTATATTCATTATTTCTTTAAATGATATGCCCCTTCTACTCAGTTCCTCTTTTATAAGTAAATATTTCATTGTAACTCCCAAACTATAGATATCTGAGCGAGTGCTTACTAAACAACCTGTAAGCTGTTCTGGGGAAGCAAAAGTAGTGGTTCCCCATTTAACCACTGTTCCATCAGCCACACATCCTCCAAAATCTATTAGATATACTTCATTAAACTGGTCTATCATAATATTCGCTGGTTTAATATCTGTATGTACTAATCCAAATAAGCTAACTTTACCAAGATATTTTAATATATTTGCTATCTTCAGTGTAATATTTATCACTTCATTTTCTGTCAAAGCACATCTAAGATCGGCTAATGTAATTCCATCAATATATGATTCTACAAGATAGCCTTTCATATTATCTTCAAACAAATCTTGTCCAAAATCTATTAGTTTCGGAACAAAAGGACAATTTATTTTCGCTAATGCATTCATTTCATGTATCAGCGTACGATCCAACAAGCCATCTTTATTATTTAATTCTTCATTAAAAACCTTTACTGTTACAATTGCCCCGGTTGTAATCGCCTGTGCTTTATATACAGTTGACGAACCTCCGATTCCAATAACATTTAATATTCGATATTTTTTATGAAATTCATTAGGTTCCTCATTTATATGGGCAGACAATTCTATCGTTTCAACAGGAATACCTTTCAAAATTTTTTTTAATAAAATGGTCTCTGATTCCCCATACCATTTTATAGACTGCCACCTGTCTAATTTTAATTCCAATCCCCCAGATAATCGCACATCTTCAAGATAAATCACCAAACAACTTTTATTATGTTTTCTGGCTATGTGAACTTCATCCTGTACATTACTCGATTCTGTTGAATATTTGGAAATAAAAACAATAAATTTTATACAATTTTCATCTGTCAGCCATTCTGATATCGAATCAGACCATTCCGATCCGCTTTCAATATGCTGGTCGTACCATATACGATATCCATTAGCTTGTAATTCTTTTAGTATAGGATACACTTTACCTGAATCATAATGAGAATAACTCACAAAAGAATACGGTTTATTTCGGTCATTACATACTTTAATTTCCATAGGTATCTCTTTACGATGTTCAAAAGCTAAAACATCATATTTCCTTTCTACAATATTTTCTCTTAGTGCTAATTAAAGAGCTAATTTCGTTTGGCTTTATCTATTGCTTTGTGAATAGGCTTTCTCATAACTATTCTTCTAAGAAATATTTTCGCTTTTCTTCTTTGGTTAGTGTCTCGCCATCTAGAACTTTGAGGGCTTCTTTTTTTAGTTCCTGGAAGTTGTATATTTTAGAAATATAAAAATAAGAATCCATCGTTTCATCGATAATAACTTCTCCTGTATTCAGATCTACCCAACCATCAATACTTGAATACAGGGAAAATCTTTGATTTTCATCTACTGTAAATATCATTACATTTGCACTTGAATCTACTATTGCAAAGAATTGTTCTCCTACCTCTATTTTGGCATCCGTACTATAATTACTCATATCTACTTCCTGACGCATAATTCGTTTTTCTTTTTCTATATCCCATATAGCTATTTGATTCGCATTTTCCTTAATTATCATATACCGATCATTATTGAAAAATCCTATGCTACATGCTCCCTTTTTATCTTTATTTTTTTTACCCGTAAAAGAAAGTATATGTTGTGTTATTCCTTTATCTAAATCTATGATTTCTACTGAACTATCCATTTTACGTATAGCCATCCAATTATGCTTCTTACTAAAAGTAATTACTGGTAATACTTCTTTTTCCGTTAAAATAGTTGCCTGTATTTTCTCTTCTCCATTTATCTTTTTCCATGTCCCATTTTCAACATCCCATATCTTCAAATAATATGATTCTTTAACATTATAAGTTTCATCCTGATAACTAAAAGTACGATGAAGGTAAACCACTACTACATATTGATTATTATCAGAAACACATATCTTTTCAATGGCATCTCCACCTTGCTTCTTTTTTTCTAACTCTGCATCCGTTTTTTCTTCCAATGTCGGAGACAGTTTCATACATTTTAAGTTGTCATTATCGCTATACCATATATATGATAAATCCTTACTATAGGCATAAGTTTTTAAAAATTCATCCCCTAATTTATACTTTTCTATCTCCTTCTTTTCTTTTAAATTTATGATATGTACCACCTGTTCTTGTCCATTAAATTCAATATAACAAAATACAGTATCTTTTCCTCTCTTTCTTATTACATAGTCACCTATCTGAGTATCTTCTGGCATTTCTACCTGATATAATATTGAAGATTTTCCCACTTCATAGATAGCTATTCCATCCTTAAAAGTTCCAGGCCATTTAGCATACTTCACACATCTGTAATTTTTTTCTTCTCCTGATTCATTTACTGAATAATATACTACATCGGATATAAAATCCTTTTTCATAAACTTCTTGGACACTCTCGTATCTTTTAAAATTCCACTTGTTATAATCATTTTATCATTATCACTTACCTGGACTACTGTTTTTAAACTTTTTTTACTATACGAAAACTGTGTTATACTATTTCTTGTTTTCGGTTCTATCCCTCCATGATCGTAATACTTTTCAACCACATTTTTTGAAAATCCCTCATTAGTAAAAGAAATATAACGTAAAATTTTTCCACTTGCAGTTCCAATTATAACTCTGGTATCATCATATTTTTCAATACCTGCTATACGTTCAATGTATCGTTCCTCATTGATTACTTTAAAATTGGATAATAAAATACAATAAATTGTGTCACGAAAATAAAACATTACCACATCTTCTGATTTTTGGTTAATTTTCATTTTTCCAGAATACCAACCTATATACTCATACTCTTCTGATATGGCCTCAAGATTTTCTTTACTATATATTTTCTTTCCATTACGATAATCATAAATACACATTTCATATTTAATTGTATCATCATCCTTATATTGAGATACTCCAATATATTGATTATTTATTAAATAAATATCTTCTATATTTTCAGACGATATCTGTTTTATTTTTTTATCCCTTATAGAATAGGAGAACAATCCTCCCTCTGTTACTAACGATCCGCTTATTCCTATTAAAATTGTATCCTTATTTGCGTAAATAACTTTATATATTATCAGAGATACATCCTTTTTCAGGCTCTCTTTCTTAATTATAAAAGATTGCTGTTCCGTCTTTAAATTATATGCAGCAATAGATTCTGTTCCATAAACAAGAATCTCATTTTTATTATATATAATTCCATATTCATCAACCTTAGAACTATATTCATTACTCAAATTCTCCACTTTTAAATTTAGCTCTATTGTTCTCTCCAGTGTCTTTTCCTTGAAGTTTACAATGCATATTTTTTCTTCTGCTAAGAGTGCTGCGGTATTGTTATCTATAAACGTTGTCGCATAGAAACCTTCTACTTTTTCTTTTAGATCATCACCAAATTCTTTCCATATACACTTACCCGTCTTTCCATCAAAAAAATAAACATATCCTGCAGCGTCTAAACTCATATAATATTCTCTGTTTGGACTCCACTGAATCTTTCCAATTATTTGATCTTCTATATACTCTGCTCTCATAGGTCGAAAGTATAGATAAGTGTCAGCCTCATATGAATACAGGGCATCATTTAACGCTCTCATTTGTTCTGGAACCAGGGCCTCTTTGCTATTCTTATTTTCTGGCAAAACTGCTAATGCAGTCTTTAATGCTCCCATACGGTCGCCACATTCCAGGAGTTTTTCCGAAGTCTGTGCCATATTTCTTGCCTGATTCCTGCGTGTCTCCTGATATTCTTTATTTAATCTTGCAGACTGAAAAACAGCATAAGCAGCAAAACTCGCCACTGCCACAAGAGCCACACTTGTCCCGATTAACATCCTTTTTATCTGGTAGTTTCTTGCCCGTTGTTTTAATTCATCATAAGAGCAATGTAAAATAGGCGCAATTAACCGGGGTAACTCTTTTTTTATTTTCTTTAAGACTTCTTTTTCATTTTTCCCACGGACATCGGCTGCCATCGGTTCCCCATAAGCAAGAATACTTTCTGGAAAACTTTCTTCTGGCTCTCCCTCAATAAGTACTGGAAGAATATGTTCTGCATCACGATATTTTAAGAAGGTATCTATCTCTTTTAATACCCACTGTGATTCCTTTGTCTTTTTTGAGCACACTACCAAGAGGTATTCCGACTGCGCAATCTGTCCCTCTATTTCTTTTCCCAAGTCACTACTTACTGCCAGTTCTTCTTCGTCCCGGAATACTCTTTTTATCTTTTCTTTTCCTGTCTTTTTTTGTATTTCTTTTGGAATCTTATAATGCTCCAGACTTTTTTGCAGCTTTGCCGCAACTGCCTTGTCTAAGGATTCGTGCTTATAGCTGATAAAAATATCGTATTTGTAATTTTCCATACTTTTCTCCCGATGCCTATTTGTTATTTTGTACTGTTATTTGCCTCTTTAATTTTTTGTGAAATCCCCAATAATTAAATTACCGATTATTCCCTCTTAATTTTCTAAGAAGTATTTTCTCCGATCTTTTTTCGTCAGCTTTTCTCCCTTGAGTAACTTTTCTGCTTCTTTTCTTAATTGGGAAAAGTCATAGAAATCGGCATAATATGATTTGTTTTTTCCACCAACAACTTCTTTTCCTTCAAAACTCGCCCAGCCATAATCAATACCTGCGCATTTGACAAGTGCCTGATTCTGATGATCAAGCGTGTAAATATCTATGGCCTGCTTCATATACTCATCACTATCTCTTCCAACAGAATTATTTTTTATTCCAAAATATTCTGTATTATCATCTACAATAATATCGTCTCCCATAAATTTATCTTTTGTTTCTGCCAATAATTCCCCTGTCTTTACATCTATTACATCTAAGTTTCCTTTCGTTGCGCACGCTTTTAATAAATAGTTATCCCCACTAAAGAATGATATGTAATTATAAGTATATTCGTTCTCATCATCCTTATAGATAGAAATGGTCTTTTCTATAGTTCCTTCCTCTAAATTTATGAGAATAATTTCCCCATTATCTTTTTCTACCGCTACCATATTGTTTTTTTGTCCTACTGCAATATTATTTCCATTTCTAATTTTTGTTACCGTTTTCTCTCCATTAATCTGTTTCCATTCACTCTTTTCTCTGTCCCATATTTTCATATAATACTCATCTACATCATTTACATTCTTCCGAAATGCAAAAATAATATATTTTGTATCTGCTGTTCGTCGAATTTCATCTATAGTAATTCTCGTATTTGTGTCCAAGAAACTGCTATTCTTTATTCTCCATTGCTTTTTTTCTTTTACGTTCAGCTTATATGGTGTAAGTGAAATCTGCCATACTTGTTCTTGATTATATATCCATGCACAGCTCAAATCATCTGCATAAATTATTTTATCTATATAGCTAACCTGAGAAAATTCATAACGATTAATTATCTGTTTTGTCTGCAAATCAACCATATAAAATTGTGGTTTTTTATCAAAATTTCCCGATGTATCTGGATTAATGCTATAGCACACTACAAGTTCTCCATCTTTTAATCCAATCGTTACATTTCTAATCCAATCTCCTTTTTTAGAAGCTTGGATTGTATATACTGGCCTCTCTGTCCCACTCTTATATATTGATACTTTCTGAACTTTGTTGATGGTATATTCATTAAAGCTTACACAACGGTATACGGTCTTTTGGTCATTTTCTCTTATTGTTGTATAAAATACATTAGAAACAGAATCCCCTTCATTCAGAATATTTACTTTATTATCCTGTAACTCACGCAAAAACACCATTTCTCTTTCACTATATTCTAAAGCAGTTTGTATGTTTCTATTATAAAAGAAACTTGATATTGTAGAATCACTATCAATTCCTCCTGCTTTCATCTCTGAATTTCTCCATTTTGAATAGTCCCATGCATTTTCCTTACTATATCCCATATAACAATAAATACTTCCATCTTCCAAACCAACTAATAATCTCGTATCATCATATTGTCCAATTCCTGCAATCTGTGAATCATATGTTTTTTTCGATATAAGCTTATATCCATTTGTATCAACACAATACACTGTGTTTTTAAAATAGAATAATAAAATATTTTTATTTGTGTTGTCATTTATTGTTAGTTGAAAAGCCTGGCATCCCGACTGCGCATTTATTTCATTTTCTTTCAGACCTTTCTTTTCCCATACTCTCTCTTTGTTTTTTATACTATATATTCCCAAACTGTAGGAAACCTCTGACGTAAATGAATCATTATATTTATACTCTGTATATTGAACCGCTGCTATATGCTCTGCATCTATTAGAGTCATTTTCTCTGTTGCTCTTTTAGAAATTCTTTCTGTCTTTTCATTCTTTATTACATAGCTATAAATCCCTGCCATATTTTCTTTATTTTTTTCTGAATAAGTAAAATGTTCACCATCATTTACGAATTCTCCTGCAACAGCAATGAATAGTTTTTCCCCTTTTTCATCTGCTATAACCTGATATATATTTTTTAATTCTACATCTGCTATCTGTTTGCCATATTTTAACTCTAAAATATTTATTCCATCATTTGTATACAATACAACTTGATTTTTTACTGTAAAAACATCTCTTATATAATCTGTTTTCGAAAAATGAGATGTAAATATACGACTTATCTCCCCACTTTCTGCATAGACAATTACAATCTTTGTTTTTGTGACCAGGACTACTCTTTCCTCATCCAGTGGTGCAATTCCATAAACCCCACCCATTTCATTTGTTAATGCTGCACTTCCTGTTTTCCAACGTAATTTTCCTGTTTTTCCGTCAAAACAGCTTGCTATCCTGTTATCATCTAATACTAAACAGTAATTTCCCTTATCACTAAATTTTACATTCTCTATATTACCATTCAGTTCTTCCATCCTGTTTGCACGAAAATAAAATGAAGTGTCGTGCTTATAAGAATACAACGCATTATTCAGCGCATTTATCTGCTCTGGAACAACAGGTTCTTTTGCTTTCTCATCTTCTGGGAGGATTGCCATAGCGGTCTGTAACGCACCGATTCTGTCTCCTGCTTTTAAAAGGCTGTCAGATACATTACAAAGATATCTTGCCTGATTTTTTCGTGTTGCCTGATTTTCTTTTTTTAGTCTCTGCGCCTGAAACAGGGCATAACTTGTAAATGCTACCGCAACACATAATACAATACCGGCAATTCCTAATAATTGATTTGTCTTTTGTACTTTATGGCGCTGTTTTAATTCATCATAAGAACAGTGCAAAATAGGTGCAAGGATACGCGGAAGCTCTTTATTTGCCTTTCTTATCACGCTTTTTTCATCTTTTTCCCTGATATCTGCTGCTAACGGTTCTCCATATTGTAGAAGAATTTCCGGGAAAGATTCTTCTGGTTCTCCATCTACTAAAACCGGCAGGATATGATCGACATCTCTGTATTTTAAGAATGTTTCTATTTCTCTTAAAACCCACGGAGATTCCTTTGTTTTCTTTGAACATACTAACAGCAGATATTCTGACTGTTTTAACTGATCTTCTATCTCACGTCCAAGATCACTGCTTATAGATAGTTCTTCCTCATCTCGAAATACTCTCTGTATTTTTTCTTTTCCTGTTTTCACTTTAATTTCTTTTGGAATTTTATAGTTTTCTAACTTTTTCTGCAGTTTTGCTGCTACTGCTTTATCTAATTTTTCATGCTTATAACTGATAAAAATATCGTATTTATAATCTCTTTTCATCCTTTTCCCCCTATAGAAAAAATGCTGTTGCAAAAGTATTTTATTTTTATATTTTTCACTTTCACAACAGCTTCTTTTATTCTACATTCTTCTAAGAATCTGCATCTCTGTATTAAATTTATTATAAATAGGATGTATCATCTTTTTCAATATTTCCTGCAAAAATAGACATTATTAGACCTGTTTTAGTTTTAAATCTATTTTCATAAATATGATAGTAATTCAAAATTCAAAAATGCTCCGGCATTCTTGCTGCGAGATGCTCGCCGCCTACATAGATGGAGTCAGCTCACATCTGATATATATTTCTATTATAGATATGCTACCACATCGTAATTTGCATCAAACTCCTGTCTGTCACAAAAATTAAAAT
>OGOI01001568.1_pt1 | contig 13444 bp, 15 predicted proteins | sample 1552631 | NCBI WGS metagenome assembly OGOI01 (sample SAMEA2580204, study PRJEB22360) | human gut metagenome | biome: human gut; feature: human-associated habitat; material: faeces | place: Denmark | collected 2008/2010 | reverse complement strand
TGCCGCGCTTGGACGCACCGCCGATACCGCCGAAGAAGCTCAAGGGCACCGAGATGACCAGCGCACAGGGGCACGAGACTACTAGGAAGATGAGCGCGCGCTGTACCCAGTCGGCCCAATCGAAGCCGGTGAAGAAGGGCGGGATGATGGCGATCAATAGCGCGAGCAAGCACACGATAGGTGTGTAGTAGCGCGCGAAACGCGTGATGAAGTTCTCCGTGGGGGCTTTTTCGGAGGCAGCATCTTCAACGAGCTCGAGGATACGGCTGACCGTGGAGTCTTCGAATTCCTTGGTGGTTTCGATATAGATGGTGGAAGACAGGTTGATCGAGCCGCTGGCGATCGGGTCGCCCGTGAAAACGTTGCGGGGGAGCGATTCGCCTGTGAGCGCGGCGGTATCGAGCTCGGTCTCGCCCTTCACGATGATGCCATCGAGCGGCACGCGTTCGCCGGGGCGCACTACGATGATGGTGCCGATCTCGACCTCATCGGGGTCGACCGCTTCGATCTCTCCATTGCGTTCGATGTAGGCTTGTTCAGGGCAGATGTCCATCATCTCGGCGATGGAGTCGCGCGATTTGTCGACTGCGTAGTCTTCGAAGAGATCACCGATCTGATAGAACAGCATGACGGCTACCGCTTCGGGGAACTCCGCCAAGCAGAGCGCACCGATGGTAGCAACGCACATGAGGAAATTCTCGTCGAAGATGTGGCCTGCCGCGATGTTGCGAGCTGCTTTTTTGAGAACGGGCCACCCGAGCACCAGGTAGGGAACGAGGAATATGGCAAGCGAGAGGAAGGGATAGGGAAGTGTTGCCTGAAGGCTGCCGAGAGCAGGCGCTGCGAGCGCAACGATGATGACCGCAGCTACGAAAAGTGCGGCGCCAATGCTTACGCGTAGTATCTCTTTTCCTCGTTTTGTCATGGTGTTTTCCTTGTTGGGGCGTTGATTCTCTTAGCGGCCAGCGATCACGCAGTCGTCTTCGAAGGAGGTGATGATCTTCTGGGCTTCGTCCAGGATCGGATCGATATTGTCGGTGGAGGTCTCGAGCTTGAGCTTCGAGGTCATGAATACCACCTGCGCCTTCGTCACGCCGTCGATCTTGTTGATCGCGTCTTCCATGCGCGCGGCGCAGTTGGCGCATCCGAGGTTTTCGAGCTTGTATGACTTCTTCATGGGGATCCCTTCTTTCATGGGCGGTTTGAGTGGTCGTTGCTGTGCGAGCTTTGCTGGGAGCTTCTTTCTTGCGGTGTGCTTATTCGCAGATATGGGTGAGGCCTTGCGAGAGCATGGCGTAGACGTGGTCATCTGCCAGCGAATACGTGACGTTCTTGCCATCGCGCGTGAATTTGACCAGGCGCGCTTGCTTGAGCACGCGAAGCTGGTGGGAGACCGCGCTTTGCGAAACGCCTACGATCTCGGCGATGTCGTTCACGTAGAGATCGCCGTTCATCAGCGCATAGAGTATCTTGATGCGCGTGGTGTCGCCGAATGTCTTGAAGAGATCGGCCAGATCGTAGAGCAGTTCGTCATCGGGCAGGGTTTCGCCTTCGCCGACCACGCTCATGAGGTTCTCTGCAGTATGTTTGTCTTCAGTCATGTTACGTCCTAACATATGAGCATCTGTTCATATGTTAACAACTATAGACCTTTTGTCAAGCGCAAGAAAAGAAGTTTGCCCATCAATAAGACTCAAGCAGGTTAGAGTTCGATCAGCGGAGAGGGTGAGGCAAGCAGCTGAGCCCATGGGGTACTTAAATTACTCTAAGTCCGCAAACTTAATTAGTATTAGGCTGTCCGAAGGAGCGAAGCGAATGAGCTTGTCGATAGACAAGCGAACAGCGAAAGCGTGTAATTACAAGTGCCCCTTGGGTGTGCTGCTTGCCTGAACGGGCAGCAGCAGGTGCTAATTCTTCTTCTTGCGATAGATGAACCAGTACATCATGCCTACCATGAGTGCGCCGCCCACGATGTTGCCGGGCACGGTGGCTGACCAATTGTAGAGCGCGCCGAGCATGTTCACGCTTGCCGGATCGATGCCCGCTGGAGCGATGCCGCAGGAAGCGAGCAGCGCGCCCATGGGCAGGAAGAACATGTTGGCAACGCAGTGCTCGAAGCCGCAGGCTACGAATGCAGTGATGGGGAAGACGACGGCGAGGATCTTGTCGGCGACCGTCTTTGAAGCGTAGGCCATCCAAACGCCGAGACACACGAGGAAGTTACACATGATGCCCTTCGCGAAGAGCACGAGCCAATCGGCATGCATCTTGCCGGCGGCCACGCTGACCATGGTCTGACCCACCTGGCCACCGTTCATCGCCGACATATCGGAGAGGAAGACGAGGCCAACGATCACCAGTGCGCCAAGGAAGTTGCCAAAGAACACCACGATCCAGTTCTTCCAGACTGCTGACCACTTGATGCGTTTGCTTGCGGAGGTCATCACGATCATGGTATTGCCCGTGAAGAGCTCGGCGCCCGCAACCACTACCAGGATAAGGCCAAGACAGAACAGGAATCCGCCGAGTACGCGCTGAATAGCGAAGGGCAGTGCTGGGTCACCAACCACGAGCGAGAAGAACATCGCACCCATGGCGATGAACGCGCCTGCCATGATCGAGAGGGCGAAGCTTCGTCCGAGGGACATCTCAGTCTTGGTCACGCCAAGGTCCTCGGCTTTTTGGGTGATCTGAGCGGGGGTGAGCGCTTCGGTGGTGGGAGCTTTCACTACGATCTCTTCTTGCACGCTGCCTCCTTGTGCGCGGCTTGCATTCTCTATCTAGCCTAACTATAGCGAGTATGAGTGCGCCAATCGGAGAGCCTTCGAGCGGTGGTTCATTTTTGTGCATGCTCGCTCGCGACGGTTGTGTGTGGGCGGTGCGGATAGCCCTTTTTGTTCTTTCGTTCGGGGTGCTTTGCGCTAGAATGCTGTTTTGATCTTAGATGCGTTTTTTGCGCGCATGTTACACGCAAACAGAAAGGGCGGTTATGGATACGCTTGCAATCATCAAAGACCTTCTTGTTGAAAACCTCGTTGTTGAAGATGGGCTCGTCACCGAAGAGGCAACGTTCGAGTCTCTCGGTGTCGATTCTCTCGATATGGTCGAGCTCATCTGCGAATTGGAAGAGAAGTGCGAGATCGACTTCGGTGAGCCAGAAGGCCTCGAGACCATCGGCGATCTTATCGCGTACGTCGCAAGCCTTCAGGAGTAGACCAGGCGATCAAAAGATGACAAACTACTGGGTAGTTTGTCATCTAGCTTAAGAAGTCGTCCAGGATCTCGGCTTCTGCTTCTTCTTCAGTGAGACCGAGCGTCATGAGCTTCGTGATCTGGTCGCCCGCGATCTTGCCGATGGCAGCCTCGTGCACGAGCTGCGCATCTTCATGCGCTGCTTCGATGCCGGGAATCGCAGTGACCGTGGCATTGCCCATAATGATCGCGTCGCACTGCACGTGTGCGTTGCAGGCAGCTTCGCCGATAACGAGCGGGTTGAACGTTTGCTTGGAATTATCCTGCGCAACACTGCGCGAGATCACCTGCACGTTGGAGTTGTTGCCTTTAAGCTCGACTTTCATGTTCGAGATCGCGGTTTGATCTCCATTGGTGAGCAGCTTTTCGAGCAACACGAGCTTCGAGCTCTCGCCCACTTCAGCATCGGTGTCGCGAATGGTAGAGGTGACGCCACCGATCTGGGAGAGCTCCATCTCGCAGTAGGAATCGCTGTCCATATAGACCTTGGTAACGGGATTCAGCACACGTTCGCCACTGCCTGAGCCTTCGCCGTAATGGCGTTCTACGTACTTCACGCGCGAATTCTTACCGATCTCGAACGTGTGGATGCCGTCGTGCTCGGCTTTCTCGTGCGCATCGTTATGGATGCCGCAGCCAGCGATGATGGTCACGTCGCAGTTGTCGGCAATGTGGAAGGCGTTGTAGACCACATCGGTGAGCCCCGCCTTCGAAAGGATGACCGGGATGTAGACCTTCTCGCCCTTCGTACCTTCCTTGATGAAGATATCGATGCCGGGGTTGTCGGTTTTAGTAGCGATCTCGATGTTCGCGGAATTGCTACGCGAAAGCAGTTCGCCGTCTTTACGGATGTTATAAGCGCCCGCAGGAATGCCGTGAACGTCAGTGAGCGTTTTCAGCAGATCTGCGTCGATAGGGGAAAGATCAACAGCCATGGTTGCTCCTAACAGTTGGTGGAGATCTCGGTCAGATGCAGGTCGGGAGGCTCGGTGAACGAACAGTAGTCGTTCTCTTTGGCAGAAAGCCCAAGCTGGGGAAGGATCTCTTCCACGCTGCCTTGCGACTCGATCTTGCCCGCACGCAGGCAGATGATCTCGTCTGCCAGTTCGATGATGCGCTCCTGGTGGGAGATGATGATGATGGATTTGCCATTCTCCTTTTTGTAGAGCTGCTTGAACGTTTGCGTGAGGCGATCGAAGCTCCAAAGATCGATGCCTGCTTCTGGTTCATCGTAGATGGCAAGATCGGGATTCGCAGCAAGCACGGTCGCGATCTCGATGCGCTTCAGTTCGCCACCCGAAAGGCTCTTGTCGACTTCGCGGGTGAGATAATTCGCCGAACAAAGTCCCACTTCGCTCAGGTATTCGTTGCAAGCGAGCATAGGCAGGCGCTTTCCTGCTGCCAATTCGAGCAGCTTCTTCACCTTCATGCCCTTGAAGCGGGCTGGTTGTTGGAATCCATATCCCACGCCCATCCGTGCGCGTTCGGTGATCGAAGCGTTCGTGATATCTTGCCCTTTGAAGATGATCTTGCCGCTCGTGGGCTTTTCGATGCCCATGATCAGCTTGGCAAGCGTGGATTTACCGCCGCCGTTCGGCCCGGTGATAACCACGAACTTATCGGTATCGATGGTAAGCGAGATGCCATCGATGATGCGTTTCGTTTCTCTCGAACCTTCCGCAAGGGGAACCTCGAAAACGATATCTTGTAATTCAAGCACGGTTACTCCTCAAAGCGATAGTGCGTTCTTCTCATTGCTTCTCTTGAAACTATAGCAGTTTCGTTTCCCTGACGTGCAGGTCTCTCAAGTTGTAGAAATACTACCATTTTAGTAGGAATTAGCAAGAGCCAGCGAGAAAAGATGTACTAATCTGTTTACAAGCGGCGAGCGCTCGTTCTTGTCGTATACTTTTACCTGGCTTATCAAGGCTATTCAAGAGATAAGGAAGTGAAGGCGGAATCCATGGATTACCAGAGCGAATTCGATCGCTGGTGTGAAAACGTATCCGAGCCGGCCTTGGCGGCGCAGCTCGCAGAGATGCGCGAGCGTGCCGATGCCCAGGCGATAGAAGATGCATTCTTTCAGGAACTCGAGTTCGGTACGGGAGGTCTTCGCGGCGTGCTCGGCGCAGGCACCAATCGTATGAATATCTATACGGTGGGCAAAGCTACCCAGGGTATCGCCGATTACATCAAGACGCATGTGGGTGTGGATGGCACCGTGGCGATCTGCTTCGATTCGCGCATCAATTCGCGCCTGTTCGCCGAGACGGCTGCTGGCGTTCTTGCGGCCAACGGCATCACGTCGCATATCTATTCGCGCTTGGAGCCCACCCCGGCGCTTTCCTTCGCGACGCGTTACTTGGGTTGCGCGATCGGCATCAACGTCACCGCTAGTCACAATCCCAGCGCGTACAACGGCTACAAAGTCTATGGCCCTGATGGCTGCCAGATCACCGACGAGATCGCCGATGCTATCACCGAAGCTATCGCGCAGGTGGATGTGTTCGAAGACGTGCGTACGATGGACTTCGCACGTGCGATCGACGAAGGCCTCGTTAGCTATATTAACGAGGAGGTGCTCGATGCATTCCTCGATGCTGTTTACGAGCAGAGCCTTGAGGTGCCGGATGAGCAGGGCGAATTGCGCTTGGTCTACACGCCGCTCAATGGTACCGGCCTTGAATGTGTGAATCGCATCCTCGAGCGCATCGGCGTGCGCGATGTGTACATGGTGGGTGAACAGGCCTATCCCGATGGGAATTTCCCTACCTGCCCCTATCCTAATCCCGAGATCCGTGAAGCGCTCGAGCGTGGCATTGCTCTCTGCGAGCAGGTGAAGCCCGATCTCTTGCTCGCCACCGACCCTGATGCCGACCGCGTGGGCATCGCGGTGAAGGACGGCGATGACTATCAGTTGCTCACGGGCAACGAGACCGGCGCGCTCCTGTTCGACTACATCTGTCGCATGCGCTCCCAGCTAGGCAAGATGCCCGCGCGTCCGCTTGCGGTCACCACCATCGTTTCGACGAGCATCGTTGATGCGATCGCGGCCGACCATGGCGTAGAACTCAAGCGGGTGCTCACGGGCTTCAAATACATCGGCGGTATCCAGCGCGAACTGGAAGAGGCGGGAGAGCTCGACCGCTTCATCTTCGGCTTCGAAGAGAGCTATGGCTACTTGGCAGGATGCCACGCGCGCGATAAGGACGCGATCGTGGCTTCAATGCTCATCTGTCAGATGGCACGTGCGTATCGCGCAGAGGGGAAGAACCTCTACCAGGCCATGCAGGATCTTTACCAGAAGTATGGCTATCACCACAATCGTACGCTTGCGTTCACCTTCGAAGGAGCTTCGGGTGCGGCGCGCATGGCTGAGATCATGGATTCGCTGCGCGCGGATGGTCTCGATAGCGTTGCGGGGAAGGCAGTGCTTGAAACGCTCGACTATCAACCAGGCTTAGGCGCGCTTCCTCCTGCCAATGTGATCGAATTCGACCTCAAAGATTCGTGTAAAGTGATCGTGCGTCCGAGCGGAACCGAACCCAAGATCAAGGTCTATCTCTTCACCACGGGCGCGAGCATGGAAGACGCGCGTGGGGTAGGAGACGAGCTTGCCGAAGCGCTCAACGTGCTCTTTCAGTAGTTCGCAAAGGATGCAGCAGTGGCAGAAGATAAGCAGAAATACTCGCTCATCTCGCTCGATACGGGTGAAGAGCCCGTAGAGACCACCGAGGTGGAAGAGCGTGCGGGGGTAACCACCACCACGCAGGTCATAGATGGGGAAGAGACCATCCGCGTTTCTTCGGCGGGAAGAACAGCTGCGACAGCGGATGCTGCTGTGCTGGTAGAGGATCTGTCAGAGGCCACAGATGAGCAGGCGCCCATGCGCGATGCGCGCCATGGCGAAGAGCCTGCTCAGGAAGAGGCACCTACGCACACCTCCGATGCGCCAGAAGACGAAGAGCCCGTTCCGTATCGTCGTATGCAGTCGGTCATCGTCCTTTGCCTCATCGTGCTCATCGCGGTGTTCCTCGTGTACTTCAACTTCTTCAGGTAGGACTGCTCTCATGAAACGCGACCAAAAGAACATGACCAAGCTACTCGTGGGTGTGATCGTGGCGCTCGCGGCGGTGCTCGCCGTGCTCGTGGTCGTGCTCGTTCTGACGCCGAGCGCAACGATCACCTCGCATTCTGCTCAGGCCGAGGTCGAAGCAGAGCAGAAAGCGCTCAAAGAAGCGGAAAAGGAAGGCTACTACGATACCGATGTCATCGAAGTGGTCGATCTGAGCGCGCTGATCGGGCTCGATCTTACGTCTGCGCTCACCGAGATCGGTCATGGTGCGGAGATCGATGGCGATCCGAAGCTTGTCGCGGGAGGGCTCAAAGAAGTTACGGTGCTCCTTGGCGAAGAGAGCGCTTCGATCGATACGGGCATGGCGCTCACGCATCTCTATCTTGATAAGGCAGGCGTGGTGGTTTCAGCGAGCTACCGCATCAACATCAACGATCTTTCCTGCGCTACGCTGCCATTCGATCGCATCGTGAACGAGGCGCATCTTATCGAGCGTTTGCTCGAAGGCGCGGGGCTTACGAGCATCGTGCCAGACCCGGTGGTCGCTCCTGAGAAAGAGGAGTATGCGCACTACGATTCAACGGGGAAGACCATCGATGAAGAGCGCTTCCAGTTCGTCGGTACGGGCACCGATGAAGCAGGGCATGCGTTCGATTGGGGTGTGTTGCTCGACTACGACTACGCCCAGGCGATCGAAGAGAACAATCTCGCGAAGACCGTTCGCACCGTTGAGGTGGCGATCAGCTCCGCTTCGTAAGAAGCTGCCCTTTGCACTCCTGCCATCATGTGCTATGATGCACAGGCTGTAAAACACAAGTAAGGCATGCGCCTTCACCTGGTTCGGCACTTCGCCGATGGGTCATTCGAATAGAACGTCACTTTGGACGAACATTCTTATGGCCTGCTGTGTGCGGGCTTTTGTTTTGCTCAGACGTGAATTACGCACAAGGAAGAAGTTAAGAAAAAGGAGGTGGGCACGATAGCTGCCCAAGAACCAAGGCTCAACGACGAGATCCGTGCCAAGGAATGTCGTCTTATCGCCTATGACGGAACTCAGATGGGAATCTACCCAGTCGAGCAAGCTCAGCGCATCGCTGATGACGAAGGCTACGACCTGGTCGAGATCGCTCCGCAGGCTGAACCGCCCGTGTGTCGCATCATGGACTATGGAAAGTTCAAGTACGACCAGGCGATCAAGGCCAAGCAGGCGCGCAAGAACCAGAGCAAGGTCGAAACTAAGGAAATGAAGTTCCGCCCGAAGATCGACATCGGCGACTACACCACGAAGAAGAAGCACGTGCTGCGCTTCCTCGAGGCAGGGTCGAAGGTCAAGATCACGATCATGTTCCGCGGTCGTGAGATGTCTCATCCTGAACAGGGGCTGAGCATTCTCGAGCGCCTGGCGGACGATCTGAAAGACGTTGCGGTCATCGAGAACCAGCCGAAGATGGAAGGCCGCAACATGCACATGCTCATCGCTCCGTTGCCCACAACGGTGAAGAAGAACAAGAAAGATGAAAAAGGAGAGGATGAATAATGCCTAAAATGAAGACTCATTCTGGTACCGCGAAGCGTTTTCGCGTAACTGGATCTGGCAAGATCATGCGTGCTAAGGCGTATAAGTCTCACATCATGACGAAAAAGAGTCAGAAGCGTAAGCGTAATTTCCGTCACGAGACCGAAGTTTCTGCTGCTGACAAAAAAGTAATCGCACGCAATCTCGGTCTTCGATAAGTAAGGGAGGATTCAGTTATGCCTCGTGTAAAACGTGCCGTTTCCGCACATAAAAAGCGTCATACCGTTCTCAACCGTGCAAAGGGTTATTACGGTGCAAAGTCCCGTTCCTATCGCGCTGCTAAAGAGCAGGTCCAGCATTCGCTCCAGTATGCCTATCGCGATCGTCGCACCAAGAAGCGCGAGATCCGTCGTTTGTGGATCACCCGCATCAACGCCGCCGCCCGCACCAACGGCCTTTCTTACTCCGTGTTCATGAACGGCCTCAAGAATGCCGGTGTCGAGCTCGACCGTAAGGTGCTCTCCGACATGGCGATCAACGATCCTCAGGCATTCGCTGCTCTTGCTAAGATCGCTAAAGAAGCAACCTCTGTTAAGCAGGCCAAGTAATGAAGGTCGAAAAGGTCAAAGAGGAAAACGGCGAACTCGAACTTTCCATCACGGCATCACCCGAGGAAGTCGATAAAGCCTTCACTGATGGTCTTGATGTGTTCATCGATCAGTTCCAGCTGAGGAGCCTCGAAGGCGAAACCGCGCTGCAGAAGATCTACAACGCGATGAGCCCCGAAGAGGCACGCGATGCGGTTTCTTCTGCGGTCATCAGCTATCTCATTCCGTTCGCACTCGATCAGGAGAACATCATCCCGATGACCTCTTCGAGTGTCGATGCGGAATCGGATCCTGTTGAGGGTAAGGAATTCACGTTCAACGTGACCATTCTGCCAAAGCCCGAATTCGAGCTTACCAGCTATGATCCGGTCGAGGTTTCCGTGCTCGCTCCGCTCGATGTTACCGAGCAGGACATCGATATGCAGATGCATATGCTCGCGAGCCAGTTCGCTACGGTGAAGGTCGATCCTGAAACAGGTGAAGAAGAGACCATCATCCCCGAGGTCACCGACGAATGGGTCGAGACCAACCTCAAGGGTATGGGCGTTACCACGGTCGAAGAGCTGCGCAAGCAGTTCCGTGCAACTTCGGAAAAGGTCAAGGAAGAGCAGCTCGATTCCGCCAAGGCGAACGCGGTCATGGCAGAGTGGGCGAAGCGCTTCGATGGCGAAGTCTCACCCAAGATGGTCGACGCGATGACCACCGATATGCTCGAAGGCTTCAAGATGGAGCTTGCTCAGCAGGGCAAGACGCTCATGGATTTCATGCTCGAGCAGAAGACCGATGAGAAGCAGATCCGTGCTTCGCTTGCCGCGCAGGCAGAAGCTCAGCTCATCAACGGGTTCGTGTTCGATGCGATCTTCCGCCACGAAGGCCTTGAGCTTGAGGTCGACGATCTGAAGCATGCTCTTAGTGCAATGGCTCCTGGTCAGGAGGAAGAGGTGTTCGATCAGCTGCAGAACGCTGGTCGTGCATTCCTGCTCAAGGAAGGCGCTTCGCGCATGAAGGCTGCCAACTGGGCTATGGACAACGCCAAGATCACGGTGGAGGAGCGCGAAGCATAAGCGCGTTTCTGTACCGAATTCATCAAGGTTTTATGAAGAGAAGCTGCTTTGTTGCGGCTTCTCTTTCTTTTGTCGTGTGCAGAGCGACGCTCAAGTGGCGCACGGTGCAATGTCTGGTGCGGGTATTGTAGAATATCCTCATCAACGCAGAACCAAAGGAGACTACTGCATGTGTGGAATCGTCGGTTATACCGGAGGGCAGCAGGCTAAGGGCATCCTGATCGATGGCCTTCAGCATCTTGAATATCGAGGCTATGATTCGGCGGGCATCGCTGTATTCAATGGCAAAGAAATAGAGGTCGTGCGCAGGCAGGGCAAGGTCGCTGAACTGGTCGCAGCGCTAGGGGCGGATGATTGCTTGGGCACGTGCGGCATCGGCCACACACGCTGGGCTACGCACGGCGCCCCCAGCGACGTAAACAGCCATCCCCATTGCGCCGCGCGCGTCAGCCTGGTGCACAACGGCATCATTGAAAATTACATGGAGATCAAAGAGTTCCTACAGGAGAAGGGTGTCGTGTTCCACTCGGATACGGATACCGAAGTGGTGGCGCAGCTGCTGGACTACTACTATCGGGGAGACATCCTGGACGCCGTCCAGAAGGTGCTCCACCGCATCGAAGGCTCCTACGGCCTGGGCATCATCTGCTCTGAGCATCCAGAGCAGCTCATTGCCGCCCGAAAGGACAGTCCTCTGGTGCTGGGCTACGGCGATGGGTTTAACATGATGGCCAGCGACGTGACCGCCCTCATTAAGTACACTCGGGACGTGTCCTACATGGAAAACGGCGAGATTGCCGTCCTTACCCGCCAGGGCATCCAGGTCTATAATATCCTGCTGGACCCCGGCGTGTGCAAGCAGCGGTATTATAAAATGACATTGTCTGATTACATCACACCGGATTATCCGCCTACCTATCACTGGTACGGCAAAAACGACATGACCCTTATGACCATGTGCTGGTCGGCGCAGGGGCCTGTGCTGGAAAAGGCACTGGCCCGCAACCATGTGACGCATATCTACCATGTGTATGATGATGCTCCCCATGCAGTGGCCGCAGGCAAGGGCACCGATGCGGAGGGCTGGCTGAATGAAGCAGTTGCCTTCTGGGAGGAACAGGTCGGCTGAAAAGGAGATGTTGAGTTGAAACACAGGATATGCACCGCAGCAGCCTGTATCTGTCTGCTGCTGATGATGGCGCTGCCCGCATTTGCAGCAGAGTATGGCGAGCCGGATATCACGCCGCAGACCACCATGGGCGAGATCCGCTCGAACCCCAGCATCCTTGGCGCAGGCGTTTGGACCTATTCCAAGGAGCAGAACCTGCCCGGCACCGAGGACTGGTGCAATGACCAGACGCTGGAAAAATATGTGAGCAGCCATGTGGCACAGGATTGTGCCGATGGTCTGAACCTGCTCATCCGCAATTACAATGCGGGCGTGCAGATCACCTATAAGCTCTACTCGGAGCAGGAGATCGCCGAGGACAGCTCCCGCAACAATGCGGAGTTCTATTACTACCCGGCCAGCACGCCGGATGCAAAGTATGCGCTGGTGCTCTCCGGCAACATCTTCAACCGCACGGCGGAGTTAAAGGAGTGCATCTCCACAGCTTACCAGCTGCACCAGAAAGGCTATGCGGTGTTCGTGATGCGCTACCGCGCCTACCCGGATAACGACAACAACGGCCCCATGGAGGACATTGCACGGGCGGTGAAGTACATCATCGGCCACGCACAGCAGTTCGGCGTGCAGACGGAAAGCTACGCCCTGATCGGCTATTCTTCCGGCGGACATCTGGCGGGCCTGTTTGCATCGGACGCTCTGGGCTATAAAAACTATGGCCTGCCCAAGCCCGGCGCAGTGATCCTGGCGTATCCCATCGTGCAGTTTTCCGAGATCACACCGATCTACCGTGTGGGCATCGACCCCTTTGTGTGCGGCCGGTTCTACTATGAATACAGCCTTGCCGACCTGATCACAGAGGACTATCCGCCGGTGTACTTCTGGTATGGCAGGGATGACCTGACCTTGAACCTGCTGTGCTGGCCGCTGCAGGGGCCGGCCCTCAGCAAGGCACTGGCCGCGCATGGCGTACCTTACAAAGAAGTGGTATATGACCACGCAGCCCATGGCATCGGCCTTGGCCGCGGCACGGCTGCGGATGGCTGGCTGGACGAAGCCGCTGCCTTCTGGGAAGAACAGACAAAATAATATAAAGTACGCAGATCCGGGCTGTGCAGCTGCAAAGCCCGGATTTTGCAATAGGAGACATTATGGAATTTTTAGCGTTTCTTTACACGGTGCTTCTGGTGGCCATCTGCCTGATGATGGCCCTGCTGCTGTACCGCTCGGCAAAGCCTGCCGCAAACCGGGACGATGCAGAACGGAAGGAATGGCTGCGTCAGCAGCTGGAAGCGCAGAACCGCCAGATGGACGCGAAGCTGGCAGAGATGGCGCAGCAGAACCTTGCCGCTATGGGCCACATCAGTGAAACGCTGCAGGCCTCGGTGCAGAGCATGAGCACCGCCCTTGCCGCAGGGCAGGGTACCCAGCAGCAGACCATGGAACAGCGCCTGCAGGGGCTGGAAGCCTCCAACGCCCGCAAGCTGGAAGAGATGCGCCGCACCCTTGCCGAGGGCATGACTGCCCTGCAGGCCCAGAACGCCCAGAAGCTGGACGAGATCCGCCATACGGTGGACGAACAGCTGCAGGATGCGTTGCAGAAGCGGGTGACCGAAAGCTTCAAGGCGGTGAACGACCAGCTGGAACAGGTGTACAAGGGTCTTGGCGAAATGCAGAACCTTGCCGCTGATGTGGGCGGGCTGAAACAGGTGCTTTCCGGTGTGAAGACCCGCGGCATCCTGGGTGAGATCCAGCTGGGAGCCATTCTGGAAGAGATCCTTGCCCCGGAACAGTACGACACCA
>OGOI01001562.1_pt1 | contig 13510 bp, 10 predicted proteins | sample 1552631 | NCBI WGS metagenome assembly OGOI01 (sample SAMEA2580204, study PRJEB22360) | human gut metagenome | biome: human gut; feature: human-associated habitat; material: faeces | place: Denmark | collected 2008/2010 | reverse complement strand
CCCGTTACGAGGGCGGCCGCAGCCTGCCCCCAAAGGGGAAGGGCCGCGGCGGCGAGCAGATATTTCAGCAGGTGTTTCATGGTTCGGCACTATTTGTATTGGATCGAAAGGTCCTCGACATAGACGCCGTTGGCGATGTCGAACGGATAGGTCCGCGCTATGCGCAGGTTGCGGTGCGTCTGGCCCAGAGCATAGCCGTCGATGCCGGGATTCCACGTCGCGATGACGTCGGACGAAGGGCTGATGCGCACCCGCACCTTCGCCTTGCCGAGCACCTCGGCGGGCAGCACGAAGCGGTAGGGCACCAGACCGAAACCGAAGTCGGACTGGGTGTAGACGCCCGACCGGTTGGCCGTGTCGAAGACCGACGTGCGCGTCGAGCTGTTGTTGATGCACCACGGCAGCGAACGCATCTCGAAACCGCGCTCCCCGGTGGCGGCGTTGACAGCTTCGGTGTAGTCGCTCCACGTCGCCCCGTCGGCCGAGGTGGCGTACTCCACCTTCCAGTAAACGGGGTACGAGCTGGCGTTGGTCCACGAGCAGGCGGCTTCGTTGGTGCTGTGCTTGCCCGCGGCGGTCGAGAAGCTGACCGCAGCGGCCGAGCCGCCGACGCCCGCCGTCGAGAACTCCATCACGATGCCGTTGGTCTTACCGGTCCATGTATCGCCGTTCCACTCGTACCAGCCGGCAACGTTGCCGAGGAAACCCAGCATCGTGTATTTCGACATGCCCATCGTCGTGCCGTCGCCCGGCACGTAGTTCGAGACGTTCAGCCCGCGGTAGCCGTGGACGATGGCGATGGGGTACGAACGGTCGGCGGTAACCGTCTGATTGAGCATGCGGTTCTCGCTGTAAAGCCGCGCCCCGCCGCCCGTGTTGTCGGTCGTGGCGTGCATCCGGTTCTGGACGAGCTGCGTGGCCGAATTGGCCGCCGAGCCGACCGTGTAGGTTCCGTTGTCGTTCCACTTGTAGGCGCCGACCGAAATCACGGCCTTGTCCAGCCGCCACTCGACGAGCGTCGCATAGGCCGACGCCGCGGCGCGCGGGATGTCGATGTCCGCCTCGTCGAAGGGCCGGATCGAATAACGGCCCACGTTGCCGCCCCAGCGTTCCATCGGCGTGTGGACCACGATGCCGCTGACCGTGCCGACGCCCTGCGGCACGCTCCGTCCCGTGCGGCGCCAGCCGCAGTTCATGTTCACGAGCATGTAGATCGCGTCGTTGTCCCCGTCGTAGAGCAGATTGGCCGCGCCGTCCTTGGCCTTCTGGGCCTGCGTGCCGCCGGCGAACGAGAGGTTCGCATTGCAGGGATTGCCGATGGCGTCGTACTCGCGGACATTGGTATAGGCGCCCTCCTTGACGGAGAACTCCAGCCCCGAAAGCGCGCAGTAGGTGTAGATGTCGTCGTCGGTGAGCGTCGCGATGGTCCGCGCCTTGGGCTCCAGGGCGGAGGCTTCGGCCGCCTTTTCGATGTTCCCGGCCTTCAGGCCGCGCAGCGTGTAGCGCATCGGGTCGCTTTCGCGCGAAAGGGTCACGCCGTCGAGCAGGATCTTCACCTGCTCCCCGCGCAGGCAGACGTTGTCGGCCGGGGCGGCGAACTTCAGGCGGAAGCCGTAGCGGCCGTCCAGGCTCTGCACGTAGTTCGTACAGTCGTTCTCGTCGGTGGTGATGCTGTTGGGACCCGTATTGAGGTTCTGATCCATGTTCGGGTTCCCGGCGTCGCCGATGACGCGGCACAGCAGGTAGTCGATATGGTCCTCGTCGCTGGCGTAGGATTTGTCCTCGGCCGTGAAGAGCGCCCGCAGATCGGCGAACGACACTTCGCGCGGCTGGGCCGTCACCCGCTGCGTGATGTTCGAAGAGGCCGAAACCACACTGCCCGCAAGGTCGGCGCAGGAGACCGTGATCGTCGCATAACGCTTCTCCACGCCCTCGTTCGCCGTAATCGCGTAGGTCAGCTCCCCGGCGCCGAGTTCGACATCGGAGATAAAGTCCGCGACAGTCGGATCGGCGTACGTGACTTCGACCTTCATCTCCGCAAGCAGCGCCCCGAGATTGGTCGAGAAGGCCACGGCGCGCCGGCCGCCCTCGATGGGAGCCACGTCGTCGGCGAGCGTGATGCGGGCCTCGTCGGCGCTCTGCGTCACGGTGAACGAGTCGCCGAAAACATTGCCGTCGGCATCCGTCACCGAGAAGCCGACCGTCGCCGTGCGGGGTTCTCCCGTGGCGTTGGCGGCCGTGGCGAAGGTGATCAGCCCCCGGCGGGCCAGCGGAATTTCGGTCTCGCCCGCCTCCGCGTCGTCGGCATGGTAGACGACATCGGAAATCCACGCGTCGCCCTCCGCGGCATAGGTCACCGCGGGCACGACATCGCGGAGAAGCTCGTCGGGCAGGTTGGTTTCGAAAGCCGCCGTGCCCTTGTAGGCGCCGTTGGCGAAGGCGAGGTCCTTCGAAAGGAAGATCAGTTCGGGGGCGGTAATTCCCGCCTTCTGAACCACGGTGACGGTCTTTTCAAGCCCCGAGCCGCGCAGCACGACCCCGACCGAACGGGTCAGTCCGGGGTTGTCGGCGTAATTGAGGCGGATGGTCGTGATGCCGCTGCCGGCCGTGCGGTCGAGCGTCGCCCACGCCGACTCGGCGGTGAGTTGAGCGGTCCACGCCCCCGAGCAATAGACCGTGACGGGGAGTTTGCCGGCCTCGGCCGTGACCGAATACCGGTCCGTATTGACGGCCAGGTCGTAACGCTCCTCGAAGGTGTCGGCGCACGCGACCGCGAAGAGTCCCGCGAGCGCCAGTATCAGGTTGTTGATTCGTTTCATCGGTTCTGGTTTTTATAATCCGTCGGCAAGGTATTCGTCGTTGGTCAGCACGTAGCCCGAAAGGGCGCACTGCGCGTCGGGAATGGGATAGTAGCGGTGGCAGGGGCGCATCTTGCCCTTGAGCGTCGCGTTGTTGGTATAGGCGTAGGTCTGGTCGTACCAGATGCCCCAGCGCACGAGGTCGAACTTGCGCTGGAACTCGCCGCCCAGCTCCCGGGCGCGCTCGCAGCGGACAGCCAGCGTGAGGTCCTCGAAGCCCGTGAAGTTGGTGACGGGATCGACGCCCGCACGCTGGCGGACCATGTTCAGGTAACGCATCGTCTCCTCGGCGTTCTCCAGGTTGCAGTAACATTCGGCCATCATCAGAATGGCGTCGGCATAGCGGAAAATGCGGTAGTTGTTCGAATCGTAGTTCTGCTCGATGTCCGGACACCAGAATTTCGGACCGGGCCAGGGCACTCCGTAGTTGTGCGTGATCTTGAAGGTCTCGCCCGCCTCCAGGTCGCCCAGGCCGAGGAAGTACTGCACGCGGCGGTCGATCTTCTGCCCGCGGATCTCCCCGGCGGCCAGCGCCTCGCGGTCGATCTTCACCGTATAGCGGTTCAGCGTCGCGTCGTAGGTGTCGTAGGTCAGGGGCAGGGGGTTGAACAGCGCGTCGACGTAGGCCGCATTCTCGGTCTGCGTATTGCCCGTCGCGGGGCGGAAGATCGCATAGCGGTTGTTGGCCCGCAGCGACGACCAGCCGGGCATCGACGTGCCGTAACCCTTCAGGGGTACGCCGTCGAAGACCCCGTCGCCGTTGTGCGTGGGCATCATGATCGCCGCCACGTTGCCGTTGTACTGCGTGCCGGTGAGCGACCAGGCGTGCTGGATCTCGAAGATGGACTCCGCAGGGTTCTTGTAGCGCCACTGGGTCTCGGCCAGCGGATAGTTGCCTTCGTTGAAGTCGCCGTAAAGCTCCTCAAGGGCTTGCAGGGGGACCAGCGCCCCGTTCCAGTCCTCGTTCCACATGGCGAACTTGGCCATCAGCATCAGCGCCAGCGCATAGCCCGAACGGTTGTCGACGGCCTCCGAGGCGCGGCACTTGCGCCCGTTCTCGGCGGTGAACCACGGCAGTGCGTTCCGCTCCAGGTCATCGTACAGCTCCTGGCGGATTTCATGGGCCGGGGTTCGGGGCAGGCGGCGGGTTTCGCCCAGCCGCTGGTCGGTGTCGACCATCGTGGTGTAGAACGGCACGTCGCCGAACATGCAGGTCAGCACATAGTAGTAAAACGCGCGCATCACGCGGGCTTCGGCCGCCAGAGGCATCTTCACCCCGTCGGCCAGGTCGGCGGACGAGATGCACTCGACGCACTCGTTGCAGTACATGACGCCTTTGTAACCCTGCGTCCAGACGTTCTTGCCGTATTGCGGCTTGGCGGGAGTCACGTCGAGGCAGGCGTCGACGGTCGTCGAGGAGGAGTACCAGATGTCGGTGCAGGCCTCAGTGACCAGCATGAAGTTGGCCGTATAGATCGCATTCGCAGGCATGTAACACGAATTGAGCGCCGCAATGCACTGCGACTCGTTCTTGTAGAACGATTTGCGGTTGACGAACGAGGTCGGCTCCTCCGTCAGCGAACAGGAGGCGAACAGTCCCGCCGCGAGGAGCGTCAGTATGAATTGATTGAAGTTTTTCATCTTCTTCGGAAATTGTCGGGTGGATTTAATAACGCAGCTGGATGCTGAACACGAACATCCGCGAACGGGGATAGGCGCCCATGTCGACGCGGCGCAGGGTCGAACTGGTCCCCTCGCTCGAAACGTCGGGGTCGAAACCGTTGTACTTGGTCCAGAGCCAGAGGTTCTCGCCCGTGACGGCCAGCGTGATGTCGCGCAGCAGGCGGGTTTTCTTCCGCAGGTCGAACGTATAGGAGACCGTGGCGTTCTTCAGACGCAGGTACGAGGCATCGTGCACCTGCAACGAACTGGGAACCAGTCGGTCGTCGGTTCCCGCACGGGGCAGGTCGGAATCCGGGTTGCGCACGGGATGCCACGCGTCGAGCATGTAGCGGTACTGGTTGGTGGCGTAACCGCCGGCCATCGCAAGCTCGGAGTAGTTGTAGATCTTGCCGCCCAGCGAATAGGAGAAGTAGAATCCGATGCGCAGACCGCCGATATTGAAGGTGTTCTGCAAACCGCCGTAAAGCACGGGGTCGGAGTTGCCCAGATAGATCAGGTCCTCCTCCGACAGAATGCCGTCGCGGTTCTGATCGACGTACTTGGGATACCCCAGCATCAGCTGGGCGTCGCTGCCCGTCGACGAGGATATATAACTCTTGGTAAAGCGATTGCGCTCGAACTGGTCGGTCGTCTTCCAGACCCCGGCGTACTGGAATCCCCAGAGTGCATTGAGCGGATAGCCCGTCTTGTAGCCATACATCATGTAGTTGGTATTGCCGCCGCTTTCGAGACACGAAACGTACTCTTCGTGGCCGATGTCGTCGACCATCTGCTTGTTGTGCGAAAGGGTGAAACTCGTCGTCCAGCCGAATTTCGGCTTCACGATGTTACGGCTCTCGACCGAGACCTCGACGCCGCGGTTCGACGTCTTGCCCAGGTTCGTGAAACGGCTCGTGTAACCCGTCGTATGGATCGTCTGCAAGGAAAGCAGCAGGTCGCGGGTGGTCGAATAGTAGCCGTCGACGGTGATGTTCAGGCGGCCGTCGAAGGCCGAGAAATCGAGACCCGCATTGTAGAGCGTGGTTTTCTCCCACGTCAGATTGGGATTGGCCACACGCGAAGGGAAGAACGACGCCGACTGCGTGCCGCCGAACAGATAACCGTTGGTGGTCGTGCCATAGGCTTCGAGCGAACGGTAGGTCGCGATGGCGTCGTTACCCGTGCGTCCGGCGCTCAGGCGCAGCGACAGTTCATCGAGCCAGCGCACCTGCTTGAGAAAATTCTCGTTCTTGGCGTTCCACTTGACGGCCGCCGAAGGGAAGAAACCCCATTTGTTGTTCTCGGCGAAGTTCGACGACCCGTCGTAACGCCCCGTGAAGGTGAAGTAGTAGCGGCTCTTGTAGTTGTAGTTCAGGCGCATGAGCACCGACTCCCGCACGACTTTGTTCGAGCTGGTCGAAGCGTTGTAGTTCTCCTTGCTGCCGATGCTGTTCATGTTGTTCCACTTCAGGTCGTCGGTGAGCAACCCTTCGGCCTTCAGCGAGAAAAAGTTGGCCGTTTCGTGCGTGGCCGAGAAGCCCGCCATCGCATCGAAATAGTGCCCCGAGGCGAATTTCTTCGAATAGGAGACCGTATTTTCCGAAGTCAGGCGGCGTGCGTCGCCCTCGTAACGGTAGGCATCGGCCCCTTCGCCCTCGGTGCGCTTCGGCAGATAGCTGGGCCAGAACTGGTAGTCGTGACGCTGGTAGACCATATAGGAGTTCTGGCTCTTGATGATCAGCCCGCGCACGGGCTTGATCGTGAACTCCAGCACATCGGTATTGGTCATGCGCTCGCTCTCGTTCTCGTTGCAGTCGATCTTGGCGCGGGGCGTATCAATGCGCACGCCGTTCTCGTAGAGGGGGTTGATGTAGTCTTTGGGACCCATCGTCGGGGCCAGGTAGACGGCGCCGTCCCAGATGTTCGCACCGCCGATGGTCGCCCGGTTGGGATTCTCGTCGCGGAAGGTATAGCTGCCCTTGAAACCGACGGTCAGCCACTTGGCGAAGTCGTACGAAAGATTCAGACGGGCCGTGATGCGGCGGAATCCGCTGCCGTCGACGATGCCCTGCGTATCGTTGCCGCCGAGCGCCGCGAAGTAGCTCGACTTCTGACTGCGGCCGCTGACCGAAAGGTTATAGTTCTGATAGAGGGCCGTGCGGGTGATCTCGTCGATCCAGTCGGTCCCTCGCCCGTACTCCGAAGGGTCGAAGCGCGGCGGACGCTGCGGATCGCGCGAGGAGAAATAGTTCCGGTCGTTGAGGTAGCGGACGAACTCCTGCGCGTCCATCAGATCGAGGTCGCGGGCGAGTTTCGAGACGCCGAATTCAGCCTTGGCCGTGACCGACGGCTTCGAGGTGACGCCCTGCCGCGTGGTGACGATAATCACGCCGTTGGCGCCGCGCGAGCCGTAGATGGCCGTCGACGAGGCGTCCTTGAGGACCGAGATCTGCTCGATGTCGGCCGAGTTGATGTCGTTCAGGTCGCTCACGGCGTCGATCACGCCGTCGACGACGATCAGCGGTTCGTTCGACGCCGAGATCGAACGCGTGCCGCGCACGCGGATCGAAGTCGTGGCTCCCGGCGCACCCGAAGTCGACATGATGTCCACACCGGCGATGCGGCCTTGCAGAGCCTGGTCGACCGACGTGTTGGGCACGTCGCGGATGTCGGACATCTTCACGTTGGAGACCGAACCCGTCAGGTCGGATTTCTTCACCGCGCCGTAACCGATGACCACCACCTCGTTGATGGTGTTTTTGGCATCGGGGACCAGGTTGACGTCGACCTCCGTACGGTCGCCGATGACGATCTGCCGGGTGACGTAGCCCAGGTAGGAGACCGAAATCAGAGCGTCGCCGGCGCCGAGCGTCAGCGAATAGCGGCCGTTGCTGTCGGTGACCGTGCCGCGGCGTCCGTCGGGCGTGGCGACGGCGGCGCCCACCATCGGCGCTCCCGTTTCGTCCAGCACCGTGCCCGTCAGGGTCCTACCCGTCCCGGCTGCGGGGGGGGGAGTCGCCGACGCCTTGTAGATCACGATCATCTTGTCCTTGATCGAATACTGGACGGTGCGGTCGAGCACCTCGCGCAGCACCTGCGACACGGGCGTGCGGTCGAACGAAGCCGTGACCGGACGTTCGAGGTTCAGCTCCCGGGTGTCGTACATGATCGACAGCCCGGTCTGGGCCTCCACCTCCTTGAGCACGTTTTTGAGAGGCGTTTTCCGGAAGTTCTTCGTGACGGGCTGCATCTGCCCCCACGCCGGGAGCGTCAGCAACACGAACAGGCACGGCAGAAACGCCCGTTTCAGATTGGAGAATTGCTTCATTTGTTTAAGGTATTGGTTGTTTTAAAGTTGTTTCAGGATGCGGCGTCACTTGGCCGAGAGACGCACCGAAGGGCCTTGCCGGTGGACCGAGACCGGAACGATCAGGTCGAGGGCCTTCAGAACGCTGTCGAGCGACTCCTGGTTGCTCAAGCGGATGGTGATGAAAGTCCCGTCGGCGCGCAGGCGGTCGTCGAGCGTGATTTCGACGCCGTAAAGGCTGCTCAGGCTCTCGCACAACTGCACGATCGTCACGTCGATGAACTCGATGCGCCCTTCGATCCAGGCCAGGTACTGCGCCGTGTTGACGTGCGTGATGGCCGTGGTCTCGGCGAAACGGTCGTAGGTGAGCGACTCGCCCGGGCGGAGCGAGGTCTCCCCGCGCGGCGCGGTGAAACCGACGGCTCCTTCGAGCAGCGTGGTGGTGATGAGCGAGTCGTCGGGATAGGCCGTCACGTCGAATTTCGTACCCTTGACCACCACCGAACAGTTTCCGACCTTCACCTCGAAACGGTGCTTTTCATCGGGCGAAACGTCGAAGTAGGCGGCCCCCGAAAGCTCGACGGAGCGGTTCGTGGCGTTGAAATTGGCCGGATAGGTCAGCGTCGACGACCCGTTGAGCCGCACCTGCGTCCCGTCGGGCAGGCAGACCGTGCTGCGGTCGCCGCTCTTCGTGGTCACGGTGTAGCGCTCCGTGGCGCGCTCCAGCAGCAGGCGGTCGTAGAGCCGCGCGCCGAAGAAGGTCGCGCACACCACCGCCACGGCAGCCGCGGCACGCCATACCGCAGCGAACCGCCCCGGACGGGCGCTCCTCGCGGACCCTTGCAGGCGGATACGCGACCGCAGGCGGCGCCAGTCGCGGTCGGTCGCGGCGTCCGATGCCGGCATCGCCTCCCATTCGAGCCGCCACGCAGCGAACTGCCTGCGGCACGCAGCGTCGGAGGTGACGAAGCGGAACAACTCGCGCTCCTCCTCGGCAGCGATCTCTCCCGCAAAATAGCGTCCGGCCAGACGCCGCATCTCTTCCTGATCGAATTTCATCTCTTCCATTTCCGTTACATATTTTAAAACAACCGAATTTGCCTTTCCCCAACCCTCCCGATCACAAAAAAATCAAAAAAAGTCGCAAAAAGAAAAAAACGACAACAGCGGAGAGAGAAATCTCCGCTGCCGGGTCAATGATCGTCTATCCGATTTTACAGGTAATTCGCCAGCAGGCACGAAAGCACGGCCACCGAAAGTTCGAACGAACAGCTTCGCCGCAAATGCTCGCCCAGCCGGCCGACGGCACGGGCCAGGTGTTTCTCGACGGCCGTCTCGGAGATGCCCAGCCGCGCGGCGATTTCGCGGTTTTTCAGCCCTTCGAAGCGGCTCATCCGGAAAACCTCGCGGCAGCGGTCGGGCAGCGCGTCGACAGCCTTCTGCACCTCGCGCTGCAACTCCTCGTAAAGGCAGGGCTGCTCGGCGTCGCTCAAAAAATCGTAGCTGTAAATCCGCTCCTCACCCCGCATGCGGGCCGTGTACTCCAGTTCGTGACGCGCCACGACACCGTTGTGTTTCAGATAATTGAGACAGGCATTGCGCACCATCGTGAACAGCAGCGAGGCCAGATCCAGTTCGCGCAGTTCACACCGCCGCTCCCACAGGCGTGCAAAACTGTCCTGCACCAGATCGCGCGCCGTTTCATGCCCGGCGACGAACCGGGCGGCATAGTTCACCAATCGGGGATAGTAACGCCGGAAGAAGCATTCGAAATCGGCCTCGTTGCCGAATCGGATGCCTTCGAACAACCGCTGGTCTGACGGCGAGGGTGTGGGCATGGCGGAATCTGGACTTTTGCCACAAAAGTAACGTTTTTTTCCACGCCGCAAAATTTTCGGCCGTGACAAAAACGTGACACGACGCGCCGGGCGCAAAAAAAGGCGCTGCCGTGCAGCGCCGCCGGTTTTCAGGCCTGACCCATCTTGGGACCCGCGTCGGGCGTGGGCTGGGGCGAGGGAATCTCGATCTTGCCCACGTTGCTTTCGTAGCGCACGATGTTCTCCTGCAACGAACGCAGCAACCGTTTGGCATGCTCGGGCGTAAGAATGATGCGGCTCTTGACGCGCGCCTTCTGCACACCGGGCAGGACCGTCGCGAAGTCGATGATGAACTCCGAAGTGGAGTGCGATATGATCGCCAGGTTCGAATAGTGGCCCTGGGCCACGGCGTCGTCCAGTTCGAGGTCGATGCCGAATTGTTTCATCTCTGCCATTGTGGAGTACTGTTTCTGCAAATTTATTCATTTTCAACGAACGATATGCAAGCCCGGGGCCAAAGTTTTCGATATTTTATCAACATATCCGACCCGCGGGACAACCCGCCGCACCCTTTTTTTGCCTTTTCATAGGCGGATGTCGGAGCTTTTTTGTATCTTTGCTTCGCAAATACGGAAAGCCGCCGCAGAGCCGAAGACAACGCCTTTTTCCGGGCCGTCTTCCGCGCAGGGGCGATAGTAAGTAACAGGTGCGTCGCTGACGCGCAGCAAACCGAAAAAATGGCATTTGAAATCGTCGAAACCCTGTTCCGCGGCATCTGCGTAGGCGTCGCCGCTTCGATCACGGTAGGTCCCGTGGCAGTGCTCTGCATCCAGCGCACGCTGTCGAAAAGCCGCCGCTCGGGCATCGTTTCAGGCATCGGCGTCGCCTGCGCCGATACGTTCATGGCCATGGCCGCACTGTTCTTCTACTCGATGCTCCAGACCCAGATCGAACAGTACAACACGCTGCTGCGGGTGATCGGCGGCATCTTCGTGGTGATCGTCGGCGTCTACATCTTCGCCCAGAATCCCGTTCCCCAGATCCGCCGCAACCGCGCGGGCAAAACCTCGCTGTGGCAGGATTTCGCCTCGATCTTCGGGCTTACGATCGCCAATTTCATCATGGTAATCCCCTACATCCTGGCCTTCTTCGCGGTGTTCAAGATTTCGGGCGGCGACATGGCCGACCACACCTTCGGGGGCTTCATGCGCTCGCTGTTCGTCATCGCCGGGTTCTTCGGCGGCGCGGTGGCGTGGTGGACCCTGCTGGCCTTCGTCATCAACCTCTTCCGCCGCCGCTTCCGTCCGCGGCACATGCTCACGATCAACCACGTCGCGGGACTCATCATCGGCATATTAGGCATTTACACCATATTATCGACCTTCTTTGATATATTCCCCAATGTCGGACACTAAACACAGGATCATCATTGCCGTCGACGGCTTTTCGTCGTGCGGAAAAAGCACCTTCGCCAAAGCCATCGCGGCCCGCCTGGGCTATATCTTCATCGACACGGGCGCCATGTACCGCGCCGTGACGCTCTACGCCCTCGAGCACGGGGCCATCCGTTCGGGCATCGTCGACGAAGAGGCCGTCGTGAAGCTGCTGGACCGCATTTCGATCACCTTCCGCTTCAACCCCGAGCGCGGGGCCAGCGACATCTACGTCAACGGCGATCTGGTCGAGGGCAAGATCCGCACCATCGAGGTCTCGAACTGCGTGAGCCGCGTGAGCGCCATCCCCGAGGTGCGCCGCAAACTGGTGGCCATGCAGCAGGAGATGGGCCGCCGCCGGGGCGTAGTGATGGACGGCCGGGACATCGGCACGGTGGTGTTCCCCGACGCCGAGCTGAAACTGTTTATGACGGCCGACACCGCCGTGCGCGCCTGCCGCCGCTACAAGGAGCTGACGGGCAAGGGCATGTCGGTGACGATGGAGGAGGTCGAACGCAACATCCGCGAGCGCGACAAGGCCGACATGAGCCGCGCCGTATCGCCGTTGCGCCAGGCCGACGACGCCATCGTGCTCGACAACAGCCACATGAGTGTCGACGAACAGATGGCGTGGTTTATGAACGAGTTCCAATTAAAAATGAAAAATTAAGAATTAAAAATCCGACGGCACAGGTCTCGGCCTGCAAGCCGGAATCGGTTCACAACTAATTTTTAATTTTTCATTCTCAATTTTTAACTACGCAGTTATGCGTGTTGAGATCGACGATAAATCGGGCTTCTGCTTCGGCGTTGTCCGCGCAATCACGGAGGCCGAACGCGCCCTCGCGGAGGGCGGCACGGTCTACTCGCTGGGCGACATCGTCCACAACCGCATCGAGGTCCAGCGCCTCGAACAACTGGGGCTGCGGACCGTGACCCACGCCGACATGCCGCACCTGGCGGGCTGCCGCCTCTTCATCCGCGCCCACGGAGAACCTCCTACGACCTACGCCGCCGCCCGGGAAATGAACATCGGGATCATCGACGCCACCTGCCCGGTGGTCGCACGGCTGCAACGCCGCGTGAAGGAGGCCCACGAACGGATGCGCCCCACAGGCGGGCAGGTGGTGATCCTCGGCAAACGGGGCCACGCCGAAGTGGTGGGCCTCACGGGGCAGGTCGCGGACCCGACGATCGTGATCGAACGGGAGGAGGACCTGGAGCTGATCGACTTCTCGCGTCCGGTCTATTTCCTTTCGCAGACCACGCAGAGCATCGGGCTGTTCGAACGGCTGGGCGCCGAAATGCGCCGCCGGGCCGCCGATGCGGGGCAGGTGTACATCGACGACACGATCTGCCGGCAGGTATCGAACCGCGAACAGCACCTCACGGAGTTTTCCGGACGGTTCGACGCCGTGGTGTTCGTCTGCGGGCGCAAGTCGTCGAACGGCAAGGTCCTCTCCGAGGTGTGCCGCCGGGCCAACCCGCGCACGCACGTCGTCGAGGAGGCTTCGGAAATCGACCCCGCATGGTTCGAAGGGGCCGCGACGGTGGGCATCTGCGGCGCCACGTCGACGCCCAAATGGCTGATGCAGGATGTTGCCAACGCAATCGGCAACCTCAATTCAGAATTCAAAATCCAAAATTCATAATTATCGCCCGCCATGAAAAAGTATATCGTCCGCTCGTTAAAATATTTCTTCGCCCTGTGCGTTCTCTGTATAGCCCTGATGGGGCTGATGCTGATGACCGGGACCTCGGCGCTGTCGCTCGACGACACGCTCTACGTCATGCTGCACACCGACCGCTACCTGATGCTCTTTGCGGCGATCGTGGCGCTGGCGGCAGTCTACCCCAGATTCGGGTTCGTGGTGCGCCGGGTGGAGAGCGACATCGAGGAGAACCGGGAACAGATCCTGAACGCGTTCCGCTCGGCAGGCTTTTCGCTGCGCTCGGACGAGGACGGGGTGATGACCTTCCGCGCCGACAATTTCGGCCAGAAGCTGATGCTGCTGGGCGAAGACGAGATAAAGGTTTCACAGTACGGACAATGGATCGTGCTCGACGGCATCCGCCGCGGCGTCGCCCGGGTGCAGTACCGGCTCGATTCGTATATACACATGACACGCAATGATTAGAAAATACCGTTACCTGCTCACTGCGGCGGCCGCTGTCGGCGCCGCGGGACTTCTGACATTCGCCGCCCGCAACGACTTCGGACTGGGCCGCAACATGGAGATCGCCGTCAACATGATGCGCGAACTGTCGCTCTATTTCGTAGACGAAGTGGACCCCGACAAACTGCTCGAAGGGGCGGCTCAGGGCATGGTCAGCCACCTCGACCCCTACACCGAATACCTCTCCGAAGCCGAGATGAGCGACTTCGACGTGATGACCACCGGCAAATACGGCGGCGTGGGATCGCTCATCCGC